>BNJV01001904.1_pt1 | contig 40532 bp, 70 predicted proteins | sample 8540591 | NCBI WGS metagenome assembly BNJV01 (sample SAMD00202457, study PRJDB9452) | human saliva metagenome | host: Homo sapiens
TTTAAGCCCCTCGGATTTTATCCGAAGGGCTTTTCTGTTCAGGAGCATAAAAAGGGCAAGCTTATTTCCTCTATCAAAAAGAATATTACTTTGGATTTTTTTCAAGAAAAAATTATTAGTTTTTAGTAAAGTCAAAAAGAGAATTTTTTAAAATTCTTTCTTGTGAGATAGTGATATTTCCACTTTAGAATAAAATTGGATAAATTAAAATAATTTATTATTTTTCTTCTGTACCAAAAATAAAAGATAAGTATATTTCTTATCTAACTCGTTATTTTTATCTGATAAGATAAAAATCTAAACGATAATCTCCAGATTGAACTAAAGAAAGTACAAAGTCAAAATTTATACTTGTTTTTCCATATCCATCGTTTGTTTCAATCAAAGTTGAATCCTCAATTGTGATTGTTGAAGATAAAATTTTATCACTGTATTGATTTGGTCGAACCAGATAAAGTTCCAGGTGATACGGGTAGTTTTCTTTAACATTAAACAAATCAAGATTACAATGAAGTGTAATCTTACCTGGGAATTTTTGTAATGTAGTTTACAGTACCAATTTGTCTCCCATATAAAGTGCTCAGTGATTGAATATTGATTTTTTTCTTGAAAATCAGCCTGTTTAAATGTCATAAATGCTCCCTTTCCTTTTTGACACCTATGGTTTTTAAAGTGTAAAATCTTAATTTTTTAATATTATCGAAGATTAATAGTAATTGCAACAAAAACTTAATTATAAAGTGAAACAGCGATTAAATATTTCTACATCCAAAAATTTAATCCTTGTAAAGTTATTATATCAGTATTTTCATAAAAAGTAAAAAAATAGTATGCAAAAACTTGTATTATTACATCTAAATTTAAATTTTAGAATAGTTGAAATGAAAATTATATTTTTCACCTAAAAACTGTTGAAAAAGGCAAAATAAATACTGATGATATTTTTAGTATTAAATTAATGGTTGCAAACAAAAGACTTTATATAATTCATTATAAGTGATATGATTTAAGATTTTTTTAAGCATATTTTTGGTATAATAATACCCAGGATAAGCAAGAAATAGAGTAGAAGGTAGAGATGGAAAAGTATTTATCGGTATCAACTTTGACCAAATATTTGAAAATGAAATTCGATAAAGACCCTTATCTGGAACGGGTCTATTTAACTGGTCAAGTTTCTAACTTCCGTAAGCGTCCAAGCCATCAATATTTCTCTCTCAAAGATGACCGTTCAGTCATACAAGCAACTATTTGGTCAGGTATCTATCAACGTTTAGGTTTTGATTTGGAAGAAGGTATGAAGATAAATGTTATTGGTCGTGTCCAAATCTATGAACCAAGTGGAAGCTATTCGATTATCATTGAAAAGGCAGAACCAGATGGTGTCGGAGCTCTAGCTATAAAATTTGAACAGCTGAAGAAGAAACTAGCTGAGGAAGGTTTATTTCAAGACCGTTTCAAACAGTCCCTTCCCCAATTTGCTAAGCGTATTGGTGTTGTGACTAGTCCTAGTGGCGCAGTTATTCAGGATATTATCACTACAGTAAGTAGACGTTTCCCTGGTGTAGAAATTGTTTTATACCCTACTAAGGTTCAGGGGAAGGCGCGGCAGAAGAAGTCGCTAAAAATATTGCGAGAGCCAATCAAAGGGATGACTTAGATGTGCTCATTATAGGTCGTGGTGGTGGCTCGATTGAAGATTTGTGGGCCTTTAACGAGGGAGATAGTTGTTCGTGCCATTTTTGAATCCCGTTTACCAATCATTTCAAGTGTTGGTCACGAAACGGATATCACCTTGGCAGACTTTGTCGCTGATAAAAGAGCAGCGACACCAACAGCAGCTGCAGAACTGGCTACACCAGTTACAAAATTGGATCTATTGACCCCATCTTCAAAACCAAGAGAAAAGAATGGTCACAGCTGTTCAGCATGTATTAAACAAGAAAAAGAAGCCTTAAAAGTTTTCAGCCAATCTGTTATCTTTAGACAACCAGAACGACTCTATGATAGTTACTTGCAACGATTGGATCAACTTCAAGTTCGTCTTAAACAAGGATTGAAGTCTGAGATTGTTAGAAATTATCAAAATATTCAAGGTCAACGTCACCGTTTGGAACAGTTATCTCCACTGGTTAAAGTTCAGCGCTATATAGATCGACTAGAACAGTTACAAAAGCTATTACGCAGTCAAATGGCAGTGACTTATGATGCAAAGGTAGCAGAAGCCAAACGGCTCTCAGAAGCCCTTGTGATGCTAGATACCAGTCGTATCGTAGCAAGAGGCTACGCTATTGTCAAAAAGAGGATAGGGTAGTGGCTTCGATTAGTGAATTAAAATTAAAGGACCATGTAACGCTTGAGATGCGTGACGGTCAAGTAGAATTAGAGGTTAAAGATGTCAAAACAAAAGAAATTTGAGGAAAAATTTAGCAGAGCTTGAAACTATTGTCCAAAGTTTGGAAAATGGTGAAATTGCTTTTAGAAGATGCTATTGCTGCCTTCCAAAAAGGTATGCTGCTTTCAAAGGAATTACAAGCAACTCTTGATAAGGCTGAGAAGACCTTGGTTAAAGTGATGCAAGAAGATGGAACAGAAAGTGAATTAGCATGAATAAGCAAGAAAAACTAGCTCTTGTCGAATCAGCATTAGAAGATTTCTACGGAGACCAACAGTTTGCTACTAGTTTAAGGGAATCTGTTCTTTACTCCATTCATGCTGGTGGTAAACGTATCCGTCCATTTCTCCTCTTAGAAGTTTTAGAGGCTTTGCAGATTACTATTTGTCCAGCTCATGCCCAGGTTGCTGCAGCGCTTGAAATGATTCATACAGGAAGCTTGATACATGATGACCTTCCTGCTATGGATGATGATGACTTCCGTCGTGGGCGTTTAACCAACCATAAAAAGTTTGGTGAAGCTTTTAGCTATTTTAGCTGGCGATGCTCTCTTTTTAGATCCCTATGCCTTGATAGCCCATGCAGATTTACCAAGTCAGGTCAAGGTTGATTTGATTGCTAATTTGTCGCTAGCTTCAGGTAGCTTGGGTATGGTTGCAGGCCAGGTTTTGGACATGGAAGGTGAGCGTCGAGAGCTTACTTTAGAAGAGTTACAGACCATTCATGCAAATAAAACAGGTAAACTTCTTGCCTTTCCTTTTCAAGCTGCAGCCATCCTTGCTAGTTTGGATGAAAAATGCAACTGCAATTGAAAACCGTTGGAGAGTTGATAGGACTTGCCTTTCAAGTGAGAGATGATGTATTGGATGTGACAGCAAGTTTCGAAGAAATTGGTAAAACTCCTCAAAAAGGATTTACAGGCCGAAAAGTCAACCTATCCTGCTTTTGTTAGGCTTTGCCAAAGGCGATTGAATTTTTGCAACCAGACCTTGGACCAAGCCAATGAGAAACTAGAGGAGATTAGCCAACTAGTGGCTTTTTGATAAAGATCCAATTGTAAAAATAGTAGAAAGTTTGAGAATTAATGGCTAAGGAAAGAGTAGATGTACTTGCCTATAAACAAGGGTTATTTGAAACCAGAGAGCAAGCCAAACGAGGGGTTATGGCAGGACTAGTTGTTGCTGTCCTCAATGGAGAACGCTATGACAAGCCTGGAGAAAAAAATTCGATGATACTGAGTTAAAACTCAAGGGTGAAAAAAACTTAAGTACGTTAGTCGTGGTGGTTTGAAACTCGAGAAAGCACTAGAAATCTTTGGCTTGTCTGTTGATGGCAAAACTACGATTGATATTGGAGCTTCTACGGGAGGCTTCACTGATGTCATGTTGCAAAAATGGAGCTAAGCTTGTTTTTGCAGTTGATGTAGGTACCAACCAGCTAGCTTGGAAATTGCGCCAGGATGATCGTGTTGTTAGTATGGAGCAGTTTAATTTCCGTTATGCAGAAAAAGCTGATTTTTGTAGAGGAGCCAAGTTTTGCCAGTGTTGATGTAAGCTTCATTTCCTTAGGCTTAATTTTACCAGCTCTTTCATCGCATTTTTAGCAAATCAAGGACAAGTTGTTGCTTTAATTAAACCTCAGTTCGAAGCTGGACGTGAACAAATTGGTAAGAATGGTATCATTCGAGACGCTAAGGTTCACCAACATGTACTAGAAACAGTGATCGATATGGCTGTCAGAGAAGGGTTTTTCGGTATTAGGATTAGATTTTTCTCCAATCCAGGTGGCCATGGAAATATCGAATTTTTAGCTTATTTTACGTAAAAGAAGAGGAGGCAACTAATCAAGTTCTTTCTCAAATAAATCAAGTAGTAGAAGCAGCATAGAGAATTTAAAAATGAATAAAAATTAGACTTGAAAAATAAGAAAATTTGTGACCGATTACCAGATCGGAACTCAAGAAGAAATCGTTGAACACTTAAAAGAAGCAGGAATCTCTACTACAAGCAACTGTATCACGGGACATTAAAGAACTGGGGATTGTAAAAATTCCGTTGAAGAACAATACTTATATCTACGAACTACCAAAAATCAGTAGTTAAAAGTTTACAATTATGGAAAACAACATTCTCCATTCTGAACGCTTAGGGTCAAAATGATTAATCTTCAAATTATCCCAGGAAATACGCTTTTTGTTAAAAGTCAGTTGTTAGAAATGTATGCAGATAAGCTCTTTAGTTGCATCTCTGATGACAATTTATTTTGATGGTTTTTGAGAAGTGAAGAAGAAGCCAAGGACGTTTTTTGAACAAGTTAAAAATTGGTAGGTTTATATGTTACTGGAAATTTCGATTAAAAATTTTGCCATTATTGAATCCATCTCTTTGAATTTTTGAAAAGGATGACAGTTCTAACAGGTGAAACAGGGGCAGGAAAAATCAATTATTATTGATGCCATGAATATGATGTTGGGAGCTAGAGCTACCACTGACGTCATTCGTCATGGAGTTCCAAAGGCAGAAATCGAAGGACTTTTTCTTTTGAGAATAGTCGAGCATTGACAGAAATTTTTGCTGAACAAGGCATAGAGTTTGGAGATGAAATCATCATTCTGACGTGAAATTTTACGAAAATGGTCGTAGTATCAGCCAGTGTTAATGGTCAGCTAGTCAATCTTTCAGTTTTAAAGCTAATTGGACAACACCTAGTGGATATTCATGGTCAGCATGACCAAGAAGAATTAATGCGTCCCCAACTTCATATCCAGATGTTGGATGAGTTTGGAGATGCTAATTTCTTAAGCCTTAAAGAAGCTTATCAGGATAGCTTTGACACCTATCGTCGTATGCGTAAGCAAGTCCTTGACCTTAAAAGAATCAGCAGGAACATAAAGCTCGTATCGAGATGTTGGAATTTCAAATCTCTGAGATTGAGGCGGCTAATCTAAAAGCTGGTGAAGACATCAGTCTTCACCAAGAAAGGGACAAACTGCTTAATCATAAAAATATCGTTGATACTCTAACCAACGCCTATAGTATGCTAGATAATGAAGAATTTTCAAGTCTTGCAAATGTTAGATCAGCTATGAATGATATGGAAAGCATCGAGGAGTTTGACACGGACTATCGTGAGATTTCTTCTACTTTATCTGAAAGCTACTTGCTTTAGAAGATGTCACCAAACGCTTAGAAAGTATTATTGATAACCTGGATTTTGATGGAAATCGTTTATTGCAAATTGAAAGTCGCTTTAGATTTGATTTACACAATCACACGTAAGTACGGTGGTAATGTAGATGATGTCTTACTTTATTTTGCAAAAATAACAGATGAATACAATCTTTAACAGGTAACAATTTATCTTCTGAAGATATGGAGATGAGAGCTTAAGAAACTTGAAAAACAACTAGTCGAATTAGCTAATGAAGTCGCTAAAAGCTCGACATGAGATTGCAATTGGCCTAGAAGCAGAAATTAAGCGAGAGTTACAAGACCTTTATATGGAAAAAGCTCAGTTCCAAGTTCGCTTTTACAAAAGGGAAAAATTTAGCTGTGAAGGAAACGAATTGGTAGAATTTTCATTTCAACCAATCCTGGAGAAGAATTCAAACCATTGAGTGAAAAGTGGCTTCAGGTGGTGAGTTATCCCGCTTGATGTTGGCTATTAAATCAGCCTTTTTCACGTAAGGAAGGAAAGACGAGCATTGTCTTTGATGAGGTAGATACAGGAGTTTTCAGGTCGTGTCGCTCAAGCTATCGCTCAGAAGATTCATAAGATTGGACAACATGGTCAGGTTTTTAGCTATCTCTCACCTTCCTCAAGTGATCGCCATTGCAGACTACCAGTTCTTTATTGAAAAGATTAGTGATGAGCATACGACAGTTTCTACTGTCCGTCTCTTTAACGAGGGAAGAGCGTGTGCAAGAAGTTGCCAAAATGTTAGCAGGAGATGATGTTATAGAAGCAGCTCTTCACCAGGCAAGAGAATTGTTGAAAGCTAAGGAGAAATAGATGATAGACTATTATGTAATTGGAGATGTTCATGGAAAAGCAGGTATGCTGGAAGAACTTCTCAAAACATGGGATGGTCACACCCAGTTGCTTTTTTCTTGGAGATTTAATAGATAGAGGTGAGGATAGTCGTCGTGTTTTAGAGATGGTAAAGGACTTGTAGATAATCAAAATGCGATTTGCATTTCCGGTAACCTATGAATACATGTTTTTAACTTGGCTTGACAATCCTGAGGAAAGCTATGACCATTATCGTAGAAATGGTGGAGATACGACGATTAATTCTATCTTAGCCGTCCTTTGGATGCACCGGTAGATCCGATAGAAGATGCTAAACGTGTAGAAACCGAAGCAGCAGACTTGGTAGCTTTTATACGACAAATGCCATTCGTGATTGAAACAGACCACTATATCTTTGTTCATGCGGGAACTGATTTAACCCCTAGATGATTGGCACGAGACTACAGACTATAAGAAAGTCTGGCTAAGAAAACCATTCCACGAAGCTGAAAATCATACAGGAAGAACAATTGTATTTGGGCATACTCCTGTTTACGGTTTGTTGGATCAAAAACCTGGTACATCTGAACTATGGATAACAGAGGATGGCAAAAATCGGTATGGATGGAGGAGTTGTATACGTGTGGTGTCCTTCATGGTATAGTCTTTACTGACCAAGGAATGACCAACCGATATTTTTATCGAAAAACGACGGCTTTATTGCGGAAGATTAATACTCCAAGCAGGGTATGGTCTTGTCAAAAACATAAAAACAATTTATAATTAATAGATACCCTGAAAGGAAGAGAATCTTGAACTTAGAAGAATTAAAAACGTCAGGAGAAGATCCGTAACTTCTCCATTATTGCCCTATATTGACCATGGGAAATCAACTTTAGCAGACCGTATTTTGGAGGCGACTGAGACGGTGTCAAGTCGTGAAATGCAGGCCCAGCTTCTAGATAGCATGGACTTAGAGCGAGAGCGTGGGATTACTATTAAACTGAATGCCATCGAGCTTAACTATACTGCTAAAGATGGAGAAACCTACATTTTCCACTTGATTGATACGCCAGGGCACGTAGACTTTACCTATGAAGTTTCGCGTTCACTTGCTGCCTGTGAGGGAGCCATTTTGGTTGTCGATGCTGCACAAGGGATTTGAGCGCAAACACTTGCTAATGTTTATTTAGCCTTGGATAATGATTTGGAAATCATGCTCGTCATTAACAAGATTGACCTTCCTGCTGGTGATCCAGAGCGTGTCCGTACGGAAATCGAAGATGTTATCGGTTTAGATGCTAGTGAAGCAGTATTAGCTTCTGCCAAGGCTGGTATCGGTATCGAGGAAATTCTCGAGCAAATCGTTGAAAAAAGTTCCAGCACCAACTGGTGATGTGACTGCTCCTAAGGCTTTGATTTTTTGACTCAGTTTATGATTCTTATCGTGGTGTTATTCTGCAAGTCCGTGTCATGGATGGAGTAGTCAAACCAGGCGATAAGATTCAGCTTATGAGTAATGCCAAGACCTTTGATGTTACTGAAGTAGGTATTTTTACTCCTAAAGCTGTTGGACGTGATTTTTCTTGCAACAGGTGATGTAGGCTATATTGCTGCATCTATTAAGACTGTTCAGGATACTCGTGTTGGTGATACAGTGACCTTGGCTAACAATCCTGCTACTGAGCCACTTGATGGCTACAAGCAGATGAATCCAATGGTCTTTGCAGGTCTTTACCCAATTGAATCAAATAAATACAATGACTTACGTGAAGCTCTTGAAAAACTACAACTCAATGATGCTAGTCTTCAATTTGAACCAGAAACTTCGCAAGCACTTGGTTTTGGTTTCCGATGTGGTTTCTTGGATTGCTTCATATGGACGTTATCCAAGAACGTCTTGAACGCGAATTTAATATTGATCTAATTATGACGGCGCCGTCTGTAATTTACAAAGTTAATTTAACAGATGGTGAAGCAATTGATGTATCGAATCCTTCAGAGTTTCCAGACCCAACTAAGATTGCTTCTATTGAAGAACCTTATGTTAAAGCTCAAATCATGGTGCCACAAGAATTTGTCGGTGCGGTTATGGAGCTGGCTCAACGTAAGCGTGGGGACTTTTGTAACCATGGATTATATTGATGAGAATCGTGTGAATGTCATCTATCAAATTCCACTTGTTGAGATTGTTTTTGATTTCTTTGATAAGCTCAAGTCATCAACTCGTGGTTATGCAAGTTTTGATTATGAATTGTCTGAATACAGATCATCTAAGCTGGTTAAAATGGACATTCTCTTGAATGGAGATAAGGTTGATGCTCTCAGCTTTATTGTTCACAAGGAATTTGCCTATGAACGTGGAAAAACTGATTGTTGATAAACTCAAAAAATCATTCCCTCGTCAACAGTTTGAGGGTTCCAATTCAAGCAGCTATCGGACATAAAATTGTGGCTCATACAGATATCAAGGCTCTACGTAAAAATGTTTTGGCTAAGTGTTATGGTGGTGACGTTTCCCGTAAGCGCAAACTCCTTGAAAAAAACAAAAAAAGCTGGTAAGAAACGGATGAAGTCTATTGGTTCGGTTGAAGTTCCACAGGAAGCCTTCTTGTCTGTTCTTTCTATGGATGAGGAGTAAAAACTCTCCCAAGATTATCAATTATTAAAAACGCTCTATTTAGGGCGTTTTTACAACTTAAATAAGAAGAATGAGTAATAGTAGATTGAAACTTCTATTCGAAAATACTCACATTTTACAGTTTATCTTTGACACTTTGATGTTCTTACTTTAGAATAGAAGTGAAAGGAGAATAACTATGAAAAAAAGTAATTACTTTATCTTCAATTCTTTTATGTCTCTATGTCTTGCTGCATGTAATACAACAAAAATACTAGTGCGGAAAAAAACTGAAACTACTAGTGTTCAAGAAACAACAGTTGCAACAACCACAGCTCCTATAAAAAGACACGCAATGGATTGGATCGGATGATTATGGATACGTGAAAGTACCACAATCATGGATTCAATTTAAAAGATGTTAATGGTGGAGATGATATTCAATATTCTGACGGTACAGATATCAACATCGTTACCTTAAATACATTTAAAAGCAGAGCAGTTTGGTATTTCTGAAAGCGAACTTGAAAAGGTAGACCCTAGTTCAAATTTCAAATAGTATTTATCAATCTAAATCAGAAAGTCCTGATTTTCTAAGGTTTGGGGCTCTAAGTCAACAATCGGAGGCTATGATGCTTTATCAAGTTAACTGCATTGCCAAAACTGGTAAATATTTAGTTATTTGGATTTTCAAGTCGGATGATGGTAAGTTCAGATATGTCTCACTTGAAGGTGATTTAGATACTATTAAAGAACTAGCACCGACTATCGAAGAAAGTTGGACAAATAAAAACCATAAATATATAAGTAGGATTTAATCCTGCTTTTTAATTTGCTATTCTAACTTTAGGAATGAATACTAGATATTTGTTTAAAATCAGTAAATTTAAAGATGTCAAACAAAAAGATATTTTTCAAACAAAATAAAAACATCGCTAATTGACAACGGTTTCACATCCTGTTATACTTATATTAAAATAGTTAAGTTGAGATGGGAGAATCTTATGAGGGTTAGATCATTTCTTTGAAAAAGGATTTGGTATTTTGTCTAGAATCTGATAATCAAGAACAACTCTTTGAAGAGGTAGCAGCTATTCTGAGAAAACGTAACGTTGTCACAGATACATATCAATCGGCTCTGATTGAACGTGAAAAATTATTTCCAACTGGTTTAGATATGAATTTTTGGGGAATAATTTGCCAAATGTTGCAATTCCTCATACCGATGTTGACCATAGTTTAGACAAAAGATAGTGGTGGTTAGACTTGTCAAGCCAGTTACTTTTTATAATATGATATCTCCTAATAAAAGAAGTAATAGTATCCTGGGTTTTCTTTTATTATCAATAATTCAAATTCAAGTCAAATCGACATACTATCTCAGCTAATGGATTTTTACTGGAAATGGTCATCTGGAAGATTTATCTAAACTTACAACACCAGAAGGTATTTATAAATATATTACTGAAGCTACTAGTTAAAACAAAATTTATAAATTCTAACTATAGAAATCTAAATTGTAAAAACTAGGTTGTCAGTTACCCTGATGTGGACTTGGCAATCTAGTTTTTATAAGAAACTTAAATGGAGGTAATTCTAATGATTGAATTAAAAACAGAACAGTTAAGTGTACAGTTTCAAACTTTTGGTGGTGCACTTTCTTCAATAAAAGACAAAGATGGAATTGAGTATTTGTGGCAAGGAGATCCAACTTACTGGAGCGACTAGCACCTGTTCTATTTCCAATTTGTGGATCAGTTAGAAATGATACTGTCCTATATGATCAAGAAGATGGTAGTCAAGTAAAAGGTAAAATTCCACGCCATGGTCTTGTGCGGAAAAAAGATTTTTGAATTAGTGGATCAAACGGATAACTCGGTTACTTTTTGCTATTGAAGATGACCAAGAAATGTATGAAAGTTATCCTTATCATTTTTCGCTTAGAAATAACTTATACAGTTACTGGAAAGACAATCCGTACTCAGTATCAAGTTACCAATAAAGAAACAGATAAGAAAAATGCCATATTTTATTGGTGGACATCCAGGCTTTAACTGTCCTTTATTTGATGATGAAGGTTATGAAGACTACTATCTTGAATTTGAAAAGCCAGAAACTTGTACAGTTCCTAAAACCATTTCCAGAAACAGGGATGTTAGATTTTCAAGATAGAAGCAGCTGGTTAAAAGACCAAAAAGAATTAGATCTAAACTATGATTTCTTTAGCTATGATGCTGTGACTTTAGATGAGTTAGCCTCTCGCTCTGTTTCCTTACGGTCACGTAAGTATGATAAAGGGATTAAAACTAGACTTTGAAGAGTTTCCAAATTTAATCGTTTGGTCAACCCTTAATAAAAGTCCCTTCCTTGCCTTGGAACCTTGGTCAGGTTTGTCAACTTCACTCGAAGAGGGCGATCATCTAGAAGATAAGAAAAAAATGTTCGTATCTTAAATCCAGGTCAAAAGTGATCAAATTGGTTTTGATATAGAAATTTTCTAAAAAATAAACAAAAAACAAACATAAACTGTTGACTTTTTCTAAAACAATAGTAGTATATTATGTTTAGAAAGAACAGTTTATGTTTGTTTTAAACAAGTTGTTCTTCAATTTCTCTAAGGAGAAGTTACTAAGAGTGAATAGATGATTCATTCTTAATCTAAAATAGTCAACAAAACTACTAGTAACTATTTGGTGATGGTCATTTTCTTTCCAGAACCAAAATAATTTTTACTGGTCTATTATAAAAAGGAGTATACAATATGTCTATTGTTATTGGTGCAGATGCTGCAGGTTTGAGATTGAAAGAAGTCGTTAAAGATTTCTTGGAAAAAGAAAACTTCCACGTTGTGGATGTTACAGCTGAAGGTCAAGACTTCGTTGATGTAACTCTTGCGGTTGCGGAAGAAGTTAAGAAAGAAGAACAAAACCTTGGTATCGTCATTGATGCTTATGGTGCAGGTCCATTTATGGTTGCTACTAAAATCAAAGGAATGGTTGCTGCAGAAGTATCTGATGAACGTTCAGCTTATATGACTCGCGGTCACAACAACTCACGTATGATTACTATGGGTGCTCAACTTGTTGGTGATGAATTGGCTAAAAACATTGCTAAAGGCTTTGTAAATGGTAAATACGACGGCGGTCGTCACCAAATCAGGGTCGACATGTTGAACAAAATGTGCTAATACTCTTCAAAAATCAAGATAATCTGTCGTCAGCTCACTTTAGCTAACCTCAGTTATGCTCGCAGCTCGCTTCCTAAGCTAATCTTGATTTTTCTTGAGTAAGGATAAAATGATATTAGATTTATATAATTAATCGGAGGGAATAACTAATGAGAATTGCAATTGGATGTGACCACATCGTAACAAATGAAAAAAATGGCGGTTTTCAGAATTTTTGAAATCAAAAAGGACATGAAGTTATCGACTTTGGTACTTATGACCACGCTCGTACCCACTACCCTATCTTTGGTAAAAAAGTTGGTGAAGCAGTAGTTAGTGGCCAAGCTGATCTTGGTGTATGTATCTGTGGTACTGGTGTAGGTATTAATAATGCTGTTAACAAAGTTCCTGGTGTTCGTTCTGCTTTGGTTCGCGATATGACAACAGCTCTATATGCAAAAGAACAATTGAATGCTAATGTTATCGGATTTGGTGGCAAAATAACTGGTGAATTGCTCATGTGTGATATCATTGAAGCTTTCATCAACGCTGAATACAAACCATCAGAAGAAAACAAAAAATTGATCGCTAAAATCCAACACGTTGAAACTCATAACGATCATCAAACTGATGCCAACTTCTTTACAGAGTTCCTTGAAAAATGGGATCGTGGTGAATACCACGACTAAGAGGTGACTTATGATTTTAACAGTTACAATGAACCCATCCATTGATATTTCCTATCCTTTGGATGAATTAAAAATTGACACTGTCAACCGTGTTGTAGATGTTACGAAAACGGCTGGTGGTAAAGGTCTTAACGTTACTCGTGTCCTATCAGAATTTGGTGACTCCGTAGTCGCAACAGGACTTGTCGGTGGTAAACTTGGTGATTTTTTAGTAGAAAATATTGATGATAAAGTAAGCAAACATTTCTTTTCTATTCAAGGTGAAACCCGTAACTGTATCGCAATTCTACATGGAGAAAACCAAACAGAAATCCTAGAAAAAGGTCCTGAAGTTCAAGAAAAAGAAGGTCAAGATTTCTTGGCTCATTTCAAAGAACTTTTAGAGACTGTAGAGGTAGTGGCCATTTCAGGTAGTCTTCCAGCTGGCCTTCCAGTTGACTACTATGCGAGCTTAGTAGAACTTGCTAATCGCGCAGGAAAACCAGTTGTTCTGGATTGCTCAGGTACTGCTCTTCAAGCTGTCCTTGAATCACCACACAAAACCAACAGTAATCAAACCAAATAATGAAGAATTGTCTCAGCTTTTTGGGAAAGAAGTTTCTGAGGATTTGGATGAATTAAAAAGAAGTTCTTCAAGAGCCTTTTATTTGCAGGGATTGAGTGGATTATCGTTTCTCTAGGTGCTAATGGTGCCTTTGCAAAACACGGGGATACTTTCTATAAAGTAGATATTCCAAAAATTCAAGTAGTAAATCCAGTTGGTTCTGGTGATTCTACTGTAGCAGGTATTGCATCAGGTCTTTTCCATAAAGAATCTGATCAAGAATTGTTGACTAAGGCGAATGTCCTTGGTATGCTAAATGCTCAAGAAAAAATGACTGGTCATGTCAATATGGCTAACTATCAAAATTTATTTGACCAATTAATTGTGAAAGAGGTATAAAATGACTTTAACAGAAAATAAACGTGCTTGTTTGAAAAAACTCTCAGATGAAAATGGAATCATCTCAGCTCTTGCATTTGACCAACGTGGTGCTTTGAAACGTTTGATGGCTCAATACCAAACAGAAGAGCCTACAGTAGCTCAAATGGAAGAACTCAAAGTTTTGGTAGCAGATGAATTGACTAAATACGCTTCATCAATGCTTCTTGACCCTGAATATGGTCTTCCTGCTACAAAAGCTCTTGCACCAAATGCCGGTCTTCTCCTTGCTTATGAAAAAACAGGATATGACACAACAAGTACAAAACGTTTGCCAGACTGCTTGGATGTTTGGTCTGCAAAACGCATTAAAGAACAAGGTGCTGATGCAGTTAAGTTCTTGCTTTACTATGATGTAGATAGCTCTGACGAACTTAACCAGCAAAAACAAGCCTACATCGAACGTATTGGTTCTGAGTGTGTGGCTGAAGACATTCCATTCTTCCTTGAAATCCTTGCCTATGATGAACAGATTGCTGACGCAGGTTCTGCAGAATACGCTAAAGTAAAACCACACAAAGTTATCGGTGCTATGAAAGTCTTCTCAGACCCACGCTTCAACATCGATGTCTTGAAAGTAGAAGTTCCAGTTAACGTGAAATACGTTGAAGGCTTTGGTGATGGAGAAATCGTTCATACACGTGAAGAAGCAGCTGCTTTCTTCAAAGCACAAGACGAAGCAACTAACCTTCCATACATCTACTTGAGTGCTGGTGTATCAGCTAAGCTCTTCCAAGAAACTCTTGTCTTTGCCCACGAATCAGGTGCAAACTTCAACGGTGTTCTTTGTGGACGTGCTACATGGGCTGGCTCCGTTGAAGCTTACATCAAAGATGGAGAAGCAGCAGCTCGTGAATGGCTTCGTACAACTGGATTTTGAAAACATTGATGAACTCAATAAAAGTACTTCAAACTACAGCAACTTCTTGGACTGAGCGTGTTTAAAATAAAAAGTCTCACCATCGGTGAGGCTTTTTATGGTTTAGACTTGATAATAGTAGTTTCTTTTAGAGAGAGTTTGAAGAGTTTTCTCACTTAATTTTGAATCTGAAATAATCGTATCAATATCAGAGATATTATAGAAAGTATAAAAAAATCAAACTTATTAAATTTACTGTGGTCAGCAAGAAGAATCTTTTTATTAGCATTATTTAATGCTAGCTTTTGGACCTCACCTTCATCTTCGCTAAAAAGTAGCGATAGCATGATCTTTTATACCATTGCAACTAACAAAAAGCTTTTAGAGAATTGAAGACTTTCGATATCTTGGAGCGTTAAGGTTCCGACAAAGGCACCAGTAATTTCTCGATAATTTCCACCAATCAAAATTAAATCAGTCAGTTTTCGTTCATTCAAGATAATGAAAACGGGAAGGCTATTTGTTACCACACGAATATTATCTATCGGAAGTTCACGCGCAAAGAACTCAAGAGTAGTACCTGGACCGATAAAAATCGTTTCTCTTTCTTCGACTAAATGACCAGCAAATTTTGCGATTTCTTGTTTTTCAGCAATCTGAAGACCTTGTTTTTCGACATTCGAGCGTTCATTTGCTAATAGAGAACCAGAACGAAGTTTTTTTCAGCACCTCCGTGCACTCGAACAAGTAGATCCTTGTCAGCTAACTCTTGCAGATAACGTCGAGCAGTCATATCAGAAATATCTAAACGATTCATTATTTCTTTGACTGTGATGGTTCCTCTTGTATTGACAATCTCTAAAATCACATCTAGTTTTTCTTGTTTTAGCATTGAATCACCCTCCATATCCAATATCATTTTATCACATTTTTAAACATCTAAGCAACTTAAATAAAACAAAAATAAATAAAACAAAAAAACATCTGTGTTTGTTTTTAACTCAGATGTTTTTATATATTTTATTTAGTCTAAACCGTAGTTATAGTCATCGTCCTGCATAGCTTCAACTTCACCAAGGAGATAACCATTACCAACTTGAGAGAAGAAGTCGTGGTTTGATGTACCAGTTGAAATTCCGTTCATAACGATTGGGTTAACATCATCTGCTGAATCTGGGAAGAGTGGATCTTGTCCCAAGTTCATGAGAGCTTTGTTAGCATTGTAACGAAGGAAGGTCTTAACTTCCTCGGTCCAGCCCAACGCTATCGTAGAGACTTTCAGTGTAACCTTCTTCGTTTTCATAGAGGGTGTAGAGCAGGTCGTACATCCAATCTTTGAGTTTATCTTGCTCTTCTTCTGGTAGTTCATTGAAAACCAAGTTGAAACTTGTAGCCGATATAGGTACCGTGAACTGACTCATCACGAATGATCAACTTGATGATTTCAGCTACGTTGGCCAATTTGTTGTTTACCAAGGTAGTAGAGAGTGTGAAGAAACCGGAGTAGAAGAGGAAAGTTTCAAGGAACACGCTGGCAACTTTCTTTTCAAGTGGCGTACCATTTGAGGTAAATTTCGTTGATGATTTCTGCTTTTCTTTGAAGGATAAGGATTTGTATTTGTCCATTCAAAAATATCTTCAATTTCAGACTTAGTATTCAAGGTTGAGAAGATAGAAGAGTAAGATTTGGCATGGACAGATTCCATAAATTGGATATTGTTAAAAACAGCTTCCTCATGAGGTGTACGGATATCTGCACGAAGAGCTTGAACCCCAGTTTCAGATTGCATAGTATCAAGAAGGGTTAGTCCACCAAAGACTTTACCTACTAGTCTTTTTCCTTGTTTGATAACTTTTCTCCAGTCATCAAGGTCATTTGACAAAGGGAATACGTGTATCGAGCCAGAACTGCTCAGTCAACTTTTCTCCCATGTTGATTTATCAATGACATCCTCGATGGCATTCCAGTTAATGGCTTTGTAGTAAGTTTTCCATTTGACATCTCTTTCTTGTGTAGTAATGTGATAACATAATCGTTACTATTTCTATCATAAATTCGATAGATATATCGAACAAAAAGTCGGGCTGCACCGACTTTTTGTTGTTATGATTTTATCAGCAAAATATGTTTAATGGATTGAGTGAATGTAATACTTTTTGAGATGAATTAAATCACAGCTCTCACATTGGTTAGCGCCAACTTCTCCACCATCATCTGTAAAGGTACGGACGTAGTAGATAGACTTGATGCCCTTTGTTAAAGGCGTAGTTACGAAGGATAGATAGGTCACGTGTGGTTTGTTTGTTTTCTTTCTTCCATTCGTAAAGACCCTTTTTGGAATGTCACTACGCATGAAAGAGTCAGTGAAAGCCCTTGATCCACGTGTTCAGTTGCAGCAGCGTAGACATCGATAACCTTTTCGCATATCCATATCGTAGGCAGAAGTGTAGTAAGGAATCGTATCTGTTGACAATCCTGCAGCAGGGATAGTAAATCTTACCGATTTTTCTTTCTCTTGACGTTCTTCGATCCGTTGTGTGATTGGGTGGATAGAAGCAGAAACATCATTAATGTAACTGATAGAACCATTCGGCGCTACAGCAAGACGGTTTTGGTGGTAAAGTCCATCTGCTTTAACTTTATCACGAAGTTCAGCCCAATCAGCTGCAGCACGGGATAAAGATATCTTCAAAGAGTTCTTTGACGCGATCAGATTTTTGGAACAAATTGACCAGTCGTATACTTATCGAGTAAGTACCATTTGCATAGTCTGACTTTTTTTCAAAAGTTGTGGAAGGCAATACCACGTTCACGCGCGATGTTATTTGATTCAACCAGAGTCCAATAGTTCATGAGCATGAAATAAATACTTGTAAATTCGATAGACTCTTCTGATCCATATTCAATCAATTGTTGCGCAAGGTAGCTGTGAAGTCCCATTGCTCCAAGTCCGAACGAATGGGCCAGTTTATTTCCGTGGTCGATTGTTGGGACAGCTTTACGATATGAGAGCTATCTGTAACGAAAGGTAAAGCACGAACCATGGCACGAATAGAGCGTCCAAAATCAGGCGAAGTCATCATGTTGACAACGTTGGTTGAACCAAGGTTACATGAGACGTCGGTTCCCATCTGAGAAATTCTTGGGCATCGTTGATCAAGCTTGGTTCTTGAACCTGAAGAATCTCTGAACACAAGTTACTCATGATAATCTTACCCATCAATAGGGTTAGCACGGTTTGCTGTATCGATGTTAACGACATAAGGGATAGCCAGACTCTTGTTGCAGTTTTAGAGATTTCTGTTTCCAAATCACGTGCCTTAATTTTTTTGTCTTGCGGATATTTAGGATTTGCTACCAGTTCATCATACTTTTTCAGTAATGTCGATGTAGTTAAATGGTACACCATACTCATGTTCTCAACAGAGTATGGGCTGAAGAGGTACATATCTTCATTCTTGCGAGCCAATTCGTAGAATTTATCAGGAACGACGACACCAAGTGATAAGGTCTTAACACGAACTTTTTCATCAGCATTTTTCTTTTCTTAGTAGAAAGGAAGGCGATGATGTCTGGGTGGAAAGACGTTGAGGTAAACAACACCCAGCCCCCTGGCGCTGTCCCAATTGGTTTAGAGTAAGAGAAAGCTATCTTCGAAAGAGTTTCATAACTGGAACGACCCCAGAAGCAGCTCCTTCATACCCTTTGATAGGGTGCTCCCAGCCTCACGAAGGTTGCTGAGAGTAAATTCCCAACCCCACCACCGATTCGTGAAAGTTGAAGGGCAGAGTTGATGGAACGTCCGATCGAGTTCATATCATCGGTAACCTGGATCAAGAAACATGATACCACTCTCCACGACGTGCACGACCAGCGTTTCAAGAAAGATGGGAGTTGCTGGTTGGTAGCGTTGGTGGATGATTTCGTTTGCGATGTCTCGTCGCGATAGCTTCATTTCCCATCTGCAAAAATAGAGAGCATTGAAAGAATACGCGATCTTCCATGCTTTTCAAGATAGTAGTCTCCATCATTTGTCTTTCAAAGCGTATTGATTATAGAACTTTGTAGGCAGCCATGAAGGACTTGAAACTGGAAGTTTTTGATCTTTTGATAAATTGATAAAGTTCTTCAAAAATTCAGGACGATATTTCTCGATAAAAGCTCTTCAATGTAGTTGTGCTCGAGAAGGTAGTTAATCTTGTCTAAGTAATCGAGTCAAAGACTTTTAGTAGTTTGGTACAAACATTTTCTTTAAAAGAAATGCATCCAAAGCTTCTTTATCCTTTATGAAGCATGATTTGGCCGTTTACTGGACGGTTGATTTCATTATTAAGACGAAAATACGTCACATCTTCAAGAGATTTTTAATCCCATAATAATCCTTTTTCTAGTTCAAAAATGAAGAGAGAAGTCCTTCTTTACAAAGTAAAAAGTCTAGTGTTAGTTGCTAATCGCTAGACTTATTCAAGCAAAAAAATACTGTGTGTATTAGAAAGTTTTTTTCAACTAGCTGGTTGGAAAACCAGAGAAAATACCTCAGTCTGGTGTTTGAATGACTAGGAGCAGCACTTTGAAAAGCCAAGGCTCTTAACATGCTCTACATGATTCAGGTTGTTCATCTGAGTTGATTTCTTGATAGTCTACATGATTGCTATCCAAGAATCGTTTTCGTCATCTTTGCACTGAACACAATTATTTTTTTGAATATACTGGTTACCATTTCTTTGTCCGTTCTCCTATCGAATTATATAAATCTGTAATCAGTATATCAGATCCAGTTACTTGTCAACGAAAATAGAAACTAAATATTGTGCAAAGATATGAATGGTGTTTTTAAACCACAATATATTGTGATGCAAAAGGATCGTATTTCAAATAGGATAGGAATAGGTTTCAAGCATCTTTAACTAGGAATAATCTCTTTAAATCAATATCCTGGGGATTTTGACAAATAAAAATCATTTTTCAAAACTATAGGAAAAAGTATGACTATTTAAATAGTGAAAATTGAAAGGTTTTTTCTTTTCCTAGAAAGTTATCTTAAAATGTATTAAAATTGGGATTTTTTTCGCAGTCTTTTTCTGTAAGTCATGATAAAACATCTTGAAAAAGAATTTCAAAAGATGATATAATACTAAATTGTAAGGGTTATCAGACAGGTAACTCAAGAAAACTATTTTTTAAAAGGAGAGTCAAACTATGGCTTCTAAAGATTTCCACATAGTGGCAGAAACAGGTATCCACGCACGTCCAGCAACTTTGTTGGTTCAAACAGCTAGCAAATTTGCTTCAGACATCACTCTTGAGTACAAAGGTAAATCAGTTAAACCTTGAAATCAATCATGGGTGTTATGAGCCTTGGTGTTGGTCAAGGTGCTGACGTTACAATCTCTGCTGAAGGTGCTGACGCTGATGATGCTATCGCTAGCTATCTCAGAAACAATGGACTAAAGAAGGATTGGCTTAAGAAATATGACAGAAAATGCTTAAAAGGAATTGCAGCATCTGATGGTGTTGCTGTTGCTAAAAGCATATCTACTCGTTCAACCAGACTTTATCATTTGAGACTGTTTCAGTCGAAGATACAAGTGCAGAAGAAGCTCGTTTGGATGCTGCTCTTGAAGCTTCACAAAACGAGCTTTCTTATCCGGGAGAATGCAGTAGGTAAGCCTTGGTGAAGAAGCAGCGCAAGTTTTTTGATGCTCATATGATGGTTCTTGCTGACCCTGAAATGATTGGTCAGATCAAAGAAACGATCCGTACGAAAAAAGTCAATGCAGAAGCAGGTCTTAAAAGAAGTCACTGACATGTTCATTACGATCTTTTGAAGGTATGGAAGACAATCCCATACATGCAGGAACGTGCAGCTGATATTCGTGACGTTACCAAACGTGTCCTGGCAAACTTGCTTGGTAAGAAATTGCCAAACCCAGCTTCTATCAATGAAGAAGCAATCGTCATTGCGCATGACTTGACTCCATCTGATACAGCACAGTTGGACAAAAAAAGTATGTAAAAGCTTTTGTTACGAATATCGGTGGACGTACAAGTCACTCAGCTATCATGGCTCGTACACTTGAAATCGCTGCTGTTCTTGGGTACAAACAACATCACAGAACTTGTCAAAAGATGGCGATGTTTTTGGCTGTTTCAGGTATCACTGGTGAAGTTGTTATCAACCCTACTGAAGAACAAATTGCAGAGTTCAAAGCAGCTGGTGAAGCTTATGCTCAAACAAAAAAAGCTGAATGGGCTCTCCTTTGAAAGATGCTCAAAACAGTTACTGCTGATGGAAAAACACTTTTCGAGTTGGCTGCTAACATCGGTACACCTAAAAGACGTTGAAGGTGTAAACGATAAACGGTGCAGAAGCTAGTTGGTCTCTATCGTACAGAATTCTTGTACATGGATTCTCAAGACTTCCCAACTGAAGATGATCAATACGAAGCATACAAAGCAGTTCTTGAAGGTATGAACGGTAAACCTGTTGTCGTTCGTACAATGGATATCGGTGGGGATAAAGAACTCCCTTACTTCGATCTTCCTAAAGAAATGAACCCATTCTTAGGTTACCGTGCTTTGCGTATCTCTATCTCTGAAACTGGTAACCAAATGTTCCGTACACAATTGCGTGCTTTGCTTCGTGCATCTGTTCACGGTAAATTGCGGATCATGTTCCCAATGGTTGCTTTGTTGACAGAGTTCCGTACTGCTAAAGGTATTCTTGAAGAAGAAAAAGCAAAATTGGTTGCTGAAGGTGTTGCTGTTGCAGATGATATCCAAGTAGGTATCATGATTGAAATCCCTGCTGCAGCTATGCTTGCTGACCAATTTGCTAAAGAAGTTGATTTCTTCTCAATTGGTACAAACGACCTGATCCAATACACAATGGCTGCTGACCGTATGAACGAACAAGTTTCATACCTTTACCAACCATATAACCCATCGATCCTTCGTTTGATTAACAACGTAATCAAAGCAGCTCACGCTGAAGGTAAATGGGCTGGTATGTGTGGTGAAATGGCTGGTGACCAAACTGCTGTTCCACTTCTTGTCGGAATGGGCTTGGATGAGTTCTCTATGTCAGCTACATCTGTCCTTCGTACACGTAGCTTGATGAAGAAACTTGACACAGCTAAGATGCAAGAATACGCTAACCGTGCTCTTACTGAATGTTCAACAATGGAAGAAGTTCTTGAACTTTCTAAAGAATACGTTAACTTTGATTAAAAACATTAAAACCTTGTAGAACTAAACTACAAGGTTTTTTGTACTCTAATTTGAAAAGTCATCCTGTAAAATTTTCTAAAAATATGGTAAAATAGACAAAGGAAAAATACGGAGGCAACTATGCAAAACAGACCAATCATTATCGGAGTAACAGGGGGATCTGGTGGAGGAAAAACTAGTGTTTCTAAAGCAATTTTATCGCATTTTCCCAACGAAAAAATTGCCATGATTGAGCATGATTCCTACTATAAAGATCAATCTCATTTAACCTTTGAAGAACGTACTAAGACTAATTATGACCATCCTTTTGCTTTTGATACTGACTTGATGATTGCGCAAATCAAAGAATTGTTGGCAGGACGTCCTGTTGATATTCCTACCTATGATTATGCTGCCCATACAAGAAGCTCGAAAACCTATCGCCAAGAACCTCAAGATGTATTTATCGTAGAGGGTATCTTGGTTTTGGAAGACAAACGTCTTCGTGATTTGATGGATATCAAGATTTTTGTGGACACTGATGATGATGTTCGTATCATCCGTCGTATTAAACGCGATATGGAAGAACGTGGTCGTAGTTTAGACAGCATCATTGATCAATATCTTGGAGTCGTAAAACCTATGTATCATCAATTTATCGAGCCTACTAAACGCTATGCTGATATTGTGATACCTGAAGGTGTAACCAATACAGTAGCAATTGATTTACTGACAACAAAGATTGAAAAGATTTTAGAAGAAGCTCGTTTAGCCCAGTAATAGAAATAAAAAAACTGTATCTCTTGATACAGTTTTTATTGTTTAATTTTTTCAAGTCTTGGAACAATGACGAGAGTTAAGATGGCTGAGATAATTAATTCTGCGATTGAATTTGTTGAGATAACAGTCGCTAATAGTTTTTGAATATTTCCATCAAAAACATTACCAAAGAGAAAGAAGATACCGCCTAAGACAAAAACTGTATTCGTGAGTGAACCAAGTGCACCTGCAAAGATGAGTCCAGCTCTTCCCTTTAGTAGTTTATAGACGAAATAAGGGGTCAAACCGATTAAGACACGAGGAACAATTGCAATCACAACTGAATAAAAGTTACCATTTGGTACAAATGGTGAGAAGAGATAGCTTGTTGGCAGGATTGTGAGAGTATTAACTGTTAAGCTAAGCATTCCCATTAGAAAACCTAAGGTTGCACCGATTCTTGGTCCGTAGATAATACTTGCAATAATTACTGGAATGTGAACGATGGTTGGTTTGATTGGAAAGGGAAGTACATTAAATAAAATCGAGCTTAGTAAATGAATAACAATCATAATAGCAAAAAAGATAGCGATTGGAGCAATATTAGAGCGTTTGTTCATGAATTTTATCCTTTATTTCTTGTAAAAATAGTTTCGAGATCAGCGAGAGCACCACGACCTGTATCCCTACAGGCCAGTAGAGAATCTTTTGGGAGAAATAATTGTATAACCATAATTTTCTAAAGTTTTTAGATTAGCTTGGGTCGCAGGATGGTCATACATCTTTGTATTCATAGCTGGAGCCAATAGTTTAGGTACAAAGTGTGGCAAAGCAAGAGCAGTAGCAGTCACCATATTGTCAGCAAAACCATGAGCTAATTTAGCGATTGTATTGGCTGTCGCAGGAACTACGATAAATAAATCTGTTTCTTTTCCTATTTGAATGTGATTCACTTGATCTGGAAAAGGTTCGTGCATGACATCGAGATGTACAGTATTTTGTGATAGTACTTGTAAAGTTAATGGCTGAATGAATTCTGTTGCTGACTGAGTCATAAAAACAGTAACAGAATGCCCCTGTTTTTTTAAAGAACTGACTAGGTCAACTGTCTTGTATGCAGCAATAGATCCTGTAATAGCGAGTGTAATACGGGCCATAAAATTCCTTTCTTTTAGTCATAACTTTTGATTTTCTCGAGGAGTAAATTAGCAATTTTCATGTTTACTCATAGCAGTTTGGAAAGAATTTTTCAACTAAGTAAGCCTTTATGTTGTTCGCTACTAATCTGAGTAAGGTCGTTTTGCGACAATTAAATCAGCTTGGTTCTTTTCAAGACTTTCCCGAGCTATTCTAATCAGATGTTCCTTTAGTAACATCAACGAGCAGTTTAAAATCCAATCAGGTGAATCTTAGGATTCCATTCTTTGACGAGAGAGATAATCTTAGGGTTTTTTCTTGAGAAAAGAGAACCTGAACATCTTCTTTGGAAGAAATTTTTAGACTCGCTATTTTCTTTTGGTTAAAAACTCGCTCAATTCCTGACTAGCAGAAACCTCCTCTATCCCTGTCATATAGACAGGGGTGTAGTCAGAAACAGCCATAGAATGAATCAAGACCTGATAATCAACAATGAGACCTTCCATCGCTTGGAGTAAGTCTAAAGTGTTTTTTTATTTGGATAATTTTTAAATTTGGATGGTCAGTTGGCTTCACAGCTTGGGCTGTTGTAATTAAGCAAACCTCATGGCCTGAACTCAATAGCGTCTCTGTGATAACTTTACCAAGATGACCAGTTGAGTGATTGGTGATAGAGCGGACTCTATCAATGGCTTCACTAGTACCACCAGATGTAACTAAAATTTTCATAGCATCATTTTTACACAAAAAGAATTTGTATGTCAAAGAAAGCGGTTCAGTATTTGATTCAATTCCTATAGTTTATCGTTATAAACACATATAAAAAAATAAATAAGAATGAATTTAAAACTAGAAAATTAAAGAAAAAGACGAACATTAACAAACTACTTGGATGAAATAAATCTTGTTTTTGTGTTATAATGATTTCAAACATTAAAGGGCAGAGGAGCTTCCTATGAAAACAGATATTGAAATTGCACAGAGTATTGAGTTAAAACCGATCGTTGATGTTGTTGAGAAACTTGGTATTTCATACGATGATTTGGAGTTATATGGAAAGTACAAGGCTAAACTAAGCTTTGATAAAATCCGTGAGGTTGAGAGCAACCCAGTAGGTAAGTTGATTCTTGTTACAGCTATCAACCCAACCCCTGCTGGTGAAGGAAAGTCAACCATTACCATTGGTCTTGCTGATGCTTTGAATAAGATTGGTAAGAAAACTATGATTGCCATCCGCGAACCTTCTCTTGGCCCTGTTATGGGGATTAAAGGTGGAGCTGCTGGTGGTGGTTATGCCCAAGTGTTACCAATGGAAGATATCAACCTGCACTTTACTGGGGATATGCATGCTATTACAACTGCAAACAATGCTCTCTCTGCCTTGATTGACAATCACTTGCACCAAGGAAATGAGCTAGGAATTGACCAACGTCGTATTCTTTGGAAACGTGTTGTTGACTTGAACGACCGTGCCCTTCGTCATGTGACTGTTGGCCTTGGTGGTCCTCTAAATGGTATTCCGCGCGAAGATGGTTTTGATATCACAGTAGCTTCAGAAATCATGGCTATTCTTTGTTTGTCAACTGATATTGATGACTTGAAACGTCGTTTGGCTAATATCGTCATCGGCTACCGTTATGACCGCACGCCTGTTTCGGTTGGTGATTTACAGGTTGAAGGTGCCTTGGCATTGATTTTTGAAAGATGCTATCAAACCAAACTTAGTGCAAACAATCTATGGTACACCAGCATTCGTACACGGTGGTCCATTTGCCAATATTGCTCACGGTTGTAACTCTGTATTGGCGACAAAAACAGCTCTTCGCTTAGCTGATTACACAGTAACTGAAGCTGGTTTTGGTGCAGACCTTGGTGCTGAGAAATTCCTGGATATCAAGACGCCTAACTTGCCAACTGCTCCATCTGCGGTGGTTATCGTAGCAACTCTTCGTGCTCTTAAGATGAATGGTGGAATTGCTAAAGGATGCTCTGACAGAAGAAAATGTAGAAGCAGTTCACAAAGGCTTTGCTAACTTAAAACGTCACGTTGAGAACATCCGCAAATTTGGTATCCCCTGCAGTAGTAGCTATTAACGAATTTGTATCTGATACAGAAGCTGAAATTGCAGCCTTGAAAAAACTCTGTGCTTCTATCGACGTCCCAGTCGAATTAGCTAGCGTATGGGCTGATGGAGCTGAAGGAGGAGTTTCTCTAGCTGAAACTCTCGTAAAAACAATCGACGAAAACCCAGCAAACTACACACGTCTCTATGACAACGACCTTTCTGTCCAAGAAAAAATCGAAAAAATTGTGACTGAAATTTACCGTGGTAGCAAGGTTAACTTCGAGAAGAAAGCTCAAACTCAAATCGCACAAATTGTTCAGAATGGGTGGGATAAACTGCCAATCTGTATGGCCAAAACTCAATACAGTTTCTCAGATAACCCTAACGCTCTTGGAGCACCTGAAAACTTTGAAATTACTATTCGTGAATTGGTACCAAAACTTGGTGCAGGTTTTATCGTAGCTCTTACTGGTGATGTTATGACCATGCCTGGTCTTCCAAAAAGACCTGCTGCCCTCAACATGGATGTTGAAAGCGATGGAACTGTTCTTGGATTATTCTAATTCAAACACAAAAGACAACCTCTTTGATAAGGTTGTCTTTTTAACTACAAAAAAACTCCTAGAAATCATCTAGGAGTTTAGTTTTTATTTCATAGTTGGGAAAAGAAGTACATCACGGATAGTAGTAGTATCAGTGAGTAGCATGCAGAGACGGTCGATACCGATTCCCAAACCACCTGTTGGTGGCATACCATATTCAAGGGCTTCAATGTAGTCATAGTCAATACCAGTCGCTTCATCGTCACCAAGTTCTTTTGCTTTAGCTTGGGCTTCAAATCGGCTAAGCTGATCGATTGGATCGTTGAGCTCAGTAAAGGCATTTCCGTATTCTTTGGTCATGATAAAGAGTTCGAAACGGTCAGTAAAGCGTTCGTCTTCAGGGTTCTTCTTAGCAAGTGGAGATACTGCTACTGGATGTCCATAGACAAAGGTTGGTTGAATCAATGTTTCTTCAACAAATTCTTCAAAGAAAGCATTGATGATATGACCGACTTCAGTATAGTGTTTCTCAACTGGAACTTTCTTCTCAGCAGCGATAGCTTTAGCTTCTTCGAAGGTCATGTCTTGCCAGAAATCAACACCTGTGATTTCCTTAATGGCATCCACCATGTGTACACGTTTGAATGGTTCGTTAAGTTTAATCTCAGTTCCTTGATAGATAACTGGAGCGTCGCCTTTAACAGCTTTTGCAACGTGTTGGATAATGCCTTCAGTCAAGTCCATGATATCTTGGAAGTCTGCATAAGCCTGGTAAACCTCGATAGAAGTGAACTCAGGATTGTGTGTAGCGTCCATCCCTTCGTTACGGAAGATACGTCCGATTTCGTAAACACGTTCCATACCACCGATGATAAGACGTTTCAAGTGAAGCTCAGTTGCGATACGAAGCACCATGTCAATGTTTTGTGCATTGTGATGAGTGATAAACGGACGAGCAGCAGCACCACCAGCTTCATTGTGAAGAACAGGTGTTTCAACTTCTAGGAAACCTTTTTGATCAAGATAACGACGAATTTCAGAGATGATTTTTGAGCGAGTAACAAAGCGTTCAAAACTTTCACGGTTTGAAATCAAATCAAGGTAACGTTTACGGTAAATAGTTTCAACGTCTGTTAAACCGTGGAATTTTTCTGGAAGCGGACGAAGGGCTTTAGACAAGTGAGTGATGTGTGTAGCCTTAATAGAGAGTTCTCCCATATCGGTACGCATGACTTCACCTTCGACACCAAGGAAGTCTCCGAGGTCAGCTTTTTTGAAGATCTCATAGTTTTCTTCACCAACTTCATCTTTACGAACGTAGATTTGGATTTGACCTTCACGGTCTTGAAGGTGAGCAAAACCAACTTTCCCTTTACCTCGTTTAGTCACCAAGCGTCCAGCTATAGTAGCAGTTTCATTTAGTTCGTGTAGTTGTTCTTTATCTAGCTCAGCAAATTTATCTTTTAGTTCTTGAGAGTTGGCAGTACGTTCAAAACGTTTACCGAAAGGATCAATTCCTTGTTCACGGAGCGCAGCCATTTTTTCGCGGCGAACGATCTGTTGGTCATTTAGTTCTTCCATATGTTCAGTTGACATGGGTTCCTCCTATGTTTACTCAATACTTGTTACAATGAGTCTATTTTACGATACTCCCATTTTATCATAAATATCAAATAAATTCACGGATATTCTATGAAAATTAAAAAAAGAACTTAACACTAAGGTGTAAGTTCTGAATAGTAGCTGATTTTGTTTTTGTAACTAGGCTAAACTTCGAGGATATCTGCGAATTCTGCTTTGACAAAGCTAGCTAGATCTTTAGGTTTGATGATAATACTGTGACCAACTTCACCAGCAGAAACAATCAGTTCATTGAGCGAAAGGGCAGTGTTATCAATGAAAATGGGATAGTTATGTTTTTGACGAATACCGACAGGATTGTTGGCTCCATGAATATAGCCCGTTGTTTTTTTCCAAATCTTTTTGAGGTATCATGTTTACTTTTTTTATTGCCTGAAATTTTAGCTAGTTTCTTTTCAGAGAGGTGTTCAGTAATGGGAACAATACCGATAATTGGACCTGTCTTATCTCCAAGAAGAGCTAGGGTTTTTAAAGATTTGATGTTTCTCATAACCTGAAGGCATTTGACCTTCGAGAGCATTTACCCTGAATCCCTTATGTTTAATACCAGACTTTGTTAAGATTTGTTCAACTAAGGTTTTCTTAATTCTAACTTTTTAGCCATTATTTGTATTTATCCTCTAATTGACTCATCCAAATTCCTAACCAGATACCAAGAGCAAAGAAGAAGGCGATAATCACATAAGATACAATGGATAAACCTGCATAACTAATGCTTTCAGAACTACCTGCGTTTGGAATAAGAATCAAGAGCGTACTTGAAAGTACAATCCCGATGATAAAGTGATAGACACGGGAGTGATAGACACGGAGTGCATAGTCCATAAATTTTGAAAATGCAACAAAAAGTGAGGACAGCTCCGATGCCGATTGGTAGGAAAGTACCAAAGAGATCAAAAGTTTTGAATCCTGTTAGCATTGGACCATAGAGGCCAAGAATCAATAGAAGATTTGATGGGCTGAGTCCAGGAACTAAGATTCCAAGTGCCAAAAGTGCACCTGCCAGAATAAGGTTCAAGAAAGTTGCAGATAGGGAACCAACAACAAAAATTGAGGCTATAAAGAGAAATCCCAGAAATAATAAAGGTTGCCCAAAACCAAATCAAATCAACCTTATCTCTTTCAGATTCGCGATTAGCTTTTTAACTAAACTCGGGACTGTACCGATAATGGCACCGGCAAAACTCCACAAAAACATATACTTGATAATGTTCTAATAGATATTCAATGGGATAAGAAAAAGTCCAATTCCAAGTAGCATACCGATAGCAACTGGCAAGAAATAAAGAACATCTTCTTTTAGTTGCTTGAAGGGATGTGCTAAGAATCGAATCATTCGTTCGTAAATTCCCAAGATAGCAGCTAGAACACCGCCAGAGATACCGGGTAAGATGAATCCTAGTGCAATAATGATACCTTTTAATAATTTTTGAAATCCAAGATAACATAAAAGGCCCTCCGTTTACTTCTAAATCACATATTATATTATAACACAAAAGTGTTAAAATAAAGAAAAGCAAGTTGAATAAATCAATCAACTTGCTTATTTAAATTTAGTTTAGGGTTTTAAAAAAATAGTTTTCTAAATGTTTCTTCCTTATTCTTGTTCAATGAAATGAGATTTAAATCTAGATGATGCTCAAATCCTACAAGTTTTCCTTTGGAAGTATACTGGTGAAGGTCGTAATCGATATCAGTTACAGGTGCACTATCAAAATATCCAGTATCAGAACCATAAGAAGGGATCCAAATAGCTGTAAAGTTATCGGTGCTAATACTATGTTCTTGCATGAAGTAAACACCGATGTAAATGCCGATATTCTTAGCTCCTAGCGAAGCTAGTTTGGCCCTGAAAAGGCTTCTACACCTTTATTCATATCTGACATCGTTTTTTCTTCGACATCAAGCCAGTAATAACTAGGATTGTATGGAGAAGCAGCGTTATAAAAAGCCTCAGCAGCCTTCTCCATATCTTCAACACTCTTAGCAGAAACATATGCATAGACAGCTACAGGAATGTTACGTTTTTGTAATTTATAATATGACTTTTTATAGGCTTTTATCGGTTCCATTGGTAAAAGAAGCATCATTCTCCTTCGTAATTTGGTTTCTCCATGAACTCGAACGATAGCACCAGAAATATTTTTTTGATAAAATATCGTAATTTATTTCTGATGGTCTTTGCCAACCGGATAAATCAATTATAGGTTTATCTAAATTATGTAAAGCTTGATTTTTCTACCTGAACTGGATTTGGTTTGGTTTTTAACGGGGTGGTCTTCAAAGCGAGGCCGATTCATAATTAAAACCCAATAAAAAAACAGCTATAATAGTAAAAACAAAAGCTGAGCGAATTCTTTTTCTCATACCATATTAGTTTATCGTAAAAAAATAAAATCAAAGGAAACATATTAAATTGGCTCTAGAAAGCAAGAAGAATCAAGTGATTTTTTTACCTCATTTGTGCCTTCATGCCTAAAAATATGATATAATGTAGAAGAAATTCTATAGAAAAAGAGAAAAAAATATGGCAAATTATGCAATTATTTTTAGCAGCGGGTAAAGGGACCCGCATGAAATCAGATCTCCCAAAAGTCATGCACAAGGTTGCTGGGATTTCTATGCTTGAGCATGTTTTTCCGTAGCGTAGGAGCAATTAATCCTGAAAAAACAGTTACAGTAGTTGGACATAAGGCAGAGTTAGTAGAACAGGTATTGGCTAGTCAAACTGATTTTTGTAAGACAATCTGAGCAATTGGGAACTGGACACGCAGTTATGATGGCTGAGCCAATCCTTGAAAACTTATCTGGACAAACATTAGTTATTGCAGGTGATACTCCTTTGATTACTGGGGATAGTCTTAAAAATTTGATTGATTTTCATGTGAACCATAAGAATGTTGCAACTATCCTAACTGCTGAAGCATCTAATCCTTTTTGGATATGGACGTATTGTGCGTAATGAAAATGCAGAAGTTCTTAGAATTGTTGAGCAAAAAGATGCTACGGATTTTGAAAAACAAATCAAGGAAATCAATACGGGAACTTACGTTTTTGACAATGCTCGTCTCTTTGAAGCTCTAAAAATATCAATACCAACAATGCGCAGGGAGAGTATTATATTACGGACGTAATTGGTATTTTCCGTGAAGCTGGAGAAAAAGTCGGTGCTTATACATTAAAAAGACTTTGATGAAAGTCTCGGCGTCAATGACCGTGTGGTTCTTGCGACTGCAGAAGGAATTATGCGTCGTCGTATCAATCAAGCTCACATGGTCAATGGTGTAAGTTTTGTTAATCCAGATGCGACTTATATTGATATTGATGTCGAGATTGCCCCAGAAGTTCATATTGATGCAAATGTAACCCTTAAGGGTAATAGCAAGATAGGTGCAGAGACTGTCTTGACCAATGGGACTTATATAGTAGATAGTACTATTGGTTCAGGAGCTGTAATTACCAACTCTATGATTGAGGAAAGTGATGTTGCTGATCGTGTAACTGTAGGTCCCTACGCTCATATTCGTCCAGGTTCAAGTCTTGCTAAGAATGTTCACATCGGAAACTTTGTTGAAGTCAAAGGTTCAAGCATCGGTGAAAACACTAAATCAGGCCATCTAACTTACATTGGAAACAGCGAAATTGGTAAAGATGTAAACATTGGTGCTGGTACCATCACTGTCAATTATGATGGTCAAAAGAAATATAAGACTATCATTGGTGACAATGTATTTGTAGGTTCTAATTCGACCATCATCGCGCCAGTTGAGCTAGGAGATAATTCTCTTGTAGGTGCTGGTTCAACTATTACCAAGAATGTGCCAATAGATGCTGTAGCCATTGGACGAGGACGTCAAACCAATAAAGACAACCTTGCTACTCGCTTGCCACACCATCCCTAAAAATAAGTAGGAGTTAACGATGGAATTCGAAGAAAAGACCTTAAGTCGAAAAAGAAATTTACAAAGGACCGATTTTTTTCAGTTAGTTCAGGATCAAGTAGAATTACCTGCTGGTAAAGGAAATGCCCAACGAGACTTGATTTTTCATAATGGAGCAGTCTGTGTTTTAGCAGTTACGCCAGAAAATAAAATTGTTCTCGTTAAGCAATACCGTAAGGCTATCGAAAAGATTTCTTATGAGATTCCTGCTGGAAAAACTTGAAGTTGGTGAAAGTGCAGATCCTGAAGCAGCAGCTCTTCGAGAGTTAGAAGAAGAAGCAGCTTATACTGGAACTTTAAGTCTTTTGTATGATTTTTATTCTGCAATTGGCTTTTTGTAACGAAAGATTGAGATTATACTTGGCAAGTAACTTGAAAAAGGTAGAGAATCCCTCGTCCCCAAGATGAAGATGAGACCTTGGAACTACTAGAAGTCAGTCTTGAACAAGCAAAATCACTTATCCAGTCAGGGGACATTTGTGATGCGAAAACCATCATGGCTATCCAGTACTGGGAATTACAAGAAAAAAATAGAGGAGCAGCCCATGGGAAAACCTTTATTAACAGATGAGATTATTGAACGTGCTAATCGTGGAGATGATATTTTTGGTCCTCCTTTACAAGATGATGAGGAAACAAAGATCTTATCATTTTCTTCTCAAAATAATAGATATTCACGTTCAAGAGACCATGGTTTTAGTCAAGATACATTGACAATCGAGGTCGAGCCGTCTATTCATAAGAGCCGTCGAATTGAAAATACTAAGAGAAATGTCTTTAACTCTAAGTTGAATAAGATTCTTTTTGCTGTTATTTTTACTCCTGATTTTGCTAGTTTTAGCAATGAGATTTATTTAAGGGGACTATCATGAAAATTGGAATTATTGCAGCTATGCCAGAAGAGCTGGTTTATCTTATTCAACATTTAGAAAATGCAAAAGAAGAAACGGTATTAGGGAATTGCTATTATACAGGGACTATTGGGTCAGTTGAGCTTGTCTTGGTAGAGAGTGGAATCGGTAAAGTTATGTCTGCCATGAGTGTAGCTATTTTAGCTGATCACTTTAAAGTAGATGCTGTTATCAACACGGGTTCTGCTGGCGCTTTAGCAGCAGGTATTGAAGTCGGAGATGTGGTCATTGCAGATAAGTTAGCCTATCATGACGTTGATGTGACTGCTTTTGGGTATGAATACGGTCAAATGGCGCAACAGCCACTCTACTTTTGAGACAGATAAAAAGTTTGTTAGCTTGATTCAAGAAAGCTTTGTCTAAACTAGACCAAAATTGGCACTTAGGTTTAATTGTGACAGGAGATAGCTTTGTAGCTGGTGAAGACAAGATAGCCACTATTAAAAAAACATTTCCTCAAGTTCTTGCTGTGGAGATGGAAGGGGCAGCGATTGCTCAGGCATCTCACGCGCTTAATTTACCTTTCTTGGTCATTCGTGCCATGAGTGATAATGCTAACCATGAAGCTTCTATTTTCATTTGATGAATTTATTGTAGAAGCTGGCCGTCGTTCTGCACAGGCGCTTTTGACACTTTTTACAATCAATTCATGAATAAAATTAAAAAGGACACTGTTTGGTGTTCTTTTTTTCTTTTTGGAGTAGCAACTCCTAGTAGAGTTATTTTTCTCAATTTTTTTGTTATAATAGAAAGACTGATTTGAAGAATAGGAAGAGAAAATGAACCCTTTATTAAACGGTATGAATGACCGACAGGCTGAAGCGGTCCAAACAACAGAAGGTCCACTGCTGATCATGGCGGGGGCTGGTTCTGGTAAGACGCGAGTGTTGACTCACCGTATTGCCTACTTGATTGATGAAAAAATGGTCAACCCGTGGAATATCTTGGCCATTACCTTTACTAACAAGGCTGCGCGTGAAATGAAGGAGCGTGCTTACAGTCTCAATCCAGCTACACAGGACTGTTTGATAGCGACCTTTCACTCTATGTGCGTTCGTATCCTACGTCGTGATGCGGATCATATTGGTTACAATCGTAACTTTACCATTATCGATCCAGGTGAGCAGCTAACACTGATGAAACGCATTCTCAAGCAGTTAAACTTGGATCCAAAAAAGTGGAATGAACGCTCTATTTTAGGGACCATTTCTAATGCTAAGAATGATCTGATTGACGATGTTGCTTATGCTGCTCAAGCAGGAGATTTATATACAAACATTGTCGCTAAGTGTTATGAGGCCTATCAAAAGGAACTCCGTCAATCTGAGTCAGTTGACTTTGATGATTTGATTATGTTGACCTTGCGTCTCTTTGATCAAAATCCTGATGTCTTGACTTACTATCAGCAAAAGTTCCAATATATCCACGTTGATGAGTACCAAGATACCAACCATGCCCAGTACCAACTGGTCAAACTTTGGCTTCTCGCTTTAAAAATATCTGTGTTGTTGGGGATGCGGACCAGTCTATCTACGGTTGGCGTGGTGCTGATATGCAGAATATCTTGGATTTGAGAAGGATTATCCTCAAGCCAAGGTTGTCTTGTTAGAGGAGAATTATCGTTCAACCAAAACCATCCTCCAAGCAGCTAATGACGTTATTAAAAACAATAAAAATCGCCGTCCTAAGAATCTCTGGACTCAAAATGCGGATGGGGAACAGATTGTCTACTATCGTGCCAATGACGAACAGGATGAGGCTGTTTTTGTAGCCAAAACCATTGATGAACTTGGTCGAAGTCAAAACTTCCTACACAAAGACTTTGCAGTCCTTTACCGTACCAATGCCCAGTCACGTACTATTGAGGAAGCTCTGCTCAAGTCTAATATTCCTTATACCATGGTTGGTGGTACCAAGTTCTACAGTCGAAAAGAAATCCGTGATATCATTGCTTACCTCAATCTCATTGCCAACCTAAGTGACAATATCAGTTTTGAGCGTATCATCAATGAACCAAAGCGTGGAATTGGCCCAGGTACTGTTGAGAAGATTCGTGATTTTGCTAATTTACAAGAAATGTCCATGCTGGATGCTTCTGCCAATATCATGTTATCTGGCATCAAAGGGAAGGCAGCTCAGTCTATTTGGGACTTTGCCAATATGATTCTTGATTTGCGGGAGCAACTGGACCAATTAACATTACTGAGTTAGTAGAAGCAGTCTTGAAAAAGACAGGCTACGTGGATATTCTCAATGCCCAGGCGACTTTGGAAAGCAAGGCTCGGGTTGAAAAACATCGAGGAGTTTCTTTCTGTTACCAAGAATTTTCGATGATAATCCAGATAATCAAGAAGAGGAAACTGGACTGATAAACTCAGTCGCTTCCTCAATGACTTGGCCTTGATTGCAGACACAGACTCTGGCAGTCACGAGACATCAGAAGTTACCTTAATGACCTTACATGCGGCTAAAGGTCTTGAGTTTCCAGTTGTCTTTATTATCGGTATGGAGGAGAACGTCTTTCCGCTTAGTCGCGCCACTGAAGATCCAGATGAATTGGAAGAAGAACGCCGTCTAGCCTATGTCGGTATCACGCGCGCTGAGAAAGATTCTCTATCTGACCAATGCCAGCTCTCGCTTGCTTTTCGGGCGCACTAGTTACAATCGTCCAACCCGTTTTTATCAATGAAATCAGTTCAGACTTGCTTGAGTATCAAGGTCTAGCTCGCCCTACTAATACAAGTTTTCAAAGCATCCTATAGTAGTGGAGGCGTCGCCTTTGGTCAAGGCATGAGCTCTAGCTCAAGCTCTACAAGATCGCAAAACGCAACGCAGCACCAAGATCAATTGAATCAAAATGACTACCTTTTGGACAATTTGCATCTACTAGTAAATCGTCTTCCAGTGAAACTAGCTGGTCTATCGGTGATATTGCCCTTCATAAAATGGGGTGAAGGGACTGTTCTTGAAGTTTCAGGAAGTGGATCTACTCAGGAATTGAAAATCAATTTCCCAGAAGTCGGTCTCAAAAACTTTTAGCCAGCGTGGCTCCGATTGAGAAAAAGATTAAGTCAAATATGTTTAAAAGATATAGTTAGACAGAAAAAGGAGAATAAATGTCTGAAAAACAAATGAAAATTGTGGGTTGGATTGCAACTTTTATGTCCATCATGATGTATGTTTCTTATATTCCACAAATTTTGAGATAATCTAGCAGGTCATAAGGAATTTTTATCCAACCAGCAGTTGCAGCTCTAAACTGTTGCCTCTGGTGTTACTATGGCTTCTTTCAAAGAGAAACGAGATATCCCTATTGTTGCGGCAAATATCCCTGGGATTATCTTAGGAATTATAACTGCATTGACCGCTTTTAATTTAAAAATATAGAGTGAACTCTTCTTCGTATTTAACTATGAAGGAGAGTTTTTTTCTTTATCCGAAATTCCTAAAAACATGATATAATACTATTAGAAAGGTTGGTGTTTATGGCTAGAATACTTATCGTTGAAGATAATAATGAGATTCAAGAAATTTTGAGAACTCTTCTTTCTGAGGAGCATGAGGTGATTCAGGCTTTTTCTGGTACTGAAGGAATGATACGATTTGAACAAGGGGCTATTGATCTAATCTTGTTAGATATTATGCTTCCAGGAAAAAATGGTGATCAGGTTTTAAAAGCCATTAGACAAGATAGTTCAGTTCCTGTCATCATGCTAACTGCCCTAAGCGATAAAAAGCTCATCAGCCAATATCTCTTAGATGGTGCTAATGATTACATTGTAAAGCCTTTTGATTTGGATGAAGTTTTTGCCAGGGTTACGGTACAATTACGTCAAAATAGTGACAAGCAAGCAGCTGAAATCGAACATCCTGACAAAGTTGATTCAACAGTTAAAAAATATTCAATTTGATGCAGATAGTTTTGAAATCAAAAATTGCCAAGAAACTATTCGTCTAGCTAAGAAAGAATGCTTGATTCTCCAAACCTTGTTGAGACATCCTAAGAAAATTTTCACGAAAGAAGAACTCTATGAATTGGTTTGGGAGGATACTTATTTACCAGGCGACAATACTCTCAACACTCATTTAAGTAATCTCCGTAAAAAATTAGGTCAACTAGATCCAGAGCAAGAGTATATTGAAACTATCTGGGGAGTTGGTATTCGGTTAAAAGGAGATGAGCAATGATCTATATTTTACTTTCTTTGCTACTGTTGGTTATTATCCTATTGACGATAGGATTGATTCGCTATCATCTAGCACTCGTGAACTTGAACCAACAAATCGAAGACAAGATTCTTACTGGAAGTATGAAGAGAATCGGAGTATCTACTTTCTCCAAGGATTTTTTACATCTTTACCAGCAAATCAATCATCTCTTTCAAGAAGTTGAACAATCACGCTTGGTTATGAAGCGAGAGAAGCAGACTTTAGACATGGCTATTAGTAATATTGCCCACGATATTCGGACGCCTTTAACGATTGCCTCGGGTTATACTCAGCAATTGCTTAAAACAGAAAATCCTGAGTCTGAGAGTTTGAAAAAAATTTCCCATCATCTCAATCAAGTTTCAAAACGTCTAGAGGCTCTTTTGGACTATCGTCGGTTAATGGAAGGAGCAGTTAAACCTGACTTATCTGAGTTAGAAGTCTCGATATTTATGACACAAAAATTGACTAACCTATTATGATTCTTTTTCAGACGGCAAAAATTGACCTTGATTTGCAAGTGGAACCTGGTTTGTATTTACTGACAGACTCGGATTTATTAGACCGTATCTTGCAAAATCTCGTTGGCAATGTTTTAAAACATGGTAAGGATGAAGCGAGATTTTCTTTGAAGGAAGTGGACAATCATATCTGTTTGGAAATTGCTAATCTGGTTAAACAACCGATTCGTAAAATTGAAAATCTCAGTCAACGATTTTACTCTGAAAACCTCTCAGATACAGAAGAATCCTCTGGTTTAGGTCTTTATATTACAGAAGAATTATCCCATCTACTTGGTGCAGAACTACAACTAAGTACAGATGGTTCTTGGTTTACAGTTAGAATTCTCTTTTAAAACAAAGAACCTCCTCTTTTTGAATAGAGGAGGTCATTTTTATAAGCTTTTCTTCTTGAAAACAGCAAGTCCACTAATGGTAAAGAATAGAATAACGGTTACTGTAACGACAATGGTGTATAGAACAGCTTGACTATAGGCAGTCATAGCATAGGCAAAATTCAAGGATAAATAGCGCAAAATCTCGATATCTGGAAAGATAAGCATCGGCGTTGAAAGTAAGATAGAACTGATTAAATAGCCAATGAAAACAGCCAAATAAGAATGAGTCACATAGAGAATGAAGGACACAATAGATAGCCAAGCTAGAAGGCAGAGGAATTGAATAGTAATTGTTAGAAGGAGATTGCCAATAAATCCTTCTGGCATCGTACCAACCCCGTTTAGGATAGTTGCTGGTACGAAAGCAATGACTAAGCTAATAAGAATTTGCATTAGAGCGATACTTGCTAATACTACAGACTTGGCTAGGAAGAATTCTGTGCGAGAAACACCAACTGTCAAACTGTTTTTATAGAGTTTTCCGATAAGGTCAACTCCTAGAACTAAGCAAGCAAGGATAATACAGAGGAAAACTAGGTTTGAGCTATTGCTAGAGGTGTTAATAAGGGCTTGTATCCCATCCCATCCCTTGCTTGGCAGTTCGGTTTCTGCGTTTGTACTGTACTGACGGATATGATCTGTCCTGTAGCTCGAAAGTAGCTCCCCATTAACATGAGTGCAAAGAGAACGAGCTCTGTAATCCAAAATCCTTTGGAACGGAAAAGACGGTAAAAGTCTGCTTGAATTGTATGTATCATGGTTTTCCTCCTATTTTACTAATTGTGTGAAGTATTCTTCAAGATTTTGACGAGCATAGTAAATCTCATCCACAGCGACATCTGCTAGAGTAAGTTCTTTGAGAATGCGTTTGACATCTTGTTCATGACTAAAAATATGAATCTCATTATCTGAATTAACAACTTTAAATTCAAGATGCACTTTGTCTTTTAAGATTTGACTAGCTTTTTCTTTGTCACTTGTTTTTAGAACAATATAGTCTTCATTCAATGTCTCAAATTCGGCCTTACTGATTTCTCGAATGATTTTCCCTTGGTCAAGAATTCCAAAGCGATTGGCAACCAGATAGAGTTCTGACAAGATATGACTAGAGATGAGAATTGTTATTCCTAGTTCTTGATTCAGACGTTGAATCATTTGACGAAACTCTTTGATACCGATTGGGTCAAGTCCATTGATAGGTTCATCAAGGATGAGAAAGTCTGGTTTTGATAGTAGGGCAATCGCAATGCCTAGGCGTTGTTTCATCCCAAGAGAGAAATCTCGAAAAACTTTTCTACCTGTATCTGTTAACCCCACATACTTTAATGTTTCTTGAATGACTTGATCAGCATTTGGGATATGTCGAATAGTACAATAGTATCTTAGATTTTGATAGGCTGTTAAATGATTGTGAGCTACTGGGGATTCAATGACTGAACCTACTCGAGATAGGGCTTTCGTGCACTCCTTATACCCTTGACTAGAAAAGAGGGAAATAGTTCCATGGTCAGCAGATAATAATTGGGTAATGATTTTAATCAGAGTTGTTTTACCAGCACCATTTTTTCCGATAAGTCCATAGATATCTCCTTCTTTAACTGAGAGACTAAGATCTTGTAGAATAGGTTGTTTGCCAAATTGTTTTGACAAGCCATGGATTTCGAGGACTGTTTTCATAGTTTTCTCCTTTAATCTTTAAGATGTTTTATTTTTATAACTCTAGTATAAAGCATAGATATCAAAGAATCGTCAAGCATTTCTAAAGAGTTTCTAAAATTTTTTTAAATTTTAAAAAATAAAAGCCCAGTTGGCTAGAAATACTAGTTGACTGGGCTTATTTTCTACAAAATATATTTCTCAATAGCGCGTGCAACACCATCTTCTTCATTGCTAGCAGTTACGGCATCAGCGAGAGATTTGACATGGTCGCTGGCATTTCCCATGGCGATCCCCAGCCCAGCAAACTCTAACATCTCAATGTCGTTATTGGCATCACCCATAGCCATGATTTCAGAAGGTTGGATATCCAAAATCTCAGCCAAACGAGAAAGAGCAGAAGCCTTGGTTGTACTGAGTGGCATTGCTTCATAGATAACTGGTTGAGATCGAACACCGCTAAATCTTTGACAAAGTTCATCAGCAAAACGTTGTTCAAAGTCATCCGTTTGTTCTTTTGTCCCTAAAAACATTCCCTGGAACATACGATATTTACCACTAGTAGCTTCTTCAAGTGAGATTTCAGTCAGGTCAGAAAAGACAAGTGTGGCATCATATTGAACGATAGGATTTTGGTTTGCCTCCGAGAACGAAGTAGTGTTGCTCGTCAAAGAGAGTCAACTGGACCTCACTCTTTTCAGCAAGGTCATTCAGGTATTCGATGTCAGATTTGCTAAGTTCCCGCCAGTCAACAAGGCCCCAGTCACTGGTTTGGTGGGTAGAACATCCATTATTGACGATGACGTATTCATTCTGCAAATCAAGACCTAGTTTTTGTAG
>BNJV01001310.1_pt1 | contig 40470 bp, 50 predicted proteins | sample 8540591 | NCBI WGS metagenome assembly BNJV01 (sample SAMD00202457, study PRJDB9452) | human saliva metagenome | host: Homo sapiens
TGTTTTCTTACCGATTTTTAGGGAATTTGGTCAAGTAGGTGATGTTCTTAGTCTCGATGGCTTGAACCAAGCCAGCATTGTCATCGACAGCGATAATAGCCAAAGCTGATACAGGTCCAATCCCTGAGACCGAAATCAGACTGAGGAAGAGCTTCTTCTCATCTTCTGAGCGAAAACCGTAAAGCAGATGGGCATCCTCACGGACAACTTGATGCACATAAATCTGAGTTTCTTGATTCACCTGACCTGAGTATGCATAAGGATTGGCTACATGCAAGATATAACCGATGCCATTTGCCTCAAGGACGATATATTTAGCAGTGATTTTGGTAATAATACCTTTAAGATATTCGTACATAATTTTTTCTCCATTATTTTGCCTATCTAGTATACCATATTTCCTCAAGACAGACTGCAACAAAAAGTGCAACCTCTGATTGACAAATAGTACAGGAGATTGTATTCTCATTATAAGTAAAAATTGTTAGGATAGAAGTAGAAAAAGGAGGGTAGAATAATGAAACTCGCAGAAAAACTATTTGAGCTCAGAAAGGAAAAAGGTTGGTCCCAAGAAAAGCTAGCAGAACAAATCAATGTTTCTCGGCAAAGCATCTCCAAATGGGAGTCTGGACAAGTCCTTCCTGAAATCGAAAAAATTATTGAATTAAGCAAGATTTTTCAAGTGACAACTGACTATCTACTACTAGATGAAAACTCTGAAAAAGGTTCCACAGCAGTGATTTTGGAGGAAGACAAGGACAAATACTATAAAGAAGTTAAGTCCTTTGGTCTCTGGCAAGTGATTTATATTTTCGTATTGGCACTGGCTATCTATCTCTTTTTAGCCGGTTCTAGTTTTCCAGCCGAATTCACTGCTTGGATCTGGCTAACCTTCGTTCTCTTAATCGCTTCTGCAATTGCTATCAATAAGGTTCTCAAAACTAAGCAGCGTTATCTTGATAAGGTAATTGGTCTTGAGAATCCTTTAGACAAAAACGACTCTACCAGACCTTGAGTCAACAAATTCAAATTGTTCAACATTTTTTATAGGATTAATCTTGTCAAGCAAGTGTAAACCTCGTGTCAAGTTGACCATGTCCAATCAAGATTCCACCTTAGAAAAACTAAAAAGCCTTGTTCGAAAAGGAACAAAGGCTTTTTGTGTTCTTAATATTTCCCCAACTCACGGAGGCTGGTGTGATTTTCCTGAATGCGTCGGAACATCTTTTCCATATCCGACTTAGTGAAATGCACCAAAACAGGGCGTCCGTGAGGACAATTGTAGGGATTGTCACATTGAGAGAGTTGATAAAGGAGCTGTCTGGCTGAGTGGTCATCGATGCGATGGTTAGCCTTGATAGACCGCTTGCAGGACATCATAATAGCCAGCTCTGCTCGATATTTCTTGATAGAAACTTCCTTGGTCAAGAGCAGCATGTCACACATTTCATAGATACCAGACTCGATTTCCTCTTCGGCCATCCAAATAGGATGTTCACGCAGGATAAATTGATTTTCTCCGTACTCTGCTAGATAGACGCCCACTTCCTCTAAGAGAGGCATTCTTTCTCTAAGACGGAGAGCATCATCCGCAGGAAATTCAAAGATATAGGGTACTAGGAGTTGCTGTTGACTTTGGTCAACATTGCCAATGCTTTCACGGTATTCCTCGTACTTGACCCTTTCCTGAGCCGCGTGCTGGTCTATGATGTAGAGTCCATCTCGCCCCTGTGCAAAGAGATAGGTCCCGTGCATTTGTCCAAAAAATTCCAACTCTGGGAAGCTTGACGACTCTTCTCGCTCTAGCTTGTCATAGGCCTTATCAAGACTGGCTAGGTCTAACTCAGGATGGTCTAGCTGATCATAACTAGCAGGCTTTCTCTCTGCAAAATGCAGTTTTGCGGGCTTAGTCAACTGGTCCAAAGTTTCCTTGGCAAACAAGGTTAAATCCTGCCCTTCCTCAGATAATTCAACCTGATGATCTGCTACCTCAGCTTGACTGGGTCTTGGCGGCTCTGTTTGCTCATAGTAGAGAGTATTTTCTTTGAGTGGGAGAATGGTCTGCTCCACCTTTTGACGATTACGCACGGTAGATTTGGCAAGATTTTTCCAAGGCATCAGGTATCAAGGTCTGTTCCTTGAGACTATTTGCGATAGCTTCTGATACAAGTGCCATCAGTTCTTTTTTTCCTTAGAAATCCGCACCTCTTGCTTGGTTGGATGCACATTGACATCAGCCAGATAAGGATCAATATGGATGTGAATGACAGCCAGTGGAAAACGGCCTACCATGAGCTTACTGCCATAGCCGTCAAGAATTGCACGATTTAGCAGGAAGTTTTTGATATAACGGCCATTGATAAAGAGACTGATATAGTTGCGGTTGGCTCGGGTTAACTCAGGCAAGGACACAAAACCTGAAATTTCGAAGTCCAGATCCGAGTTCTCAATAGCTATCATCTTCTTGGCACTAGCTAAACCATAGATCCCTGCAATAGCTTGGCGCAGTTGACCAGTCCCTGCTGTTCGCGTCATTTCCTTGCCATCACTGATTAAACTAAAAGAAATCTCAGGATGGGCCAAGCCCAGACGGTTGACAATATCGATGATATGAGACAACTCCGCTTGCTGGCTCTTCATATACTTGAGACGGGCTGGCGTGTTGAAAAAGAGGTCCTCCACACAAACCTTGGTTCCCACAGGGCTAGTCGCTGGGATGACTTCTTCGACTTGACCTCCACGCGCAACGAGCTTGGTCCCATGACTCGCACCATCCACCGCCGTCAACAGAGTCAGCACACTGACAGAAGCGATAGAAGGAAGGGCTTCACCACGAAAACCAAGCGTCCGAATCCGAAAGAGGTCTGCTTGATTTTTGATCTTGCTAGTCGCATGGCGACGGAGGGCCAATTCCACCTCATCGTGGGCAATTCCATGACCATTATCTGTGATTTGAATCTTCTTGAGACCTGCTTCCTCAATCTCGATGATAATCTGGCTAGAACCCGCGTCAATGGCATTTTCTACCAACTCTTTGACTACACTAGCAGGACGTTCAATCACTTCTCCCGCCGCGATCTGGTTAGCCAGCACCTCTGGCAATTCAATAATATGAGACATCTTTCAGCCCCTTTCTGTATCTATTTTCCTAGCAATTGATTAGTGCTATTATACCACATTTCAGATGCTATCAGAAAAAGCAAATACCACATAGACTCCAAATCCCGCCGCATAGGCAAAAGCTCTTGCCATGGGCCCTAAAATAGTGTTTAATAAAGGTGTACAAGAAGTGAGATTAACCTTGTATAACTGAAAAGGAGGGAAATTTATGAAAGTAGAACTACAGATCAAGGAGACTTACAAGGAAGAAAAGCTGATTGTCCAAGCACCTCAGCCGACCGAAAAAGTCCAGAAAGTCATCGAGTTCGCAGAAAATCTTGATCAAAAAGAAACAATCAAAGGAAAAATCGAGGATCAGGTCTATCTAATTAAGATTGGTAAGATACAACGCTTCTATATCGAGAATCGGAAGGTTCTTGCAGAAACTGCATCTCAGACCTACACCATTGATTTGCGTCTCTATCAAGTTCTTGAAATTCTGCCGACCACTTTTATCCAAATTTCCCAATCAGAAATCATCAATATCGACTCTATCTCTCATCTCAAACTAACACCAAACGGTCTGGTAGAAATCTTTCTAAAAAATGAAAGCTTCACCTACTCTTCTCGCCGTTACCTAAAAACCATCAAGGAGAAATTAGAACTATGAAAAAACAAATCTTTCACGATGCAGCCGCTGGTGTTCTTATCGGCCTCATCCTCTCTATCATTTTTTCACTCATTTATGCACCAAGTACCTACGCCCCACTGAGTTCCGATTCTCTAATCGGCCAAGTGATGTTTCAACATCAGGTTCACGGTGCCCTGGTCTTGCTCTACTGCACACTTATCTGGGCAGCTATCGGTATTCTCTTCAATTTTGGCAACCGATTATTCAGACGTGACTGGAGCATGCTTCGTGCGACTCTTACTCATTTCTCTCATGCTAGTAGGCTTTATCCCACTAGCAACTCTGGCAGGTTGGTTCCCCTTCCACTGGACCTTCTATCTCCAGCTCATTCCGGAGTTTGCGATTGTCTACCTTATCATCTGGACTATCCTCTATAAAAGAGAAGCTAAAAAAGTGGACCACATCAATCAACTCCTGGCCCATAAAAAGTAATAGAGAAAAACCCACTCACAATGTACTGACCCCCAAAAGTTAGATTTTTTCTGTCTAACTTTTGGGGCGCAGTTCACAAATGCATGAGTGGGATTCTTTTTATAACTTTTGTTTAAACTCGACTAAGACATTCATAGCCTGCATGGGTGTCATATTGTAAACATCTAGTTTAGCTAATTCGGCTAGGATAGGATGTTCTTCAGGTGTATCAAAGAGAGAAATCTGTTCAGTGACGGCGCTAGTTTGCCTCATCGGAGCTGGACTTTCTTTCCCCTGACTCTCTAACTGAGCCAAAATCTTATCCGCTCTTGCTAAGAGTTCTGCTGGTAAGCCAGCAATCTTAGCAACATGGATACCGTAGGATTTGTCAGCAGGGCCTGGTTCAATCTTGTGAAGGAAGGTGACCTGCCCATCCTGCTCCAAGGTTGCCACGTGGACATTGACCAAGTGTTCCAAACTGGACTCCAGACTGGTCAACTCATGGTAGTGGGTCGCAAAGAGGGTCTTGGCTCCGATATGCTCATGGATGTATTCGATGATGGACTGGGCCAGAGCCATCCCATCATAAGTTGCCGTTCCCCGTCCCAATTCATCAAAAAGAATGAGAGAGTTCTTGGTCGCATGCGAAATGGCATTATTAGCTTCCATCATCTCCACCATGAAGGTTGATTGACCTGAAACCAAGTCATCTGCCGCTCCGATACGAGTAAAGATGGCATCGAAATCGGCAAATGGGCGCTCTCAGCAGGAACATAAGAACCCATCTGGGCCATAACCGCCGTCATGGCTAGCTGACGCATGTAGGTAGACTTCCCACTCATGTTTGGCCCTGTAATCAACTGAATGCTGGTATCTTCTGCCATCTGGATACTGTTTGGAATGTAGGTCTGTGCTCCCATGACCTTTTCGACAACAGCATGGCGTCCTTTCTGGATAGCGATTTGTGAATCCTCTCCAAACTCAGGTCGAATCAAATGCTGGGTTTCAGCCACAACCGCCAGGCTCTGCAAGACATCAACTGTCGCAATTCCTTGGGCTAAAGCCTGCAACCGCTGGATGTACTTGCCGACTTCCTCACGGATACGCATAAAGATTTCGTACTCTAGGTTAGCTGACTTTTCACGCGCCTCCAACATATCTCCCTCGATACGGGCTAATTCCTCGGTACCGAAGCGTTCTGAGTTTTTCAGTGTCGCCTTGCGGAAAAAGTGGGCTGGCACATTTCCCAGTTGCGAATTGGTCACATGGAAATAGTAACCGTCTTTTTTATTGTAGTCAATCTTAAGCGTGCTGATGCCAGAATTTTCTCGCTCCTTAGCCTCAATCTCAGCAATCCAGCTAGTCCCTTCTCTGAGGACACGACGGTATTTATCCAAGGTCTCATCAAATCCCGTCCTAATAATGCCACCTTCTGTAATCACATGAGGAGCCTCAGGAGCAATGGCTGCACTAATCAAGCTCTCCAACTCTGGAATAGCATCTAACTGTGCGATGAGATAGGAGAGAGCAGGCTGCTCCATTCCCTCTAAGATCGCACGAATCCTTGGCACACTAGATAAGGTAGTCGCCAACTGCAAGAGATCCTTGGGATTGGTTTTGCCAAAAGAAACCCGACTAGCCAAGCGTTCGATATCATAAACACCCTTGAGACTGTCCGTTAAATCACTACGCTCAAAGAAGTGGTCAAGAAAGACCTGCACCACCTCTTGACGTTGGACGATTCGTTCCCTATCAATCAAAGGACGATGAATCCAAGAACGCAAGAGCCGCATACCCATAGCTGTTTTGGTTTCATCCAAAAGCCAGAAAAGACTCCCCTGCTTCTTGCCTGAACGGGCATTCTCAACCAGATCCAGACTAGCCTTGGTCGCATAATCCATCTGCAAGAAATCTTTGATTTCATAACGGATAACTGGTTTGAGGTGGTTCAATTCCCGCATCTGGGTCCGATGAACATACTGGAGCAACTTACTAGCTGCCGCTTGCTCCACAGCTGCTAAACGTGAATCCAGTAAATGAATGTCCTCAAAGCCTTCTTTCTCGTAGGAAAGTACCAGATTCATCTGACGACTGAGGATTTGTTCTTCCTCCTCAGACAAGTCATAACCCAGCACCACTTCTCGAGCCTTGAGATTACGGATTTCCCCACAAACGAGAGTAAAATCCAATAAACCTGTCACATAAAAATCACCTGTCACTAGATCCATATAAGCCAGGCCAAATTGATTGCCATCACGATCTAAGGCAACCAAGAAATTGTTTTGGCTGTCTGGCTTACTGCTATCAACTACTGTACCAGGTGTGATGACCTGAACCACCTCTCGCTTGACAACCCCAACTGCTTGTTTGGGATCTTCCATCTGCTCCGCAATGGCTACCTTATAGCCCTGCTCAATCAAAACATCAATATACTGCTGGGCAGAATGATAGGGGACACCCGCCATGGGTATCGGATTTTCTGCATTTTTATTACGACTGGTCAGTGAAATCTCTAAAATCTGCGCCGCATTGACCGCATCTTCATAAAACAGCTCATAAAAATCACCCATCCGAAAGAGCAAAAAAGCATCTGGATATTGCTTTTTAATATCCACATACTGCTGCATACCAGGTGATAGTTTTTCTGTCGTCATATTGGCTCTCTCCTTGTCAAAAATAAGGCTTGGGAACAAGTCCCAAAACCCTATCTATCCCTCATCAAATCCAGCAAACGCTCTTCCATGACCTTGGCAACATGCTGGTCTCGACAAATGACCAGTAAGGTATTGGCACCAGCAACCGTCCCTAAAATCGACTCGTCCTTATTTTCATCAACAATATTTGCCAAAACAGCTGCTTCTCCAAGCTTGGTGTGTAACACCAATGTAAACTCTGCTCTCGCAACTCCTTCTAGATGATGCGACAAAAACTCTACCAAATCAATCTTTTCTGTCTCATTTGCTAGCACATAGTAGACCATACCATTTTTCTTAACCTTGGTCAAGCCGATCTCGCGCAAGTCGCGAGACAAGGTCGTTTGCGTTACAAAGACATTTCGAACCTCTAGACGATCTTGGATATCTTTCTGTGTAGCTAGTTTCTCTTCAGTGATCATCTTTTTAATCAACTGGTGTCGTTCTTTTTTTCTCATATCAACCTCTTACATGAATATTTATAACCGATTTCGGTTTTATTTTTTTAGATATAATTATACCAGAAAAAAACTGAATAATTCAAAAAAATCTTTCTTCTTTCACTAAATTTATGATAGAATAGAATAAAAAGTCCAAAAGGAGCCTACTTATGAGTACAAAAAAACTGATTGCTAGTGAATTAGCTAGCGTCATCGATAGCCTGGACCAAGAGGCTATTTTCAATTTACTAGAACAACCAAAAAACTCTGACATGGGAGATATCGCTTTTCCTGCTTTCTCACTTGCAAAAAGTCGAACGCAAAGCCCCTCAAATGATTGCTGCTGAAATCGCTGAAAAAATCAACAGTCAAGCTTTTGAAAAAGTTGTTGCAACTGGTCCTTACGTGAACTTCTTCCTTGATAAATCTGCCATTTCTGGAGCAGTTATCAAAGAGATCATCGAAAAAGGACCTGACTACGCTCAACAAACGGAAGGCAAAGGGCAAAATATCACAATTGACCTATCAAGTCCAAACATCGCAAAACCTTTCTCAGTCGGTCACTTACGTTCAACTGTTATCGGAGATGCTCTTTCTAATATCTTTAAGAAAATGGGCTACAACACTATTAAAATCAACCACCTTGGAGACTGGGGTAAACAGTTTGGTCTTCTCATGGTTGCTTATAAAAAATGGGGAAGTAAGGAAGCCGTCGAAGCTAATCCGATTGACGAATTGTTAAAATTGTACGTTCGCATCAATGCTGAAATCGAAAATGACCCAGCTCTTGATGATGAAGGACGTCTCTGGTTTAAAAAATTGGAAGATGGCGATCCAGAAGCAACTCAACTTTGGCAATGGTTCCGTGATGAAAGTTTGGTTGAGTTCAACCGCATCTACAAACTACTCGGCGTTGAATTTGACAGCTTGAACGGGGAGGCCTTCTATAATGACAAGATGGACGAAGCCGTGCAAATCCTTGAAGAAAAAGGTTTGCTAGAAGAATCACGCGGAGCTAGTATTGTTAACCTCGATGATGTTGAACTTCCACCTGCTATGATTAAGAAATCTGACGGTGCAACCCTCTACATCACACGTGATATTGCTACAGCTATCTACCGTGCTCGTACTTACAACTTTGTCAAAAATGTCTATGCTGTTGGTCAAGAGCAATCCAACCACTTTAAACAGTTGAAAGCTGTCTTGAAGAAAATGGGATTTGACTGGAGTGACGATATGGTTCACGTTGACTTTGGTCTTGTAACCAAGAATCGTCAAAAGCTCTCTACTCGTAAAGGAAATATCATCCTGCTCGAGCCAACTCTCCAAGAAGCCATCACTCGTGCTAAAGCTCAAATCGAAGCAAAAAATCCTGACCTTGAAAACAAGGATCAAATTGCTCAAGCTGTTGGAGTTGGAGCTGTCAAATTCTACGACCTTAAGACTGACCGCAGAAATGGTTACGACTTTGACCTCGAAGCAATGGTTTCCTTTTGAAGGAGAGACTGGTCCATACATCCAATACGCTTACGCTCGTATCCAGTCTCTACTTAGAAAAGCAGACTTCCAACCAAATGCTCAAGCGAATTACAGTCTAAATGATGCTGAAAGCTGGGAAATTATCAAACTTCTCCAAGACTTTGCCCGTGTCATCAAACGCGCATCTGTTAACTATGATCCATCGCTCATTGCTAAATACGCAATCAGCTTGGCTCAAGCTTTCAACAAATACTATGCTCACACTCGTATCTTGGATGAAAGTCCAGAGCGTGACAGCCGCCTAGCCCTTAGCTACGCAACAGCTGTTGTTCTCAAAGAAGCCCTTCGCTTGCTCGGTGTAGAAGCACCAGAGAAGATGTAAATCGTTACAAGAGACTGGAACTAAAGTTCCTAGTCTCTTGACGGCAATCGCTATATGGCGAATTGCTAAACGCTTCACTAATGTATCCCAACAAATAATAGCGATTGGTTTAGACGCACGTCCTAATCACTCAAATAACTTTATCATAAAGCAATCTAAGTAAAACTAACGTCAAATCTTATACAGGCTTTGGCTTGGCGTTTTACTAGCCTTCATTAGAACTGGATGGATTTTTCAGTTAAAGGTTAAGACCGTCTTGTTTTATCTGTCAGATACCTGTTCCGCCAGTCTAATCACTTAGTTGAAAAGCGAAAATTTCTTTCGCTTTTCTTATGCCATCAACTTTTTTATCAAATCAGGAGAGATTTTATGAGCCAGTATGCTTATATCTTAGTTCTTATCAGTCTTGTCGTTCTTTTTCTCATCAATAAATACGAAAAAGAGAAACTTCAACAACTCCTTCAGGAACAGCTTCTGAGGGACGAAGCTTTCAAAACAGATATCCGCGAAAGAATCCAAACTACAGAGAATATCAATGATGTCATCGCCTACATCAATAAAGGCTATCGTTTGGGACTCATACTTTCCAAGGAAATTACTGATCAACTCAAATAATCAAAATCCGAGAAGTCTTCTTCTCGGATTTTTTACTCCCATCAATGCCATTTCCCTGTGATAATCATATCTTTCATATTATTTTTTTCTGAAATTTTCTAAATTTTTTTCAAAAATTTTTCAAAAATTCTCTTGCGTTTTTTTCATAAATTTCTTGTAGAATAGAACTTATCTATTCAGATTATTCTGAAAATTCAAAAACAGGAGGTTTTTATGTCACAAGTTACTTCATCACACCAATCTACCTGGACAAGCAAGCTGAAAGCAATGGGACCCGGGATCCTAATGGCTTCCGCTGCAGTCGGAGGTTCTCACATTGTATCCTCCACTCAAGCCGGTGGTTCTTATGGATGGTCTCTGCTTCTCTTGGTCATCTTAGCCAATGTTTTTAAATATCCATTTTTCCGTTTTGGTGCTGAATACACAGCAGATACTGGAAAGACCTTGGTCGAAGGCTATGCAGAAAAAGGAAAACTCTATCTCTGGATTTTCTTTATCCTCAATGTATTTTCTGCCTTGGTCAATACTGCCGGTGTTGCCATCCTTTGTTCAGCTATAATCGCTAGCGCCCTTCCAATGATTGGTCTTAGCATCACTCAATGGTCCCTTATCCTTGTTGCTGTCATTTGGGCCATGCTGCTCTTTGGTGGCTACAAACTATTGGATGGTATGGCAAAATGGATCATGTCTGCCTTGACTATTGCAACTGTTCTTGCTGTTATCATTGCCGCCGTTAAGCACCCAGAATACAGCTCGGATTTTATCGAGAAAACACCTTGGCAAATGGCGGCCCTCCCCTTTATCGTTTCCCTTCTAGGATGGATGCCTGCTCCTATTGAAATCTCAGCTATTAACTCACTTTGGTCAGCCGAAAAGAAAAAAACTGTTAACTTTAATACCGAAGACGCTCTTTTCGACTTTAACGTTGGCTACATTGGAACAGCTATCCTAGCTGTATTCTTTGTGGCACTAGGAGCACTCATTCAGTATCCTACAGGTCAAGCAGTTGAAGCTGCATCTGCCAAATACATCTCGCAATTTGTGGGCATGTACGCCTCTGTCCTTGGCGAATGGTCTCGATATTTGATTACCTTCATCGCTTTCCTCTGTATCTTTGGGACAGTGATTACTGTCATCGATGGCTATTCACGTGTCAATCAGGCCTCCCTTCAACTCTTGGCAAATCAAAAAGAGGACGATAATAAATCCTTAAAAATCTGGATGACCATTACATCTATCATCGGCATCATTATCATCAACTTTTTTGCTGGTCAAGTTTCAACCATGCTTCGCTTTGCCATGATTGGATCTTTTCTTACAACACCATTCTTTGCCCTTTTGAACTATGTGTTGGTCACAGGTGAAAATAAAAATCTTCCTTCTTGGTTGAAACTCCTCGCTATCGCAGGATTGATTTTCCTCTTTGGCTTTGCTATTTTCTTTATCTATGCACTTGCCATCGGAAAAGCAGGTTAATTCCAAAGCAGCACCCCCGTCTGGGTGCTTTTTTCTGCATTCAAAAGGCAGTTGAGAAAATCCAACTGCCTACTTGAACGATTCTAACTTTCTGAATCCAATCCATACAAGTCTGCGATAATCGCTGCGACCTTTTTAATATCTCCCAGCATTCCACGCATTTCAAAGTCTGCTAGGACCGGGAAGCCAAAGCGCTGGCTGTACTGCTTGGCAGTCAGACAGTATTGGTTATTAAAATTGCGATTACCAGATCCCACTACACCAAAACACTTACTGGCATTGTTTCCATAGGCGATAAAATCACCCACTGGAGTCGTTAGAATCTCAACATCACCGTTATCGACACCATTTCCACCTTCTAGATAAGTTGGTAAAAAGGCGACATAAGGATGATCCATCTCAAAGAATTCTTGACCTTCCTTGACCAGATCCTTGATATGAATCTTTTGGACCTCAATTCCTTCGTACTGAGACAAGAGATAGTCCTTAAGTCGGGTTACAAAACTCTCTGTATTCCCGCTCAAACTGATATAAACTAAGGATATTTTTTTCATGTTGACCTCGATTTTTATGTTTACGATATAAAAAGAACTACCAAGATTGTAACTTGATAGTTCTCTTTTGTCAATACTTAGGCAACTTCCTCTGCTTCGACTTCCTCAGACAAATCTTTTTGTTGACGCCACATCTTGTAAAAGACAATGGCAAGGAAGAGGACATTGATAACAACAAATAAAATCGTTGTTCCCTTTCCAAGGACTTCTGTCCCTAGTCGCAAAGTTTCATCACGGATAGCTTGTACAGCATCTTGCATACCCATGTAAGTATAAATCGAACCAACAATGGCAAGCAAAACATAAGCAATGTAAGCATAATTTGCATATTGCAAATGATTACGAACCAAGAGCACAATACCTGCGACTACTAAAATCGCAGATAAAATAATCAAAACGATGTTAACAGTCGAATGCGATAATTCAGCTGTCTTATGTAGATAATTAATCGTATCCTCCAGTTGCTGGGCGCTAGCACCTTGAACTTGAGCTTGACTGGCACCTAGTGTTTCTTTACTAGGAACTGGACTTAGTATTCCAAACAAAGACATAGCTGAAATCAATGCGGATAGAACTAATAAAACCCATAAGTAGATTGGTTTCTTTTTCATAATTTTTCCTCCTTAAGGTATTTTGGACATTATAGCATTTTTTGCACGTAAATACAAGTTTTACAGGGAACTTTCGACTTGTTTGCGGTAAGCTTTTGGTGATTTTCCGCACAATTTACGGAAAACTTTGTAGAAATATCCAACATTACTGTAACCAACAGCATAGCAAACATCTTCAATACTATCATTGGTTGAAAGCAAGAGCTGTTGTGCCGCCTTGATCCGCTGTTTGTTGAGCAGCTCCGCAAAGGTCGAGTTGGTTTCTCGCTTGATCAGCTGACCGAGGTAGACTGGGTTGATAAAGAGATCCTTGCTGATGTCCTTAAGTGATAACTCTTTCTGATAATCACGTCCGATGACTTCAAGGACACTCACTACGTTTCATTCATGCGGTACTGACCAAAGAACTTGATCAAGGTCTCTTTGATGTAGGCAACCAATTCTTCAAAGGAGTTAATGGCATGGATGGCTTTGACAATCTCGGTCATATCATCCGCTTTTAGATGCTCAAACAAGTGGAAGACATCCATAACAAACTGGGTGAAGAGCTGCTTCGTGATCGCCACGCGAGGGGTGTTCTCCAAAACAACCTTCTCTAGTAGGGTCAATTCTTCGATAATTTGATTGATATTTCCTTGGATAATCACGCGATAAATCGGCTCGTAATAAGCAAACAAACTCTCGGACTTCTCTAGATTAACAGAACCGTAAAAGAGGGCTTTTTCTGCGTTGATCTTCCATTTTTCAAAGGCTTGTTGGTAGGGCGCTCCAAAAGGCGTTACTACGATTCCATCTAGTGGCTGATCAGAGATAAAAATCTGCCAGTCTTGACCTAAAACATAGTAAGGAATAGTGAAGGATCCTTGCTTTTCCTTGGAAAGGCCTATCCACCAGTTGTCTTTACTTGCTAAGGAGTTGACAAAGCCTTCCTCATCCAATTCTTGACTGAGGGTCTGACTTTGCTCCACCTTTTCCTGAAGCTGCTGCGCAATCTTTTCTAATAAATTGCCCAACTCCACCTTATCCACTGGCTTCACCAGATAATCCACGACACTAAGATTCATTGCTTTCTTGACATAGTCAAACTCCTGATAGCCAGACAGCAAGATATAATAGGCATCTGAGAGAATCTCCTTCATCTCCTTGATCATCTCAAGCCCTGTCTTATCTGGCATGTTGACATCCGAAATAATCACATCAACTGGATTTTCCTTGACATAGTCCAATGCATCATCTGCGTGATTAGCTGTTGCGACGACTTGCATATCCCACTTTTTCAAAGGGGATTAATCGCTTGAGCCCCTCTGTCACCATGTACTCATCGTCTACTAATAAAACTTTATACATTTCCCTTCCTTTCTATTCATTTTTGAATAGTAATACGGTAACGAACACCTTCTTGTTCAGCTGACTCTACACTGATTTGGTAGCGATCTCCAAAATAGAGGACAAAGCGTTCGTGTACATTGATTATTCCGATTGATTGTCGCTCTCCGCTATAGCTTGCCTCGTGCTCAAAACTTCTCTGAGTTAGTTTTTTTCTTGCAAGGCAGCTAATTTTTTTCGGCAGGCATTCCACGACCATTATCGACTACCAGAATCTCAACAAAACCTTCACCCTTCAAAACCTTGATACTGATTACATTATCTGTCCGCCTGTAATCAATACCGTGAGCAAAGTAGTTTTTCTACCAATGGTTGGAGCGTAAACTTGGGAATCTTCATATTTTTCTAATTCTGGCTCGATCTTAAAACCATAGGCAACTGACTTTTGGATAACGCACCATACAGAGATAGCTATATTTTCGGCAAAATTCTAATTCTTGCTTCAGCGTCGTTTCTCGTTCATCGGAGATATTATTGCGTAGTAAACTGCTAAATTCATAGATAATATCCGCCAGTTCATCTTGGCTTTCCATGACGGCATACATGCGCAGAAACTCTAAGGTATTGTACATGAAGTGAGGATTGATTTGAGCTTGTAAGGCCCGCATATTGGCATCTTTCTGACTTAGCTCTAGCTGATAGATATCGTGGATATTTTTTTCCAGACGATCCAACATATCATTGGTGGTTTCTGCGATGAGGAGCAATTCTTGGTCTTTTTCAGAAGTATCGATCCGAAGTCCTTCTTCTCCTTGAGCAATCACCTCGATAGACTCTACCAAATCCACAACCTGCCTTTGGTAATTGGAGAAGGTCTGCCTCAAGGTAACATATAAAATAATAATAAAGAGAACACTCAAACCAACAATGACAGCAGAACTCGTCAAAGTTCCTGTAAGAACAAAATTCTTAGGAACTGCTGATTGGACTTGATAGCCATGGGAGGTAACTCCTACAAGCCAGTCCTCCCGCTCGGCAGATACTGTTTCCCCAATCTGAAACATCTCGGTCTCAAAAGGCGAAGTTACTGTTACAGCCATCGGGATATGGCCCCTTGTATTGTCAATAGCATCATGGAGAACATCTGGGGAAAGGGAGATATAGATGACTCCTAAATCCTTGTCAGACACAGGATCGGAAACGGGAATGGCAAAACTATTGGGAGCTGGTTTGAAGTTTTCTGCTGGAATTTTCTCTCCACTTCGTTTCCCTCGGGTAGAAACAAAGACTTCTTTATAATCTTGAAGGACAATTGCCACACCCGTCACAAAGTCATTTCTTACATACAAATCGTCAATGTTTTCATACAAGGATACCGAGATATAGGGCGAAGCCTTGCGCTCTAATTGCCAATAAAAATAGTCTGGTGTACTGAGACTAAAGTACTTATAAATCCCTTCAATCCGAGCCTGATTTTCAACCAAAGTCTGGGCAATCTGAGTCGACTCTCTATGGTAATATTCAATCTCACTCACTGTCCGAGTCGTCACACGTTGAGCTACTCGTTGGGCTTCTTTTTCACGGGAACTCCAGTCAGCATAGGAGAGCATGACCGCAAAACTTGCAATGATGGCAATCATCACCAAGGTATAGATGCGCAAGAGCGAATGGAGCCAGAACGGCTTCATTTTATTTTGTCGCCAATTTTTCATGGATGCTTTCATATACGGGTTCCAACATATCACTAATAAAGAAGTGCCACACACCAATTCCTACGAAAAAGAGGAGGGCAGGCATATAGTAACCAATTCCTACAAGCATAACTGTACCAAATAAAACCTTGGCAATTGCCGGCAAATTCATAAAAATCCCGATAAGAGCGAGTTTTACGGTATTTCGATAAGAGAGCTCATAGTGAACTTGTAGTTTCAATGAAACGGTATAAGCCAAAAAAACAAAGGCAACAACAAGGATATTAAGAAAGGTTGCCAAGAGATGGAAGATAGTCTGGTGGGGCAATTGAACCAAAAGGTACAAACCATAAACTAAGACTAGATCTACAAGTACAAAACTATAGAAAGCGAGATTGCTCTTGACAAAGTTACTCTTATACAATTCCCAAGCTTCTTTAAAACTATAAGCTCGGTGAGTATAACCGTGCTCCGCATATAAACTCATAAGGGTTGCACTAGCTGGTGCCAAACCAAAGACCACTCCTCCTGCTAGTGTGAATGACCAGAAAAAAGCCGTCGCAATCATTCCTAAAAAGAAACGATTAAAGACGAATTCTAGAAACTTTCCCATAATATCCTCCTTAAAACAACTATGTAACTATTATATCATATTTCAAACGTTTTCAAAAACATAGAGCACCCATTTACAATCCTCTAAAAGCGTGATACAATTGATTTTGACAGTTTTATATAAGGAGATTCTCATGAAGAAAAATATCTTAACTACCCTCTTAGCCGTCGTTCTCTACTTCCTCTGTCTAGGGATTGGAGTATTGCTAGGACACCTGGTCGACTCAACAGGCAATATGTTCTATGCGCCTGCCTTTTCTGCCCTTGTTGGAGGGAGCGTCTACATGTTTCTTCTGGTAAAAGTTCCTCGTTTTGGTGCCATTACCACTCTCGGATTCTTTATGGCTCTCTTTTTCCTAGCTAGTAAACACGGCGCTGGTGCCTTTCTACCAGCTATCACTTGCGGTCTTGCAGCAGATGCCATCGCTCGTCTCGGCAACTACAAAGATCGAATCAAAAATACCCTCTCCTTCCTCGTCTTTGCTTTTAGTACAAGTGGTCCCATCCTCCTCATGTGGATCAATCCAGAATCCTACGTAACAACTCTACTCGCTCGTGGGAAATCCCAAGAATACATTGACCGTATCATGGTCGCTCCAGAATTAGACAAAATTTTTCTCTTTGTCGCAAGCATTCTCCTTTGTGCCTTGATTGGGGCTTTGGTTGGGCAATTTCTAACTCAAAAAATGGCCGATAAAATGTAAGGTAAAAGCCCTGAAGACTAGTAATACCTAGTTTCAGGGCCTTTTTGTATACAATCTTAGAATTCACTATAGATAAATTCTTGGATGTTCGAAAAATCGGTCACAAAACAGTAAATCACGATGCTTAAGATAACTGTATAGAAAAATAGTGTCCACAAGATTAAACGATGTGTGTTAGTTAGCTTGGTTTGCAAATTTGTAAAGTTCTTTTTCAACTTCCATCCATCCTTTCACTCCAACGTGCATCACGTCAAACAAAAAGTAATCATCATACTCTCTGTTCCCATAGTTTAGTACCGTTGCACCATGGCTTTTTGCGACATCTTCTATTTTTTTATAAGTTTTCTCCCGCATCTCTCTTGAGACACCCGTGTAGTCATTCCATTTCCCGTTTACTGGGAAAATGATGACTTCAACTTCGATTCCCAATTCCTTGGCAACTGTCAAGAAGAGTTCCATATCTGAATACTCTGGTGACTCCAGATAGCTCAAATCCTTATTAGAATTTTTCAATGATGCATAGCGATCTTTTAAGTAGGTATTGTAGTAGTTATTATCAACAGCATAATCATTATTGTCTGTTTTCTTTTTGACCTCTTCTACAAACTGATTTGTCATTTTCTCCCAATCATAGTCTGGGGTTTTATCTCCTAGTGAAGGATAATCTGATTTGGCATGTTTTTGATAAAAAGTCTGTTTGAGCTTAAAGGAATACATCGCCTTATCTAATTCTAATAATTTTTTATCAACAATAGTTCCTTTTCCATCTATGAAATAACTTTTATATTTTTTGTAGATATCATTTTGTTGCTTGTTTCCCTTGGTAATCTCGATAATGCGATTGATTAGTTTTTCTTTCGTTTCCTTACTAATCTTGTCATTATCTAGCATGTGGAAAATATGTTCCTGAGAAGCCTTGTTCAAAAAGGCATCTTGATGAGTCCCATCTTTTTCAAACCACTGAACAGACTCAACTATAGCCACCTTTCGCTTACTCATAGATCCTTCAATAGAACCCAAGGTCGTAGCTTGAATGATATTTTGAGAATAACTGGTCCCAATCTGCATGATATTAAAATCATTGTAGTTAAAAAAATTTTATTGGGATGATAGTCTTCATTTATCGTCGCAACCAACTCTGAGGAACCCAATAAAACCAGTGTATTGGGAGTGATATTACTTGTTAAAATATCTCTACTTTTATACTTTTCATACGAGGTGCTGTAGCGAATACTGTTATCCTTGACTTTATAATAATCATCAATCTTCTTGACATAGGTCACATTTAAAAGGGCAAGCGTCGCAATTACGAGCACAAGCGATAGTAAGAATGCCTTTAATTTAATCATCTCGTTTTATCCCATCCCTTCGATCCGTCCGATCTCTTTTCAATCTCTTATCTCTTTAAAATCGTAAGTAAGATTTTATAGGGTTCACCTGAAAAGATAAAGAAACCAATCATAACCAAATTCATGGTCACAAACCAACTTAGTAGCTTATACCAATTTTTGTTTTTATTTTTCTTATAAAAATTGCTTTTCTTTTGATATACTTCAAATCCAGCCATCAAGACACCATGATAAAAACCATAAACAATGTAGCTAACACTAAGACCATGCCAAAAACCCATGACCAACATATTGACCATATAGGCATAGGTTGCATTGTGTAGTCTATTTTTAAACCATTTTTTCCTGATAACCTGCATCAATACTCTTGAAAACACAAAATCCCTCAACCAAGTCGACAAGGTGATATGCCATCTAGTCCAGAAATCCTTGATATCGACACTCAAGAAAGGTTTGTTAAAGTTCATCGGTGTCTGAATACCTAGAATGTTACTACTTCCAACAGCCATTAGACTATAGCCTGCAAAGTCGAAGAATAGATACAAGGTGTAAAGGTACATATATTTGATTGAGTAGATGACTGTACCCGTATTACTAGAGTGAGTAACATCTGGTAAACATAGGTTGACAAAACAACCTTATAAAGTAGACCTAAAACGACACGATAAACACCGTCCCCTGCCAACTCTAGATAGTCTTTACGAGGCATGACCTCGTTTATCTCTTTTAAAAATCTCCTACTCCGATCAATCGGACCAGCACTAACCGTAGGGAAAAAAAGTAAAAATTGCAGGTAGTCTTTTATGCTAATCTTTTCTTTGATCAAACCATCCGATATTTCTAGCATAATCTGAATGGTTTTAAAGGACATGTAGGAAATTCCAATAAAGGCCAACAAATGCAGAGAAGTCAGGGCAAAGACTTTATTGATCACTAAGGGAAGAATAGAAAGGAAAACCAGTAGTTTCAGTCGCTTTGCTTCTATCCTCTGTGCTAGAAATACCAGAAAATATTGGTAAACGATAAAGGCAAGCAAATAGACTATCATCGCTCGACTCTTGCCATAAATAGCTCCTGCAAATAAGAGGGAGAGCGCCAAAATATAGTAGTCCTTACGTTTTTCAAAAAAGTTTACCACAAAACCAATCAGTAAAACTACAAACAAGAGAAGAAAAAACTCATTCCCCTCAAAATAATTCATATCAATCGAACTCCTTTTTCATTTTCTCATCTTGCTTCAGAACTTATCTTTCTAGTTTTTTCCTATCCTATCACTAGAGAGAGTTAGCTTTATCTATTATACCATAATTTAAAAACTTTAAATGCCCCTGTTGGCAGCTACCTAGAACAAAAAAGAGCCCTTCGACTCTTTTTATTTATGACTTAATTTCTTGGTCAAGAAATCTCCCAAGAACTGGATTGTAAAGATAATCAAGATGATAATGATGGTCGCCAAGATGGTCACATCGTGATTGTAACGGTTGAATCCATAGGCAATGGCCACGTTACCGATACCGCCAGCTCCAACAGCTCCCGCCATAGCTGTTTCCCCAACAAGGGAAATTAAGGTCACAGTCGTCACACGAATCAAATCTGGAAGACCTTCTGATAGGTAAACGCCCACGATGTCCCAGAAAGTCGCTCCACTAGCCTGCGCCGCTTCGATGACACCACCATCCAGTTCAGCCAAGACAACCTGCACCTGACGGGCAAAGAAGGCAAAGACTGCAAAAGAAAGTGGAACAAGGGCTGCATTTGGCCCAATACTAGTCTTGACAATCAAGTGAGAAAGTGGCGATAAGATTGCCAAGAGGATGATAAAGGGAACCGCACGGAAAATTGAGGTAATCTTGTCTAAAATCCAGAAGACAACCTTATTCTCCAAGACACCACCTGGCGCTGTCAAGACAAGGAAAAAGACCTGCCACGAGCCCCAAGAAGCCTCCGATAATAAAGGAAAGAACTGTCATATAAAGAGTTAGGTAAATGGCTGTTCCCCAGCCGGCTTGTCCAGCCCAGCCCATTTTATAGACATTTGGTAAAGTAAGTTTGAATAAACTCTGTCATTTTACTGTCCTCCCTTCAATACTTTTAACTGGACACCCGCTTGACGGATAGCCTCTTGGGCGCCTGCTAGCGCTGCTTTTTCACCTGACAAGACCACAACCAATTCTCCGACTGGAGTGCCGTCGAGAATTTCAATATTCCCATAGAGAATATTAGCTGTTACTTGGTAATGTTTGTACAATTCATTCAAAAGTGGTTCGTCTGTTGAAGCCCCTGCGTACTTGAGTTGCACCAACAGGCTATTCGCAGACAAATGCTCCACAATTTCTTGCTTCTCAATCTTGACCATGGCTTCGTCAATACCTGTGGCAGTTGAGATGAAGTCTTGAGTCAAAGGTTGTTTAGGGTCTGAGAAGATTTCAAGGACACTGCCTTCTTCAATCAGACGGCCATCCTGCATAACTGCCACACGATTGGCGATATCTTTGACAATCTGCATTTCGTGTGTAATCAAGACAACAGTCAAGCCTAATTTTTGGTTCAAATCTTGCAACAAGGCCAAAATCTGCTTGGTTGTCTTAGGGTCAAGGGCAGACGTTGACTCATCTGAAATCAAGATTTTTGGATCATTGGCCAAGGCACGCGCAATAGCCACACGCTGTTTTTGCCCTCCAGATAGTTGTGAAGGATAGTTTTCAGCACGATCTGCCAAGCCAACCAAGTCCAACAACTTAGCTACTTTAGCCTTCTTTTCTTCCTTACTGAGTCCAGAGTGTTTGAGGGCAAAGGCCACATTCTCCTCTGCTGTTTTTTGACTCATCAGATTGAAATGCTGGAAAATCATCCCGATATCTTGACGTTTACGACGCAACTGCTCTGCCGTCAAGGTAACCTTACCATCAAAAATCACATCGTTATCAATGGTAATTTTCCCAGCAGATGGCTTTTGCAAGAGGTTAATCACCCGTACAAGGGTTGATTTCCCTGCTCCAGAATACCCAACGATTCCGTAGATATCCCCTTCTTGGATATGAATGGTCACATCCTTGACCGCTGTGATGGTTCTCTTCTTTTGGTGAAAAATCACATCGATCTGATCTAACTTGATAATATCTCTACTCATAGCTTCTAATCAGCTCCTCTACTAATTCAATATGGGTGTAGTAATCGGCGATTCGCACGTTTTCATCTCCACCGTGGTCTCGGCTATTGGCATTTCCTAGACCGAAGGCAACCATTGGTACCTCTAGGGCATCAAAGACCGTATGCATAGGTCCTGTCCCCGCCGTTGTCGGCAAAACCGAAACGCCCTGAGGATAGAATTTCTTTGCCAACTCGATCACATTGAGAATGGCTGGCGCGCTCATATCGCTTCGATAGCTCATCTCTCCCAAGGTATAGTATAATTCTACCTTATCAAAGCCATTTTTGTCTAGCTGTTTCCGAATTTTTTCCAGAACATCATGCGGTTCTAAGCCAGGAACCAGACGAATCTCTAGCTTGGCACTGGCTTCTGCTGGCAAGATTGTTTTCACTCCTTGCCCTTGGTAACCTGATTGAATTCCTTCGATATTGAGAGCCGGCTCAAAAAAGAAACGTTTTAAAAAGGCAGCGCGTTCCTCTTGTAAGAGAGGCAATTCCAAACCATATATGCGACTGATTTCCTCTGGATTGCGTTGAGCATAGGTGTCCACCAAGGCTAATTCCCGTTCGTTCGGCTCTTGGATATCCTCGTACAAGCCCTCTACCAAGATACGACCATCTGCAGCACGCAGGCTACTTAGAGCCTGGATAAGATACCATGGCGCTGATTCCACGACACCACTATAACTCGAGTGAATGTCCACATCCGCACTTTTCACCTTGGCATCAAAGGTCACGATACCCTTGTTTCCACCAGAAATTTCTAACTGCTCCAAGGCATTTTTAGTTCCTTGCTCCCAGACTAGCAAATCTGCTCCACGAAGTTTGTCTGCGTGTTTCTCTAAATACTTATCCAAATCCATAGAAGCAGACTCCTCTGCCCCTTCCATGATAAAGCTGATATTGACTGGCAGGTCATCGTGGTGCTGCATATACTTTCTCAGAGCACTCAAACGAGCCGTGATATGGCCCTTATCGTCGTCAACTCCACGCCCATACATAAAGCCATTTCGTACAGAAAGGGTAAAAGGATCCTCTGTCCACACCTGGTCACCATCCGCTGGTACGGTATCATAGTGGTTATAGAAGATCAAAGTCTTAGCATCTGGACGCGAACTCTTGAAATGCGCCATGACAAAAGGCGCCGTGTAGCTCTCATCAATCTCGACTTCAGCTCCCACACGCTGGAAATCTCACCTAGATAGTTTGCGACTTCCTTGAGCCCGACCTGCTGGGCAAAGACTGATTTCTTAGAAATCAAGGTACGCAAAACTTCAAAATAATGCTGGGCGACATGATCCTTTTCAAATTTTTCAATCTGTTCTTGTTCGCTAGAAAAAACCATTTTTTCTCTCACTTTCTACTGAGGACTTGTGTCTATGGACGGACTACAAGATCATCTTCTTTAAAACCAACAGTCTAGACAAAAGTAAGAGGTGGAAACTCTCTCCCACCTCCCTGTGTCTTATTACCAAACTGGTTGGTCCAAACCGTCTGATGTTTCTTCGATAACTTTTTTCACTTCATCAGTGTGGTAAGCTGCGATAATTTTCTTGATTGCATCCGCTTTAGGTGATGATTCCCAATCTTTTTTAGCAACAATGATGTTGTACCATTGTTTTGAGTTTTCATCAGCTTGTTCTTTGAAGAGTGCTTTCTTGTAGTCCAATTTTGCTTCTGTAACGAAAGTATTGTTTACAACGGCAGCGTCAACTGATGACAATGAACGAGCTGTTTGACTAGCGTCCAATTCAGTAATTTTCAAGTTCTTTGGATTTTCTTTGATATTAGCAACTGTTGCAAGGGCAGTTCCAGAAACATCCAATTTAATCAAACCAGCTGATTGAAGCAAGTAAAGCGCACGGCTTTCGTTTGTTGCATCGTTTGGTACAGCGATTTCACCGTTATCTGGGATTTCTTCCACTTTAGTGTACTTGTTGTCACTTCCATTCAAACCTGAGTAAAGGCGGATTGGTGAGATGTAAGTATCTGCAATCGCTACAAGATCTTTCCCGTTTTCTTTGTTCCAGTTGTTCAAGAAGTTGTAGTGTTGGAAAGCGTTCAAGTCAACTTCGCCGTCAGCAGTTGCCTTGTTTGGTTGTGAGTAGTCAGTGAACTCTGTGAATTCCAATTTAATACCATCTTTTTTAACCAATTCTTGGATTTTATCCCAACGTTTTTCTTCAGAACCGCTACGGTTAACTGTTGCGATTTTAACAACTGTTTCATTGTCCGCTTTCTTTTCTGAATTTCCGCAAGCTGCAAGAGCCAAACCTGCGACTGTAGCAAGAGCTGCTACACCGAGCCATTTTTTAATTTTCATGATTCTTTCTCCTTTAAAAATAATACCGTAATAGTATCTCATACTTTATTTGATTTAGCAAATTGTTATTAGATAGGCAGACATATAGTTTGAAACTATATACCCCAAGAATGGAAAATCATCCATCTACCAGAGAATGGATGATTTAAAAATTTATTTAATATCAGCTTCTGCTGGCAGATAAGAACCGCCAAAGAACTGTTGAGATAGCTTTTCAAGGGTTCCATCTTTATATAATTCTTGGATGCGTTTGTCCACAAATGCCTTCAACTCATCTTGACCTTTGGCAAGAAGTGGGTATACGTAAGGTTGTTGGTCGCTTGGAAGTTCGATAACTTTCAAGTTATCCAAACCTTGGTCCTTGATGACTGTCTCTACACCGATTTTATCAAAAATCTTGTAGTCAAATCGGCCATCACTCAAACGTACCATGATTTGTTGGAAGTCCCCTTTAACGTAGTTAAGGATAGTTGGGTTATCTGAGTGTTGTTTGTTGTAGTCTTCTAGCTGTTTAGCAGATGTTGTTCCTTGAACAACTTCTGTTGATTTTCCACCGATATCATCAAACGATTTGATGCTAGAGTCATCTTTTTTCACTACAAGAACGTTAGGGTTTTTAGCAGTTGGAGCTGCATAAAGGTATTTTTCAGCACGTTCTTTAGTGTAGCTGATGTTGCTAACAGCCATTTGGTAACGATCAGCATCAAGTCCTGCAAAAACACCTGACCACTCTGTCTTCTCAAACTTGACAGTATACTTGTCAGAATCTTTAAAGATAGCGCGAACCACTTCAATCTCGTAACCAGTCAATTCGCCATTTTCTTCATAGTTGAATGGTTTTGGTGTAGCATTGGTTACAACGATAATTTCTTTTTTACTAGATGTTGCTTCACCAGATGCTGCATCTTTCTTATCTCCACCTGAGCACGCTGCTAGTAGACCTGTGGCAACAAGCCCTAGGGCAGCAAGAGATGAATATTTAACGATTTTTTTCATGTCATTTCCTCCAAAATAGAATACTTTACTATCTTAACAGAAAATATTTTTTTTCGCCATTATATGATACCTATCTCGGTGATAGTTTTTTTTTATGGCTGATTTAAAAGACCAGACGCAAGACTGCAATCAAGACTACCCCAAAAAGAACCGTACCTACTAGATTGCGGTAGCGAAAGGCTACCCAAGCCGTTGGAAAAACTGCCAAGAAGTCCATCCATTTGATCTGAGGAAGGCTCCCAACCTTGCCAGTCACTACGCTTGAAAGGATCAAGGCAAAAATAATGGAAACAGGCAAGAACTTCAAAAACCGCTCAACGATAGCAGGCAAGCCCTTGTACTTAACCAAGATGAAGGGAATCATACGGGGAACCCAAGTCACTAGGCCTGAAAAGATAACGGCTAACAAAAGATATTTACTGACCATCTAAGACCACCCCCATGGTACAACCTAACAAGGTCGCAAATAGAACAGCTAGTGACTGAGATACCACTGTCAAGAGCAAAAAGAAAGACACCGCAACAACTGCTAGAATCTTCAGCAGATTGCGAGCAGGAATCCGTCTTTGCATGATCTGGAACTGCGAAGCAAAAATCCCGATAAACATCCCCACGAGGGCAAAGTCCAGTCCAAAGATTTCTGGATTTGGCAGTAAACCACCTAGAGCCGTTCCTACAACTGTCCCCACAAACCAGGCTACATAGCTGTTGAGATTGTTCCCATGCATCCACATAGGATTGACCTTGTCTGTATGGGCTAATTCTCCCATCAAAACTCCGTAAGTCTCATCCGTTAAGAGGCTAGACATACCGATATTTTGCCAGAGACTGGTATGACGGAAATAAGTCGACGCATGCAGACTCAGCAAAAAGAGGCGTAAATTGATCAAAAAGACCGTCATAGCAATGGCTGCCACAGGTGCCTGTACAGCAATCAGTGCCAGCATGGCAAACTGGGCGCTCCCGGCATAAACAAAGAGGCTCATCAAGCCCATCTCAACAGGTGTCACATAGGGCGCACCGATAATCCCACAGGCAAGGCCAATACTGACATAGCCAAGGGCAGTCGGCATGGCCGCTTGCACTCCCTCCCAAAATCCTTTTTCTTTCATCTTTTTCCTCTTATTTTCTTCGTTTGAGGCTGTTCAAGGTCATAGCCACAGCGAGAACTATTATAACATATTCAAAGAAGAGAAAAAAGTTTTGAATCTGAAACTTGGAGCTAGAAAAAATGCTGAAATTCCATGAGTGTTATCAATACATCCTAAATTGATCCACCCGAATAGTATACTTTTTAGCTTCCATTTCTTTAGCATCTTCATCTTCTGTCGGATAAACATCGATCCAGAATTCTCTCCTTTGTCCTTTCAACTTGACTTTATAGCGATAGCCGTCATCGTATAGTCCTACCGCCTCGGTAGTTACAGATTGGAAATTCGGAAGAGCTTCAATTTCTTTTTTTATAGTCTGGGATAGATTGTTGAGCACTACATATTGCTCCCCTTTTGAAGCTACAGGAATATGGACTGTCGCTTCTTCCAAGCGATGTGATTTTGAAAATGTGAATCTTGCTCGACCTGTATAACCATTCAAAGTAATATTTTCGTAATCATAGAAAAGGCGGCCTGTTTTATAGAAATAAGGGTCTTCAGCACGCCAAGTATCGCGATAGGTCATTTCCTCTTCTTCCACCACTTCGCTAGCCTCACCAAACACTTCTTCAAAGGATTTAACAGGCATGCCGAACGAAAGGGATTCAAACAAGACCAGTTGTGTCTTTAAAATTCTGGCAAGCTGTTAAAAGCAGGAAAAGAGCTCCTAGAGCAAGCAGACTACTGATTATTTTTTTTAATTTCATATTTCTACTATACTAAAAAACTCTCGGACTGACAAACTTTGATAGAGTCGGATTTCGTGATTAGATTTTAAAATTGCTTTTTCATTTAAGGTAACAATGGTCTGAGCAGGGACTATTATTAGATATTGGAGATAAGAAAAAGACTGGGAAGCCAGTCTATCTATACGATGTTAAAAATTCTGCTAAACCTAATACCCAAACACCAGTAAACTGACAATAATTAAGAAGCTATTCCACAAGATGTGGAGTGCCATTGCCCAATAAACTGAACGTGTATAACGAAAGAGCATACAGAGTAGTAGACCTGCCCCTGCATAAATAATGAAGTCTGTTAACACCCATCCATATTGTAAAACATGAATGAGACTAAAAAGAGTAGAGGAAACGGCGATATCAACATAGTACTTTTTCAATTTAGATAGTGCTGTCATCAGAAGCCAACGAAAGACCAATTCTTCAACTATCGGAGCAATGAGACTACCATAGAGAATGCGCGTTACAAAGTAACTAATTCCTGTTAAATTAGCTGCTTCTTTCACTATTGCACTCCCATTTTGCGTGCTGGGAAAGATCTGACTCGTTATATTTACCCACAAAAACATCAATATAAAGGAAAGAAAGAAGATAGCTAGATAGAGCCAACGAAACTCGAAGCGACCATATTCTTTCCAGCGTTGACTATTGACAAGAACCACAGTAGCAGCAATTCCCTCAATTACTATCAATAAAATTTGAATCCCATAAAATCCCAAATCAGATAACTGGTTCACTGAGTCTAATTTGCTACAAGATTAAAAATCAAGTAATAGGACACGAGCACCAAAATGGTCCCTAGATAAAATTTCGTTTCTTTCAGTTTCATAGTTGATCCTTTTAAGTTTTATTTGCATCTTCTTTCAACCAATCAAAAGCACCATAATGGTTTAGTCCAACACTACAAACTGACTCAGAAATTTTTTATGTCACTGCTAGTGCTCTCTTTTACTAATTAGGATTATTGAAAAACTCTAAAACAACAAGGGGGAGAATTTGACCAATACCGTTGTAAACTATATGCAGTCCAATAGGCCAATAAATGGACTTGGTTACTCTAAATAAGACTGCAAATATGAGACCGCCACCCATATAGAAGACAAAGTCTGTCAAGATCCATCCATGACTACTAATGTGCAAGATTCCAAATAATATAGCTGATCCGAGTACATCCAGTCCCCATTTCTTCCCTTTTTCCAGAGCAGTCATCACCAATCCACGATAAATCATCTCTTCAAAAATGGGACCTGCAATCACAGGATAGAAAAAATACATCAAAAATACCGTAGCTCCTGTAAAAGTAGGAACATCCAGTTGATAAGCAATTTCATTTTTGGTAGGTGGGAAAATAAAAAATGTAAGGAAATTCCAAATAACAAAAGCAAGAAGAGCTAGAAAGGAATAAAAAAGATAGGAACCTTTAAATTTTCTACTGTTAATTTTCTGCCATTTCCCTGACCAAATCATAACAATAATAGCAAGCAGAACCACAAGAAAGTTCAACATCATATCCGACAGATAAAATGCAAAGTCCGATAGACCAGCAACAAGGTCGCTGTGTAAAACCAAACGAATGAAGAACTGGTCAGCAATAACTAGTAGAACAGCTATAATAAAGTAGTAGCGTGAGATTATCTTTTTCATTCTATTTTCTCCTATACTATGAAATAAAAATAGTATAACACGAAAACTGCCCTATTTTAGAAAATCGCATATTTGACATTTTTTCTTATAGAAATTTCATTTTTGCGATTGTTTGTTAATCGATAAGTACTTTATATTGCTGAAAACGCAATTCAAAAAGGGCTGTTAATTGGGGATTTTCTAATACTTGCAGAGATTGGATAAAGTGTTCAATCTCTTTTTGATTGCTTCCCTTGGTTTGAAGAAAGACACTCAATTTCTTTAAAAATTGCCACAATAATTTCTCAAAAACATCATACGGACGCAGCATGCTCTCCAACTCGGACTCAAAGATTAGGATGTAAGAGAAAAGCTTACGCTCCATAAGCTCTGATATGATATTCAGAAAGCCACTTTTCATATACAGTCTATTGTGTGCCAATTCTTTAAATTCCTTGGATTTTTCAAGTAAAGAGGTTGATAAAAAAATCAGGTCTTGGTTGCTCAAGAAGGGCATGGTATTGCAAAAAATATAGAGTTCAAACCAGGTCCAAGACTCAATAGCATAGAGGTAGGTGGTCAAAAACTCACGATCCTCCTCTTCGAGTAGATAGCTTTTATCCAAGGAATGGATAGCATTTTTAATCACAATAGCGTTCAAACGACGATAAGTCTGCGCCATCTGTTCTTGCTCGACTTCCTCCAACAGTTGCTCTAAACCAGCTATATCCTGATGGGCAAAACGATCCACAACCTTTCTACCAAATTTCATATGTGGAGATTCTTGATAGTTGTTAAGCTTGTGCCCAAACTCATCAAAGGTCACATTTATCCCTTGGATAGCTAGGATCAGCTTATCCGCAGACAACATAGACTGTCCTAGTTCAAACTTGGACAACTGAGATGCTGTCAGTCCATCACAAGCCACATCTGACTGCTTGAGTTTTCTCGCCAGGCGCAGTTCCTTGTAAAATTCTCCCAATTCCATTCTCTCAATCATCTGACCACCTCCTAATTTTTACATATTATATCACCATTTCTACAGTTGTGTCAAAATATTCTGACATTTAAGGGGAACAACAAAGCCAGCATAAAGCTGACTCTTTATTCTATAGTATCAAAAGCGAGACTTGGTTTGGCATTGAGGTCCAAGTCTGCAAAGTTTTCTTTGTTCCACTCGCTGACGCTAGCATAGGCAATCATGCCCGCATTGTCTCCACAGAGGCGCAGAGGGGGAATAATAACCTTGACATCTGTAATTTCAGCTGCTAGGCGTTCTCTAAGACCTTTATTTGCCGCCACACCGCCTGCGACGACAAGGGTTTTCACGGGATATTTATCTAGGGCTTTCTTGGTTTTTGCCATGAGAATATCCAGGACTGCTGCTTGGAAGGAAGCACACAAATCCTCTGTAGACAGACTTTCTCCTTTTTGCTCAGCATTGTGGTGAAGATTGATAAAGGCAGACTTCAAACCCGAGAATGAAAACTCCAGATTGTCTTCCTTGATCATAGCACGTGGGAAATCATAAATATCCTGACCTTGATGGGCCAACTCGTCAATCTCGCGACCTGCTGGATAGGTCAAGCCCATGACGCGACCGACCTTATCATAGGCCTCCCCAACTGCATCATCTCGCGTTTCCCCAACAATCTTGTAATCTCCAGCCTCAGAAACATAAACCAACTCTGTGTGTCCACCGCTAACCAAGAGGGCCAGTAAGGGAAAATCCAAAGGCTCCACGCTCTGAGCGGCCATGAGGTGGCCAGCCATGTGATTGACGGGGATAAGTGGCAGACCATGCGCCCAAGCAAAGGCCTTGGCAGCTGACAAACCAACTAGCAAAGCTCCGACCAAGCCCGGCCCATAGGTAACGGCAACGGCTGTCACGTCCTCTTCGGTAATTCCTGCTTCTGCTAGAGCCTCCTCGATGCAGGCTGTAATGACCTCGACATGGTGACGACTAGCTACTTCTGGCACTACGCCCCCAAAACGTTTGTGGCTCTCGATTTGACTAGCAATGACATTGGACAAGAGCTCGTCATCGTTTTTCAGTACGGCGACACTGGTCTCATCACAGGATGTTTCAAATGCTAAAATATATCTATCCTTCATCTGCTTCTCTCTTCATGATAATGGCGTCCTCAACTGGGTCATGGTAGTAGGCCTTTCGCTCAGCGATGACCGCCATCTTTTCTTTCTTGTAAAATGCTTGCGCTTGATGATTTGATTTTCTAACTTCGAGGAAAATCTCCTTATCCGTCGGCAGTGTCGCAAACAAGGCTGACGCAATTCCCTGACCCTGATAGGCTCCTTTGACAGCGATTTGTAGGACTTCTGCTTCAAAGAGATTCTCCTGTACGGCTAGAAATCCAATCACTTCTGCCCCGTCATAAGCCAGAGCATACCAAGTCTGATCTTGGGACAGGTCTGCTTGGATTTGTTCCAGCGTCCAAGGACTGACTGGGTATACATCTATCATGACAGCGTAGATGGCTTGAGCCAAGTCAGGTTGCTGTTGGATTCGTTTGATCTCTATCATAGGCGTTTAATGTAGGACTCGCCAGACTCGGTGTGGTTCTTGAGCCAGTTTTCCTCAGCTTCGACACGCTTGAGGTAATTCGGTACAAAGTCGTGCAAGGAGTCTGCTTCCTTATCCCAGGCCCAAAGAGCTAGATTGGCTGCGTTTGGCAAGGTTTCATCGTAGTTAGTCTGTGGTAATTGCTCCTGAATCTGCTCGACAAAGGCTCCCACTTCACCGACAAAGGTCACCTGTTCAGCATCCTTGACCTGCTCCAGAACTTCCGCAAATGACAAGTGGGCTTCTGGAAAGACTGATTGGGCATTTTCATAAAACCCTGCGTAAACATTGTTGCGACGTGCATCCATAACAGGAACCACCAAGCCTTCTTGCTGGCTTGGCACCAAAGCCAAGAGGCTCGACATGCCAACTAACTCAATGTTCAGGGTATGAGCCAAGGTCTTGGCAGTTGCTACCGCAATTCGCAAGCCCGTGTAGCTACCTGGTCCCTCTGCCACCACGATGCGATCCAAGTCCTTGGGAGTCCAGTCCAAGCTCGCCATCAAAAAATCGATGGCAGGCATGAGGGTAATACTGTGGTTTTTCTTGATATTGATCGTGGTCTCGGCAAGAACTTGCTTGTCCTCTAAAATGGCTAGAGAAAGAGCCTTGCTAGACGTATCAAAAGCTAATACTTTCATAACACATTCCTATCTTTTTGTCTGCTTACTATTATACTACAAAAGCTGACGCATGGGAATTTTCTTTGCCCCAAACAAAAAGCCCTGCCACTTAGACAAAGAGCAAGGCAAAAAAATAAAAAAAAGTTCTAGCTTTTCCCATCTTTTACGAATATATAAGTGAACAAGAAAAAAGGAGGAAAGTTCAATGACAAATTTTGACGTTCTTGACAATCAATTTTTATCGTTATCTGAAAATGAATTATCAGATATTGATGGTGGTCTCGCTCCCTTAGTTATCTTTGGAGTAGCAGTATCTTGGAAAGCCATTGCAGGTGGAACAGCACTTGTAGGGTCTGGTTTGGCAACTGGTTATTTTTTAGGAGGTTAGTATGATTAAAGGTTTGGATAAGTATTGCGCAATTTCTAATAAAGAATTGCAAGGAATCAAGGGTGGTTTTGGTGTAGGTGTTGGTATAGCTTTATTTATGGCCGCTTACACTATCGGGAAAGATCTTCGTAAGAAATTTGGATAAGTCATGTTAGATAAAAGGCACATTTTTAGAAAGGTGAATTTTATTCTCTTCATCTCTTACAGTTTGCTCATCATTTTCAATGATTTAAACATAATCGTTACACCCTTACCAGTTGATTTATCTGTTTGCATTGTTTTCTTTTTATGTTTTAACTCGATTTTCGATACGAGAGATCATCATCGTAAACATAAGGATATCATCTGAAAATAGAAAAGTCCGCCCCCTCTATCAATACGGGGTGGATTTTCTGTATACTTAGATGAATAACTGGAGCTTAAGCATTTAAACCAAAGTAAAAAACAAACCAGACAACATAGGTGACAAGAAGGAGAAAAATTGAATAGAGTGTCACAAAAGCAAGCTTCCAAAGGAATTTTGTTTTGCGGTGTTCTAGATACGTAAAAATAAGATTTCCACCATATACACAGGCTACAAAAACTATAAACATCAAGAGGCGAACCCCTACTGCAAATTCAAACAAACTAAACATCCTTAATCCTCCTTGTTTTAAAAGCTATAGGGGATGTTCCCATCCATGAACTTCCCTCTCTCTTTCCATTATAACACCTAAATGCTCTCCAACCAAATCCTATCTATCTTTTTGCCCTCCTTTCCCTCTTGACTTTCTCGTTTTCTGTCTTTTACTAATTTTTCATTTTGTGGTATAATTGAAGTAATTGTAACGAATCAAGGTCAATCTAGACACAAAATGGAATGAAATCAAGCAAATATCTGCTAAAAGTTTGGAATAAGCTGACCTGTAAATAGAAAGGAACTATATGATTTACAAAGTTTTTTATCAAGAAACAAAAGAACGTAGCCCGCGCCGTGAAACAACACGCTCACTTTACCTAGACATCGATGCCAACTCAGAACTTGAGGGCCGTATCGCTGCTCGTCAACTTGTCGAAGAAAATCGCCCAGAGTACAATATCGAGTATATCGAACTCTTGTCTGACAAATTGCTAGATTACGAAAAAGAAACTGGCGCCTTCGAAATCACGGAGTTCTAATATGGCCTACACTCTTAAACCTGAAGAAGTCGGCGTTTTTGCCATCGGTGGTCTGGGAGAAATCGGGAAAAACACTTACGGAATTGAATACCAAGACGAGATTATCATCGTCGATGCTGGGATTAAATTCCCGGAAGATGACTTGCTAGGTATCGACTATGTTATCCCTGACTACTCTTACATCGTGGACAATATCGACCGCGTCAAGGCTGTCTTAATCACACACGGACACGAGGACCACATCGGTGGTATTCCTTTCCTGCTCAAGCAAGCAAATGTCCCTATCTACGCTGGACCACTTGCCTTGGCTTTGATCCGTGGGAAACTCGAAGAACACGGTCTCTTGCGCAACGCCAAACTTTACGAAATCAACCACAACACTGAGTTGACCTTTAAAAATCTCAAGGCAACTTTCTTTAGAACTACTCACTCTATTCCAGAGCCTTTGGGGATTGTCATTCATACTCCTCAAGGTAAAATTGTCTGTACGGGTGACTTTAAGTTCGACTTTACTCCAGTTGGAGAACCTGCAGACTTGCATCGTATGGCTGCCCTTGGGGAAGAAGGTGTGCTCTGTCTCCTCTCTGACTCGACAAATGCGGAAGTACCAACCTTTACCAACTCTGAAAAAGTCGTTGGTCAGTCTATTATGAAGATCATTCAAGGCATTGAAGGACGTATCATCTTTGCATCCTTTGCCTCAAATATCTTCCGTCTCCAGCAAGCAACAGATGCTGCTGTTAAGACTGGACGCAAGATTGCGGTCTTTGGTCGTTCTATGGAAAAGGCCATTGTCAACGGGATCGAGCTTGGCTACATTAAAGCTCCTAAGGGAACCTTTATCGAGCCAAATGAAATCAAGGACTACCCTGCTGGCGAGGTTCTTATCCTTTGTACAGGTAGTCAAGGGGAGCCGATGGCAGCCCTCTCTCGTATCGCTAACGGAACTCACCGTCAGGTGCAACTCCAACCCGGTGATACCGTTATCTTCTCTTCAAGTCCAATCCCTGGAAATACCACTAGCGTCAACAAGCTGATTAACATCATCTCAGAAGCTGGTGTTGAAGTTATTCACGGTAAAATCAACAATATCCACACCTCTGGACACGGTGGTCAGCAAGAGCAAAAACTCATGCTCCGCTTGATCAAGCCCAAATACTTCATGCCTGTCCACGGTGAATACCGCATGCAGAAAGTCCATGCTGGACTAGCAGTGGATACTGGTGTCGAGAAGGACAATATCTTTATCATGAGCAATGGTGATGTGCTTGCCCTTACTGCTAACTCTGCTCGTATCGCAGGTCACTTCAATGCCCAAGACATCTATGTCGATGGAAATCGTATCGGTGAAGTCGGTGCAGCCGTCCTCAAAGACCGTCGTGATCTATCCGAAGACGGTGTTGTTCTTGCAGTCGCAACTGTTGACTTCAAATCTAAAATGATCTTGTCTGGCCCAGACATCCTCAGCCGAGGCTTTGTCTACATGAGAGAGTCTGGTGACTTGATTCGCCAAAGCCAGCGCATCCTCTTCAATGCAATTCGTATCGCGTTGAAAAATAAGGATGCTAGCATCCAATCTGTCAATGGTGCCATTGTCAACGCTATTCGTCCCTTCCTCTATGAAAATACAGAACGTGAACCGATCATCATCCCGATGATCCTCACACCAGACGAAGAAGAATAAATCAACAAAACAGCCCCGTCTTAGCCAGTCTGACGCTCAGCACTCTAAAATAATCTGAGTTCACACATCTTATGAATGAATTAGAAGACGGTTCAAAGGGAGGCTTGACATATAGCAGTTTAAAAATAAACAATCTTCCATTTTCTATGGATGTGATATACTCAAACTCATCAAAATATTTAGGAATACATATTCCGACAGAAAATAAAGAGGGCATCAAATGATATATTGCCCTCTTTTTATTTTATACATCCCCTCAAAGCGCTTATAATTTATAGATATTTATCGATGTTTAGTTTGTATATCCTTGATTTCCTGAAGCATACTTTTTTTAGCTCGTCTTTATCAACCGGATTTTCCTCACTCTCAGTTCCATTATGCAATGCTCCTCCTGAACACCGCCCATGAATATTATGGAGTTTTTCAATTGTAATAGGATCATTGTCAATTTTCTTCAATTCATCCCAATGGATTCGACTGTTTTTATTGCTATATTTAGTAGGTACTTGTCTATTTAAAAATTATTTCATCAATAGCAAACTCAACCGCTTTTTCTTAGTTTACCGCAAACAAGTTGCTTACTATTATCTGACAATGGATTTTCTGATAATAATTTTTTTCGATATCAGAAATATAAGTGTTTAAGTTTTTCAGTTTGTTTTTATTTTTTTATTATACCTTTTTTTATCTTTTTCCATCACTCAAAGTTTCGTAAAGGAAAATATGCTTACCTTTTGATTTACTACATCCTCCATTTACATTTTTACATATATGACCTCCGGAACTTATCTCAAAACAATCAAGAAACATCTTATTATGAGTAAATATAATAATTTGATTATTTAACGACATTAATAACTCAGAAAAAAATTATTCATAATACGATGATCTAAACTATTGACAGGGTCATCAAAGATTATAGTGCTTTGATTATTTGAAAGACTAATTTCGGAGATAAATAAAGCTAGAGCGGTGGCTTTTTTTGTTCACCCTCGCTTAAGATATCTTCTATATTTTTTTATTATTCCTAAAACTAACTCTGTTTGTTGTTTTTCCTTTATTGTTTGAAGCTTGCAATTGGATGGAGAGATTACCTAACCCAAGCTTCTTTAAATTTTTTTCTTAAATGTTTTAAGAAGATTGTCTGTGAGCAGGTCATTATGTGCCTTTTTTTACTTAAAAAAAGCTTAGTTTTTGAAGTGGATATCTCAGATATAAATTGTCCTTCTCTAAATAATCTATTTTTTTCATATCAACAAACTCACTAAGTTGAGCAAATTGAGAACTTAGCACAGATTTTTTTCTTCGAGTGCTATTAATTGCTGATTGTATTTTTTTCTAAAGATTCTATTTTTCTGGGACTGGTTAGACTTTTAATTCAATTTGTAATTGCTTGATATTACCTATTTCTTTGGATAGATTATTTAATAGCTCATCTTGTATTTTTAGGCGCTTTTTATAGGTTCTTGTCCCTCAATTTACGTAAGAGCAATTCTTTATTTTTTTAATTATCTGCTTGTTTAAGGTTATAAGTTCAGGATTGTCTTCAATCTTTTTCGCTCTTCAAATCCACCTCAGAAATATCTTCTAATACTAGAATTTTTTTCATTGATATTTTTCTGTATTTCTATCTAGTTGAATTTGAGTAGTATCTTTTATGAATTTTTGAATAGGCTTTTTGTAATTTCTAACGAAGTTTCGTCATAAGAACGATGACAATATGGACATTCATCCCCTAATTCAAATTCTTCACAATAACTTATTCCTGATTTGATAAAAATTAGTCCAAGTATCACTATCAGTACCAGGTATCTTACTAAAAAAACTTCAAACTGTTGCCTTGCAATTGAATGTTCATGTGTTAGAGTTAATCTTTTTCTCAACTAAAAATATCTGTATTTTTTTCCTCTAATTTGAGCAATGCAACTATTCTATCAAATTCTAACTTTATTTTTTTGAGTTTATCAAGTTTTTATTTCATTAATTTTTAATAACGTCTTCCGAATTCGATTTATTAAGATCCTCTATAGATTTTTTTAGTATTTTTTTAAGTTGATTTTTTTCTTTTTGATGAAAAAAATTTTTCAAAACTTTTTATTTTAACAATATCTTCTTTTTTTCAAAACTATCTTTATTTAAAAAAATTCTCTGAAAGATTCTGTAACCTTCTCGAGGTTAATATCGGGCAACGACTCTCCGTCAAATTTTATCTTTTCTTCTGCCAATTCTTTAATTTCAATTATTAAATCACTTATTTCGGAAAAAAATATGAAAGTGCGTAAGGTTTAATTAAGAGTTCATCTGAATTTCTTTTTTTGCAAATAGTTATTAGTATACTCTGTATCAAAAAAACCCTAATAGAACGTAAATCCGAAATATTTGAAGTGTTTGACCAAGTACTGGACTTAAGGGTATTATCTAAATAGTATTCAATATCAACATTAATATTTTTTTCGGAGAATTGCTATATACATTGTGCAAAATATTTTTTTGATTTTGCGTGTCCTGTCATATTATTTAGTACTCTAAAGTAACTACTCTTCCCAGTACCGTTAAGACCATAAATTATGTTAATTTGTGAAGAGAAAGAAATTTTTTTGTTCATCAGAAAGAGCATTCACTCCAGAATGATGATTTAATTTTTTTAATAATATTTTTTTCATTGTTAGAATTAAATTTGAAAGATGAGGATTTTTAATTCAGGTATTTCTTTTTCTTTGAAGTAAATAATCTGCTAAATCATTCTTTGTATTATCGTCAATAACTCCCTGATTCTCAATAAAGTATTTTTATAACATAGGATACCCAAGTATTACATTTATCGTTTTTCGGCTAATTCTATTAAATAATCAATTGCGTTGTTTTTTTCATATAAAATCTACTCCTCCTTTTACTTAGAAATAACTCAAGACTACCTACTGCTTTTTATTATATCATATTGTAGAGATAACGCGAGGCAGAGTATAGTCTTAAACAGCTTTTAAAACGTGCCAACTAAAATACCCTGGGGAAATATTTCGTTAAACTAAATTTCGCTCACAAAATTAATTCTTTCAAGATACTGTAGTTTCCGTTTCTTAGTTGAGAAATACTATATTATTTGTAATAAAGCTTGTTCCAATCGGTCTTCGAATCGTGTCGATGAATAAAATTCTTTTAACTCCGTAAAACTAGACTTTTAAGCCTAGTCTATCACATGAAATACTATAAAACTTATTCTAGATTTGTTAGTCTAAATCACCCCTAGAGATGCTTTAATCCTATTTCTGACTTAATCGAAAAACTTGCTAAAAAACAAGAATATAGTCTTAATATCTCCAAGTTTATGACGAGAATTTCCAAATATACAGAGCTACCAAAACTAACCGTTGAGATAGTGAATGAGCTGATTGACAAGATTGTGATTCATAAACCAACTGGCACGAACCACAATCGTATTATTCAAATAGACATTTATTATAATTTCATCGGGAAATTAAACAATGAAAAAAGCGAGCCTAACGAATTGGCTCGCTAATATTAACCCAAATAACTAAACTGCTATGTGTCAGGTCAGCCTTCGGAGCTGTTTTTCTCTATGCTTTCTTTTCTTGATTCTTAGAAATACTACGATTTTTACCTTCCAGATACACCATCAAAATGGAAATATCTGCTGGGTTAACTCCAGAAATACGGCTAGCTTGGCCGATGGTTTCTGGATTGATGAGTTTGAACTTCTGACGCGCTTCGGTTGCGATAGAATCAATGTCATCCCAGTCAATATTGGCTGGAATGCGTTTCTTCCATACGTTTCATCTTGGCAACCTGATCCATGGCTTTTGAAATATAACCCTCGTACTTGATCTCTGTTTCAATCAATTCGATAATCTTATCATCCAAGTCCTCTGCAGATGGACCGATGAAGGCCACCACATCTTGGTAAGAGACTTCTGGGCGACGGAGAAATTCCTTGGCTGTCACGGCATCCGTCAATGGTTTGAATCCCATCGCTTCAACCTTAGCGTTCGTTTCCTTGACTGGCTTAAGTTTGATGCTGTCGAGACGCTGCATCTCATTGTCAAATTGATTTTTCTTAATTTCAAAACGGGCCCAGCGTTCATCGTCGACAAGACCAACCTCACGTCCCATCTCGGTCAAACGCATATCGGCATTGTCATGACGGAGGATGAGACGATATTCAGCTCGACTGGTCAATAGACGGTAGGGTTCAATAGTTCCTTTGGTCACCAAGTCGTCAATCATGACCCCGATATAACCGTCACTTCGCTTCAAAATCAACTCTGGCTTGCCTTGGATTTTCAGAGCTGCGTTGATCCCAGCGATAATCCCTTGGCCAGCAGCCTCTTCATAACCTGACGTTCCATTTGTCTGACCAGCTGTGAAAAGTCCTGATATTTTCTTGGTTTCCAGAGTTGCACGCAACTGATGAGGCAAGACCATGTCGTACTCAATGGCATAACCCGTTCGCATCATTTCCGCATTTTCCAAACCTTTGATAGAATGAACCAACTCACGCTGGACATCCTCAGGGAGACTAGTTGAAAGTCCTTGAACGTAGACTTCCTCTGTATTGCGTCCTTCTGGCTCAAGGAAGAGTTGGTGACGTTCCTTGTCCGCAAAGCGCACAATCTTGTCCTCAATTGACGGACAGTAACGAGGTCCTACTCCCTTAACCACACCTGTAAACATAGGTGCACGGTGGAGGTTGTTTTGGATAATCTCATGACTGGTACCATTGGTATAGGTCAACCAGCATGGAACTTGGTCTTTGACATAATCTTCATCACGTGAAGTATAAGAGAAGTGATTTGGTGCTTCATCTCCTGGCTGAATCTCTGTCACATCGTAATTGATAGAAGAAGCCTTGACACGTGGAGGCGTTCCTGTCTTGAAACGACCGATTTCGAGTCCCAGTTCCTTGAGATTGTCAGCAAGGTTAATAGAAGCTAGGCTGTGATTTGGTCCTGACGAGTACTTGAGGTCTCCGATGATGATTTCACCACGGAGAGCTGTTCCTGTGGTTACAATAACCGCTTTTGCTCCATACTCTTGATGGGTTGCTGTACGGACACCGACAACCTTGCCGTCTTCCACCAAAATCTCATCAATCATGGTCTGACGAAGGGTCAGATTCTCTTGATTTTCAACCGTCTTGCGCATCTCCTTAGAGTAAAGCTCCTTATCAGCCTGCGCACGAAGGGCACGAACGGCTGGACCTTTTCCAGTGTTGAGCATCTTCATCTGAATGTAAGTCTTGTCAATGTTCTTGGCCATTTCACCGCCGAGGGCATCAACTTCACGCACAACAATCCCCTTGGCAGAACCACCGATAGAGGGATTACAAGGCATGAAAGCCAGCATTTCAATGTTGATAGTCGCTAGCAAGACCTTGCAGCCCATACGGCTGGCAGCTAGAGATGCCTCCACCCCAGCGTGACCCGCACCGATTACAATAATATCGTATTCTTCAGTAAAATTATAAGTCATTTCTTAACCTTTCAAAAAAATTTCTCGCAAATAAAGGAACTAACTTCTCCTCCTCTAGAGCTTGATCCATAGTAACCCATTTAAAGTGCGTATGCTCTTCAGGATCTAATCTGATGATTGGCTTCTCCCCAACCCACTCTGCTTTATAAACTAAGCGAGTAAAGACAGTATCCTTAGAGGTATCCAGTTGACTATCTTCATGAAGAAGTTTGAGCGAACTGCTATCTAGCCTAACCCCCGCTTCTTCAACACATTCTCTAAGAGCTCCATCTCGCGGAAGTTCACCCTTTTCAACTCCACCACCAGGAATATCCCAGTAAGTTGGATAAACGTTGGGTTCTCCTCTTTTAATTTTCGAACGCTGAATGAGCAAATAATCATCACCGCTTTGAACAAGTACATGGGCAATAAAGCTTAACCATCATTTTCTCTC
>BNJV01002513.1_pt1 | contig 40385 bp, 71 predicted proteins | sample 8540591 | NCBI WGS metagenome assembly BNJV01 (sample SAMD00202457, study PRJDB9452) | human saliva metagenome | host: Homo sapiens
CAGTTACGTATTGCTCATTGAGACAGATCGTGGCTCATGCTGTGCCCGGCACTGGCCGGCGGGTCAGCAGAGGTGCAGGCGACAGTCTGGGACCGAGATCGCAGGTACTGTCCGGCGATGGAGTGCATCTTCACCCTTTCTGGCCAGAGCAAGATCGCGACCGACTGGGGCTGATGGCCGGGCCGTGGTGAAACTGGCTGTCCCGGAACAGTGGCTCCGGCGTCCTGAGCGACGGCAGACCGCCTCCGTCGCCGAGAACGCAGATCGCATGGCGTCGACGACGACTGCGGACATCAAACGCCAGGTTCCGCCTGCTGGCGTTATCGTCTTCAAGGATCGACGGGTCGGGTTCAATGTCGTCTCAGCCAGGCAGGGCCGGTGCTCACCAACCGTCAACCCTGCGCGGGTCAGCTCGGTCCATCGACTGGCGGTCTGGGGCTCTGGGGTTTCGGCGACCGCAACATGTGGCGCCGCGGCTGGCCTCGCCCGCGACAGCGGATCTGGACGCGCTCAAGAAAGGCGCTGGATGATGACTGACGGTGGCGGCGCATGGAGCCCGGGACAGATGCGATCGTTGAGGCCTCCTCGGCGCGCACCGGATGGCGTCAGGGGCGAGCCGATGCCCTGCGTCCTGATCGGTGACGAGTACCTGCAGGAGCGACAAGTACACCGCGGGATGCCAAGGCCCGCAGGACACGGGCGCCACCCTGTTCTTTCCCATCACCACTCCGAAGGCGACGGCTACCGAGGGCTCGCCGTCAACTCTGGTGGGAAGGACTTCGACATCCAGTAGCAACTTCAAGCAGGACCCTGCCCCAGTCCCGAGGCGCTGATGGAGCCGTGGCGTCACCGGATCTCGCAGCGCCTCGACCTGTCCATCACCATCGACGACAACCCGGATCAGGTGACCGCCGGGACGCAGCAGACCTCATGCCGTGAAGGCCGAGAACACCGGCGCTGCGGCAGCCACGCGGAACGGTGGTGACCACCGAGCTGCCCGCCGACCTCACCGTCGTGGATGCGCATGGCGCTGACATCTCAGGAAACACACCCACCCGGACGGTGGGCGACATGGACGTCAACGACTCCTGGACCCGCTCGTTGATATGTGCGCACGGCGGCAGATCGCGCAGGCCAGCTGGGTAGAAGGCTCGGGTCTCCGGTGATGCTGCGGGAGGGGCGGACCCGACACCGGAGGGGAACAACGTGACACCGACACCACCAACGTTGTGGCAGGTGCGCCGCCGAGCGCCTCCCCTCGCCCTTCAGCCTGGCGGGAAGAGCGAGACGGCCTCGCCGAAGCAGGCCAGTGATTCCGGAAGATGAATGTCCCAGAGCGCGATAAAGCGTAAGCCGATCCCGGCTCTGGGCCGACCGGAATCGCGCGAGCCAGAGCGCCGACTGCCGTGAACTCGTGGCGCGACCTGGCCCGCCGGTCGTCATCACCGATGTCTCCTGGGGCAGGCAGGTCGCGCCCGCCGCAGACCGCCAGGTCTGCGCCAAGGCCGCCTGGTGTGAAGCGGCACGACCGCGACCGCGCCGACGTTCTGACGGGATTGCGAGACACGGCCGAGTGATGTTCCCGAACTGGTCAAAGTGCTGGATGGTCTGCGTGTGGATCCAGCTTTCTGATCGAGCAGCTGCGAGACCTGGGATCGTCCTGGTGATCACCGGTCGTGGTGTTCCCGCCAGTCTTGTGGCTGGGGCAGTGCCTGATCCGGAGGCCCTTGAGCTGCTTCTCGGCGTGAGCCCGGGCAGGCCGAGAGCTGAGGATGGCGACCTCACCAGACTCATGGCGATCTCAGGACAGCTGCCTGCAGGCCTCGTCGATCTGGGCCTGGCGTCTCGTCGCCGGCCTGGCTGGACGGTCGCCGATCCATGTGGACTCCCTGGCAGTTCCGTGCCATGGCCGACGGTGTCCGCCGCCTGGACCGGTTGTCTCCAGGAACTGAGCTCTGAGACGCGACGAGCCTTCCGCTGCTGGCTGGCCCATCCGGGACTGGAGTGGGAGGAGCAGGCGGTTGCTGCCCTGTGGGGCATGCCTGCCGAAAGCGCTGGAGGAGCCTCAGATCCCACCTGCTTGTCGACGAACAGGAGGGTGGCCGCGGCGGTGAGCGTGCGCCTACGCCCAGGAACGACTCGCACATCGCACCTCGAGTTGTGCGTGAAGCTCCAGGAACGCCTCGTCGAGCATTGCCTGACGCGACTGGAGTCATCTGCGGGCCCGCTCGATCCCGGCTGGGTTGGCAGGAGCCGCCCAATCTGCTGCGCGTGGCGGACCTGACGTTGTTAGCAGAGCACAGCACGCCTCCATCGCGCTCGGTTCGGGCGTTCTCCTCATTCCGCATCTGCGCTGGTGGCTCCCGGTGAGGCGGTCATCCGCGAGGAGGATGCTGCATCTGGTCATGTAGAGATGCTGGTGGCTCCGGTGAGGCGGCCATCCGAGTCGCCAGAGCAGCTCGCTACAATGCCGCGGAGGCGATGGCCGACCCCGTCGCGAGGCACGTGCCGAACTCGACCTGGCGGTGAGTGCTGTCATGTGCCGACCTCGCGCTGCCTGGCATGCAGGGGGCGGCGCTCTCCTGGGCGAGGTTGGCGGGGGACTTCGAGATCGAGATCACTGCGCGCAGCGGTGTGTTGCAGTGCTGCATGGTCAGCGGAGCATTCCTGAGGTCGAGTCGTCCACCTCAGGCATATCGTCGATTGGCAGCGACGCGGAAAGCTGCACCGGTTGGTCACATCCCTGGCCTCGTTGGCGGTGTACTCCGAGTCGACGCCGACCGGAGGCTGGAAGGCCTGCGGGGAGGCCGTCCGGATTGCTGTGGGCTCGGGCTTCAGGTTGAGCTGGTCTCAGCCCTGTCAAGCCAATTTCAGGTTCATCTGCGCCAGGCGGACATGGAGGCCGCGAAAGAGGACCTGGACCGGGCGGTAGGCCGCTGCCCAGAGCTCTGGAGATGCCTTCTCCCTCGCCACCGTCGACGTGCTGCGTGTCCGGTTGGCCGTGCTGTCGGAGGACATGGCGGCTGCAGAGCGCTATTCAGGTGGCGGCAGCTGCGATCGAAGCCCCTGCCTGCTCCGCGGAACTCGCAGGGCTTCAGTTGTTCTGGGGAGAGTCGTATCTTGTCGGAACGCCCCTGACCCGGCGCGGCCGCACTTCGAGGAGGTGCTGGCTGATGGGTTGCAACGATATCGACTTCCTCGTCCGGATTGCCAAACTGGGTTTGGCGGGCTGTGATGGTGACCAGATCCTGTGGAACGGGCGAGATCGCCATACCTCAGCAGTCGCCGCCCACATCGATTCGCAAGGTGCTGAGCGCACGCGAATGCACCGTGGCGGATCTGGTTGCCGACGGGCTCAGCAATCGGCAGATTGCGTCCGGCTGGTATCTCCTCTCGTACCGTCGAGGACCATGTGAAGCGTATCTGCTGAGTTGGGGTGATAGTCCCGATCTGCCATTGGTCGCAGGCTGGCCGAGGTCAGCCGACCGATTCGAGATCACTGGTGAGATGTGGGCGTGAACCTGGTGCCGACCGTGGGTGGTGCCGGCACCAGGATTGTGGTTCAGGCTGTGGCGATGATGTTGTCGAGTGCAGTTGCCCAGCGGTGCGTAGGGCCTCCACATCGATGTCGGCGGGGGAGGTTCTCGTGGGTGATGTTCAGTTCTGTGCCGCCACCGTCTGCAAGCGGTCATGCGGAGGTCTGACGATGGTGGCGGGGAGCTCCATCGTGGAATGCCACGAAACGGATCTGTTCTTTGGGGTGGAAGCTGCGTGTGATGCCGTAGGTTCCATCGTTGGCGTGCCAATCTTCGGCTTTGTTCCCCAGTTGGCCGCCTTCGCCGAGTAGCGCCGCTTCGCCCTCCGGTCTCATGAGGGCCCCCCAGACCGCGTCGAGCGAGGTGGGGGTCACCCGGCTCACGGCTATGCTTCTGGTTTCGCTGACTGCCTCCGTTGTCCATGATGATGCCTTTCATCTCTCCGACGTCGTCCCTGGCGTTCGGTGGTTCCAACCTGGTGGCCCGGGCGGAGAACGGGAGGGGTGTCGCGATGGCTGATCAGAAGCCAGGTGCCCTGTTGCCGAACCTACGCCTCGGTAATGGTAACTTCTGGTCGTCAGACCAGCCAGAATCTGCTACCTACCGAAGCGTGGGTCATGCCATCAGTCCTACCGGACCCCTGCCCTCCAGGACCCAGGCCAGGAACTCCCTGAGGTCGCCGTCTCACCGTCACGTCCTCCACGCCCCACCTGCGGCGACGGACGCGATGGCTCCAGCTGTACGCCCCGCAGCCGAGCCAGCCAGCCTCCTGGGACGGTGAGCACGTGGTAGCCGCCGTCGAGTGTCGATGGCGATCGGTGATTCTGACGCAGATACCAACCGCGACGATCTGTGCGGACGACGTGCCCGTCGAGTCCTGGCCTTCAGGGGCCTCGCTCGAGGCCTGACGGCGACCGCGTCGGCGACGTGAACTGGTCGATGAGCTGCTGGGCCTGCAGCGGCCTCCCGGTCAGCAGCCTGCTCCGCCAACTCCAGTCGTCGCAGCACGCATCCGTGCGTCGCCGCTCCCGTTCATCCACGGGCGCAGCTTACCGGGCCTGTCGTCCGGTGTGTGCCGTGGGAAGATAGGCTGATCGTGGTCGGGAATCAGCTGCGGGCCACGCATGTGATGATCGGGGCCTCATGACCAATTGGCGTGACTTTGATCCAGCCTGGCGGAGTTCTCGCGGAGCCGCCCGACGGGGAGTCCTCGTCATTAGCGGTGCTGGTGGTTTCCTGCAGTTCCGACGCTTAGGGAGGGCTGTCGGTGGAAGGTCGGAAACGAGACCGCAGGTGATGAGCCCAGACTCCGCGACCGGGGCTGGGAGCTGGTGGATGAGTGGTCCGGGATGTGGCGTCGCGGTTTCGCGTGCCCTGTGGGCGAGTGATGCGACGCCTGTGGTTGCGGAGGTGACGCACGTGCTGGCAGCAATGTCTGGGGCTGGCGAGGCCTCGACGACTTCAGCTGCCAGTCGTGGCGTGGTCAGCAGCGGGTGCTGGGTTTGTTTCCCAAGACCGAGGCGTCCCCTGAGCTGGCCTGCCCTGGGGCAGGCTCAACGGCGCGAGGGGTGCGGATCGACGAGTGAGCGTAGGTTGCGTCTTCAGGTATTGAAAACGCCACGTACGGGGCGGAAGCGATGAGTTGGGATGAGATAGCTGGAGTTTGGGCTGACAGAATCTCAGATTGAGCAGGTGGCTGATGGCTTTGAGGCTGGTTGGTGGGCTGGGGCCGTCGGTCCAGTTGCACCTGCGCAGTCAGTCCACCTGCGCAGAAGGCTGGAGATTATCTCGTTCCGGCTGCCTGTATCGGGCCTCAAAGGCGGTTGACCTTCGGCCAAATGTCGCGAGGAAAGCCTCTCGCACTTTTCTGCCTCGTGTAGTGGAAGAGGCTTTTGCTTTTACTCTGCGGATGGATGACGACTTCGACTGATGAATGAAGACGACTGCTACTCAGTGGTGGCGGCGTCGGGTTGTGGATCTTCAGAAGTCCGGTTCGTCGGGTGGGTGCGGTTCTCCAGCCGTTCGACGACGAATTTCATCCAGGATGCCTGAGATCAAAGCTGCGACCACCGCTCCGAGGGCGTCTTGGAAGAAGATGCTGTAGTACATGAGGGCTAGCAGCAGAATCCCGATGATATCGTCCAGCGCCTCGCCGACTTTGCGGGCTGGGCCGGTGGCGAAGAGATGTTTGAGTATTGGGTCACGACCAGCCCGACGGCCCATAGCACGGGATACATCCACAGAAATGGAGAAGCATCCAGGGGTGAAAGAGGTCTTCAGATGGCCGAGCCAGGGTATGAGAACAGTGACTCCCGCCCCGATGACCATAGGGGATGCTGGCGGCCACGATGGCAGCGATGAGGAGCCAGAACGATGACGAATGCGCCCCGCTGGGGTCACAGGCCGATCACCGGACGACTTAACTGACATATTCTGGCTCCTTTTCGGGTTATACGAATGTCATTATCCAGCGGGCAATGTCCCAAGCTAGGTCGGCTGTATGCCGATTCTTGATGAACAGAGTTGCAATGGCAAGCTCGCTTGAGTGTCCATCAAATCCAACTAGATCGTAGATTTTGTCGGCCCACTTTTCAGCCAGTTAGGAAGGAATCTTCTGGCCTTCCTTTAAGCGCGATTTTGATCAGTTTCTTCGCGACGACGTGGTGTAGGCCTGAGACTACGAGAGTAGGTGCTGGTTTCCCCCGACCTTGCCTCTACTGGGTGCTGTACGACTTGCAGCTTCGCGCGCGGCCTGGGCGCTCTCCTGGTCTCCTGCCCCTTCGGCTGCGGCCGCGATCTCCTCCCATTGGGAAGCCGTGATGCCGCCGAACGCCTCGTTGATGAAGTGTTTTTGCTCTGTGGATGGGGTGCTCATCAGGGGGTGGCCGCTGCGCTCTGGGCGCCCATCCGAGGACGCTGCACAGGGCTGCTGCTGCCAGCGTCCCGGCTGTCGCCTCGTGAAGCGAAGGTGAAGCTTGCGTTTTGCTTCCATTTCAACTCCTTCTTGTTGAGGGTGTTGACTCAGAACATACCCCTGTCTCGTGGCTCCTTTCTCTGTTTCTGGCGTGGCCCTTTCGTACCGATCTTTCAGCCGCGACATGTCCGATCGGACATGTCGCGGATGTCGACGCTGGGTATGCAATATACATGAATCTGGCTGGTTGGCCAGGTTCATGTGTCTCTGAGCGTGTCGGTGATGCCTGGGCAGGTCGGGTGGCTGGGGTGGGCATCCTGACGCAGCCTTCCCGACATGCTCTCCTGCATTGCATATCCCCTAGTCGGAGCTCGTTTGCGATATCTGCCTTGACCATGTGCTGAGTCTTAGGCTGGCGCTGTTACTCTACGAACTGGAGAAGTGCGCATCAATCCTAGAGCTTCAGCGGTTCCTCGCCTGGCAGGGGCGGGCCCGATGGCTCAGCCCGCGCAGGTCTTCCAAAAAGCATTCGAACACGTCGTGCGTGATGGGGGAGAATGATGCATATCCTGAATTCCAGATGTGATGGTGGTGAAACTGGGCGTGTCGGTGTCCTCATCATTGATGGCGATCTGTCCGCAAGGGTCTTGTTGACGTAGTCGACGAGCTTGCTGATATATCCGTTCGTGGAGTGGGGCGAGGACTTTCGGGAGGCTTGTGATTTTCTGGATCGTGAACCTGTGGATGTCCTGCTCATGGGTTTGAAAGCCTTGCAGGATGAGTTCTCTGCTGGAGGAAATGCTGCGCCGTTTTCCTGATCTCAAAGTTTTTCTGCTCGGCTCAGTATTGATGTCAGAATGATAAAGAAAGCTTATGGGTTTGGGGCTCAGGGATTTCTTCCGAAGAGTGCCGACCTGATCATATCGTGCAGGGAATCCGTTTGGCTATGATTGGTTCGAATCATATCTGATGATGTGATGGAAGAATTATTTCCCTCGGAGGAAACCCTTTCCGATCGTGGAACTGAGTGCCGGTGAGAAAGATGTGCTGTCACTGGTTGCCAAGGAAAATCAATTCAGAGATCAGCCAAAGAGCTGTTTTGGACTGCTATAGGTTTTGTGGACGGTAGTGAAAAACTTGGATTATGGTTTAGGGCTGCCGTCTTGGTTTTCCCCCAGTCCTGATGGACTTCGTTCGGGGTGCGGTACCCGAGCGAGGAATGAAGCCTGGTCTGATTGTAACAGAGTTCAATCCATGATGTCACCTCTTTGATTGCTTTTTCTTCTGGTGTGGTAGATCTTCCGGTTGACGAGTTCTTTCTTGCAGGTGGCGTTGAATGATTCCGCTGCTGCGTTGTCGTAGCACACGCCGGTTCTTCCCACCGATGCGAGGAAACCATACTTGTTCATGGTGGCGGTGTAGTCGGCGGACGTGTACTGCGATCCCCGATCCGAATGAAAAATCGTCACACCCTTGATGGGCTGGCAGTTCCGAACCGCCATTTCCAGAGCGTTTTGGACTAATTCGGTTCGCATGTGTTCCGCCATGGCGTAGCCAACAATTCTTTTCGAGTAGCAGTCCATCACGGTCGCCAGGTACACGAATCCTTCCCGGGTGTGAATATGGGTGATGTCACCCACCAGTTTCGGGCCGGAGCATCAGCCGTGAAGTCCCCTTTCAATCAGGTCGGGGCGACCTGCCAGATCGGCAGCAGGCACGGTGGTGCGGGCCTTGGGGCGGGGCTGACACGCCACCAGGCCCTCCTGCCTCATGAGCCTGCGCACCGTCTCCGGACTGGTTGCAACACCACTCGCGTTCCAAGACTTTGTGGACCCGTCTATAACCGTAGGTTTTGTTTGGAGTCGTTGAAGAAATACGTCACAAAAATGGCGAGTTCTTCACGGTGTTTCTGGGTTTCCGACATACCCCTGTTGCGCCAGGCATAATAGCCTGAATGCGACACCTCCAGACAGTGGCACATCAAACGGGTCGGGTAGTTGCCTTCTTCGCGGTGGATGTACGCGTATCGTGTTTTACCGGGACTCCTGTGCGAAGAAGGCCGCCGCTTTTTCGAAAATCGATCTCCATCCGGGCCTCACGCAGCTCGGCTTTGATTTTTCTTGTACTCGGCGAGTTGGGCCGCCGTCATTTCCTCACCCTCGATGCCGGAATGGGTTTTCCTCCACTTGTTCACCCAGTTTCCACGGTTTGCGGGACCAGACCGTAGGATTTTGCCACCTCGCTGATCGTGCGGGACTTCTCAACGACCTCCAACACGACTTGCTGTTTGAACTCTTCGCTGTACTTAGATGCGGACATGATACAGATTTTACCTCACATGTTCGATTAAACCTGTTTTTCGTCACTGTCCACAAAACGTGTAGCACTCGTAGTTTATTGCTGAATCGACGGTGAAGGCTCGTCTGTCAAGGCCTCGTCGAAACTGGGTGTCGTCACGTGTGACGGGCAACGTGCACGGACGAGAACTGAATCGTCTGAAGCTCGGATAAGCGCAGATGCCTGCCTTTGGCGACCAGCCCAGAGCTGTGCCGCTGTCGCGATGAGGCGGTTCTGCATCAGCGGTTTTTCCTGACCTTTCATCGGCACGAGCCGAGGAGAACGGGAGGGTGATGCGAGCCTTGTTCCTCCGCGGCCTTCAGTTGGCTCGAGCGTCGGCTGGTCTTCGGACTGAGAGATCACCCCAGCCGAGCGCCTTCCCAGGTCTCCCCCAGTGGCCGCATGCCCTGCCGGTCCCTTTACCGCTGCGCGTCGGTCCCGGATTCTCACGGGTTCAGGCCCGGGGGCCGCCGACGAGCGAACCATAGCAGTTATTCACAGGTGCAACCACCGGCTGCAAATGCGGCCTGTGACGAGGTGAGATCGCGACGTCATGGCATCCGATATCCGACTCCCCGCAGGGTCTCGAAACGTTTCCTGCCCAGCTTGCCTCGCAGATACCGCACGTACGCGTCGACGATGTTGCTGTCAGTCACGAATCCCACCCCCAGGCTGCGTGCAGCAGCTGCTCGCCGGGTCATGGCGCTTTCCCGCGTTGCGGACGAACTCGGCGGCCAGCAGGAACTCCCTCTCGACAGCCGGACCCGGCGTCCGTCCACCGTCGCGACTCGCTGGATTGTGTCGGGTCAGGCCGTCATGCTCCAGGACTGGTTGGGGCACAGGGGATGCTGGCGACGGTGCGGGTCGCAACCGAAGCTCAATCCGGGCCAGCAGCTCCGGGACATGGCAGGGCTTGGCCAGGAAATCGTCGGCGCCGCCGGTGAGAGAGCTTGCCACCCGGTCGGCTGGATCACTGCGTGATGACAGCACGATCACCGGCACCGTCGCCCCCTGCCCGCAACTGCTCAAGAGAGTCCAGGCCATCCAGGTCTGGCCCGATCCAACTCCAGGGAGCACCGAGATCCGAGGGAGCTGCTCAGCTGCCGCTCAACGCATCCAGGCCTGAGGCCGCGGCGGTTGAATGCCCGGCCGCACGCAGTTGCTGACGCAACTCCGAGGTGGCCTGGCGGTCGGCGTCGATGATCAGCAGACTCGCCACACCCGCCTCCGCCTGCCAGGGGTCCCCGGAACAGCCGACTCTGCGGGCCTCAGCCCGGCTGACATATCAGCCCCGCTGATCCACTGGGCACGAAGGGCGTTCCGGCTCACCGATGTAAGATCTGGCGGGGACGTCCGATCTTGCGTGCAGGGTCGGCATGCTCCTCACGCCGACTGCGCGATCCACCCCCCAGCCGCAGCGCTGAACAATGCGTGAGGCCAGGCTGCGGGGAAGCCCATGGACTGGTAGATCAGCCCGGTGTAGAAGTCGACGTTGGGGCACAGCTTGCGCTCAGTAGATAGTCATCATGTCGGCCGCGTCCTCCAGCTCAACGCCATGTCAAGAGGTCGTTGGATTTGCCGGAGGCGCGGAGGATCTCGTCGGCGTGGGTTTTGATGATCTTGGCGCGTGGATCGTAGTTCTTGTACACGCGGTGCCCGAAAGCCCATCAGTTTGACGCCCGACTGCCTGTCCTTGACTCTTCGATAGCGAAGTGTCTTGGCGTCAAGCCGCTTCCTTGCGGATTGGGTGAGCATCTCCAGCGCACAGCCTGGTTCGCACCGCGCATGCAGCGGCCCCGACAGGCATTCACACGGACGCGACGGCGGCGTAGATGTTGGCGTCCGACGATCCGACCATCCGCACCGTCGACGTCGAGCAGTTCTGCTCGTGATCGGCGTGCAGCAGGAACAGGGTCTCGAAGGCCCGCACCACGGCCGGGTCCAGTTCGTATCGCTCCTGGGGGTGCCGAAGGACAGGCGAAGATAGTTTTCGACGTAGCTGAGCCTCGTCTTGGGGTGAAGGAACGGCTCACCGACGGAGCTCTTGTAGGCGTAGGCGGTAAGTGTCGGCATCGCTCCCAGCAGCCGGAAGGTGGCGGCCCCTGACGGCCCTCCGGGTCGTGTGGGTCGAAGTGTTCCGGTTGAATGCGCCGTGAGCGATCACACCGGCGGACAGCACCATCATGGGGTGTGCGCCACGGGGAAAAGCTCGATACAGCTCACGCATGCGCTCGTCGATCATCATGTGGCGGGCGATGCGCTCGTAGAAGCTGTCGAGCTGCTGCCTTGTGGGCAGCTCGCCGTGGATCAGCAGATACGCCACCTCGATGAAGGAGGCCTTCTCCGCAAAGATCCTCAATGGTGTAGCCGCGGTAGCGCAGGATGCCCTTCTCGCCGTCGATGAAGGTGATGGCCGACTTGCTAGGAGGCGGTGTTGACGAACCCATTGTCGAGGGTCACGTTCCCGGTGGAGGAGATCAGTTTCGAGATGTCGTACCCGTGACTGCCCACGGTGGACTCCACGACGTCGACATCGAGGCTGACGTCACCATGGGTGAAAGGTGGCAGTGTCTGTCATCTTGGGGGCCTTCCTGACGGGCTTACGGACCGGTGCGCCGCGCTGCCAACGCTGGCGATAGCGTCAGCCATACCCGAGAAACGGGATGCCGTGTCTCGAAGAGCATGAAAAAGTGTCGATAGTTAACCCCGTGGCCGTGAGGCGGTGCAGATTGGCTGGGCTGACTGACAAACCCTGTGGCAAGGAGCCAGCCCAGCCGGAGGCGTGGTGGTGGAGGCAAAGCGGTCATTTTGCGCGGAGTCGTGGTGTGCGCGAATCGCCGCTCCGTGCCTCAGCGTCGTCGTCACGGTCCGTCCACCGATGTTGCAGCCGGCGTTTCATGCGCCCGGTGCCGCAGCCGAGCTGTGGCAAGGGCCTCACCCTCCTGGAGCCTCGATGGGCAGACCTGAGCTCAGAGTGCTACGGGATCTCGATGGTGGGTGGCAGGGTTGTCGGCGGTCAGGCTCTGCCGTGTGTGAAGGTCGAGCCGGTGGTCGTCTCCTCGCGTGTCTCCCGCGCCTGTGTAGATGCCAGCGGTCAGGCCCGTCACGTAGTACTGGGATGCTTGTTCCCCGGGAGTCCGCTGGGCACAAGGTAGAGCAGGTACTGCTGCCCCTGTGGTGAGGATGCCCGCGGTGCTCCTGCGCTGTGGAGCCGGTTTGTCGGACGGTGATGCTGGCAGGAGCCTCGCCCTCTGCGTCGACTGGACCTCGAATGTGCTGAGGGTGAAGTCCATGTCTCGGCTCAATGTCCTGCACAACCTCCTGCCTCGTGGGAGTCCCAACGACAACGAGGGTGCTGTCGGCATTGAGCTCATCCAGGGATGCATAGGTCTTCTCACGAGTGGTGGAGACGTGTTTCGTCTCTTCCTGAGCTCCGACTGAACATCCCATGGCAGAGATGCGCGCGCGAGGATCAAGGCTGCAGCAAGGCCTTTGCGGCCGGAATGATGCGTGGGTCCACTGTCCTTTTTCCTCTCAATCCTTTGGCTGGGCTGGGTGATGCGGGATCGCTGCTGTCCAGCTTGAGTGAGCTAATCCGTGAGCAAGAGAGCCCCAGTGGCAAACGCCATGACCGTCAAGATGATATTGACCACTATCACAATGGCGTTGACGAGCAATAAAATCTTTGCGCGTCTGGCGGATGCCTTTTTCCTGAGCCTCAGGAGTGAGCCAGACTGAGGCTGCGCTTGGGATAATTGGCACAAACGGCGCAAACAAGGCGACGGCAATGGTTGATTGTTTCTGCTGTGATGCTGTGAGACGTGGCGGCGTTGATGCCCTGGCCTGCGCGGACATCGTCACTCCCTCCACTAGGGGACATCCGGAGCCGGTTTGGCCGTTGGGAATGCCGATCAGACCGGCGTCGAGATCCATGCTCGTCAATGATCTGGTGGATGTCAGGACATCCGGCGCGCATGCGTCAGGGACCCGGGGCCGTGCTGTTCTGAGGGCCTTGTCGCAGCCACTCACGTTGGTGCTGTGAGTGAAAGCAAGACCGCCCTCGGCTCCAGGCCTGCCGGGAGGAAGATCCTCGCGTGGTGCAGTGTGGGACTGGGGACGCTGCCGTTCGCGACGGTGATTACCACCTTTCGTCTTCGGGGCCTACATTGCCCCGGAACGAACTCGGCACAGGTCCTGACGACAACGGGCTCCCGGATGCTGTGGCGTCGCGATGGCTGTCGCCGGGGTGGTCATCGCCCCTGCTGGCTCCGGTCCTGGGACGGGGCTCTGACCGCTCTGGCGAGGCGCATGTCCAACCCTACGCTGGCAGACTGGGCGCTGGCGGTGATCTCCCGCGGCGCTGTGGTTCGTGGCCCCCGAGCGCAGTTCCTGTGGCTCGGCCTGGTGCTGCTCGGCATCGGCAACGTTGTCGCGGAGTGGCGAACGTCAACTACTACGCCGCCATCGACCAGGTGGCGACGCGACAGTGGGCGCGTCTCCGCTCGGCTGGGGGGCTCGGGTATCTGGGCGGGATCGCGATCCTGCTGCTGATCATCGCCTTCACCGGCAGCGACGTCGACGCCTGGGACGTCCGCAACCCGTATGCTTTTTATGCGGGATCTGGACGGTGCTGTTCACCATCCGATCTTCCGCGCCCTAAAGGACCAGCCCGTCGCTGATCCGCCGCCCAGGCAGTTGTGGCTCAGGCTATCGCAGCCTCCTCGCCTCCATCCGATCGCATCCACCAGGTCTCCCCGCACACCATCTGGTTTCTCATAGCCTCAGCTCTGTTTCGTGACGGCCTGGCGAGGGGTTTTCACCTTCGGCGCGGTCCTGGGAAGCAACGTGTTCGGCTTCACCATGGGAGGTGTGATCATCTCTTCGGGCTGGCGGCCAACATCGTCGCCGGGCTGGCGACCATCGGATTCGGCTACCTCGACGACCGGGTCGGGCCGGAAGAAGGTGATCGTGTTCTCTCTCAGCAGCCTGGTGGCCCTCGGGCTGAGCACCTTCCCTGCTTCACGATCGCGGCCAGTGGGTCTTCTGGGTGTTCGGCCTGGCTATGACGGTGTTTGTCGGCCCCGCCCAGTCGGCCTCCCGGTCCTTCCTGGCGCGTCTGATCCCCGAGGGCACTCCGGTGAGGTGTTCGGCCTCTATGCGACGACGGGCCGTGCTGTGTCCTTCCTGTCCTCGTCGATGTGGGTGCTGTTCCTGTGGATCGGGGCTTCTTCGTCGCTGAGGGCGTCTCGACGGTGTATTTCGGGATCCTGGGATCGTGCTGGTGCTGGCGCTGGGCCTGCTGGCGATGCTTCCGGTGAGATCTCCCTCCCAAACGGGTTAGGCTGGAGACATGTCCGACTGGTTTGAGATAGATGAGGACCTGTGGGGCACCGTCGCGGGGTCCCGCCCTCCGCTGTTCTACTTCTTTGACGGCTACATTGATGCGGGGCGCGTCGGGGCCACCCTGGTCGAGGCCCTGCTGGGCACTCTGAGCCGCAGCTGCTGGGCAGCTTCGACTGGGATCTTGTCCACGACTACCGTGCGCGTCGCCCGTCAATGATCTTCGACACCGACCACTGGGTGTCGCTGGAGGAACCTGTCGCTCCAGCTGCACCCGGCCCGAGACCTCCATGGACGTCCCTACCTGGTGCTGCAGGGCCCCGAGCCCGATCATCGTTGGAAGCTGGTGCGTGACGAGCTGATCCGGCTGTTCCAACGCCTCGGCATCTCCGTTGCGCTGACCGGATACGGCCTGCCGATGACCTTTCCCCCATACCCGCCCCACGCCCGTCGCGGTGCATTCCACCGATCCTGAGCTGCGGGTGCCGAATCCACGCTGGATTGAGCGCCTGGAGATCCCCGCCTCGTTCCTCCGCCTACCTGGAGTATGCGATGGGCAAGGCCAGGATCAGCGCATATGGGTGGCGGCTCATGTTCCCCACTACCTGGCCAGCGCCACCTTCACGAAGGCGGCGGCAACGGTCGATGCACCGGTTCGCGGAGGTGTCGGAGCTCGCGTTGCCGACGGAGGAGCTTGATCTGTCCGCTGAGGCCAACCTGATGTCGATCGAGGCCGACACTCAGAAGGACGAGACCGCCCAGATGCTGTTGCAGCAGCTGGAGGAGCAGTACGACCGCTACGCGGAGCCTGGGGACTCCTGCCGACGGCCGACGAGATCGCAGGCAGCCTTCGAGAGCTTCCTGGCGCAACGCGACGAGGGCAATCCACCCCGGCCATCAGTGACGGTCTCCGCCTGGGGACATGGGATGGGGCTGTGATCCCATCTCAAGGCCCCAGGCCATGTCCCCGACCGCGTTCGCGTTGAGGGCCCGATGCACCGACGTGCGGCAGCTGTGACAGGGTCTTCGTGTCGCAGCGCCCAATGCCGGGTGCGCTCAGGCATGCGGCACTAGGGTGGGCACGTAGAACCCGCCTAACAAGGGGAGAACGCTGTGAAAGGCATCGTCGTCTTCTCCGGTTCCGCCCATCACACGTTGGCCGATGAGATCTGTGCGCATCTGGGCATCCCCCGAAGCCATCGTGAGGATCTCCCGGTTCAGCAACGATCTGTCTCCATGGGCGCAGCTGCTTGCGAACTGTCGCCAACGGGACGTCTACATCGTGCAGCCGCTGGTGCCGCCGACTCAGGAGCATCTGATGGAGCTGCTGCTCAGCTGGTGGATGCGGCACGGGCCTCCGCTGGGCAGATCACCGCCATCATCCCGCACTACGCCCACGCCCGCTCGGACAAGAAGGACGCCTCCCGCATCTCCATCGGGGGACGTCTCGTCGCCGACATGCTGGTGACCGCGGGGTGCATCGCGTGCTCGACCATGAACCTGCACGCCCCAGGTGCACGGCTTCTTCTCCGTGCCCGTGGATCACCTGACGGCGCTGGGCGTGATCGCCGACCACCATCGCAAAACGTGACCTCGACCAATCAGTCGTCGTGTCACCGGACCTCGGGCAATGCCAAGCAGGCGACGCTGCTGGCGCGGCTGCTGAACCGCCGGTGGCCGCCGGCAACAAACAACGCTCTGGCCGACGACAGGGTGACGATCTCCTCCATCGTCGGCGATGTGTCGGGCAAACGCGCCATCGTGCTGGACGATGAGATCGCGACGGGCGGATCCATCGTCGAGGTCGTCGCACGCCTGGCCGACTTCGGCTGCGTTGACGCCTCCGTCGCCTGCACCACGGCCTGTTCACCGGCAAAGCCGTTGAGCGCCTGACCGGCACCGACTGCATATCGGAGGTTGTCTCCACCAACACGGTTCCCGCACCCGAGGATTTCCCCGGCCTGCAGGGTCGCTGAGCGTCGCCTCCCTGTTCGCGGAGGCTATCGACCGCATCCACACCGGGAACTCCGTGGCCTCGCTGTTCAAGGACGTCGATCCCTCCTACGCCGCGCCCCGGAGCCTGAGGGACTGCTTTTGACGCAGCCCTGGCTCGCCGATAGACGAGCTCCAGTGACGGCAGGGAGCGGCGGATGCGTTCGGCGACCTCCGCCACGTGGGGATGATCACACCGTAGGGTCGCATCATTCTGCGCAGCTTTGTACCTCGTGGTCAGGATGCCGGTGATGCCCCACCAGGAAGAACGGGAACTGCACCGCCATGGCCCAGTTCAGCTGGCTGGGGGTGTAGTCGCCGGACGGGCTGAGCCCGGTCAGCAGCGCGCTGATCGACAGCAGGCACAGCGTCGCCCCCGTGAACGAGCCTGTGATGACCAGGCCGTTTTGCCGCGCCGAGGCGATGTGACGGCAGCAGCGTGCGTGATGGTCGAAGCCGATCCCGGTGCCGGGGCCACCGCCGACATGCGCGATCACCAGCGCCAGCAGCAGCAACCAGGGTGCCCGACCCGCCACAGCAGCACCGCAGCCCAGGCGAGCATGTTGGCCCAGATCACGATCAGGGCAGGGTTGCTGCGACGCAGCGGATGCCGGGCCGTCAGCCAGCCCAGCAGCGGCCCGAAGGCTACTAGACCCGAATGCCGTGAGTTGAATAGGGCGGCTGATTCAGCCTCGGAGAGCCCTGGGGCGCATCATCCACGGTATTCCCCAGATCATCGCGAACACGTTGACGCTGAAGCCGCTGGTGAAGTGCACCCAGAACCCGAGCCGGGTGGCGGGATGCTTCCAGGCCTCGACGATTCCGCGAGGCAGGTCGGCGAGTCGCTCCTCTTGCGGCGTGGGTCGCGTCTCCCCAGGGGCACGTCACGCACCCAGAATGCGCTGGCGCAGCGCCACAGCCGAGAAGGCCGCTGCGCCCAGGGAAGGTCCACATCCAGCCCGCGTGCGTGGAACAGCGGCAGCAGTAGCATCGCAGAGGCCACTTGACCCATCTGCCCCAGCAGCCCCTGTCAGCTGGCTCAGCACAGGAACCCGTGACGGCGTGAACCATGCGGGGATCAGTCGCAGGGACGGAGCCGAACAGGCAGAGCATCACCATCCCCAACAGGATGCGGGCCGCTATGGCGAGGGGCAGGAGTCGGCGAAGGCCATGAGCACCTGCGACAGCACTCAGGATTCCCGAACCGGTGATCATCATCACCCGTGACCCGTACCGGTCCACGAGAACCCCGATGGGGGCCTGTGCCAAGGCGTAGACGGCCAGCTGCACCATCACGAACGTCGAGATGATCCCGACGCTGGTGCCGAAATGCGCAGAGGTCTCGCTCGCCCAGCACACCCAGGCTGGTGCGCTGCATGATCGCGACGGCGTAGGAAAAAATCCCGACCGACCACACCACCCAGGCCAGACGTCCTGTCCCTCGCCACCATCAACTCCTTGCGCCATGGCGCCGGGAGGTTGCAGGCGCCTGGCAAATCCTAGCGTCGCGTGTCGTTGTTTCGTCGGGTGTTTTCCCGGTCCCGGGCGCGGCGCCTCGTCTCGTTCACCCTTACTCACGGTACGTCCAGTGGTGTTTCACCCGGCTGTCGTGGCTCGGCACCAGCCGCAGAATCCGCCTTCCACTGGTGAATTGCCGCACACAACACCAGGTGGCGATGGAACCCAATTGCGCCCCAGTGTGGAGTGTGGTGGAAAAGAGCTGCCCCTGGTCGCTCGCCGCTGAGCGCGCGGACCCGAGGCTGGGACTTTGGTGGCCCTCGGCAGCGGCGATGTCATCTGCGGTGACGTTGCAGGAGGCCTTCTGGCCGGGCGGGCCGAATTCGCGTCCGGCGAAGATGTTGGTCTGACCCATTCGTAGTAGCGCGGCTGAACTTGCCGGTGTCGTAGGCTGTCCCGGCGCAGCGGGCCACGTAGTAGCCGACGACCTCCGGAAGCGTCTCCGTGAGCTGCGAGCCGGCGTAGCTGCTGAACGTCCCCCTGCTTCGCCGCCAGAGCCTGGAAGTCCTGCCAGTACTGGGATCGGAGAAGCGATCGGCGTTCAGGGTGGGTGAACCTCATGGATGATCAGCCGTGACAGGTGGCCGACGTCATTGTCGTCGAGGGCTGACTTCCATTTCGTGAAGTCGAAGGTGACATAACCGCCTTCGTCAGGGACCAGTCGCCCCAGGCGAAGCCGCTGATGCTGGCTGCGTTGACGCCGACGGGGTCGTTGACCTTGGATTTGAGATTGCAGAAAGTCGGTGCAGGCGACGGAGGTCGAGGGTCTGCCACAGCACCTCGATCTGACGGCGGTTCGCATCGGTCCAGCCGTTTTCCGGAGGTCTGGAGGCCGAAGTTCTGGGAGAACTGCTCAACGACCTTTGCTGATCGGCACGTCGTCGCCGGGCCATGGGTGTGTGACGGCGCATGGAGCGTGGATCGCCACCACCGAGGGACCGACGGAGAGTCTTGTCATCGGCGGTGGCGTTGGATGCAACGACAATGCCAGCGACGGCGACCACGACAGCGGTCAACCAGATGGCAAGCCTGCGCATGCAGCCCTCCTGTCAGTAAAGAACCAGTCAACGATCTCTCAGAATTCTCAGGAAGTCAAGCTCCAGAGACGTCGCGTCGACCAAGGTCAATACTCTGAAGGTCAGCTCCCCGGTCGCCAGAGAGACAATAGTGGATGCGGGGTGCAGGGACGCAAGTCACTGGAAAAACTCACCTGCCGTAGCAGGTGCCCTCTGTAAGAGGTCCGTCTACTGCTCGGGCATGTCTTTTGTTTGAGCTTCACCGCATCGACCACTCCCCACCCCGACGCCGAACGTGCGTCTGTCGTGGCGAATCCGGTGTTTGGGAGGTTCTTCACCGATCACATGGCCATCGCCGACTCACACCCATGGTCGTGGCTGGCACGATGCGCGCATCGTTGCCACCGACAGATGGCAGCTTCACCCGGCTGCGGCGGTTCTTCACCACGGTCAGGAGATCTTCGAGGGCCTGAAGGCCTACCGGCACGCCGACGGGTCAGTGTGGCTGTTCCGGCCTGAGATGAACGCTCGTCGTTTCGTCCACTCTGCGGACCGCCTCGAGATGGCGCCGCTGCCGGTGGAGCTGTTCCCGGCGTCGCTGGACGAGCTGGTGGCCCTTGAGCAGGCATGGGTGCCTCAATCCGGCGGCGAACAGAGCCTCTATCTCCGACCCTCTTTTGAGATCGCGAACGAGCCCCTACCGGTGTGCGAGGGAGGCCACTCAGCACATCTACGGGCTGTTGGCCTCGGCCGGGGCCTACTATCCGGCACCCGTGAAACTGTGGGTCACCCCCAACTACACGCGGGCAGCTCCCGGAGGCACCGGCACCGCCAAGTGCGGGGCAACTACGCCGCCAGCCTGGCTGCCGCCAGGAGGCCGCCGACAACGGCTGCTGCGGTCAGGTGCTCTGCCAGATGGTGCGGAGCACAGGTGGTTGGAGGAGTGCGGAACCATGAATTTCGCGATGGTCACCGCCGACGGCCAGCTGGCCACGCCTGCCCTCGGGTCGATCCTGGAAGGCGTCACCCGTGACCCCTGCTCACCCTCGCTGCTGATCACGGGCTGACCGCCGTCCAGCGACCCATCGCCTTCGACGAACTGCGTGCCGGGCTGGCCTCAGGGCAGATCACGGAGGCGTTTGCGTGCGGCACCGCAGCCGTCATCACGCCCATCGTCGGCTTCAACTCCCCCGAGCATGGCGAGCAGTCTGTGGCCGACGGCGAGCCGGGCCCCCGCACCAGGGAGCTGCGGGAGCATCTCGACATCCAGTACGGCCGCGCCGAGACCGGCTCGGCTGGATGCATCGCGTCGCCTGATGTTCCAGGCGATCGATCGGTACTGGGCACGTCGTCCGCGACGGCTCGGTGCTGCTGGTTCATCGGCAGCGTGCGGGCGACGATCACCGAGGAAAGTGGAATGGCCTCGGCGGGAAGCTGGAGCCGGGGGAGGATGCCGTCACCTGTCTGCGTCGAGAGCTCCGGAGGAGGCCGACCGACGCGACGTCGCTGAGCCTGCGCGGAACGGTGTCGTGGCCCGGATTCGGCCTGCGACGGTTCCGACTGGTTCGACCGGCGTTCCGGTCGACGGCTTCGATGGTGAGCCGCCGAGCAGCAACGCCGATGGGCCGGCAGTGGGTCCCCTCGGCGGGTATGGGAGCTGTCGATGGGACGGGGACCGTCATTTCACCGCTGGTCTGTCGATGACGACCCCTGCCAGTTCCACGCCGTCATCCTCTACCAGGATGGCAACGTCGTCGGGGGAGGAGGTCAGGGTGACGAGATGCTGACGCCCCTACGGACCATCGCACCCGTAGTCCCAGCCCTGTTCCATGTCCTCGAACTCGATGACCACGGGGAAGTGTCGAAATTAATCGCCTCTCCTTGATACTCGGGACTTGTTATTTGACTGGGCCAGGCGCGTTCAATGCGTTCTAGAATTCGTGGCAGGTCTGACCCGAAACGTAATTCGATCCTCGTTGTCTGTCCCGGGTTTACCGGGAGAGAGGATCAGCAAGGGTGCTAGGGCATCGCGGTGTGGGATCCTCACTCCAAAAGAGAATGTATGTGATGTGCCCACGTAGGTGCCTCCGATAGTCAAAGTTCACAGATAAAGACCCGTTGGAGTACGTTTCGCTGTTGGATTTCCTCCTCCAGGGGTAGCATTCCCGGTTCTGCTCCGGAGAGTTGGGGAAATGCAGATATTCTTCGATGCCGTTTTAGGTCATCGCCAAGAGCCATGATGGTCCGCGTCACGCGGAGACGGGGGAGCTGTCCTGGTAATCAACGATGCAGTCGGTGCGTAGGGTGGTGAAATCGATTCCGCTGAGGTGCGAAGCAGGGCCCAATCTGAGTAACTGCAGCAGCCATGGCCTCTGAGGCGCGATGGATCTGCAGATAAGGCGTTGTGACGTGACAGGCCCAGAGCCTTGGCGGTTCTGGCGACTCGCTGGCCTGATGACGCCCCAGATGTCCTCGCGTGAAGCCTGCGAAGAGGAAGGCAAGGCGGCGTGTCCGCTCCAGCTGGACGGCGCACGACAGTACGCCTGCCGAACCCGTGACACCGCAGCCTGAGGGTTTGAGTCGATGCCCAGCGCTCGGCTTAGGGCTCGGGCACCCGCAAGCCGGGCTTTGTTGATGCCGTCTGTTCGCACTTGCTTGATGGCGGCCGTCAGCTCGGCCAGGGCGTCACTTCGTCGGGGAGGCCCCGTGTCTCCGATGGGATGATCATGGTCATGCGATCTTAGCTTCCTGGCAGGTGAAGCCGAAGCCATCTTTTCAGCTTGGGAATTCATCTTTCGGATCAGCTCTGACGTGGGGGTATGCCGGTGAGATCCCGTCCGTCACCCCTGTCCTGTGGAGTGTGATCTGTGGCGAAATCGGCGCTGAGATGGTGCGAGGAATGAAAGCTCCCATGCTGCCCGAATGGCTCCTGTGTCGCGCCACCTGGCCGAGTGACGGCGAACCCTGATTGCTCGTCGCATCCTGCTGCCACGGGTGGCTGTTCAATGTGCCTGATATTCACCGTCAGGTGTGCCTTGATGAGCGGTGGGCGAGCAGGATGACGGGGTCTGCTGGAGCAGGAGGGGAACCCTGGCGGAGCTGCTCCTCCAACTCCGATTGCTGTTGACCGGGCCATGAGGGCCGCGCGTCGTGGTGGTCTGACGTGACGGTGACGCAGGCGGCCGCGCGGCTGGCAACGGCTTTTTGGGACAAGCTGGAGGCAGGGAGGAGGCCGATGCCGGAACAGCTGGATGACGCTGTCGCAACGCTGCTGCGTAGGGCGGTGCCGGTGGGCCGCCGCCTCCAGTCAGCAGAATTTGAACGATACTGGACTTTGTACTGATGAGCTGTGGGCAAGCGATGGGCGAGCCAATCTCGCAGCCATGCCCTACAGCAGCCTCGGGTTGGGCAGGGATCGCCGTCCTCCTCTGGTCGTCGTGGGTTCTGAGAACACCTTCGATGCGCTGGAGCGCTCTCATTCTCGGTTCTGGCTGGCCGTCCGGGACCCGGAACGTCGAGGGCGACGCCGACCGCATAGCGAGACGTGAGGTGAGGCGTGCCTGTGAACCGCTGGCCTGTGCGACAGAATCCGCCAGGGGTGACGTTGCGGAGTCTGAATGCTGGTTTCCTGTTCGGACCCGACGGCGAGGAATGGCGAGCGCCACGACATCCACCGGAACGCCGTTCCTGGAGCGGTGATCATCAACCTCCGGGCGAGTGCGTGAGGCGGTGGCCGACCCCGGCCTGCCAACGGGGAGGGGTGAACGCGCATCGCGGCTCGGGCGCAGGCGATGCTCGCCAGCTTTCGCTTCCCGCACCGCCCAGGCGTCTGCTGAAACCGGCGGGTCGCTGGAGGAGGCGTGCGAGATGCGCATGGCTCGCGCCTGGCTGGACTGCTTCCGCTTGATCGCGGGCGGCCGGTCACCGGGGAGCAGGCGGCGCGGATTGTGGCTCGCCATCTACCACGGCATTGCCTCCGGGCAGCAGGTGTGGCCAGGCGAGTCATGGTAGCCTGCCGGCTGTGGAGCCGGTCCATCTCTACAGATGAACAACGACTCAATGGGCAGATGCGACGAGCTCCTGAATGGCTGGCCGCGGATCAGCTGCGGGCTGAGGCGCTGCTATCCGGGGATGCGATAGTGGAGGCCTCTCACGCCAAAACTGCGGACGTCAAGAGGATGGTGCCTTTTGAGGGAGCTCGTGGATATGCCGCGGATCTGGTGATTGGTGCTGAGAGGGTAAGGGGCTGAGGATTCTTTTGTAGGGGAACGTCTCGAGGGGGCTCATCTGAAAAGAGAGGTTTTTCGTCGACTCTAAATCGATTATTGCTGCACATGATCCTCGGAGGTGGGTTGATTGGATGTGTGTATTGAGTGGGACGCTGTGCAACGTCCCACCATGAGCAAAAACAAATTGCTATTTCCTTAGATTTTCCACACATGGGGTCCCCTTGTCTTTCGTTTCGTGGCATACCTGTCTTTCGATCAACATACGGATCGAGGAGTGGACTGCTGATGGCGTGGTGGCTACCGCCCCGCCAGCCCCAGCTCTCGGGCAGGTTTCGGGGTGAATCAGGGGGTCCAACTGTTGGGTGAGGCTTCCTTGGCGGGGACACTGGAGGAAACCCGGAACGGAGGAAGATGATGAGTGATGAGCAGCAGCATCGACAGGCGGGCGATGAGCCCACTGCCGAGCAGGTGAGCCCCGATGAGGCCAGGGAGCTGAGACCGTCCAGGGAGAGGTTCTCCCAGCGAGGGCGACGACAGGTCAGAGGGCGAGCGCTTTAGGCGAGGCGGCGCTCAAGTTCGCAGCTGATGCGGCCTACGCTGTCGCTGGATTTGCTGGGCTGGTCGGGGAGAAGGCGGGCCCTTCTACGACGAGCAGCGGGCGGAGTATGCCAAGACCCACCCGGATGCCGACTCGCCTGGCGCGAAGGGTTTCGAGCAGTTGGTGAGCATCTCAACCGGTTCGTGGACGACATCAACCCCGGGTTCAAGGACCTGAGCGCGAGGGACGCGATGCGGTCGGGCATCGTGAGGGACTCACGAAACGGCCAGTACGGGGATGCAGAATCGCCGCAGCCGCAGGCTGATGGTGGGAAACTGGTGAGGACGACCACCGAGGCTGACATCGTGCCCGGCGTCAGCTGGCCTGGTCCAGCTCCCGCAGCACGCCGCGGATCTCGCGTGTGACGCGCGAGCGCCACCCCGCACACCCTCAGAGATGCGGTCTTCAGGGGCCCTCATCGCCGGGCAGGCCGGCTTCCTGAGTCTCTGTAGGCCATCAGCAGCTTCCGTCCCAACACCTGGCTGGCCACGTCGTCGGGCTCCAGGACATGGTCGTCGGTAGAGCGTCTCGGTGCCGTTGCTGAGCAGCGGGTGGTCAGGTTGTCGCCGACCCAGGTGGCCCGAGGATCTCGCTGCGCGTCGCAGCACGAACAGGATGTCGCGCCGCACCTCCGCTGGGGCTTGGTCGATGCTCGTCTGCCAGCCTGGATCGCTCCTCGATGAGTCCCTCGACGGGCCAGCGGCCCGGCAATACGATGGGTGCTGAACGGATAGGCGCGCATGATTCGGAACAGCGCCACCAGCCATTCACTGCGGATGCCGTCGATGGACCTCAGCGCCGCGATGACCCGCCCGACGGCCCCGTCCTCCTGGAGGTTTAGCGGGAAAAGCCCCGCGCCACCTGTTCGGCCCGCCGGATTCCACTAGCTGCGTTGCGGCTACCCGGCGCAACGTAGGCGGGGAAGTTCCGGATGACACCGCTGGCTGTGGCGTCCCGGCGCTCCTTTCCGAGTTGCTGGACCATCCGGGCCAGCAACTCGTGGTGGAGGTCCAGGCAGCCGCTCTGCAGCACATCCAGCGCGTGAGCTGTCCGTCGGGTCGCGGGCCGTAGGGGGCGATGGCTGTGGGGCAGCGTCGCAGGTCGTGAAACGCGCTGAGCGTTCGTCGCGTGCGGCCAGCCAGGCGGCTCGTGACCAGTGGCGCGACGTCGAGGTCGCGCCAGGTCTGGCTGTTGATGTCCTCGGGTGTTGTCTCGCCTGACATCTGCCAAGTCTTTTCGCAGGACCGCGGGCAAAATGTTCAGAAAACAGCAAATTGGCATTTTCTTGCACTTTTGGGAAAGCTGTGGGAGTCCGTCATGAATAATTGATGACAGAACGCAGTGCTGAATACTGGCGGACGGTGAAGCCCCCGGATGAGTGGGTACTCTGCGGCTGAAGGGGACGCTGCAACTCAGGTTTTCACCGAGATGTGGGAGTGTTGCCGCGCCGGTTGGCCTCGGGAGGCGGTTTGATGAATCTTATGGATGAGCAGGGGGTGCCAGTCCGATACGTGGGGATGGGGGCGGTGCTGATCGGCGATGAGCCGGTTGCGCCCAGCGGATCGGTGGCCATTCAGTTGCCTGGAGCGTGATCAACATTGATCCCGCGAGGCCCGATCTGACGCCGTCGTGCCTGGTGGCCGACTCGGACATGGCCTGTGCGGTCATCGGGCAGCTGTACGGCGAGGCCATGGCGCAGACGATGCTGGGGATGAGGACGGGGCAGCGAGAGGTCATGTTGTGCCGTGAGGTGACAGCCGGGCCGATCCTGGGGTGCTGCGTCGCCCGGCAGAGGTTCGCTGGTGTCAATGGCACACTCTGCTGCCCATGACCCTCCTCTGTTGAGCTGGAGGAGCTGACGCTCCTGGGCGGCTGGTGCGTTGTCGCCGACGACGAGGACTGGCGAGACCGGCTGCTCCGGCAGGTGGAGAGCCTGACGGCGACCCCTGGGAGTGCGGCGCGGATCCTGGAGCGAAGGTGGAAGGTTGATCGATACCGCCTTCGCGACGCTGGCTGCGCGAGCCTGGGGAACCCGCCCGTCGGCCACTGTGACGAGGCTGGAGCCCATTCCCGGGAAGTCCATTCCAGGGAAGTGGTGACGCGAACGATGACGGACTGGGCGGCGACGCTGCGGAGTTCGCCCGACGTTCCGGTGACCATGAGCAGAGGATCTGGCCGGATCCTGCCAGCTGGAGGCGCACCGGCTGACCTGCGCTGGAGTGGCGGCGCTACGCCTGTACGCGGTGACGCCCGGGCAGGCCTTCCGGACGCGGCGCGTCGCCCTCACCTACGCGCTGAGGGCTGGGAAGAGCCGGATGTCCGCGTGAGGCTGGGACGGTTGCTCGGCTGCTCGCTGTGTGCAGACTCCTGGGACCCGAAAGGCTTGAGGGTCTCCGACGGCGGCGGAGCGTTTCTTCGCCGAGGCCTGGAGCAGGACCTGTGGAGGGGCCCTGCGTGCCGTCGCCGAGTAGCCCGCGAAACGACGAACCCAGGGCTGCGGAACAGCGAGTGCGTTAGAGAGTTCGGACGCTGCGCTGCGGAGCTTCAGTGACGCTGGCTCGATGGGGATCAGCCTCCAGGCTGTGAAGGCGCATGATCCAGCAACACCGCCCGCGATCACGGATGTCACCGCATGCGGCTGAGGTGGACGCCGCGCGGGCTGAGCTGGCTGCCTCAGCATGGGCTGTGACGGTCTCGTCGAGGGCTTTGAGGCCTGCGGGCAGGGACTCCCGCTGGCGGCGCATGTCGTCGCTGAGTCCCGTCTGGGATGTGCAGCAGCCAGCGGTGAGGAGATGGTCTGCAGCGACCCGAGCAGCGCGATGCCCATGGCAACGCCCAGCTCGTAGGCGGTCTCGAGATGGCTGACGCCGCCCTCAGCTCGCTCCTACGGGAGCGGCAGAGACGATGGCGTCGGTGGACAGGGTCATTGCCAGGCCGATGCCCAGACCCGCGAGGCCGATGCTGAGCATCAGCTAGTGAAGGCCGCTCTGCGTCTCGGCGAATCAGCAGCGCCAGCGCTGCCCCTCCCAGCGTCAGGCCAGCTGCGATGGCTCGTCCCCGCGCCCAGGCGTTTGACGATGACCACCGCGACCAGGGCGACGGCACCGACATGACCGTGGCGGGCAACTCGACCAGCCCGGCGATGAGCGGGCTCAGGCCGCTGCACCAGCTGCGGGTACTGCGAGAAGAAGAACAGCGGGCCCGAGGAGGGCGAAGATTGAGATGCCGTTGGCCAGCACCGCGCCAGCGAATGCGGTATGCAGAAACAGGCTGACGTCGATCAGCGGGTGGCGAGCCGCTGCTGGCGGCGCAGGAAAACCCTATCCGGCAGCCAGCCCCACCAGGGTTGTGGCTGCCACCGTCGCATCGAGGCCCCGCGCAGATGCTTCACGCGTAGACGATGGGAATGATCGCCGGATCGACAGAAAAGCCGAGGCCATATCGATTCGGGCGTCGCCGTCGCCGCGTGACTCCGGCACTAAGGCAAGGCCTGCGACGACGACGACGGCTATCGCCGGCAGGTTGATGAGGAACACCGAGCCCCACCAGAAATGCTCCAGCAGGGAAGCCGCCGACGAGCGGCCCCAGCGCCGCCCTCCGGTGGCTCCGGCCGACCAGATGGCGATGGCTCGCGTGCGCTGCAGAGGGTGGCGGAAGGCGTCGCGCAGGATCGACAGCGTCGAGGGGCATGATGGTTGCGCCGGAACAATCCGAGAAGACACGGGCGCGGCGATCAGGACCCCCGCTGTGCGCGCGAAGGCCGCGAGCAGCGAGGTCAGGCCCGAAGCCGGCTGAGCCGATCAGCGCAGGCGACGTCGTCCGATGCGGTCAGCGACGTTTCCCATGGTGACCAGCAGTCCTGCCAACGCACGAAGGAGTAGACGTCGCCGATCCACAGCAGCTCTGTGCCGAAGTTGCCAGGTCGGCAGTCAGCCGGGGCACGGCCAGCGACAGCACCGCGCCGTCGATCGCCAGCAGCATGACCGCACCTGTGAGAACTGCGATGGTGCCCCACTGCCGTGCTGTCAGCGGTGGGACGGTCTCGGCCTGGACGTGTGAGTCGTTGAGTTCTCGCTGTGTGGCAGCCCGCAAGGCTACAGACCATATGGTCGGTAATTCAACACCAATTGGAATGTTTTCATCCTATCTGGTTTGTGACGGATGGGTGCGGCGGTACGGTGAGTCCATGGCCACCAGCGGAAAAACCCGAGCACAGACCGGACACGGCGGGCGATCCTCGACGCCGCCAGCGACCTCATGGGCAAGCACGGCATGTCAGTCTCCCCGTAGCCAGGATCGCCGAGGCCGCGGGAACGTCGCGGGAGGTCTGCTGCATCACTTCCCCGTCCCGCAACGACCTGATCCGGCTCTCGGCGAGGACTGTGCGCGGCAGTTGCGTTCGAGGTCGAGGGTTTCGACTTGTCTGAGAAACCGTCCCGGCAAGATGCTGCGCGCATACGTCCGTGCTCTGTGCGGGGGTCGGGCGAGGCCATGGTCTACTTTCGCGGATTCCTCCACCTGGCATCATGATCGACATTCCCGAGGTGAAACAGGCCATAGCCGACAATGTCCGGTGGTGGGACGAGCAGTTCGCCGCCGACGGTCGCGCCTGACGACCGATCCGCCTGGTGGCGAGCCGCTGAGGGATGCGCGGCGGCCTACGTCTGGGAGAGGAGACCGAGGAGGTGGCACAGCTGCGTGGGTCCCTGCTGGGGCTGACTGAGGAGTCGGCACCGCTCACCTGACCCGGCCTTCTATTGCCGCAGCCCTCCAAGCCGTCGCTGAGCATCCGCCCGCCCGCTGGTCTCTGATTGCACCCAGGCCGCCGGACCCTGAGGATCAGCGGCCTCGACGTTGCCGGAGTCCATTCCCGCCGGAGTAACGAGGGCGGAACGCGGCAGCAGTCAATCACCAAGGGCGCTCCTTCCTCCCTGACCACCGCCCCCGCAAGCGGCTACCGAACAGCGGCCCTACTGCGGCCCGCAGCCAGAATCTTCGAACATCTCCACTCTCATCCGAGGCTTCACGCGACATCGCGTACCAGCAGACGATGAGAAGGGCTCAGACCCGTTCACAGCCTTGACCCAGTCCACGAGCGTCGCCCGCCCGAGGTACGGGCGGATCGCTGGCAGGTGCTTCGGACGGTTCCAGGTAACACCAACCTCCGGCTTTCGCTTTCCAGATCTCTCCAGTGCCTTAGAAAAGCATCGTCGCCACTCACCGCTGCGGGACAGTCCCGGATTCTCACCGGACTCCCTCTTGCCTCGACGCCGAAACGCCGAACCAACGACGTCACCAGGCAGTCCTCAGACGGCACGTCGCTTCCTTAGCCCGGGGCAGCGATGGACGCCTACCGGCAGGCTCTTCTGGTCCAGCGGAGTAGGTAGCGATAGTAGAGGCCACGGCGGATCCGGACGCCTGGCAGCAGGTCGCGCGCGACGGTGCGGATCTCAGTCAGGCAGGTGGTCGGTGGCGTCGTCAGGATCCTGTGGTCGGTTTCTGTGATGGGCCTTGAGCCGAGCCTGGCCCGAGGGAAGTGCCAGCGCAGCGAAGGCCCAGTCGGATGGTGTGCGGTCCGCTGCAGCCCGACGACCAGGAGGTCGCCGTCCGGTGCCAGGAGGTCGCGCGTCTTGGTCAGGGAGGCAGCCAGGTCCATGTGGTGCAGCGACGCGACGAAGGTGATCAGGTCGTAGTGCTTCGTTCCTGATCAAAGGCCGCAAGCTGAGGTGTTGAGCGCGACGTTGGGGATGCCGGTCAGACGGGCCTGTGCGCGGCAGAGCGCCGCGACGTCTGGCTCGATGCCGGTGAGGTGACCGGCGTACGGTACGCAGCCGCTGCAACAGCAGCCCGTCGCGCCGCACCCGACGTCCAGGATGCCCGGCGGGACGCTCGGCGGCGATGCGCTGCAGCCACGGATGATAGGCGGTGTTGTGGTTCCAGTAGTCGCGCACGCGTCCATTCTCCACGTGGAGGAGCACCGGCCTGCCAGGGTCTTTTGCGGTGCCTCTGTTGTGGGGTCAGCAACCAGCACAAGCAGCGGGTTTGCCTTGGACGGCCAAGTCCCGTGTTGTGGTGTGGTCCTCTCGGGGTCAGTCGGGATACCCTCACTTTGACGGTGTCTGGTGTTTGGGGTTGAGTGTTCTGCATGGATAGTGAAGGTGGGAAGAAAGCCTCGTTCCCAGGCGCTGGCTGCGGCGGCTTGGTATGGCGGCTCGTGGTGCTGGGTGGGTGAAGGTCGCTGATGTGGCGCTCACGGCGCGGGAGCGGGCGGATCATCCGCCTCGGGGCAGTTGGTGGATGTCGACGGCCACAAGATGCACGTCCACACCACTGGTCAGGGTGATACGAGTATTGTTCTGCTTCCAGGGCTTGGCACCCCGGCTCCGGATTTGGATTTTGAGCCTTTGGTGAGGGAGCTGTCGGGGTGGGCGACGGTGACGGTGGTGGAGCCCTTCGGCTATGGCTGGAGTGACGTGACGGATTCTTCTATGCTTCCCCGGATATCGCCCGGACGTTCACACTGCGCTGCATGCCGCGGGGTGAAAGGTCCCCTATGTGCTGATGGGGCATTCCATTAGTGGGTTGACTTCTGCAGGCCTTTTTGCTGATCAGTATCCCGACGAGGTCGCGGGCTATGTCGGACTAGACCCCACCATTCCCTACGCGAGATCCTTCGACAGCCAGGAGGGTCCCGCGTTTCCCTGGTTTTATTCGTGGTTTTTTAGGCCTATGGTGCAGGCTGGGTGGATGCGTATTATTACGGCGTTCAGTGGTGCGGATCCCTTCGTTTATGATCGGGGCCAGTAGCGCGGATGGTTACAGCAAGGAGAATCTCGAACAGCAGCGGATGCTGACCAACTGGAGATGCTGAGCGCGAATGTGATGAGGCAGGCGGAAGTTGCTAGTGATCTCGCGCGCCCAGGTCAGGGATCTTCGGTTTGATGAGCAGGCTGCCGGTGTTGGTCTACACCACTGCGCAGAACGAGATGCCCATACACGGATGCGGAGATTGCGGAGTATGTGGGCAGTGGTCCTTGTCGGCGGTCGGTGATCGTCGATGCCAGCCACTACGTCCATCACACTGAGTACAAGCGCATTAGCGAGGGCACCCGCGCCCTCATGACCGAATGCCACCGATAGCCGGCGTGTCGGCTAGGGTCCTCGCGGCAATCTTCGCGTTGCACTCCCTTGCCCTCGTCATGCTTGTTGGGGAACGGCCAACCATAAAAATCCGGAATCTCACATGAGGATGAGGTGTGATGCGTTCCCGGTCCTGTGAGTTGACCGGGCCTTGAGAGTCGGCGATGCGGCGGACTCTGCCTTTGAGCGCGCTCCAACACGTAGGGTCGGCGGCATGGAAGCGACCAGTGCCAGATGGCGACTCTGCCCGAGTCGCTGCCGGTTCCAGCAGGCAGCAGCGACTTGGCTGGGGTGAGTCCCAGACAGTTCACAAAAACGGGCTCCTCTTTAAACTATCTTGCATGGTGTCCAGCCCGCGTATCGGAATCTGTGGATTTCTCGTTTAGTGGTCTGAGTGGCTGTCTTCGGCGGCTGTGAGAAGCACATTGGTTAGTGTGATCGGCACCAGAACGCGGGCATCAAGGAAGACGACGGTCACGATCGCCGTCTATTCCGAGATTTCTTCAATGCGACCGTGTAATCTGCGATTTCCTGCAGCATGCCTGTCTCTTCGGCTTGCCGCATGGAATCCTGGAAGTAGGCGGTGCGTTTTCGAGCGTTCTTTCTTGTATGTCAGGACGTCTTCCAGCCGGACCATTCGCTGGACGTTGGGCTGCTCGTATGGGAGTTTTCCCTCCTCCAGTAACTTGACCAGGGTTGTCCGGGAAACATTCAGGATCTCGGCTGCCTGAGTGGTGCTCAGCATCGTGGAAACAGGCTCGATGCGAACGGCATCGCCTCGCGACAGTGCGTCGACGAAGGTTCCCACACCCTCGCGGATACCAGGAGGAAGGCTTGGCAACAAGGTGTTCAGGGGCGTCAGGTCGCCCGGATCCTCCGGCGGAAGTACCGTGTGGGGAGGTTGTCGTCTTCATGCATCAAGTATCGTTCCAAACGATGGAAATGCAAGAGACGATTGCAACGCAAGGGTGGCTCTTCCTGCTGCAAGATGCCTCTTCTGCTTTAGCTTGCCTTTGAGCGCGCTCTAACGCGTAGGGTCGGCGGCATGGAAGGACCGGTGCCAGATGGCGACCCGCCCGAGTCGCTGCCGGTTCAGCGGCGGCGGCCTGGCTGGGGGTGAGCCCCACACCATCCGCTACTACGAGCGGCTCGGTCTGGTGCGGGTGCCCAGGGACGCCCAGGGAAACCGTGCCTGACGACGAGGCCGCCATGCGGCGGCTGGTCTTCCTGATCCGGATGCGCGTCTCGCATGACCATGACGGAACTTCGTCGCTACATCGATCTTGTTGAGCAGGGTCCCGGCACCAAGCCAGAGCGTCTCAAGGTCATGCAGGAGCATCGTGCCCGGGTCCGGAGCAAGATCGCCGAGCTCAAATTCGCCCTCGACATCACCGACTACAAGATCGCCACCTACGGTGGAAACCTCGGCGACGAACCAACCTCGACGAATCAACCCACAAGGAGACACCATGACCGTCACCTCGCCCCCGGGCTGAATACCTCACCCATCGGATCTCGGGTGCATGGCACTCAGCCACGCCCTACGGCGGCACTCACTGACGACCAGGCCCGGCACACCCTTGAGGACGCCCTCGACGCCGGGATCACCTTCCTCGACACCGCCGACGTCTACGGCAAACCGAAGCCGGATGCCACCGGCCCCGCCGGCACATGAACGAGGAGATGCTCGCCCCCGTTCGTCGCCAGGCACCGCGACCAGTTGCAGATCGCCACGAAGTTCAGGATCACCGGGGCTCTCACCGTGGAGAAGAGGTCCGAGCCGCCCACCAGCGGCCGGCCGGAGTATGCGCGCGGCCTGTGACGCATCGCTGCGGCGTCTGGGCATCGAGACCATCGACCTCTACTACATGCACCGTCCTGACCCGGACACCCCCATCGAGGAGCACCATCGGCGCGCTGAGCGAGCTGATCGACGCAGGAAAGGTGCGCCACCTGGGGCTGAGCGAGGTCACCGCGCCGGGTTGCGCCGCGCCCACGCCGTTCGATCCGATCGCCGCCTGCAGAGCGAGTGGAGCCTGTGGTCGCGGGATGTCGAACGCGCAATGTCGTCCCGGCGTGCGCGGAGCTGGGCGTCGGCTTTTGTGCCGTATTCGCCGCTGGGCAGGGATTCCTGACCGGGACCCTCACCAGGGAACAGATCGCTCCGACCTTCGCGGCCAGACTTCCCGTATGGGGATGCCTGGGACGCGAACCAGCAGGCCCTTGCGGTGGTGGCGGAGGTCGCCGACTCCCTGGACGCCACGAATGCGCAGGTTGCGCTGGCATGGCTGCTGGCCAAGGATCGGCAGTTTGGCTCCGTCGTCCCCATCCCGGGCTCCCGTCGTGCCGAGCGGATGCGCGAGAACCCGTGCGCTGACACTGCACCTGGACGATGCCGCCATGACCCGGCCCGACGGCGCGTCGCCGCACTGGGCACGGGAGGCCGCAACATCGTGCAGGACCCCCAGTGGATCAGCGAGGGCCGCGAATAGGCAGGGAGATCAGCGGACGACGCGACGAAGGGGGAGCGGCTGCCAGACAGAACCCATCTGGAACCTTCTGTCCGAGCCGGTGAACGGGCGTGGGAGGAACGAGATGGCATGCAGTGGCGGACGCTATGAGCAGCGAGACCGATCATCCCTCACATGTCAGCCCTGTCACGGGAATCGTGACCACGGGTCTGATGCTCTTCGCCCTCTTTTCGGAGCGGAAACCTCAGTATTCCTGCCCCCTGTTGGGGCCGCCTGCGGCTCTGCTTCTCGTCGTATGGCCGGGTTCCTGACGACGGGGTTCGCTGCCGCTGGCCACCGCCGTCGCGGTAGTCCACGTCGGGGAGGCATCCCGGGCTGCGCGTCGTGTGCCGCGGTTCCTGTGTCGTCATGCCCCTGGCGACTTACCTGTCCATCGGTCCCCCTCATGATACCGCGGGTCGCGATCGCCTACGAACTGGCTACCCGCCCCGCGCTGGAGCTGATGGCATCCCGACTCGCGCCGGACCCTGGTGGCGCACGTACCCTCTTCCTGCGGGTTGTCCGTCCTCATCTCGCTGCGTCCCAGCCGGCTGGCTGATCGCATCGGCCGATGGCTGACCCCCGCCCTCCTCGCCTTGCTAGCGCTCGTGGGGCGACGCTCCTGAGCGCGCAATGGGTTGACCGTGACGTCATCGAGCTCATGCGAATTCCCCATTCACGAGCTCACCGCAGGGCTATCTATGGACGTCCCGTCCGCCAGCGTCTTCGGATCGTCGTCATCAGCCTCTGCGTGAGCGCGGTTCCACCTCGCCGGGCAGGGCTCGTGCGAACACCGGTCGCGTGGAATCGCGTTCTCCTAGGCGCGGTCTACGCCGGTCTGCGGCTATCATCGAACGCGAACCCGGGCATCATCACCGCCGACACCACCGACGGCACCGAGCTGCTGCGCACGGCGGCGTCGCTGACCCTGGGGCAGGGCGGGTGGTCGTCTCGCCGGCATCGTGGTGCTCTGCCTGACGACGGCGGTGGGGCTGCTGGCGTCCTGGCCGGCTGGCGCAGCACCGTCTGGCCCGCCGTCTCCTAAACGTCACCTGGTCGGGTCGGGTCGGCCTCCTCATCCCGAGTGTCGGATTGGATGCGATCCTCACCGTCACGGGGCCGATCACCCTGCTGCTCTACCCCCTGGCGATCTGCCTCGTCGTCGTCACACCCTGGATGCCATCGCCCAGGCCGCCTGCGCTCCGCCATCTGTGGCCTGTGAGCGTGGCCGACGCTCGGCCTGGTGCTCTGCGCTGGCCAAAGGCGGGTGGAGGACGCCCAGCGACCCGTTGTCGCGCACGGGCTGTGGGATGACCCACGGGATCCTCCCGCCCTGATTGCGCTGGGCGTCGGCTGGCCCTGGATGCGGGCCGGCAGGTCCGCCCCGCCCGAGGCGCCGATGATGATGCCGCATCCGGTGCGCACATGCGGGACCGTCCAGCGTCGATGAGGGTGGGAACGCCACCGGGAAGACCGGGATGACGCCCGCAGAGGGATGCCTCTGACATCTTCTCGCTGAAGTCTGTGCTCGGGCAGGTGTGGCCGAACAGGCAATCGGGTGTGGGCTCGCTGCGCGTAGAATGTCTCCTGGACTGGGGCATTCCGAGCCAGTGCGCCAGCGCTCCACCGATCCGGATGGCCAGCGCCGCGTGCGATTCTGCATCAGCCACACCCTCAGGAGATGTAGGTGGCTGCGCTGTCCCGCGTGGTCGCGCGAACTGGTTCACCACGAGGTGCGCCGATGGCGCGTCGCAGCCTCTGGACCAGACCGGAGCCGGGTCGGCGTGGAGACGTCATTGACTGGCGGTGCGGGATTTACAGACGGGTGGTGGTAGGTGGCGTCGACGTCAGGCGTCCGTCTCCTCGTCCTGGATGCTGCTGCTGCGACAGCCGGGTTGAGGTGCAGCTCGCGCGCGGTCTCGGCCGCGACGGCCCGCGTCACCTCGATCGCAGACGCGCGCGCGCCCTCGGGGCTTCACCCCAGGAGCCGAGTAGCGCCGGGTGGTGCGCGAGAAACCGGCACGATCAGGCAGCCGTCGGCGCCGTGGATCTGGACGCCGTCCAGTTTCGGCGTCGATGGCGTGGCGGACGCCTGCATCGGTGGAGGCGATGATCTACTCGATCTATCCGGTTCGGGTCAGGGGCTCGGCGGCCTGGATGCGTCGACGCACGCCGGCGGTGCTGTGGGTGTATCCGGCGGTGTGTCGTGCTGGCGAGTCACCCGGCCGGGAAAGCCGTTGATCTCGTCAGGTGGCTGAGCCGGCTCCGCGTGCATGATCTGCATGACGATGGTGCCGCCCCGATCGTGCACGACGTCGGCCAGCAGTCCGCCAATGACGGTATACCGTCCCCATGCGCGCCGCCCAAGCCGGGTGCGCGCCGCCAGGTCGGGGAAGACTCCGTGACGATCAGACCCATCGAGGCCCGCTGCGCGCAGTAATCTCCAGCGACCAGATCGCCCGGGGACACCCTCCATGTCGGCGCGAAGCCGGGTCATGGGCGCTATGACGAGCCGGTTGCGCAGCTGGTACGGTCCGAAGTCGAAGGGGGAATGAGGTTCCATGTAAACATCGCTTACTCTGGTTCGTTGAACGGTCAAGCGAGGCCATAGCCAGAAGCCCTCGACGGTGGAGTCCACGGTCGCGGGCCGCAGGTCAACTCTGGGAACCCCGGTCCCGGCATGGAAATTCCTGCACGCCAATATGCTGCGTCGAAAGGGTCACGATGACCCACGACGACCGCCCGGCCAGGTGGGCTATGGTGCCAGCCGCTGGCAGCTGAGACCACCAGAGGATGATCTCGCGAGGCGATGATGCTCAGTACACCGCTCTCAAAGCGTGTCGACCGGAGGCGATGGTCGCTGTCCCGGTCGCGCCGAGGGCGAGGCCCCGGCGGACGGGTCGTTGAGAGCAGAGAGGCACGCCGGGGCGCCGTCGTCAACGAACACACACGCATGGAGCGATCAGGTGCAGACGTGCAGCCGGACCCGGCCGTCGACGGGGCGGTAGGCCACCTCGTCGCAGGGCGAACTGCGCCTCCCGCCGCCATCGCGGCCCGACGGTCTGCAGGCCGCCGTTCGTGCGGTCCATAGCGGTAGAACACGCCCTTGACGGGCGTCCACCCCGACCCTCACCTCCTGAAGCGCACACCCGCATCGCCGCGGGCCAGGCCCAGCCAGGCGCTGCTGGCGCGGGAGACACGTCCAGGACGAGGTCGATCTCGGTGACCCGTTCCGTCCCGAATGAGACCATACCGTCCGTGGCGCGCTGACACTCTGGTGATCTCCACCGCCCGCCTGCGCAGCCCAGCTATTCTTTGATGGCCCGTCGCAGGATCCCGCCCCGTCCCGTGGTCGCGACAACTCACGGAATGCCCATCCGTGCCAGTCGCCGGTGGGCATGAGTAGGTAACGCAGTTGCAGCCACCCCAGCAGATGGGCGGCGTCCACCTCGAAGGATATGGGCGGCGTAGAAGTCCCTGCCCGGCGTCGGTGAACGGACCAGCATCATCCGGAAGAACGTAGTTACCGTCAAGTCCCCGATGAAGTACTGGGCGGTGGAGCCGTGGGTCCCCGCTGTCGCCGATCAGAGGTCCACCCAGCAGGTCTTCCCGTCGAGCATCGCAGAGGGAACAGGTCAGGGGCACTCCCAGACCGCGGCATGCGACCAACGCCCCGGCCAAGTCGCTGGCGTGACTCACCGCCTGAGGTTGGGGGCGGAAGATCGAGACTGGCCACCCACGACACGACCACACCACACCTCGTCGGCCCATGCAGAAGACAGGGTCGCGGAAGTCCTTGCGGCCCGTCGTTGGGTGTGACAGGGTTGCCGTCGTAGCGCCTCCGGAGCAGCCAGCGGTCGGTGCTGTACGCGAGGGACTGCGCCTCCCGCCGTCGGTCCGAGTGTGGATCGCGACCATTCCGCCGTCGGGCACCAACGCGGAGGTGTTGGCGCCGTCGTCGACACGCAGCTGCGGACATCGCCAGACCGAAGTGCGTCGTGCTGCAGGGCCATGCCCAAGCGCTCCAGTGCACCATGTCGGGGCTGACGGCGTGCGCCCAGGTGCCGTCCTGCTGGTGGTGGAACAGGTGGTACTCGCCGTCGTGAAATGATCAGGCCGTTGGGGTCGCCGGATTCCCCGCTGGCGGGGTGTAGTGGTATGCCAGGACGGTAGGCATCAGAACCAACATCGGCAGCCGCCAACGGGGCGGCGCCGCCCTCCCAGTGCCAGGGCGCCGACGGCCCCGCGCCGGTGCCGCCAGCGGCGAGCAACGGGTAGAAAACGCTCTGGCGGGGTATTCATGCCGCACCGTATCCCCGGCCGGGATGCGGGAGCACCCTGCGGCTCAGCGGGCCAGCCCACCCAGCACCGACATCACCACCGACGCCCGTAGCCACCGCCGAACAAGATGGCGTGCACCAGCAGCGGCGTCAGCTGGTACCAGGGGACTCAGGCCTGCCAGCCTGCGTCGGCCAGCGGATGGAGAATGTCGTCATGGGCGTCGAACGCCTCGCGAAACCACCGAACAACTGCATCATCGCCAGGTCCAGACTCGCATTGCGCGTAAGCCGCAGCCGGTCATTGACCCGATTCACGCCGTCTGGTCGACCAGGCGGTTCCCAGCCGGTCGCCGTGCACCAGCGATGGCGGCTCGGCCCGGACCGCACAGCTCTGCGCCCCGCGGACTGGTCGTCCAGCGTTGCAGGGCCTCCTGGGGCACCTGACTAACTCTGCGACGGCACGCCTGGTGGGGGACGGGCCGTCGTTCAGATAGAACTCCGGCCGGCGACGTGAGCGTGAATCCCACCTCGACAAACCCAGATAAGCGGCTCGTCGCCGTCAGGCCACCGAAGTATGCCGGGGCTGACGGTGCAGCGCCAGCCGAGCCCGCTTAACGCTTCCTCAGTGCCGGGGCTGCGACGGCCACCGTCGATCCTCAGCAGCAGTCCACGGGGTGATGATGCACAGTATCAGATACCCGGCCGTCGTGGCCTCCCGCAACGCCCACCAGCCCTCGCGCCTCCCGCTCGAACAGCAGGCGCGTGGGGAGGAGATGCGTCTTCAGGAATGCCGGGCCGCCGCTGGTGTCGAGACGGTAGGCGCGTGCGATGTCGCCGCCATGCACCGGCGTGACCTGGGTGATGTTGAGTCCGGTGGTCAGCTCCTCGGGAAGGACACGCTCAACCTGCCCATAGTGATGGCTGAAGCCTGCTCGCAGGTGGGTCGGCGCGAAAAGAGCGATGGGAGCCCCGCATATTGATATCATTGTGAGATCGCAAAGGAGATGTGGGAGATGGAACAACTGCTGATCTGAGGGGCTTCCGCTGGCACTAAAGGCGAGAGAAACACTGCTATGCTTGCGCGACGAAATGGGCGCTCCAGAGAAGCTGAGGTCCGGGCGATCCTCGAGTCAGGCTTTGAGTCAGGAGCCGATTTCTCTCATTGAACTTCTGCTTTGCCATGCCCGGAGTCGGAGGACGTGGAATTTGAGCCTGAACGTTTGAGCCGTGAGCAGGGGATGTTGAGTTGTGAGATACGTTCTGGACACCAATGTGGTATCCGCATTGCGGTTGCCACATCGCAGTCCTGAGGTCGCCACGCATGGGCAGGGGAGTTCTGCGCGAGGACCACCTCGTGACCGCGCTTTACGATCGCTGAGATCGAGCGCGGAGTCTCGTCGTCAAAGAGGCGGTGGATCCAGCGAGGGCGAGGTGCTGCGCCGCGGTTCTCGCAGCAGAGTCCTGCCAGCCTTGTGAAGCAGGATGCTGCCATTCGATCTGGCGGCAGCACGGATCTTGCGAAATATCCAATCCTCAGCGTTCCTATAGACGATGCGCAGATACGCCGCGGTGCCGTGGCGAATTCCATGGTGCTGGCAACCCGCAACGTCAAACTATGTTGCAGTAACCGTTTGTCTTCAATCCCTGGTTAGATGGAGTGCGGGCTTGAGGCATGGCTGGCCTCCTGGAGATCTCCTGCGCTGCCTCGCCGGTAGTCACGCCACTGGAAAGGCGGTTGCGGGGCGGATGCCGTCGTGCGGCCGAGAGCGAAACCATACTGAGGGCCGTCGCCACTCCCGGCTTCAATCTGCCCGCCTCCTGGATTGTATCCACACGGTGAGTCCCAGCGGAACGCGGGCCAGAGCGACCCGGCCCTGCTACGGTCCGCCTTTGGCTCCAGCCTGGATCTCGCCCGGGAACTGGGCTGTGCCAGCGTCGCATTGCCCGCCATCTCTGCGGGGGTGTACGGCTGGGATGCCCGCGAGGTGGCGCGTATCGCGGTCGCATCGGCCCGCGCCCATGCCGGTGAGTATTCGGACCGCGGCTCATCCGCTTCGTCCTGTTCTCCCCGGAGCTGCTCCAGGACTTCGAGGATGCGCTCACGCAGTAAGAAGCCAACGCGGCTATGCGTCGTGACATCATAATTTCTGATGTTATGCTGTCAACATGAGGACGACGGTGACACTTGACCCGGATGTGGAGTCCTTGATCCGCCAGACTATGAAGGCCCAAAAGGTGTGTCTTTCAAACGGGCGCTGAATGACGCCGTGCGGGCACGTTCCCGCGCGTCAACCGAGTAGAAATACACGGTGTCGGGTCATGGGACGGCTGCAGATCTCCCTGGACCCATGCCCTGCAGCTGGCGGGTGAGCTTTGAGGACCAGGAGCTGGCCCGGCAGGCTGGATTGTGAAGATTGTCGACGCAAACGTCCCGCTCTATGCGGTGATCAGGATTCACGTCACCACGAGGCATCCAGAACGCTGGATGGTGCGCTGTCCGGCGGCGATGTGGTGGGTTTTCCTGCATGGGTCGCCCTGCTCAGCCTTCCCGCGGCTGAGTGGTCACGGCCGAGATTCTTCCTCCTGCGCCACTGTCCCGGGAGGACGCGATCGTCCAGATGACGTCATGGCTGGGAGCGCCCGGTGCACAGCTGAGGTCAGCGCCCGGCGCGTGGGCATGCCGCCATCCTCTCGGCTACTCGGCGGGGCGCCGCGACGCCTGGTGAACGACGCACACCTGGCTGGCACCTCGCGCTGAACACCATGCGTCCAATCGTCTCGTTCGACACCGACTAGCGCGTTTCCCGGTCTCACCTGGGCAACGCAACCAACTGCTCAGCTGATGGGCGACGGTCTCGCTTCGACGGCTCGCCGGAAGTGCCTGGGCGTTGCTGTGGGTCTCGCTCGGAGTGGACGTTGCGGTGCCGGGTCTAGCAGCCGTCGCGGACCCAGCTAATGACCAGCAATACGTAACT
>BNJV01000274.1_pt1 | contig 40342 bp, 67 predicted proteins | sample 8540591 | NCBI WGS metagenome assembly BNJV01 (sample SAMD00202457, study PRJDB9452) | human saliva metagenome | host: Homo sapiens
GATAAAGGCATTCATATTTATGGATGCTTTTATTATATAAAAATACAAGAAAGGCTCAAAATAATTGACAGATAATAAAATGAAAAATTATAATAAGTATGATATTTTCTATAGAGATTGGAGGATTTATGAAAAAAAGTATTATCAGTATTGTTACTAATCTTTACGATGTTATTGTCTGCCTGTGGTGGAGTAAAATATGAGTATAAAGATGGAGTTATGTATGAGAATAAGAAACCAGCAACAGGAACTTTTGAATTTAAAAGTGGAGATTATAAAGTTAAAAAGTCAATTTGTAGATGGTGTTCCTGAAGGAGTACTTGAAAAATATTATCTAGATGGAAACCTTATGATAAAAGATGTTTTTTGGAAGTGAAGGAATTATCCAAGAAGAAATTTATTATAAAAATGGTAATTTAATGGGATTTTTCTGACGCAGAAGGGGTAAAAATGTACTATGATGATGGACAGTTACTAATGTCTACAACTTATAGTACAGGAGAGACAATATTATATCATGAAAATGGAAATCCTATGATGGAAGTATTAAAACGATGATATAGCTATTTATAATGAAGATAACGAAAGATTATTTAAAGCAGAAAAGTGGAGCAATGGTTGACCTTGGTTTAACTATGAAAAATTAGAAGATGGTTCATTTGAAGTTTTAAAAAGGTGATAAGTTAGTTTCTACAATGAGATGCCAATGGAGAAATTACAAATTATTTATATTCGAGTGGTGAAAAATGCTTTACTTTAAGTGATGTTGATGCTTTAACTGAATTTTTCCTTAAAGATGGAACTACTTTAATGAAACAATATGCAGATGGAAAAATTCTTATCAACTACAAAAAGTGGTAAACCACTATATGAAGTTGAAGAAAATAATTGGTATATATATGATGAAGATGGGAATAAAATAACTAGTGAAAAAACGAAACTGTAACAGATATTAAGAAAATAAATTAAAAAAATAAAGGAGTTGTTGCATTTGCAACAGCTCCTAATTTTTAATCTAATTCACTTAAAAATAACAGGTTTACCATCGATAATAGCTATACTATGCTCAAAAATGAGCTGATCTTTTTCCATCTCTTGTAATAATAGTCCAACCATCAGGAAGCATTGCTATCTTATAAGTTCCAGCATTAACCATAGGTTCAATTGCTAAAAACCATTCCATTTTCTATTTTTAAGCCTCTACCTTTTCTACCATAGTTTGGTATCATAGGTTCTTCATGTAGTGCTAAGCCAACCCCATGTCCTGCAAAATCTCTTACAACAGAAAAAAATCATTTTTGTTCAACAAAAGTTTGAATAGCATGACCTACATCACCTAGTCTATTTCCAGCAACAGCAGTTTGAATTCCAATTTCTCTTGCTTTTTCTGTAACTTCTAAAAAGTTTTCTACTTTCATCATCAATAATACCTATAGCAAAAGTTCTAGCAGAATCTCCATAGTAACCATCCAATTCTGTTACAGTATCTAGACTTACAATATCTCCTTCTTTGATAACTCTATCTCCAGGAACTCCATGAACAACTTCTTCATTTACAGAAATACAAGTTGCAGCTGGGAAAGGACCATAAATCCCTTCAACTCCAATACAAAGCAGGTCTTGCTCCACAGCTTCTGATATATTCATCAATAATTTCTGTCAATTTCTCTAGTTGTAATTCCAGGTTTTAAATATGGAGGAATAATATCAGTATAGATTTTTAGCTATAATTTGATTAGCTTTTTCTTATTCCTTTGATTTCATCTAATGTTTTAATTAATCTCATTTATACCCTTTCTTTTTAATAGTCCCCTTTTACTCTCAATTATCCTAAGATTTTTATAGATATCTTGTGTGATATCTTCTAATTTCTTTGTTCCATCAATTTCAGTTACTTTTATTTTGTGCTTTTATAGTAATCTAAAAACAGGGGCAGTTTGATTATGATATGTTTCCAATCTTTTTACAACAACTTCTTCAGTGTCATCCGCTCTTTGAACTAGATCTTCTTCTTTTTCATCAACTGGAGGGTTAAATTTAATATGATAAATTTTTACCAGTTACTTTTTGAAGTTCTTCTTCCAGTAATTCTTTCAATAATGTCAGCATCAGGAACATTTAAAAGCGATAACTTTTTCTATTTCTTTTCCTAATCTTGTTAAAATTTCATCTAAGGCTTTTGCTTGAACAACAGTTCTTGGAAAACCATCCATTATAAAACCTTTTTCACAATCTTTTTTTCAGCTAATCTTTCTTCAACTAATCCATTAACAACTTCATCAGGAACTAATTGTCCTGCATCCATAAATTTTTAGCTTTCAAGTCCTAATTTTGTTTGATTAGCAACAGCAACTCTTAATATGTCCCCAGTTGAAATTTGAGGAATTCCATATTTATCTACAATAAATTTTTGCTTGTGTACCTTTTCCCAGCACCAGGTGCTCCAAATAATACTAAATTCACATCAACCATCTCTATTTATTTTTACGCCTTTATATTATACATCAATTTCTTTGAAATTAAAAATTAATTTTCTTTTTCAATCTCATTTTAAATTAGGTTCAATTATTAAATCGTGTTCTTCATTATATTTATATGTTTTTCTAATCCTTTTATTAAAGAGTATTATTTCTAAATCCTGTATTCTCAAGTTTAGAGATATCTCCAAATAAATTTACTTCTCTAAATGGAAACCAATCTCTTGCTTTTAATATTTTTCTTCTGTGTCAATATGTAATGATAGATTTCTTATTCATAATTTTTCCACATATTTCAGCAAACTCAGTTATGGCAACATATTCATCACCTGATATATTAAAAACTTGTCCGTAAAAAGTCAGAATTTTCTACAGCTAACTCTATAGCAGAAGCTAAATCTTCTATATAGCCAAACTGAACTATATTATTTCCTTTATTTGGGATATAGATAGGTAGATTATATTTTTATTCTTGAAAAAGAAGTAATTTTCTCTATCTAAATTATTACCTATTCCATAGATATAAAAAGGACGGAATATAGTATATTTAAAATTATATAATCTTTGAATTCTCAATAGTTCTTATTTCAGCTAGATATTTATTTTTTGCATAGTCACCCCTAGCTAGATTTTTCTCCTGTTGGATCATCTTCTTTAGCAGGACTTTTCTGTTATATCAGTGTAAATAGAAGCACTACTTATTAAGATATATTGTTTAAATTTATTTTTCATAACTCTTTGTAAAATTTCAACTTGCTCTTCTGTATATGCTGAAATATCGATAATAACATCTATCTCTATATTTTTAAAATATTTTTCCATTTCAGAGATGTTTTTCTATCTGCTTTTTAAAAAGATAACATTATCTAAATTTCTTTCCTAATACCTCTATTTAAAAACATAAACCTTATAATTTTTCTAAGAGTTTTTGCAACTTCTTTTTCCGACGAACTGATTACCTCCCATAACTAAAAATTTTTCATAATCTAACCTCTTTTCATATAAAAGTTTTATATCAGTTATATTATATCCTAAAATTAGTTATTTTTCCAGTTAATGTACAATACTTTTTCAAAATGCTAATTTGCTTTTTAATAATTTTTCTTTTCATATTTTTTCTCCATTCAAAGAAAAATACTTTTTATAAATAATATATCATTTTAAAAAAATATCATAGTAAGAAAAATTAGAGCTATGGTATAATAGAAAGGAATGAAAAATTATGGAGGTTATAAAATGATAGCAACAGCTAATCTTGGAATGAGATTTTTCTGGTAGAAAAGTTATTTGAAGATGTAAATTTAAAAATTTACTCCTGGAAACTGTTATGGAGTTATAGGTGCAAACGGAGCTGGAAAAGTCAACATTTGTAAAAAAATTCTTTCTGGAGAGTTGGAAGCAACTAGAGGAGAAGTTATATTTGATAAAAATAAAAGAATGTCTGTTTTAAAACAAGACCACTTCCAATATGAAGAAGAAGAAGTTTTTAAATGTTGTTCTTATGGGAAATAAAAAGTTATGGGATATCATGGTAGAAAAAAATGCTATCTATGCTAAGACTGATTTTACTGATGAAGATGGAATAAGAGCTGCAGAACTTGAAGGAGAATTTGCTGAACTTAATGGTTGGGATCAGAGACAGAAGCAGAAACTTTACTTATGGGACTTAAAATTGGAGCAGACTTTACATCATAAACTGATGAAAGAATTAACTGAGCCAGAAAAAAAGTTAAAGGTTTCTACTTGCACAAGCACTTTTTGGTGAGACCAGATGTTTTACTATTGGACGAGCCTACAAACGGACTTGATGTAAAGGCAATAAGTTGGTTAGAAAAACTTTATCATGGGACTTGAAAATTCAACAGTTATTGTTGTATCACATGACAGACACTTTTTTTAAATAAAGTTTGTACTCATATCACAGATATAGATTATGGAAAAAAATTAAAATGTATGTTGGAAACTATGATTTCTGGTATGAATCAAATGAACTTATGAAAAACTTTAATCAATAATAAGAATAAAAAGTTAGAACAAAAAGAGACAAGAATTACAAGAATTCATTGCTAGATTTAGTGCTAATGCTTCTAAGTCTAAACAAGCAACTTCAAGAAAGAAACAATTAGAAAAAAATTACAACTTGAAGATATGCAAATGTCTAACAGAAAATATCCATTTGTTGAATTTAAGCCTGAAAGAGAAGCTGGAAATAACTTACTAAAAAGTTGAAAATCTTTCAAAAAAACTATTGAAGGAGTAAAAGTTTTTTAGATAATGTTTCTTTCACAATAGAAACAGGAGATAAGGTTGTTTTCTTAGCTAAGAATGACTTAGTTAAAAACAACTTTACTATCTATTTTTAGCTGGAGAAATTGAGCCTGATTCAGGATCTTACACTTGGGGAGTTACAACTAGCCAAGCATATATGCCAAGAGATAACAGTGCATATTTTTAATAATACAGATGTAAACTTTAATAGATTGGTTAAGACCATATTCACCTGATGAACACTGAAGCATTTATTAGAGATTCTTAGGAAGAATGTTATTCTCAGGAGATGAAACATTAAAGAAAGTTTCTGTTTTTATCTGGAGGAGAAAAAAAGTTAGATGTATGTTATCTAAATTAATGCTTTTCAGGAGCAAATGTTCTTTTTATTTGATAACCCAAGTGACCACTTAGATTTGGAATCAATTACATCTTTAAATAAAGGCCTTAATTAAATTTAAAAGGAACAATTTTTATTTGGGAGCTCATGACCATGAGTTTATACAAACAGTTGCAAATAGAATTATTGAAATAACACCAAAAGGTATTGTTGATAAAGTAACAACATATGATGAATATCTAGAAGATGAAACTATTCAAGCTAGATTAGAAGAAATGTATGCTGGTGAACTACTCGACTAACACCCTACAGTGCTAGAGCCACGAGTGTTATAACACATTTAATAAAAATGGGAGCTGTATGCTCCCTATTTTATTTCATCATCAATTTTTAAATCTACATGAGGGACAAGTTAATTCTTTAAAGTTAACTTTATCTAAGTTATTTAAGAAATTATTTTTCAACTTCTTCTAAAGCTTTTAAAATATAACAGAACAACTTGTTTGTCCCAACAACACAGCTTCTATCTTTTATTATAATTTCATCTTCAATAGTTTTCGACTGCATCTCTTAAAGTTATATCTTTTGGATCTTTATTTAATTTATAACCACCATTAGCACCTTTAAATATTTTTAAAAGACCCTTTTTCTCCATCTTTTTAAAACTCTAATACTAAATAGATGAGGAATATTTTCATTTTCTGCAATTTCTGTTGATGTTACTATTCTATCTTTGTCTTGTAAAGATAGATAATTTAAAATTCTAAAAACATACTCAATTTCATTTTTAAGTTTCATCTTTCTCTCCTATCCTGTATAATTATTCAAACACTTCTGTTGCATTATTTACTTCTTGTCCAAGAGATGCTTTAATTGCTACTATTGCAACTTCTAATTCATCTAAATCAGGTTTCTCTAGTTGTAATCTTTTTGTAAAAGCAAGTCCTGGTAATGAAATTAGTTTTATCAATGGATTATTTAGATGACAACTACTATATTTTTTTGTAATTCATATGACTAAACTTGCTATTACTGGCATAAGGACAATTCTAACTACCACTTTTTAATAAAAATTTACTAAATAAATTAGTCGGTATAGGGTAAAAACATAATCTATCACAGAAAATACTATTATTGCAATAAACATTACAATAAATAAGAAACTTGTTCCACATCTTGGATGTAATGTTGTAAATTTTTTGCATTTTCTGGAGTAAGTTCAAGTCCATTTTTCATAAGTGTATATAGATTTATGCTCAGCTCCCATGATATTCAAAAACTCTTCCAACTTCTTTAGAAAAAGAAATTCCCCAAATATAGCCTATAAAAATAATAAGTCTCAGTATAGCTTCAGTTAAATTGGCATACATTTTATTTTCTGGAAAGTAAAAAGCTTCCAACCAATGAAGGAAGAACTATAAAAATTCCTATTCCCAATGCTAAAGAAAATAAAGTTGTAAATACTGCTTCTTTATGACTTAGTTTTTCATCTTCTTCTCCTGCTTGATTAGCAGAAAAAGTAAGTTCTTTTTACTCCTATTACAAGAGATTCAAATAACATTAAGACACCTCTTATAAAAGGTTTTTAGCAAAATTACTATTTTTACCAATAATTTTTAGTTGTATACAATTTCTCCACTAGGTTTTCTAACAGCTGTTGCAAGGCATTCTGTTCCTCTCATCATAACCCCTTCAATAACAGCTTGTCCTCCAATGGAAGGTCTATTATTGTACTCATAATCAACTCCTTATCTATTTTTGACTGATTTTTAATATAACAAAAGTTATATCATCATTTTGCTCGTAATCTTTTTCTGAAAATCTTCAATAGCTTCAAGTATTTTTCCTTTTTATTTCTTTTAGAAGAAAGGTTTTTATTTTTATATATCACATCTAAAAGTCTTTGAGTTCCAAATAATTTCTCTTTTTTTATTTTCACATTCTATAATACCATCAGTATAGAAAACTACTATATCTCCATTTTTAAGTTCAAAACTACTTTTCTTTATAAGAATAGTTTTCAATAAAACCAACAGCAACTCCTTTTGTTCCATATAGTTCTACAGTGTCGTTTCTTTTTCTATACACAACTAAAGGATTATGACCAGCACTTGAATAAGTAAATATAGAAGAATTTAATCAAGTTCTGTATTCATAACAGTTATAAACATATCTTCAGTTATATCAGGATAAACTATTTTTATTAAATAAATTAAGTTCTTCAGCAGGTTTGAAAACTAGAAACATAATTTATAGTTTTTCAACATAGATCTTGATAAAGCCATAAGAAAAGAAGCAGGAACACCCCTTTACCACTTACATCAGCTATGGTGATAGATAAAATATTATCTTTTAAAGCAAGATCATAATAATCTCCACCAATCTCTTTTGGCAGGAGAGAAAGTATGTTGCTATATCCATACCCTTTTATTCTTTTCAAAACCTTTTTGGTAATATTTGCTTTTGAATAGAAGAAGCCAATTCTAATTCTTGAAATTCTTTCTTTTTCTAAAAAGTTCAGCATAACTTATAGCATTATCAATGGCAATAGAAGCTTGTATTCCTAAAGCTGATACCATTTCATTATTTATTTCTAATAATTGATCTTTATTTTTGAACTAAAAATATCACCCTAATTGTCTTTCTTTTAACTTTTAATGGAGTAATAATAACTTTTTCATCATTTAGAATAGTTATTTTTCTTGATAGATCAGAATAAATTTTACTAAAATCTTCATTTGTAAATTTACTTTAAAAGATTCATAGGATATGATACAGATTCAGTGTAATCTATACTACCCTTTTATTTTTATTAACTAAGTTCTCACCTTCCCAAAGATAGATTGAAATTCTACTTGTTGCAGTTAATACAAAAGTAAGCATCAGCTAGAGTTTCAACAATTTTATCTATATTGAACATAGAAAGAGCAACTCTTGAGATATGATTAAGGTTTGATAAATTTCTTACTCTTTTTTTCCAAAAAGGCTATTTGTATATTCAAGTTGAGAAGATTTTAGAAACTAAAGTACTGTATGTTACATCTAGTTCATCTTCTATATACTTTTAATTCATCTATAGAGTTATTTAATTCATTTTCCTGTTTAATAATCTTTTCTAAAGTTTTGAGTATATTCAGTTTTTTATATTGTCAGGAAGATCATTTAATCTTTGTTTTATTATTTAAACCTGAAACAATTTTTAACTCTTCATTAATATAATGATTTACTAGTTTTTTTGATATATATGTAGGTAAAAATATAAAAATTAGAAATGCTACTATCATGTAAAAATGCGATTATCATATATACCTCCGAAAAAGATAAACTAAATACATTATATAATTTTTATTTTAAAATTTCTATACCTTATTTATTTTATATGATTTTTATTTCTAATGCAACTTTTTCGGAACTATTTCTTTTAGTTCTTCGATACTTGCTTTTTATAGCAGAAACAGAACCAAATTTTTGTGAGTAATTTTTTTCTTCTAACTTCACCAATACCTTCAATTTCTATCAAGTTCAGAAGAAATTATTCTCTTACTTCTCAATTTTCTATGGTAGGTTATTCCAAACCTATGAGCCTCATCTCTTACTCTTTGAAATATTTTTTAAAGCTTCCATATCCTTACTTAAAGCTATATGGAACAGATTCTCCATATTTATATATTTCTTCATCTCTTTTTAGCTAAACTTAAAAAGTTCGCTTAAGTGGATTTTACCTAACTTTTTAATACTTCACCAGCTGAATTAATTTGCCCAGACCACCATCAATTAATATAACATCAGGAAAATCTTTATCAGCTAGTTTAGAGTATCTTCTTTCTATAACTTCTCTCATCATAGAGAAGTCATCAGGAGTATCCTTACATCTAATTTTAAATTTTTCTATATTCCTTTTTAGCAGCTCTACCCTCAATAGAGACACTCATAGAGGCAACTGCATCCTTTACCTTGAATATTTGATATGTCGAAAACATTCAATTCTTCTAGGAAATCTTTTTAAATTTAAGATATCATGCAGATCTTTAATTCCCTTTTCAATAGTATCTTTCTTAGAAAAATATGTTTCTATATCTCTTTCTAAGTTTTTTATATACCATTTCAAGTAAATCTTTTCCTTCTACTTTTTATCTTTGGGAAATGAAAATTCTTTTTCTTAGAATCTTCAAGTGTTAATGCTTCAACAACAACAGCTAACTTATTTTTCATACTCAGCATCTAAAAACTAAGCTTTTAGGTAAAAATATGTTTAGAGTAATAAGACATAAATATTGCTTCAAAAGACATTATCTGTAATTTTTATTTTTTTAGATCTAAGGAAGTCGAAGTTTTTCCTAAAAATTTTTCCATCTCTCATATTTAAAACACAGATAAAAGCCTTATCTAAAAATTGTTTTTAAACACAAATATATCTTCATCAAGCTCTCTTTCATATTGTATTATTTTGCGAGTTAGCAATATTTTTTAATTCCTTTATCTGTTCTCTATAGATTATTGACTTTTCAAAATCCATTTCTTCAGCTGACTTATTCATAAGAACACTTAATTCAGATATTAATTTTTGAACTATTACCTCTCAATACTTGTTTTAAACTTTTCAATATCATTATTATAGTCTTCTTTGATATCCTTATATACACAAGGTCCTGTACAACTTTTTCATATAGTATTTTTAAACAAGGTCTTTGAGATTTCTTTTTCATATCTCTATTACAATCCCTTATTTTAAATAGTTTCATAGAACAGCTTTAAGTCTCCAAGCTCCATATGGATAGGGTCCAAAGTATTCGCCTGTTTTTATATCTAATGCCTTTGTTGTTCTAACAATTTTAATGCTAGGAAAATCTTCCTTGCTTATTTTAATAAAAGGATAAGTTTTTTTCATCTTTTAAAAAGTATATTATATTTTGGTGAATATTTTTTTATTAAATTATTTTCTAATAGTAAGGCATCTATTTCTGTGTTTGTAAGAAAGAATTCAATATCTTCAATATTTTTAACAAGTTCATTAGTTTTTTCACTTTCATGAACTCTATTGAAGTATGAATTAACTCTATTTTTAAGATTTTTTTAGCTTTTCCTACATAGATGACTTTATTATTTTTTCATCAAATATACTCCAGGTGATTCTGGAATATTAAGTTTACCAATGTCCAAGTTCTTTCTCCCTATGACTAGCATAGATATTTATATGATTTAATATCTTGCTATTTTTTTAAATCTTCAGCTAATTTATTAACAAAAAGTTACAGATCTATGTTGTCCACCACTGCAACCTATAGAAATTGTTAAGTGCTTTTTCCCTCTTTTATATATTGAGGAATTAAGAATTCAATAAGTGGTAGTAATTTGGAATAGAAATCTTTACTTTCTTTTTGTGATAAGACATAGTCCTTAACTTCTTCATCATAACCATTCATATCTCTTAATTTTTCAATATAATAAGGATTAGGAATAAATCTAACATCAAACATCAAATCACTATCTGTAGGAATACCATATTTATAGCCAAATGATTGTATGTGAATATTCATATTTATATCTATATTTAATTCATCTTTCCCAGATAAAAATTTTTAAATCTTTTTCTAATTCTACATTTTTATTTCAGTTGTATCTATTATTAAATCAGCAATTTCTCTTATTGGAAAAAGAATTTCTTTTTTTCTTTTAAAAATACTTTTTAATAGAGTGTTTTCTTTTTAATGGGTGAGCTCTACGACTTAAAAGTATATCTTCCAAGAATAATTGCTTCATGTGCTTCAATGAATATAATATCCATTTTTACACCTGATTCTTTAATAAAGTTAATAAATTTAAAAGAAATCTTTTGTATTTTTGAATGTTCTAATATCAATACCAACTGCCAATTTTTTTCTATTTCTGTATCCAATAGAGATTTCTCAAGCCCTAAAGGAAGATTATCTATAGTGTAATAATTCATATCTTCTAAAATATTTAAAAGCAGTTGTTTTTCCTGCACCACTTAAACCAGTTACGATAATGATATGTTTAGTTTTTCAATTTTTCTCCTTTCTTATTTTTGCCACATTACACTGCTACATTCATAATATCCCAAGTAGTTGCGAATGGAGGACATATAGGAAATCCATATTAGCTAATTCTTGAGTTGTCATTTTATTTTGTATAGCAACAGCTAAAGAATCTGCTCTCAATGCTGCACCTCTTTTTTCCAGCAACTTGTGCCCTAATAAAAACTTTTTGTATCAGCATGGTAAATTAATTTTATATATACATCTTCTCCACCTGGATAATATGCTGAATGATCTTCTCCATCAACAAAAAATAGTCTTATAATTGATATTATTGTCTTTAGCCTCTTGTTCAGTTATACCCTGTTCTTGCTGCTTCAAACTCTAAAACTTTTTATTCCAGCAGAACCTAATGTTCCAATAAATTCTTTATTAGCACCTGTTAGATTTTTCTCCAATAAGTCTACCTAATTTATTGGCTGTTGTTGCAAGAGCTATATATACATTTTTCTAAAGACTGAATGATAAACTGTTGCACAATCTCCAGCTGCGTACACATTAGGAATATTAGTTTTTCCAAACCTATCTATTATAATAGCACCATTTTTAAATAATTCAAGACCTGTATCCTTTAAAAATTCTGTATTAGGTCTAACACCTGTTGCAACAATTATTAAATTTGCAGTGTATTCTTTTTATCTGTTTTTAAACCTATAACTTTATTTTCAAAAGTTCTTACTTCAAAGAGGACTTTCGTTTAAATGTAAAGAAATCTTTTCGTGTTCTCTTATATGATTTTCTAATAAATCTGTGATTTCTTTATCAAAAAGTTTTATTTAGAATTCTAGCTGAGTGTTGAAAAATTCTTACATTTTTTTCCAAGTTTTAAAAGCAGCTTCAGCAATTTCAACTCCTATATAACCTGCACCAATGATAATTATATTTTCATTTTCTTTTTTTCAGTATTTCTTTTTACTTCTAAGCCTTCATTAAAAGTTTTTTAAAATGATATACTCTTCAGCATCTAGATTTTTAATATCTTTTGGGCTTGTAGAACTTGCACCTGTTGCTATAACTAATTCATCATAACTATCTTCAAAAACTTTGTTTTCATTTAAGTTTCTAACAAAAACTTTTCTTATTTTTTTAAAATCTACATTTTCAACTTTATGTTTAATTTTACGTTGATTCCTTCTTTTGAAATTCCTCATAAGTCCTTGCAACCATTAAAGAAGCATCAGGATAAAAATCACCAACATAATATGGTAATCCACAAGCTCCCTCAAGATATAGCATCAGTCATTTCATAAACTGTTATATCCAAACTTTTATCTATTCTTTTTGCCTTTGAAGCTGCACTCATACCTGCTGCAACTCCTCCAATTATTATAATTTTTTATTCATAAAAACACCTCTTTTTAATTTAAATTTTTATAAAGAAATTATACTATTTTTATCAACTTTTTGTAAAGAATACAGAAATTTTTATAAAATTAGTAAAAATTCAAGGTAGACTATATTAGTTCAATTTGTTATAATATATTAAATTTAAGATAAATATATGAAAGGAGAAAGAATAGTGAAAGTAAAATGCTTTCCATTTAGGAGCTTATGGAACAAATTGTTTTTTAGCATATGATAATAATCTAGCTTATTTTTTGATTGCGGAGGACGTAATTTAGACAAATTATACTCATACATAGAAGAACATAACTTAGATTTTAAAAATATAGTTTTAACGCATGGACATGGAGATCATATTGAAGGTTTAAATGACTTAGCTGATAAGTATCCAGAAGCAAAGGTTTATGTGAGAGAAGAAGAAAAAGATTTCTTATATAATTCTGAACTTAGTTTATCATATAATATTTTTGAGATTCTTTTAAATTTAAAGGAGAAGTTCAAACTGTTAAAGAAGGTGATATGATAGGAGACTTTTAAAAGTAATAGATACCCCGGGTCATACTATAGGTTCAAAAATGTTTTTTATGATGAAAAAGATAAAAATTTTCAATTTCAGGAGACACTCTATTTAGAAGAAGTTATGGAAGATATGATTTACCTACAGGAGATTTAAATATGCTTTGTAATAGTTTAGAAAAATTATCAAAGTTACCTGAAGAAACAGTTGTTTTACAATGGACATACTGATGAAAACAACTATAGGAGAGGAAAAAAATATTTTTAAGAAGAGTTGGAATACTTTTAATAGATTAAGGAGATGGTATAAATGGAAAAGATATATGATGTAGTAATTGTTGGAGCAGGACCAGCAGGATTAACAGCTGGTAGTATATACAGGAAGAGGAAATTTATCAACTCTTATTTTTAGAAAAAGAAGGAATAGGAAGTATGATAATGACTCACCAGTGGATAACTATCCAGGGTCACATGTGAGCAAGTGGAAAAAGAAATATATGATACTATGAAAAAAAACAAGCTTTAGAATTTGGTTGTGAAATAAAGCCTGCAACTGTTTTTAGGTTTTGATCCTATGATGAAGTTAAAATAATTAAGACTGATGCTGGAAATTTTAAAACAAAAATATATTATTATAGCAACAGGTTTAGGAAAAATTGGAGCTAAGAAAGTAAAGGGAGAAAATAAATTCTTGGAGCAGGAGTTTCATATTGTGCAACTTGTGATGGAGCTTTTTACAAAAGGAAGAACTGTATCTCTAGTTGGAAAAAGGAGATGAACTAATAGAAGAGTCTTTATTTTTATAAGATATGCTAAAGAAGTTAATGTATTTTTAACATCTGATGATTTAGATTGTAGTGAAGAACTAAAAAGAAGCGATTTTATCAAAAGAAAAATGTAAAAATTGTCAAGAAAGTGAAACTTTTAGAAATAAAAAGAGAAGACTTTTGTAACAGAGATGGGTTAGAAGATAGATGGAAATAAAGAAACAGTAGCAACTGACTTTGTTTTCTTATACCTAGGAACAAAAACAATCTAGAACTTTATGGAGAATTTGAAAGTTTAAGTAGATGCAGGTTAGATAGTTACAGATGAAACAATGAAAACAAGAACAGATAAAATGTATGCTATTGGAGATATAAGAGAAAAATATGAGACAGATAGCAACAGCTACTAATGATGGAGTTATTGCGCAGTTTCCATTATGAAAGAAATATTAAAAAGCTAAGAAGAAGTAAAAGGAGAAAAATTTTTGAAAAGAATTATTTAAGATATTATTTTATCTATTGATAATAGTAGTAATTTTGGCTATTTTAATATATTTGTTTATGAAAACTCGGCTTTTGGAGCTTACCAAGTGAAAAGAGTTTGAAAAAGTTGCAAAAATTCAAAAACTATATCGATGGTGAATTTAGAAATAAAGAGAAAACTGAACTCATTGATCAGATACTAAAACTCAATAAAAGGAGACTTTTTAGAATTTGCTTTTTGAAAAAGATCCGAAGGACAGTACCTAGTTGCCTTACCAAGTGTGAAAAGCTGAGTAAAAACTTTGGATCTCAATGAAGATCTTATAGTATGGTTTGGACATTCTTCACTTTTTATACAAATAGCAGGAAAAGAAAGATTTTTAGTGGATCCAGTTTTTCAAAGTATGCTTCACCCTGTACCATTTTCAAATAAAAGCTTTTGAAGGAACTAATATCTATACTGTTGATGATTTACCTGAGATAGATGTTTTACTTATAACTCATGATCACTACGATCATTTGGATTATCCTACAGTAAAAACTAAAGGACAAGGTAGCTAAAGTGATAGTTCCATTGGGAGTAGATGCACATCTTTAAGATGGGGCTTTGATGAAGAAAAATAACTACAGTTGATTGGGATGATGAAGTTACAATAGATGAAAATTTTAAAAATTTATGCCTTAGAGTCAAGGCATTTCTCTGGAGAGAATTTTTAATAGAAATCAGAGTTTATGGGTTTCTTATTTGATAGAAGAAAATATAATAATGGTTTATACAGATTATTCTTAAGTGGAGATGGAGGTTATAGTTCGAGATTTAAAGCTTTTTAAAGAAAAATTCCAAAATATTGATTTAGCAGTAATGGAAGCAGACTAATATAATGAAGAATGGTCTTTAATACATTCTTTGCCTGAGGATATAATAAAAGAAGTTCAAGATATGGAAGTAACAAAACTTTTTCCCTATTCATAATAGTAAGTTCAAATTATCTAAACATCTTGTATGAACACTTTAGAAAAATTAGATAGTTTTACTGCAAATACAAATATACAATTACTCTCAATGATAGGAGAAAACTTTTTACATAAGGAAAAATAGTTTTAAAAAAATGGTGGGAGAATTTAGAAAAAAATAAATATGAGGAGTTAGCTATGAAACATTATATTGGTATTGATTTAGGTGGAACGAATACAAAAATTGGTGTAGTAGACTTAGAGGTAATTTAATAATTAGTAAAATTATCAAAACTCATTCAAAACAAAAAAAGTTGATAAAAACTTTAGAAAGAATATGGGAAACTAGTAAAGAATTGTTGGTTAAATGTGATATTCCATTATTTTTCTGTACTTGGAATAGGAATAGGGATTCCTGGACCTGTAAAAAGAACAAAGTATAGTAGGTTTTTGCTAAATTTTGATTGGGATATGAATTTAAAAAGAAAAATGGAAAATTAATAGGAATTGAAACAAGAATAGAAAAATGATGCCAATATTATTGCTCAAGGAGAAGCAATTTTGAGCAGCCAAAGGATCTTCAATAACCATTGCCATAGGAACGGGAATAGGAGGAGGAAATCTATCTAAATGGGAAATCTTCTTACAGGTATGTCAGGAGTAGCTGGAGAGATAGGACATATGAAGGTAGTGAAAGATGGCAAGACATGTGGTTGTGGTCAAATGGCTGTTTTTGGAAGCTTATGCTTCAGCAAGTGCACTTGTAAAAAGAGGCAAAAGAAAGATTGAAAATTAAATGAAGATAACTTATTGTATAAAGAAATTAATGGAGATTTAGAAGAGCTTTGCTAAAAATATATTTGATATGCAAGAAAAGGAGATCAATTTTCAAAGATCTCAATAGAATATGAAAGTGATTATTTGGCTTTAGGAATAGGGAATCTTTAAATATATTCAATCCAGAATGTATAGTAATAAGTGGAGGATTTCTTTAGCAGGAGATGAAATTTTGATACCTGTTAAAGAAAAATTAAAGAACATACTCTATTACCAGCTTGTAGAAAACTTGGAAATAAAAACAGGAGTATTAGGAAATGAAGCTGTAAAAAGGACAGTAGCACTTTTTATCAAAGTATTTTAATTGAGTACTGTCAAAGTTATGTTTTTCATAAGTATACAGTTTTATGTAGAAAAAAATATCTTATTTTTAATAAAAAGTATTGACAAAAATGGATAGAGAATATATATTGTGTTTATATATGTTAAATATATAAAATAAAAAGAAAAATCATATTTATTAAAATTCATTAATTATTTTAGGAGGGTATTTTTATGATTTGAATGATATTAGGATCAATTATTCTTTCATCAGCACTAGTAGCTTCAGGAGAAAAGAAAGAAGAAGAAAAACCGAAGCTGCTCCAGCTGCTGAAAAATTATCAATAGATTAACTGCTTATAAGTTTGATGACAACTTTTATAGTCTATCCAGAAAAGCACTTTGAAGCTGCTGCAAGCAGATACAGTAGAGTTACTGCAGACTCAAAACAGTGTTGCAACTGGAAAAAGAACAAATCGAAGCAGTTCTTGAAAAAGGAGTTAAGGCATTTGCAATTAACTTAGCTTGATAGCTCAGCTGCTGACGGAATTAATAATTTATTAAAAGAAAATATTCCTGTTGTATTCTATATAATAGAAAAACTCTTCTGATAGAAGCAATAGCTTCTTATGATAAATTATATTATGTTGAAATTGACCCTAATGCTCAAGGAATAGCACAAGGTGAATTAATAGAAAATTATGAAAGAAAATCCAGATCTTGAATTCTAAATAAAGATGGAGTTATCCAATATGTAATGTTAACTGGAGAACCTGGACACCCAGATGCAGTTAAGCTAGAACTAAATACTCTATCTCAACTTTAAAATGATCGCGGAATAAAAACTGAAGAATTACACCAAGACACAGCAATGTGGCTACAGCTACTGCAAAAGATAAAATGGATGTTTAGCACAGGACCCAATGGGTTAAAAATAGAAGTTGTTATTTGTAACAACGATGGAATGGCTTTTAGGAGCTATTGAATCAATGAAAGCCACTGGAAAGATTTTACCTACATTTGGTGTAGATGTTTACCTGAAGCTCTAGTTAAGATAGAATGGAGAAATGGCTGAAACAGTTTTAAATGATGCTAAAGGACAAGCAAGTGCTACATTCAACATGGTAGCAACCTAGCAGCAGGAAAGAACCTACTGAAGGAACTGATTTAAAAATTAGATAATAAAATTATATTAATTCCAAGTATAGAATTGGACAAATCTAATGTTGCAGACTTCAACAAGAATTAATTGTGTAGTCTTGAAGGAGATTGTACATCAATCTCCTTTTTAAAACGGAAAATAAAGGAAAAGGAATAGGATATTATGAAAATCTAAAATATGTGCTTGAGATGGAAAATATTACAAAAAGAATTTCTGGGGTAAAAGCTTAGATAATGTTCAATTAAAAATTAAAGCCTGAAACAGTTCATGCTTTTAATGGAGAAAATGGAGTCTGGAAAATCTACTTTAATGAAATGCCTTTTGGTATTTATGAAAAGATACTGGATTATTAGATGGAGTGGAAGTAAATTTTAAATCCACAAAAGAAGCTTTAGAAAATGGTGTTTCAATGGCTCACTAAGAATTAAAATCAAGTTCTTCAAAAGAAATGTACTTGATAATATTTGGCTTGGTAGATATCCAATGAAAGGATTTTTGTAGATGAAAAAGATGTATGAGGATACAATCAATATATTTAAAGATTTAGATATTAAAGCAGATCCTAGAAAAAGTTGTTGATTACCAATCGCAGAAAGACAAAATGATAGAAATAGCAAAAGGGCTGTATCGTATAAATCTAAAGTAATAGTTATGGATGAACCAAATATCTTCACTTACTGAAAAAGATGGATCATTACTAGAATTATAAATAGATTAAAAGAATCAGGAGTTGCTATAGTATATTTCAGTAAAATGGAAGAAATAAAAATGATTTGGATGAAATAACTATTTTAAGAGATGGTAAATGGATATCAACTAATGATGTTTCTAAAAATTTCAACTGAGCAAATTATCAGTATGATGGTTGGAAGAGATTTAACAGAACGTTTCCTCAGATAATACAGTTAAGGAAAATGATATTGTAGTTAAAATTTAACAGCTTTAAATCAACCTTCAACACATGGAAGTTTTGAACTTTATATGAGAAATTTAGGTATAGCTGGACTTGTTGGATCGAAAAAGAACAGAAATAGTTGAAAACTATCTTGGAGGACCCAAAGAAAAAGGAGAAATTATTTTAAATGGAAAACTGTAAAGAATAAAACCAGAAGATAAGTATAAAAATGGTTTTCGCTCTAGTTACAGAAGAACGTAGAAGTACAGGAATATTCTCAATGTTAGATATAGCATTAACTCTGTTATTTCTAACTAGATAGATACATAAAAATAAATTTAGACTTTAAAATAAAGATATGGAGAAAGATACAAAATGGATAGTAGATAGTATGAGAGTTAAAACCCTTCATACACTACAAAGATTGGAAGTCTTTCTGTGGAAACCAACAAAAAGTAATCATTGGAAGATGGCTACTAACTGAAACCAGAAGTTCTTATGCTTGATGAACTCACAAGAGGTATTGATGTTTTAGCAAAATTTGAAATTTATCAATTAATGATAGACCCTGCTAAAAAGATAAAGGAATTATTATGATTTCTTCTGAAATGCCAGAACTTTTAGGAGTAACAGACAGAATACTGGTTATGAGTAATGGTAGAGTGGCAGGAATTGTTAAAAACTTCTGAAACAAAATCAAGAAGAAATAATGAATTATCAGCCAAATATCTATAATTAAGAAGGAGAAAATATGTTTGCAAGAAATAATGAAGGAAAATTAGATTATATTATTATAGAGAGTGGATTATATCTTTGTATTATTTTGTATGCTTTATTGCAATAATACGAAACAAATCCCTACTTTTCTTAAGTTTAAGAAACTTAAAACATTCTACTAATCTTCAGTAAGAACAATAATTATTGCCTGGAGTTGCTGGTCTAATAGTAACACAAGGCACAGACTTATCAGCAGGTAGACAAGTTGGACTTTCTGCTGTAATTTCTGGAACATTATTACAATCAAAGACTCAATGTAAATAAAGCTTTCTCAAATTAGAGAATTTTCAATATTTACAACTATATTAATAGTTGTATTAGTTGGTATAATAATCGCAAGTATAATGGAATAGTTGTAGCTACTTTTAAATGTTCACCCATTTATAGCTACTAGTGGCACAATGACCATAGTTTATGGTATTAACTCACTTTACTATGATAAAGCAGGAGCTGCAATCAATTTCAGCTTTGTAGATAAAGTATAGTAAGTTTGCACTAGGTTATATACAAACAGGCTCATATACAATCCCATATCTTATCATTTATGCAGCTATTGCAACATTGATTATGTGGATTTTATGGAACAAAACAAAGTTTGGTACGTATTTGCTGTTGGAGGAAACCAGAAGCTGCAAAAAGTATCAGGAGTAAAATGTTGTTTTAACTCTTATAGGAATTTATGCACTACTCAGGAGCATACTATGCTTTTGGTGATTCTTAGAAGCAGGACGTATTGGCTCAGCAACAACAACTTAGGATTCATGTATGAAATGGATGCCATTGCAGCCTGTGTAATTGGTGGAGTTTCATTCCCTATGGTGGGTAGGAAGAAATATCAGAGTTATAACAGGAGTTATAATCTTAACATATTATAAACTATGGACTTACTTTATACAGGTGTAAGTCTCTTACTGGCAATACATATATAAAAGGTATAATAATTGTTACTGCAGTTGCATTTGACTTCATCAAATATGCTAAGAAAAATAATTTAGATTTATAGGGCTGTTTTAGATAGCCCTATGAAAATAGCATTAAAAATATATTAATCTAATATTTGTAAAATATAGAAAAATATTATATAATAAGAAACTGTTATGGAAAGCAATTTTATATTTTTAGTGGAAGAAGGAAAAGGTATGAGGAGATTTCAAAATGCTACTATGGAATATAATGTAGCTAAGAATGAACTAGTGATAAGAGATGTAAATAATAATGGAATATTCTTTGCTATAGATTTTTGAAAAATAGCAAACAAATTAAAAGAGTATTCAGTTTATATCCTGTAAGCTGTAGAAATAAAATAAAAAAATAAAGATACTAGAGTTAAAAATTTTCTGTACAAAATCAAAAATGGAGAACAAAAGCGTATTAAATCTTCTACTTGAACTGGATCAACTTGTTCTGATAAAAGAACTGTAATAAATATTTCAAATGATGATTTATCTAATATTACATTAAATTAGAAGAGATGTTTTATTATTGTAAGTTTATAAAAATAAAAGAATAGACTTTAAAAAGTAGCTAAATATTTTTAAAACTGATAATAGTATTTTTGATTGAATGATTTTAATAACTGTGATAAAATATAGAATAAAAAATTTAAACTATAAACTGGAGGAAAAAATGAAAAAAGAAAATTTTATTATTTATATTAATGATAGCTAAAACATCGCTTAATATAAATGCAGCACAGGCTACTCATTTGCAGAAACAGTAAATGATGACAAAGTTGAGGTTATTGCTACTTATGATAATGAAATGCCTCAAGAAATTAAAAATATCTATAATCCTAAAACATAAAGGTGAAGGAGTTAATTATTTTGACTATGTATTCGTTAAAAGCAAGAAGTGCAAATTTAAGAGAAAAACCTGATCCAAAAATCTAAAGTTATAGGAAAAGTTTACTTATGATGTGAAATTAAACTTTTAGAAAAAGTAAAATATCAAGGAAATATATGGTATTTAGTTGAAGATACTAAAGGTAATAAAGGTTACATTGCTGGAAGTCAAACTAAGAAAAAGAGACTTTTAGATTCCAAATGGCTCTAGATAAAAATAGGTGATTTAGAATATTTTATAAATAAATCTATAGATGAAGGTGCAACATTAATGAGTGTTAATACTTATGCACCAAATCCAAGTAATATAAAACCCACAAAGAGAAAAGAGATAAATACGGAACATCTCTAGACCAAAAACTTTATTAGGAATTAGTAAAAAAGGTGAAAGAATAATAATTCCTGATAGATCTGTAGTAAAAATTATAGAAAAATAGAGGAGATAAAGCTAGTAAGAGCTCTTTCAATTCCCTGAAGAAGTAGAAGTTTCTAAAGGCTAAATTATCTGCATATCCTTCAATAAAAAAGGGATTTAGAAAAGTTATAGCAATAGATATAGAAAATCAAAACTTTATGGTATTTGAAAAATCTAAACAAACAAATGAGTGGGAATTAATTAGTTATGTTTATACAAAAACTGGTATAGAGAGTCAATTAGGATATGAAACACCAAAAGGTTTCTTTACAGTTCCAGTAGTAAAATATGTAATGCCATATACAGATGAAACAGGACAAAAACAAGGTTCTGCTAAATTTGCTATAAGATTCTGTGGTGGAGGATACTTTACATGGAACACCTATCAATGTTCAAGAAGAAGTAATAAAGAATTTTTCTTAAGACAAAAAGAATTTACATTAGGTACAAACAACAGGAACAAGAAAATGTGTAAGAACTAGTGAAGGACATGCAAAAATTTTTATTTGACTGGCTTGTAAATAATCCTAACAAGGATTCTAATGAACAAAGATTATCAGAAGATGCTACTTTTATAGTATTCTAATAAATTAACTGTACTTATAGAAGGAGGAAATATGAAGAAGAAAAATATTTGCTGTGCTTATGCTTGCACTTTTAGCAACTGCATGTAGTAGTAAAAAAAGTGATTAAAAATACAGGTGTAGGAGTGGACTCAGCCAACAAATATGCTATAGAAGATACTGAAGCTAGTAAAAAAACCTTTAGAAGATATTATAGTATTTGATCAAGAAGGAGTTACAATAAGAAGAGAAGGAAATAATCTAATCTTATCAATGCCAGAATTAATCTTATTTGATTTTTGATAAATATGCTGTTAAAGATGGAATAAAAACCTTCACTTGCAACATTAGCAAAAGCTTTAGGAGAAAATAAAGATATTCATATTAAAAATAGATGGATATACAGATTTTCATAGGAACAGAAGCATACAATTTAGAATTATCTGTAAAAAGAGCAAGAGCAATAAAAGACTTTTTAATTTCTAAAAGGAGCTATTGGTTCTAATATATCTATAGAAGGTTATGGAGAACAAAAACCCAGCTGATACAAAACCAAAACAGAAGCTGGTAGATCAAGAAATAGAAGAGTTGAATTTCATTATATCAAGAGGATAAAATAAATATTTATAAAGTTTTTTTAGACTAAGGAAAGATTTAATTATGCTCGAATCTTTCTCTTAGTCTTTATTAAATAAAAGGGAGTATTAAAGATGTTAGCAAAGAGATACACTGGAAAAAATTAGTCGACAATATATTTACAACAAGTAAAAAGCAAAACAAGCTATTAAAAATATGGTAAGGAAAAATGTAATTAATGCAACTATTGGTTCATTATATGATGAAGATGAAAAATTTGCCATATATAATGTGGTTGAAAAAGTATATAGAAATCTACCTCCTGAAGATTTATATGCCTATTCTACAAATGTAATAGGAGAAGATGATTATCTTGATGAAGTTATAAAGGCTATTTTCTATGATGACTATAAGGAAGAACTAAAGGATTTACTATATATGCTTCTGTAGCAACTACAGGAGGAACAGGTGCTATATCAAATACAATTAAGAATTATATGGATACTGGAGATAAAGGTATTACTCCAAATTGGATGTGGGAACATATAAAAATATTGTTATTGAAAAATGGTGGGAAAAATAGAAACTTATCAACTATTTGATGAGAATGGGAAATTTTCAACTTTGAAGATTTTAGAAGTAAAGTTTTTAGAATTAGCAAAAACACAAAAAATGTGGTTCTTATATTAAATGAACTCTAGTCATAATCCTACAGGTTTTTAGAATGACTTATGAAGAATGGGTAAACCTTATGGACTTTTTCAAAAGTATAAAAGATACAAACTTAATAGTTATAAGAGATGTGGCATATTTTGAATATGATGATAGAACTGAAGAAGAAACAAAAGCTTTAAGAAAACTATTAATAGGTTTACCTAAAAATGTTCTTTTTATGTATGCATTTAGCTTATCAAAAATCTCTATCTATTTATGGAATGAGAATAGGAGCACAGATAGCAGTTTCTTCAAGTGAAGAAGTAATTCAAGAATTTAAAGATGCTATTTCTTTTTCATGTAGAACAACTTGGTCTAATGTTCCAAAAGGGTGGAATGAAATTATTTGAAAACTATAATGAAAAATCCTGAATTAAAAGCTGATTTCTTAAAAGAAAAACAAAGCTTATATAGATTTATTAAAAGAAAGGGCAGATATATTCTTAAATGAAGCTAAAAAGAAGTTAATTTAGATATATTACCATATAAGAGTGGATTCTTTGTAACTATTCCAATAGGTGAAAATAGTTGATAAAGTGATAGAAGAGCTAGAAAGTCAAAAATATATTTGTTATCAAATTTGATAAGGGAATAAGAATAGGTATATGTAGTGTTCCAAAAAGAGAAAAAAATAGTAGGTCTTGCTAAAAATAAAAGAAGCTATTGAAAAATCTAAATAAAAGTGATAAATATGAAAATAAAAGAGTATTTTAGAAAAGAAACTCTATTATACCTGCAATAAAAGATAATATAACTCTTGAAAAAGCTTTTAAATTTAATAGTGAGATAGTATTTATTATATTAGCAATATAGTAAATATAAAAGAATATTGTGATAAATTAAGAGAAAAAAATAAAATAATATATATCATATAGATATGATAGATGGATTAAATAGTACAAATAATGGGAATAGACTACATAATGAATACAATTAAACCAGATGGAATACTGACTACAAAAGTCCAATGTTGTTGCTCATGCTTATAAGAAATAATATAAGTGTAATTCAAAGATTTTTATACTAGATACTCTTTCTATGAGAAAAGCTTTTATTAAATATAAAAGAAAATAAAATTGTAGCAGCAGAAATTATGCCTGGGCTTATGCCAAAAGTTATAAAGAAACTTTCTACAAAAACTCATATTCCAATAATTACTGGTGGTTTAATAAAAAGAAAAGAAGATGTAATCAATGCTATCAAAGCAGGGTAGCTTTATCTGTTTCAACAACAGAAACTAGTCTATGGGAAGAATAAAGGGAGAGTGTAGACTTGTCAAATTCAAATAGGAAGTTAGGTTTAATGCCAGGAAGTGTTGTATATACAGGTGAAAAATCCTAATTATAATATAACAATAACAGTTATATATTATTCAAAAAGATTTTCATAAAACGAGAGACTTTTCTCATCTACTGACAAAATAGATATAGATTTAAAATTTAAAGGAAATATTTGATAAATATAGATGGGATAAATGATGTAAATTTAATAAAAAGATATAGGAAAAATGTTTGACATAGATACTTTTATCTATGGAAGATATAGCTAACCCAGAACAACGTGTAAAAATCGATGATAGAGATACTTATATTCTAATAATTTTAAAGATGTTACAGATGGAAATACTCACAAAAGATGTACAATATGAGCAATTATCTTTAATAATAAAAAGAATATATTGATAACTTTTCCAAGAAACACCTTATGATCCTTTTTTGAATCAATAAGAACTAGACTAGAAATAGCAGGTGCAAGATTACGTAGTCAAGATGTAGTTATCTTGCTTATATTCTGATAGATATAATAGTTGATAACTATTTATTAATCTTAGATGAAGTAGAAAATGAGATAGATGAAATTGAAAAGTCAATTGATTGAAAGTGCAGATAGAGATGATTTAGAAAATATTTTAGCTTTAAAACAAAATATAGCTAGTTTTTAAAGAAATTTATCTCCAGTAAGAGAATTAATTTCAAAATTACAAACCAGAAGTATGTTAAATTATTTCCATGAAGATATGAAATATTATCTAGGTGACTTAAATGACCATGGTATCATAGTGTTTGATACAGTAGACATGTTAAATAATAGAGCCACAGAGCTCTTACAGCTCTACCACTCTATGATTAGTAATACTATGAATGAAATTATGAAAATTTTAGCAATAATTTCAACTATATTTATGCCTTTGAGCTTTATAGTTGGACTTTTATGGAATGAATTTTGAATATATGCCAGAACTTAAATGGCATTATGGATATTATATAACTTTAGGTTTGATGGCAAGTCTTGTGATTTTTAATGATATTTTATTTTAAGAAGAAAAATGGTTTTAATAAATATAGTAACAAGTTTTTATACTTTTTATAAGTATGAAACTTGTTTTTATTCTTATATAAGTAAAAATATTTTGAAATTGACAAATATCTATATAATTGGTATTATAATATATATTATAGGATGTAATGTGTATTTTTTTAATCAGATATACATTAATTATATTAAGGAGATGGTTTTATGAAAGTTTTTGCACACAGAGGAGCATCAGGTTATGCACCAGAAAATACATTAGCTGCAAATAAAAAGCAATAGAAATGAAAGCTGATGGAATAGAGATAGATATACAACTTACAAAAGATGGGAAAATAGTTGTTATGACATGATTGGAAAGTTGATAGAACTACAACTGGTAGAGGATATGTATATGAATTAGATTATGATTATATAAAAACTTTAGATGCAGGACAATGGTTTACTAAAGATTTTATAGGAGAAACTGTACCCAACTTTAGAAGAGGTATTAGATATACTTCCTAAAGATATGATGTTAAATATAGAAATAAAAGATACAGCAAGACATCATACTAATATAGAAGAAAAGATGTTAGAAGTTTTAAAAGAAAATATCCAGATAAATTTGAAAATATAATTGTATCATCTTTTTCATCATGATAAGATAAAAATTGCAAGTCTTAGAACCAAAATTAAAATTAGCTTTATTAACTGATAGTGAATTTATAGAAATAGAAAAATATTTGTCAAATAACGGTCTATCTTCTTATAGTTATCATCCTGAAATAAATCTTATTTCTATGAGGATGTTGAAAAATTACATGATAAGGGGGTGAAAATATTTGTTTGGACAGTAAATAAAGAAGAAGACTTAAATTATTTAGTTAAATTAGGGTGTAGATGGAGTTATAAACTCAATTATCCTGATATTATGAAAGAATTACTTAGTTAAATTTTTAGGAGGCACAAAATGAAGAAATTTAGAGTTTTATCATTGTTATCAGTATTAGCTTTTATTATGTTATTTACAGCTTGTAGGCGGAGAAAAGAAAGCAGCAGAAGAAAAAGGCAGAGCCCTTTAGAAATAAAAAGTAAGTTATATTTTTAAAGAAAATGAACCTACTCATATAGCTATGAAGGAAGCAACAGATGCTATAAAACCAAAGATTAGAAGGACAAGTAAAATTTGTATTATCTCTCTAATGGACAATTACCTGTGTATAAAGATGGGTTTACAAGTTGTTAGAGGTGCAGATTTCATAGACGTAGATGATTTAAGTTATATAGGAGACTATGTTCCAGAATTTACTGCTTTAGCAGGACCTATGCTATATCAAAACTATGATGAATATGTAAAAATTAATGCATAGTGATTTAGTTACAGACTTTAAAGAAAAAGGCTGAAGAAAAAGGAATAAAAATTATATCACTTGATTTCATTTTTGGATTTAGAAGTATTATAAGTGATAAAGAAATAAAAAGAACCAGCAGATTTAAAAAGGTATGAAAATAAGAGTACCAGCTAGTAAATTATTTATTGATACTTAAATGCTATGGGAGCAAGTCAGTACCTATGTCATTTAGTGAAACAATTTCTGCTTTACAACAAAATGTAATAGATGGATTAGAAGGTCTCATATGCAACTAACTATTTAACTAAAACTTATGAATTAAGAAAAATATGTCTTTAACAAAAACACTTTTTAGGAACAGCTGAGTTTATATTTCAACAAAAAGTTTGGGATAAATTAACAGATGAACAAAAAGGCTATTATACAAGAAGAATTTGATAAAGCAGCAGAAATAACAATAAAAATTTAGTTGAATTAGATAAAGAATTAGTTAAAACTTAGAAGATGCAGGAGTAAAAATTAATGAAGTAAATCTTCCTGAATTTGCAAAAATTAGTAGAACCTATTTATAAAAATATAGGAATTACAGAAGAACTCTACAAACAATTGATGGATGAAATGCAAAAATAAGAACAGAACAAAAATAGAGGCGGTAGTTTATGAAAAAGATTTTTTTATAATCTTGAAGAACTTATTGCAGGATTCTTTTTGATAATAACAGTTACAAGTGTAGTTTTGAATGTATTTTTGTAGAGCAGCAGGTTTTGGAACAATATCAACATCAGAAGAAATAGCAACTATTTCTTTTGTATGGTCTGTTTATATTGGAGCAGTTGTTTGTTACAAAAGAAAAATGCACATAGGTGTAGACATGTTAGTTCAAATGTTTTCAGATAAGGGTAAAGAAAGATTTTCACAATATTTTTAGATGTATTTTTAATAGTAATAAATTCAGTAATATTATACTTATGTGTAATTTTTATAATGAACTCACAAGAAAAACCAACACCTGTTTTAGGTATATCATCAAATTATTTTAAATATAGCTTTTGCTGATATCATTTTTCTTGATGGTTGTGCATTCATTAAATTTTTCTATATCAAGATATAAAAGCTTTTAAAGAAAGTAGGTGAAGAATAATATGGAAAATTATTACCAATAATTTTACTATTTGTACTTTTCTTTTGAATGTACCTATATGTTTTGCTTTATTTACTTGACTTTCTTTTACTTTATATTTATTAATACAAATACATATCCAGATTTAATATTACAAGTATTTGTAAATAGTGCACAGTCTTTTCCACTTTTAGCTATACCATTTTATAATGGCTGAGCTGTTATGAATTATTCAGGAATAAGCTCAAGGCTTATGGGAGTAGCTGAAGTTTTAACAGGACATATGAAAGGTGGATTGGCTCAAGTAAATGTATTGTTGAGTACTTTGATGGGAGGAATATCAGGTTCTGCAAAATGCTGATGCTGCTATGGAATGTAAAAATACTAGTTCCTGAAATGACAAAAGAGGATATTCTAAAGAGTTCTCAGCAGCATAACAGCAGCTTCTTCTGCAATAACTCCAGTTATTCCACCAGGAATAAATTTAATTATATATTCTTTGATTGCTAATGTATCAGTTGCGAAAAATGTTTATAGCTGGTTATGTACCTGGTTTAGCAATGTGTATATCTTTAATGATTACAGTTTACTTCATTGCAAAGAAAAGAGGTTATAAGCCAATAAGAGAAAAAGAGCAAGTTCTAAAGAAATTTTTAAAAGTTTTAAAAGATTCTTTCTGGGCATTATTTTGCCTTTTGGTATTATAATGGGAATGAGAATGGGATTTTTCACTCCAACAGAGGCAGGAGCAATAGCAGTTGTTTACTGTATAGTGGTAGGATTCTTTATCTATAAAGAGTTAAAAATAAGATATTTTTGTAGATATAATAAAAGAAACTGTCTATGGTACAGTACAGTAATGTTTATTATAATTGAGCAACAGTTTTTGGACAATATTTAAATTGGGAAAGAATACCTCATTTAATAGGAGAATTCTTAACAAATTTTACTAGATAATAAATATATGTTCTTAGTAGATAGTGAATTTAATTTTATTATTTGTTGGAATGTTCATAGAAGGTGGAGCAGCTATGATAATTTTAGCACCACTTTTAATTCCAACAGCTGTAAGTTTAGGAACAGATCCAGTACATTTTGGTATTGTCATGATAGTAAATATTATGATAGGAGGTTTAACTCCACCATTTGGCTCAATGATGTTCTAACCTGTTCAATAGTTCGAGTCGAGATAAAAGACTTTGTTAAAGAATGTATGCCATTTATAATAACATTATTAATTGTTTTAGTAATAGTAACATTTTTACCACAATTAATTTTATTCTACCAAATTTAATATAAAAATTATAGAAGGTTATATTTAGATGTGCAACTCTTTTTAGTTTAAAACTATAAATATCATTACATCATCTAAAATTTATGTTATAATAAATAATCATGAAATTATTTAGAGGTTTGAAATGTCAAAAATTATAGTAAAAAGATAAGGAACAAAAATTTTAAATTTTTATCCAAATGTTTATAAAGATGAAATTAAGGATATAATAGGAACTGTTAAAACAGGTGATATAGTTGATATAATTACAAGCGATATGAAATTTTTAGCGAGAGCTTATGTTACAGAAGGAACATCAGCCTTTTGCTAGAGTACTAACAACAAAAGATGAAAAATTGACAAGAAATTTATTTTTGAGAGAATAAAAATGCTTATGAAAAAGAAAACATCTTTTAGAGGAAACAAATAGCTTTAGAGCTTTTTACTCTGAAGCAGATTATATACCAGGGATCTAATAATTGATAAATTTGATAAATATGTATCTATTCAATTTAGAAATTCAGGTGTAGAAGTTTTTAGACAAGATGTAATAGAAGCAGTAAAAATATTTAAAACCTAAAGGGAATATATGAAAGAAGCGATGTTGAAAAATAGAGTTATAGAAGGTGTTGAAACAAAAACAGGAATAATTTTTGGTAGAAATTCCAGAAAGAACTATTATGCTAGATAATGGAGTCAAATATAGTATAGATATAGTTGATGGTCAAAAACAGGTTTCTTTTGGATCAAAGAGATTCTAGAAAAATTTATAGCTAAGTACATCAATAATCAAACAAGATTTTTTTAGATGTTTTTCAAGTAGTGGTGGTTTTTCTATGGCAGCCCTTAAGAATGGAGCTAAAGAAGTAGTAGCAATGGATAAAGATAGCCATGCTCTTTGAATTATGCTATGAGAACTATAAATTAAATGAATTTACAGCAGATTTTTCCACTGTAGAGGGAGATGCTTTTCTTATGCTAAATACTTTTAGCTACAAGAAATAAGAAATTTGATATTATAACACTTGATCCACCTTCACTTATCAAAAAGAAAACAGATATTTATAAGGGAAGAGATTTCTTTTAGATTTGTGTGACAAAAGTTTTTAAACTTTTTAGAAAAATGGAGGAATTTTTAGGTGTTATCACTTGTGCTTATCATATAAGCTTTACAAGATTTAATTGAAGTAACAAGAATGGCAGCTTCAAAAATAATAAATTATTAAGTGTTATAGGAGTAAAATTATCAGCCTGAGGATCATCCTTGGATATTACACATCCCAGAAACACTATATCTAAAAGCCCTATGGGTAAAGAGTAGAGGAAAGATAAATAGGAGGAAGTGGCATGTATTTAGATATTTTTAATTTTAATAATTTTTATATTTGGAATATTGACTGGAATAAGAAATGGATTTTTATAGAGATTATATCAGTTTTTGGTTTTTGCAATTAATTTGCTTATAACAAAAATATATACACCAGTTGTTTTAAGATTTTTGAAAAAGATCAGATGCTATCATTTGCAAAATAACTATGTAATAACATATATAGTAACTTTTATAACTGTATATTTAGTTGTTTCAATGATATTAGTTTTTGTAAAGAAAAGCATTTAAAAGGCTTGAAAAAGGATTCTTTAATAAATTGATGGGAGGAATAGCAGGTTTTTGTAAAGGCTTTCATAGCTTCACTTGTAATTATACTAATTTACATATAGTTCTAAATTAGCTCCTTCTTTAGAAAAAGTACTCACAAGGAAGTTCTGCAATAGAGATATTTTTATGAAATACTTCCTACTTTTGAAAGTTATATACCAGATATTCTAGTAGAAGATTTTAATAAAAATGCCACAAAAATTATAGAAAAGAATATCAATACGATGTTATAAGGTGAGCTATGAAGATAATAAATAAATATATTTTAGATGAATTAAAGGGACCAATTATATTAGCAGTTTTCGTATTTACCTTCATATTTTTTATTGGACATAGTGGTAACTATGATGGAACATATAATAGTAAAAGGAATATCAGTTTTTGATGTCTTAAGATTGCTATCTTTTTATATTCCACCTATACTTACTCAAACAATTCCAATAGGAATGTTTTTAGGAATAATGATATGTTTTACAAAAATTTAGTAGAAATAGTGAATCTGTTGCTATGGTATCAACAGGTATGTCTATTAGAGCTATTTTTAAAACCCTATACTTGCTATTGCAATAGGGAGCAGCTATATTTATAGTTTTCTTTACAAGAAAGCATAATACCTCGTTCTTTTCATAAAAGTTAAAGTATGTTGGAACTAAAATAGCATATGAAAATCCAGTTTTTCAATTAAAAGAGAAAACTTTTATAGATAATTTAGATGGATACAGTATTTATGTTGATGAAGTTGATTCTGATGGTAAGGCAAAAATGTCATTGCTTTTTGAAAAACCAAAAGATAAAAATAAATTTTCTTTGGTTTTAACAGGAGAAGAAGCATTTTTGGAAAGATAGTGCAATTATTTTAAAAAGAATCACAATTTGTTAGTTTTGATGAAAATGGAAAGAAAAATTTGATTGGAACATTTGATGAAAATAGAATTATCTTAAAGCCATCTTTTCAAGAGTTAAATATAAAAATAAAAAGATGTTGAAGCACTTAGTATAACAGATCTTATTAAAAATATAAGAAAAGTGGATGCAGAGGAAGCTCTTAGATATAAAAATTGAAATTTTTAGAAAATTAGCTTTGATTTTTTCAACAGTTCCTCTAGCAGTTATAGGTTTTTTGTCTTTCATTAGGTCATCATAGAATATCAAAAATACTCTTTTGTTTTAGCAATGATAATAATATTTGCATATATATATTCTTAAATATAGGAATAGTTATAGCAAGTGCAGGGAAACTACATCCTTTTATTGCAACTTGGACACCTAATGTACTTTTTATATTTCTTAGGATATAAATTGTACAAAGCAAAAAGAGGTGAGAGGAATATAATGATTAAAAATTAGATATATATATAAGTAAATATTTTATAAAAATATTTTTTTAATGAATATAATAGGCTTTTATGGGAGTGTTCTTACTTGCTCAAACTTTTAAGATAATTAAATATATTAACCAAGGTAAACTTGTAGGAGGAGAAATTTTTGACTATATTATAAATCTATTACCTAAAAATGTTTGTTGAAACAGCACCTCTTTCAGTTTTACTAGCAGGGACTTATAACTATAAGTATAATGGCAAGTAACTTGGAAATTGTTTCATTGAAAAACATCTGGAATAAGATTTTTAAGAATAGTTAGAGCTCCTTTGATTATAGCTTTTATAATATCTTTGTTTGTATTTTTGTAAATAATTCTATTTATACAAAAATCTTTAGCTAAAAATTAATTTTTATAGAAAAGGTGAAATAGATGCTTCTTTAAGATTACCAACAACTAAGGAAAATGCCTTTTTTATAAATAATACAGATGGCTATATTTATCTGATGGGAAATATTAATAGAGAAACTGGAAATGCAGAAAAATTGAAATAGTAGTTTATGATACTGAAATATCAAAGCCAGTTGAAATCATCACTGCACAGAGTGGAAAATATGATAAAGGATAATAAAAATGGATGCTTTCTGGAGTAAATATTTATAATGTTGAAACAAAGAAAAACTATAACTAAAGTAGAATATGATTCAGATAGATTGTAGAAGATCCCAAATAACTTTATAAGAGCAGCAGCAGAAGATCCAAGAATGCTTACTATTAAGGAATTAAAAGAAAGACTATTAAAGAGCAAAAAAATATAGGTGAGGATACAAGAATATATCTTGCAGAATTAGCTAAGAGATATTCATTTCCTTTTTGCAAGCTTTTATAGTAGCTTTTATAGGGACTTTCAGTTAGTAGTAAAGTATGTTAGAGGTGGAAGAACAACTTTAAATTTAGTTATCTGTGTTGTGGCTGGTTATGGTTATTACTTTAGTATCAGGGAGCATTTGAAGCTATGGAGTTTAAATGGAATTTTAAATCCATTTATTTCAAGTTGGATACCTAATATTTTATATTTTATAATAGGAATGTATTTTATGAATAGAGCTGAATATTAGAGATTGAAGGAGGAGAAGTTGGAAAATATTAAATTAAAAGAAGTTAGACAATGGAATAACCTTAATAACAGAAACATTTACCTAATGTAAGCACATTTAGTATGGGATTTTTTATTAAAACAGGTGCTATAAATGAGACTAAAAAGAAAGTGGAATTTCTCATTTTATCGAACATTTAATGTTTAAAGGTACAAAAATAGAACAGCTAAAGAAATTTCAGAATTTGTTGATTTTTGAAGGAGGTATATTAAATGCCTTTACTTCAAGAGAAGTTACTTGTTATTATATAAAAACTTCTATCATCAAAAATGGATGTAGCCTTTAGATGTTTTAACAGATATGTTACTTAATTCAAATTTTGATGAAGAAAGTATAGAAAAAGAAAGAAATGTAATTATAGAAGAAATAAGAATGTATGAAGACATACCTGAAGAAATAGTTCATGATATTGAATTTGCTTTAAAAGGAATACATTCAAACTCTATTTCAGGAACAATAGCAAGTTTAAAGAAAAATTAATAGAAAAAGCTATTTTAAAATATTTAGAAGAACACTATGTAGCTGAAAATTTAGTCATAGTAGCTTGTGGAAATATAGATGAAAAAGTATCTATATAAAGAATTAAATAAGAGAATGAAAGACTTTAGAAAAGCAAAGAAAGAAGAAGTTTTAGATTTAACTTATCAAATCAAAAAGGAAAAAGTTGTTAAAAACCTTCTAATCAAATACATCTTTGTTTTTACAACTAGAGGAGTTTCTAATAAATCTGAATTAAGATATCCAGCAGCTATAATTTCAAATATTTTAGGTGAAGGAATGAGTTCAAGATTATTCCAAAAAAATAAGAGAAGAAAGAGGTCTTGCATATTCAGTTTATACTTATCTAACAAGATTTACTAATTGTGGACTGCTTTCTGTTTATGTTGGAACAACAAAAAGAAGATTATAAGGAAGTTATAAAACTTATAAAAGAAGAATTTAAGAATATTAAAGAAAAATGGAATATCTGAAAGAGAACTTAGAAAAGGCTAAAGAAATAAATATGAAAGTGCCTTTACTTTTCAGCTTAGAAAGTACAAGTTCAAGAATGAATAGACTGGCTTCAACATATCTAACTTATGGAGAAAATAATAAGTCTTGATAAGGTTAGAGAAGATATTGAGAAAGTTAGTCTAAAAAGATATTAAAAAAGCTGCAGAATTTTTTTATTTGATGAAGAATATTATTCACAAAACAATAGTAGGAGATATATAAATGAAAAAGATACAAGTTAAAGTAGTAAGAGAAGAAGGAGTACAGCTTCCAAAATATGAAACTGAAGGCTCAGCAGGAATGGATGTTAGAGCCAATATAAAAGAAGCAATAACTTTAAAAATCTTTAGAAAGAGTTATGATACCAACAGGTTTTAAAAGTTGCTATACCTGAAGGTTATGAAACACAAGTTAGACCAAGAAGTGGTTTTGGCTATAAAACATGGGAATAACTATGCTTAATACACCTGGAACAGTTGATAGTGATTACAGAGGAGAATTAAAAAGTTATAGTTGTAAACTTTAAGTAATGAAGCTTTATACAATAGAGCCTAATGAAAGAATTGGGCAATTTGTTTTGAATAAGGTTGAACAAATAGAATTTGTTGAAGTAGAAGAATTGGACGATACTAGCCGTGGTGAAGGTGGTTTTCGGACATACTGGAAAATAAATGGAGATAAGAAAGAATTATGCAAAATAGTACTTACTTGAAAAACTATCAAAGTTCAGTGTATTTTTATAGCAAATATAATACTACTTTTTGTAATTAGTTTATCTACTATATATAGTGCAACTATTACAAAATCTGGAACCTTTTTATCAAAGAAATTATTTGGTTCATACTAGGTCTTATAGTATTTGTTGTAGTCTCTTTAATAGATTATAGAAAATATTATAAGTATTCAATACCATTTATATATTTAATATTATTATGCTTCTATCTGTTCTAGTGATAGGAACTTCAAGATTGGGAGCAAAGAGATGGATAGATTTAGTACCTCTAGCTTTTACAGCCATCAGAATTTTCAAAATTACTTTTTGATATTCACTTTTTCAGCTTATTTTAATAAATAATTATTCAGATAAGTACACTGGTTTTAAGGCAATGTTTATGTGCTTTTTACATATCTTTCCTGTATTTTTCCTAATAGCAATAGAACCCTGACTTAGGGACTTCTCTAGTTATCATTTTAATTTATGGTATGCTACTTTTTAAATAAATTGGAATGGAAGTGTATAATAACAGTTTTTGCAAGTATAGCAGGTTTAATCCCAATAGCATATAAGTTTTTACTGAAGGAATATCAAAAAGACAGAATAGATACTTTTTAAATCCAGAGTCAGATGCATTGGGTACAGGTTGGAATATAACACAGTCTAAAAATAGCTATAGGTTCAGGAAAAATTTTTGGAAAAGGATTTTTAAATAACACTCAAGGGAAATTAAAATACCTTCCTGAATCTCATACAGACTTTATAGGTTCAGTTTTTTCTTGAAGAAAGAGGTTTTTATTGGTGGAAGTATGTTACTTCTAATCTATATAGTTCTTTTTAGCTCAAATTCTTTATATTGCAGATACAACTCAAGATAAATTTGGAAAATATGTCTGTTATGGAGTGGCAACTATCTTCTTCTTCCATATATTTGTAAATATGGGTATGATAATGGGAATTATGCCAGTAACAGGTTTACCATTACTTTTAATGAGTTATGGTGGAAGTTCTTTAGTGTTTTCGTTTTGATACTAGGAGTTGTACAAAGTGTAAAGATACATAGAGGAAACAAATAATGATAGAATTTATAATTGATGAAGAATATGAAAGTGTCAGAATAGATAGATTTTTAAGAAAACATTTAAAAACATAGCTCTTTTCTGAAATTTATAAAAATGCTTAGAAAGGCTAAAATAAAAAGTTAATAATAAAAAGTTTCTCAAGATTATAGATTAGTTTTAGGTGATATAATTTTTTGTGTTTCTACCTGAAAGCTTTTGAAGAAAAATGAAGAAACATTCATTGAACTAAAATGAAATTAGAAAAGAAGAATTAAAGTCTATGATAGCTTATGAGAATGAAAAATTTATTTATTATAAATAAAAATTTAGGAGATGTTATTCATAAGGAAGTGGACATGACATTTCTTTACTTGAAGAATTTAGATCTTACTATTCAAATAACAAGATGAATTTTGTAAAACCGTATTGATAAGTTAACTTCAGGGTCTTGTTATAGGAGCTAAAAATATAAAAACTGCTAGAGAAATAGCAAAAGAAATACAATTAGGAAATATACTAAAAAGTATTATATCTTGGTTTACGGAAAAATAGAAAAAGAAGAATTTATTTTAGAAAATTACTTGAAAAAGATGAAGAAAAGGTTATAGTATCAGATGTTGAAAAAGAAGATTATAAGAAATCTATAACTCATTATAAAAAGAATAAATGGCGATAATGATTATATCTTATTAGAAGCAGAGCTTAAAAACAGGTAGAACTCATCAATTAAGAGCTCAATTAAATCATTTAGGACATACTATTGTAGGAGATACAAAGCATGGAAAAATATAAAAAGAAGATATAATGTATTTATTTTCTTATTATTTAAAAATAGATCTTATGATTTAGAACTTGAAATTGAGAATCCCAAATTTCTTTTTAAAAAGTACAATATACAAAAATAAGAGGCTTGTTAGGCAGACTTTTTAAGTTTGTTTAGTAAGAGCTTGTTTTTATATAAATTTATAAAAATATTAGAGGGAAAAATGGAATTTTTGGATAGTTACTTTAAAAATCAGTGAAAGAAAAAGTACTATTTCACACGAAGTTATGGGGGAATTACAACATTTTTAGCAATGGCTTATATAATAATTGTAAATCCGTCTGTATTATCACTTTCTGGAATGGATAAAGGAGCTTTTAATAACAGTAACTTGTTTAGCTTCTTTTATAGGGAACAATCATAGCTGGAGATATGGGCAAATTCACCCTATAGCTTTAGCACCAGGTATGGGACTTAATGCTTTCTACTTATACTCTAACTTTAGAAAGACAAGTTCCTTTGGCAAACAGCATTAGGTATAGTATTTTTATCAGGATGTTTCTTCAATTCTATCAATAGGAGGAATAAGAGAAAAATTGCAAGTTCAATCCCAGTGTCACTAAGACTAGCAGTTGGTGGAGGAATAGGATTATTCATAGCTTATAGGTTTAAAAGGTATGGGGAATAGTTGTTACAACCAAGCTACTTTTTGTTGGAATTGGAGAATTTACAAAGACAACATGTGTTTCCATTATCGGACTTTTTAATTATAATTGTAATGGAAGTTAAAAGAGGTGGAATACTTATAGGAATTATTATAACAACAATATTGGGAATTGTAATTGGAGATGTAGCAATACCATCAAAGATACTTTTTTACCACCAAGCCCAGCACCTATCTTTATTTAAGTTAGATATTATGTCTGCATTTAAATTATCATTGATAGTGACTCATATTCTCATTTATGTTTGTTGACTTATTTGACCTCATTAGGAACTCTTATGAGCTGTTCAAAAGAAATGGGACTATAGATGATAGTGGAGAAGTAAAAATCTAGGAAGAATGCTTTATACAGATGCAGGATCAACAATAATAGGTGCTACTATGGGAACATCAACAGTAACTGCTTATGTTGAATCAGCAGCAGGTATTATGTTAGGAGCTAGAACAGGATTAGCTGCAACAGTAACTGCATCTAGGATTTTTATTATCACTATTCTTACACCACTTATCAGTATAGTACCTGGATACGACAGCACCCAGCTTTAATTGTTGTTGGTATATTTATGTTTAGACAAGTAGCAAGTTTAGAATTTGGAGATTTAAAGATTTTTATTTCCCTGCATTTATAACAATTTTTACTATGCCATTGACATATAGTATAAGTACAGGTCTTTGCTACTAGGATTTTTATCTTATATACTAGTTCATTTATTGACTTTTGACTTTAAAATTGAATATAACATTATTCTTTATTGGTGCAATTTGCTTTACTTCACTTACTTGTTTAAAAATTATAACTGAAATATAATATTTTTCTTGACATTAAAGAATTTTTATAGTAGAATGCGAAGAAAGGAGAAACCTACTTCTTTATTCAAATTATCAATTTTTATAAATAAAATGGAGGTATTTAACATGACAAAAGAATTTGTTGACGCATTTGCGAAAAAAGGAGAACTAAAAATAAAAGATTCTGAAAGATTAGTAGCAGCTTTCTTAGAAACTGTAGAAGATAGTGTTACTAAAAAGGTGAAGGAGTTAGATTTATAGGATTTGGTTCTTGGGAAGTTAAAGAAAGAGCTGCAAGAGAAGTAACTAAGCCCTCAAACTAAGATTAAAAGTAGCTAGTTGTTAAATTCTAAAAGTTGGAAAACCATTAGCAGATAAAGTTGCTGAACAAAAGCTGCTAAAAGCCATAAAGAAAAATAATAGTTTGTATAGATATAAGGGAAGATAGCTTTCCTTATTCTATATAAGAAAATTATGAAACTTCTGCAATTTTAAATTATTAATATGCAATAGTTTCTTTTAATTGTAGAATATTTCTTTTTATTTATGATATTATATAAAATAGAAACACAATTTTTAAAGTGCAAGGAAAGGAAGGATACATGTTAAAAAGATTCAGCTGAGGGGGAAAGTTCAACTTTTTAATTTATCTAAAGGAAAAAGAGGAATACTGGTTGAATCAATCAATGTCAAAGAATTTATTTTCATATTTGAAGGATAAAATAATAAAATGAAAAATATGAAATAACACGTGAAGAGGCAATTTTATCAAGAATTCAAATAATGATATGGAAACTAAATTTACTTTTTGATGCTGCTGATCAGATAAGAGGAAGCATAGAAAATATTTTGATTTATGCACCATCATAAATGCAAAAATCAGGGAAAATGCTCAGAAAATGGTAAATATCAGCCCAATCATCTCACTTTAAAAACAGGAGCTGAAGTCTATGGTCTTGTCTCAAAAAGAATTAGCCTTTGTGAAGCTCAGAAAATGAAGTTGAAGGGCGCTATAGATTTTCACTTGTTACAGTGTAGAGGACTTAGAGGAAAGTGAAAAGAATTAGATAAACTGTTGAAATTTTATAAAATATATAGGAGAAAATACTGATAATTAGAACTTTGTGCTTCTCATGGTATTTGTACAAAAGAAGCTTACAAAAATTAGCTGATGCAGGTGTCTTAACATATCACCATAATCTTAGAATCATCAAGAAGATTTTATCCAAATGTCTGTACTTCTCATACTTATGACGATAGAATTAATACTATAAAGAATGCAAAAGCTGTTGGACTTGATGTTTGTAGTGGTGGGAATATTTGGTTTAGAGAAACTATTGAAGATAGAATAGATATGGCATTGGACCTAAGAGAGTTTAGAGATATGTTCAGGTTCCAATAAATGTTTTAACTCCACCCTGAACTCCATTTGAAAAATAATGGAAGCTGTTGAGCCTTTAGAAATCTTTAAAGACTATATCTATTTATCGTTTTCCATTATGCCTGAAACATATTTAAGATATGGTGGAGGAAGAATTAAAGTTAGAGATTATGAAAAACAGGTTTAAGATGTGGAATAAACTCTGCTTTTAACAGGAAATTCTTAACTACTACAGGAACAACAATTGAAAAAGACAAAAGATGATAGAGGAGTTAGGTTATGAACTTTAAAGATTTCTTTGTATAGGAACAGATACTGACGTAGGTAAGACTTATGTTAGTACTTTTTACTATATAAGGCTTTAAGAAAACATACTCATTATTATAAACCTATTCAAAGTGGCTGTAAGAGATAGCTAAATTAACAGCACTCGATGTATGATTTTTAACGAGTTTGTAGATATTCCTATGATGATAGTATGGTAACTTATACTTTAAA
>BNJV01000533.1_pt1 | contig 40307 bp, 65 predicted proteins | sample 8540591 | NCBI WGS metagenome assembly BNJV01 (sample SAMD00202457, study PRJDB9452) | human saliva metagenome | host: Homo sapiens
GGAACTCTTGTGCTGCCGCGTCTGTGGGTGCTATGGGTGCGCCCGCGCGTGTTGCCCCTGGGATGTCTTCGGGCGCGTGCGGAGGCGGGGCGTGTGGTCGGCGCGGCACTGTGCATACCCTTAGTTTAGTGATAGTCACCTGGCAGACTCAAGACCCGGGGACGCGATGAGACAGGCGCGAAGCGGTGCCCTCATCGGTGAGGGGCAGTGTGTGCGCTCAGGGTCTGGAATGACGAGGCCGTGGTTGGCCGGGTGCCGCCCGCACCAACAGGTCGGGCAGCGGGCGATACGCGAGGGAGGGATGACCCATTGGGTCATCCTCCCTCACACGCCTGACGACGTTAGCGGTGTCACTTGTTGAGGCCGTTGCTGATGCCGCACAGGGAGGCGAGCGCGTTCGCCTCGTGGAGGCATCGCTCACGGCGGCGGAGTATTCCGTGTCGCCGCTCATTGCGCCATGGGATCCATGTCCTTGAGCTTGTCCAGGGACTCCACGTAGGATCAAGAACGTCCTTGACCTCCTTGTTGCTGACCTTCTGGCGGCTTCCCTGAAGGTATCGGCAGTCTTGGCCATCTGATCCTTCAGCGCCTGCGGGTCCGTCAGTGCCGCGCTGGAGGCAGAGAAGTCCTCGACGACCTTGGTGGCAGCGCCCTGACCTCCTTGCAGGCGTCGGCCTTGGACCGAGATCCACAGGCGGCCATGCCGAGGGGAAGCAGGGTGACGAGAAGGGCTGCAGCGATGCGACGCTTCATGGGAATACCCTTGATGTGATGTGGGTTGAAGCAGTGACAGCTACCGCGTTTCAAAAAGCAGGTGATGCTGCGTGCGTCTACTGACTGCTAGTTATTGAAATCCCAATGCAGGTTGCAGGCCCTCGGATTGTCCCTTCCCGATAGACTCGACGGCGTCGTCATTGGCGCGTCAGCTTCCAATGTCCCATCCGAAGCCGCACAGGTCGCTGAGTTTCTTCCCGTGATTCTCCATGTCTGTCATGGCACTGTCGAACTCGCTGGAAGAGAACATGGTATCGCCGTCGTCGTAGAGTTCGATGATCCTCTCCATGTCAGCGATAAAGCTCTGAAAAACAGGCTTAACCTTCTTGTTCTTGACCTTTTTTGAGGCCTTCTTGTAGGAAGATGTCAGGTCAGCCATCCGGTCCCTGAGGACCTTCGGATCTCTGCTGGTGGTCTGCCCTTTCTTTTCCGCCTGCTTGTTGGCGCTAGTCACAGCATTGTCGATTTCGCGACAGGCGGCCGCCTTGATTGGGAGCCGCAGGCGGCCATGCCGAGCGGGAAGAGGAGAACAAGAGTAGCTGCGAGAATGCGCCGTTTCATGAGAGCGTTCCTAGGGGCTGTGATGACGGTACGCCGAGAGTCTATCGTCTTTCGCAGACGCGGTACAGGCCCTCTCATGCTGCGACTATCCGCCATGTCGAGGTGGTCGACAGTGCCTGGGCGTGGATAGCGAGACTGTCAGCGGAGCGTCATCGATCCCATGAGAAGCCGCACAGCTCGTTGAGCTTGTCACCGTGCTCGGTCAGATCCTGCGTGAGGGCCAGCATCTCGTCGGAATAGTAATCGAACGTTTCAGCGCCCATCGCCCTCGTTGATCTTATCGAGGTCGGCAAGTACATCCTTGTACGCCGCCGACACCTCCTTGTTGGACACATTGTTGGCGGCGTCCTTGTAGATGCCCACGAAGAGATCCATCTTGCTTCTGAAATCGTCAGCGTCGGTTGCCGAATCCAGGGAATCGGACTGCTCCAGGACAGCGTTGCGGGCCTTCTCGATCTCTGCACAGGCGTCGGCTTTGGACTGGGAGCTGCAGGCGGCCATGCCGATCGGGGAGGAGAAGAACGAGGGCTGCGGCTGCAAGGCGGCGCGTCATGGGTGCTCCTTTGATGTGTGACGATGAACGCATGAACAGTCTATCGTCATGAAGAAGTGTGGGCCAGGGGCGCTGCCCGCACTGGGACAGGATGCGAAAGGAGGGAGCCACTGGGGACCCTCCTCACGGTGTGGATGGTACTAGCGAGGCGTCACTTGTCCCATTTGAAACCGCAGAGATTGTTCAGCTCTTCGCCGTGCTTGGTGAGATCGTCCCCTGACAGTATCGATATCAGAGGTGTTGGACAAGGACGAGTTGGTCAGCAGGTCGACGTACTTGTCGAGGTCATCGAGCACAGCCTTGTATGCCTTCTTGACCTTCTTGTTCTTGACCTTCTTCAGCGACTTCTTGTAGACGTCGGTGACCTTCTTGAAATAGTCCTTGAGAGCCTTCTCGTCGGTGTAGTCGATGTTGCCCTTCTGCGCCTCGGCGAGGGCGGCGTCGCGGGCCTTCTCGATCTCCTTGCAGGCGGCAGTCTTGGACTGCGAGCTGCAGGCGGCCATGCTGAATGGGAAGACGAGGACGAGGGCAGCGGCGATGATGCGACGCTTCATGGGAGTGCTCCTATGTGTCATGACGATGGGTACGATAGAAAGTCTATCGTGTGAGAAAAATCTGTGGGATGGTCACTGGGTGATCCGTGGCACCACTCTGTGCGGTGTCACTCAAGGGGCTGCTCGGTGGAGTCTTCCCCGAGCGAGCCTCTTACCAGCGTTGGGTTACCGGTCCCACGTGAAGCCGCAGAGGTTGTTCAGTGCCTCCCCGTGGGTGTCCATGCTGTCCTGAATGGACTCATAATCGGGTGACGCGCTCGCGTTTTCGTCGGTATTCAGTAGGCCAATCAGCTTGTCGAGGTCGTCGAGGACGTCTGTGAAGGCAGTCTTCACGCCCTTGTTGGTGACCTTCTTGGCGGATTCCTTGTAGATGCCAGTCATCTTTGTCAGGAAATCGGCGTACTCCCTGCTGGCTGGCGCGGGAGGGGGCAACCCACCCCGGGGCACCCCTCCCGGCATGGTGTGCGCGTCAGCAACTGCTCACCAGTCCAAGGTAAACCCGCAGAGGTTCTTCAGTACCTTTCCGTGGTCGTCGATGTCTTGCTCATTCTGCTCGTATTCCGGCGACGTGGAATGAGTGTTGGTCCTGTAGAAGTCAACGTGCTTGTCGAGGTCCTTGAGGACGTCGTTGAAGGCAGCCTTGACTTCCTTGTTGCTGACCTTCTTGCCGGCGTCCCTGTACATGTCCAGCAGCTTCTTCAGATGATCTGGGACTTCGTCGATAGGCATGTCCAGAATCGAGTGTTCGGCCGAGTACTGGTGAACGGAGGTGCGTGCCGTCGCGAGTTCATTGCAGGCGTCAGCCGTGGACTGGGACCCGCAGGCAGCCATGCTAAGCGGGAAAATGAGGACGAGAGCGGCGGCAGTAAGACGACGCTTCATGGGTGCTCCTAGATGTCGTAAGAATGGATGCACTCAAAGCTTATGACGTGGAAGAGATTTGTGGCGCAGGACTCTACATTGTGGACGTGGTTGCCGTGTTCGCGCAGGGCCTCGGCGGCCGTGCTGATGATGGGTAGGATCGCTGCTCTCTATCGTTCCCGCCCTTTGCATCCAAGCTGGCAGTTGATTCGACGATGCGCATATAAAATCGCCGGGACCTTGCGGTCCCGGCGACTCACCGTCGGGGTGGCGGGATTTGAACCCACGGCCTCTTCGTCCCGAACGAAGCGCGCTACCAAGCTGCGCCACACCCCGGTGCCGTACGAGTATAGCCATACCTCGCCGAAAATCCCAAACCGAGATGAACCAGCGGAGGGAAGTGTGTGCCACGTCGCAGTTGCGTGGCTGTTAGCTGTCCTCGCAGCGCCGCTACGCGGGATGCACGTGAATGAGGGAGGCCTCGGGCCGCGTCGCGATACGCACCTTGGCGTAGGGCGACGTCCCCAGGCCCGCGGAAACGTGCAGCCACGTAGAGGAGCCGTCGGGCGCCTCCCACCGGTTCAGGCCCTTGGCGTAGCGCCGCGAAATATCGCAGTTTGTGATGATCGCACCCACGCCCGGGATCCCGATCTGGCCGCCGTGCGTGTGGCCAGCGAGGATCAGATCTGCCCCGTCGCTGGTGAGCGCATTGACGACGCGCGTGAGGGCGCGTGCGTCACCCCCAGTCGCAGCGCCCCGGGTTCGCTCCACGACGAGGCCGGGGCGACCAGGTGGTCACGCTGAATATGCGCATCGTCGGTGCCCAGAAGAGAAACGGTCCCTCCGGGCAGCGACAGCGTGCCGGACGCATTCGACAGATCGACCCACCCGGCGTTGCGCATATGGCGGACCATCGGCAGGTACGGCAGGTCAGGAACCACACGCGCGGGTGGGGCTTTGATCGAGACAGGTGCGGCTCCACTCGCTTCGCGATGGGCGAATAGTAGTCGTTCGACCCCAGGACGAAGGCACCCGGATACGACAGGAATGGGCGGTAGGCGTCCATCACCAACTCGAGTCCGTCGATGGACCCGAAGTTGTCGCCCGTCGCCACAACCATGTCGAATCGCTCAGAGGATGCAACATCCGAGAGGAATCGCAGCAGGAACTCCTGCCCCGCAAAGAGGTGCAGGTCGGCGATCTGGAGGATCGTCACCTCGGGAACGTCGCGCTCAACCGGCACGTCGTAACGCCGCAAGGTTGGCATGGTGCGCTCAACCGGCCCTCCCACGCCAGCGCCGCTCCGCCCGCCGCAATCCCCCGCGGTCCCCAGCCCCCAATGACCGCGCCCGTAGTGCGCAGGAGGTCACGGCCCTCGTCGGGGGGACGAGGCGGTGACAGTCGTGAGCGTGGAAGCCATATCAGTTGCCGCTAGCTCGTGGCCGAGGGCGCGGGGTTCGGAGTCGGGTTCGAGCGGGTCGTGGCGGCGCCGATGTTCGCGCTGGAGACGTTCTCGACGGGCGTACCGGCGAGGACCTGCGTCATGTAGGGCGCCCAAATGTTCTGGCCGACGAAGGTCTCACCGTAAATCTCGCCGTAGTACTTGCCGTTGATGGTCACAGCGCCGACTTCCTGCGAGGAGTTCGCGCCGTGGCCCACCCACGCGGACGTCACGACCGAGGGAGTGAAGCCAGTCAGCCACGTGTTCGCGTGACCGTCGGTCGTACCCGACTTCGCGGCGAAGGGGCGGCCGTCACCCAGGCGGGTGGAGGTGTAGTACTGGCCGGCCGAGGCGGTCAGCAGAGCCGCCGTCTTGTTGGCGACATCGGGGGAGATGACCTCCTTGCAGTCCGCCGCGAACTCCTTGAGGACGTTCTCGTCGCGGTCAGTCACCGACTCGATGGACTGCGGCGTGCACTGCTGTCCGGAGTTCGCGATGGCGCCGAACACGGAAGCCATCTGCAGCGGGGAGGAAGACACGGAACCCAGGATGTTGGCGGGGAAGGGTGAGGGGACCTCGCCGTCCTCGGTGATGCCCATGTTGTAGGCGGTATCGAAGATCGCGCAGAAGTCCACGCGCGACGCCATGTTGACGAAGGCCTGGTTCACGGACTGGCCGGTTGCGCGCACGACGTTCATCGTGCCGGTCTTACCCGCGAGGTCGTTGACCTGGTAGCCGTCGGTGTACACGGGGCGGCCACCGCACTTGAAGGAGCCGTTGCCGTAGAAGGTGTTGTTGGATCCCACCGTCTCGTAGGCGGAGTGGCCCTCCTTGAACCATTCGAGCAGAGTGAACACCTTGAAGGTCGAGCCGACCTGGAAGTTGCCGTCAGCCGAGTAGTTTGACATGGTCTCGCCGGTCTCGATGCCGTAGGTCGTGTTCTGTGCCATCGACAGGACACGGCCGGAGCGCGGGTCGAGCGACACCAGGGCGTCGTTCAAGCCCGAGGGGTCACCCACGGGAATCGTGTTCGTCAACGAGGAGTACGCGGCGTCCCTGCATCGTGGGATCCATCGTGGTGCGGATCGTGATGCCCCTGAGTCTTGAGCATGCGCTCGCGCTCGGTGCGAGTCTCGCCGAAGGTCGGGTCCTCCAGGAACTGGGCCAGGACGTAGTCGCAGAAGTAGGCCTTGGAGGACTCTGCGCCGGAGCAGCCCTCCGAGGAGATGCTCGGGTGCAGCATCGATTCGATCGTCGTCGCGGTGCCCTCGTCGTACTCTTCCTGCGTGACGACACCCTGCTCAAGCATGGCAGCCAGGACCGTGTCGCGGCGTTCCTTGGCGGCGTCCGGGTGAGCGAGAGGATCGTACTGGACGGGCGACTGCACGAGGCCCGCGAGGAGCGCGGACTCCAGGTAGTTCAGCTCGGAGGCCGACTTGGAGAAGTAGCGCTGCGAGGCGGCCTCAACGCCGTAGGTGATGGGGCCGAAGGGGCGATGTTCAGGTAGCCCGTGAGGATCTCGTCCTGACTGAGTCTTTTCCAGGGCCAGCGCGTACTTGATCTCGCGCAGCTTACGCTCGGTGGTCTGCTCGGTTGCGGCGCTGACCTGGTCGGCGTCGCCCCTCAAGGTAACCGCGCTCAGCCAGCGAGTTACGCACGTACTGCTGCGTGATCGTCGATGCGCCCTGGCGGCCAGAATCTCCCAGGTTCGTCACGAACGCACGGGCGATACCGGTGGCGTCAACGCCGTTGTGCTCGTAGAAGCGCTTATCCTCGATCGCGATGATCGCCTTCTTCATGACGTCGGAGATGTTCGCGCTGGGAACGACGATGCGCTGCTTGTCGTAGAAGTGCGCGATCACGGCGCCCGACGAGTCCAGGAGCTGCGATTCTTCCGCTGGAGCGACCGTCTGAAGGTCTCCAGGCAGTTCGTTGAACACGGAGGGGCGGACTTCGCCACCAGCGCGGTGGGGCCAGCGACGGCACGAGCATGCCCGCCCCGACGACGCCCATGAGCGCGGAAACGCTCAAGAACGCCAAGAGGAGGGCGAACAGCTGGGTGGGCCGGACAGCACGGGAGTGAGAGTGCGACATAGTCCCTAGCTTACGTGCAGCCTCGCTCATCTGACAGCTGGTGCGCGTGACACCGCCTGATCGGTCACCTGTTATCGCTTTAATGGCTAGTCGCACCGTTTGCACCCCGACAATGGTATGTGTGTATGGTCACATGTAGGGTTCAGAGTAGAGTGAAGTGGAGATCTTCGATGGCAAACCCACGGCGACGACCAAAGTTGGGTCGCGCGCGCCTTGTGTGCGTCCATTGAGCCGGACGCGCTCTTCGTGCAGGGTGCTTCGCAGCGCCAGGTTCGCCTGCGCTGCTACGAGTGCGAGGTGCGCCTTTGAATGTTTGGCTGACGCCCTCCAGTCCGAGGCCAACTACGGCGTGTGGGGCGGCTTGACAGAGCGGGAGCGTCGCGCGATCTGCGCCATTATCCCCATGCGGAGGATTGGCTGACGTGGCTTCGCTCGTCGGACGATACGCTGGCTCGGGAGTTGCGCAGTCCGCACGTCCCTGCGTCTTGTCGTACGTTCGCCCCCAGATGGCAGGTAGGATGAGACTCATGACTAAATGGGAATACGCAACGATTCCGCTGCTCACGCATGCGACGAAAGCAATCCTTGACCAGTGGGGTGCCGACGGGTGGGAACTCGTCCAGGTGATCCCGGGCCCGACGGGCGGTGAGAACCTGGTCGCCTACCTGAAGCGCCCTATCGAGGGCTGATCAAGTAGCTCACAACTGACAGTGCGTCAGTAGGGATGAGGCCGTGGCTGGCTGTGCGCACATTCGTGCGTGAGCGGGCCACGGCCTCGTCTGTTTCCGGCTCAACGCCGTGAGCGCCGGGTTATAGGACACTGCGTGTTGCTGGTAGTGCAACTTTTTGGCTTTCTGGTGCGGGAAAGTCGGTATAGAAGGTGGCGGCATCTGCTCGCGTCTTCGTGTGGGTAGCGTCTGTACATTAACCCCGTGATTCTGCGCGCGGGCCCCGGACTGTGCGCGCGTGGGTCGGTGGGCCCTTTTGCTGGTAGTGGTAACCCGTTCCTGCGCAGCTGGGCCCGATAGGTGGCAGTGTGGGCGGCCCGCCTGGACTACCACCTGTGGGGTTAACCTGCGCATGAAGGGGCCCAGGTATCCACCTGTCCGGCCGATGGTGCCACCCCTGGGGCCAATGAGGCCACCCCTGAACTGAGCACATCCGTCCGCCGCTCCTGGGACTGACCACCGACCCACACGTGATGTCCTATAACACTGAGCGCCTGTTTCCTCAAGTGGCGTGAGCGCGCCGTGGACGCACGGAGGGCCCGACACCGTGAGGTGTCGGGCCCAACCCCGTGTAGGCTGCGGTCAGCGGGCGCGGCGCGCCAGGCGATCGACGTCGAGGAGCGTCACGGCGCGACCCTCCAGGCGGATCCAACCGCGCGACACGAAGTCGGCGAGCGACTTGTTGACGGTCTCGCGAGAAGCGCCGACCAGCTGGGCCAGCTCTTCCTGCGTGAGGTCGGGGCACGTGGACGCCCTTGTCGGTCGCGGTGCCGAAGCGGTCTGCAAGGTCCAGAAGGGCCTTGGCGACGCGGCCGGGACGTCGGAGAACACGAGGTCAGAGAGGGACTCGTTGGTGCGGCGCAGGCGCTGAGCGAGGGCGCGCAGCATGTGCTTGGCCAGCGTGGGTTGGTGTCGAGCACATGCACGAGATCCTCGTGCTCGAGGTAGAGGAGGGACGCCGGGGACACGGCGGTCGCGGTGGTCGAGCGCGGACCCGGATCGAAGAGCGTGAGCCTCACCGATGATCTCGCTGGGGCCGAGGACGGCGAGCAGAGACTCGCGGCCGTCGCTCGACGTGTGACCGAGCTTGACCTCACCCTCGGTCACGATGTAAAGGCGATCGCCGAGATCACCTTTCGTCGAAGAGGGTCTCTCCGCGGCGCAGGGTCGTGTGACCCATCTTCTGCTGGAGGGACACCTGTTGTGCATCATCAAGGCCACCGAACAGCGGCACCTGGCTGATGAAGTTGCCGTCACCGATCATGGTGCGGAGCTCCTTCCGCTCGTGCCCGATTGCTCGGGCGTTCCGATTGAGGCTGCGCGGCGAGTCCCATGCGTTAGACCGATCACTAGGGGGGTACCGCGTATCACACCATTATGCCCTATCTATCAGATGAAACATGTTTCATTCTGGGATTTGTGTGAGCTGTCTAATGAAAAACAAGCTAAATTGCGTGCGCTGCGACGTGCTCAGCCAGGGCGTCAGCGACTGTGGAGGGTGCCTCGGCCAGAAAGTGCCCGGCCTCGCGAATGACAATCTGCGTCAGGGGTGCGTCGACAAACTGCGCGTCAACTGCGTGATCGAGGGTGGACCACGCGCCGTCATCGCGGCCGACAAGAGATAGGACGGGGACCTGCACCGGCTCAGCCAGGGTGCGGCGCAGTTCCCGGACAGCGATCGGGTGGCGGTCAGCCCACGCAGCGCCGTGTGCGCGGCGAAAGGACGCCGTAGCGCTGCGCGATAGGGGCCAGACTGGGAAACAAGAGCGTCCACGGACCCGGGCGAGGCCCACGCGCGGAACACGGTCGTCACGAGCGAGCCGGAACGCAGGGCACGTTCCCTGCCCGTCGGCAGGGCGAGGCGACCCTGGAGGACGCGCCCGCCCGCCCAGGGACGCGTCCGATGACGGGCTGCGTGCCCAGGGGGGTGGGGTGCCGACAGGACGGCGACCGAGCGAGTTCGAGCGGCGCTAAAGCGCCAATCATCCACGCGACACTCCCGCCCACGCCAAGCCCGGCCACCGAGAAAGAGGCAACGCCGAGCGCGCGCACGACGCCAATGACGTCGAGAGCCATCTGTTGCAGATCGCAGTCTCCGCGCGTCAGGTCTGAGGTGCCAAAAGCCTCGTAAATCGAGGGCGAACACGCGCGACGTCGACTCAGCCAAGAGGGGCAAGACTCGCGCCAGGACCACCAGTGCTCGGGGAAACCGTGCAGCAAGACCAGGGCATGGTCCATGCCCCTGGCCCATGTCTGCGACGTGGAATGAAGCTCCGCCAGCGCTCACGTGCCGGTGGGTCCACGGACCCTCGAGCCTCGATCGCGCTGGCGGGGATGAGGGTGTTCACTTGCGCTTCAGATCCTTCGCGGCCTTCTTACGCGCGCCCTTGAGTAGAAAGCGCCCGCCGGGTTGATGGCCTCGATGGAGGTACGCAGCGCCTCCTCTGCGCGGCCCTTGCGGCGCGCGGAGTGGGACACGTAGCCCAGGCCCATCAGGACGATGGCCAGCAGCGCGAAGCGGCCGGAGTAGCCGGAGGCCTGCAGGTGGTGTGCGAGGTTCGAGCCGAAGGGAGCTGGTGTTGGCCAGGACCGTGAGGGGATCCAGCAGGGTCGAGGCCGTGATGCCGGGAGTAAGAACCCACGGCAGGCCCGCGAGCAGCGTGATGACGCCCATGAACCACGCGCCCAGCGAGGGAGCGGCGCGCCGTGGCGCACAGGATCACGGTGATGACGATCGCGCTGAGGAACTCGCCGAGCGCCAGGATCGAGGCGACGCCCGTGAACATGGGGGCGGCCTCGGACAGCGTCATGCGGCGAGCCCCGCGTCGGCAGCCAGGTACCAGCCGACCGGGACGAGGATGAGGAACAGGAGGAACGACAGGAAGTGGGCGCCGCTGCGCGAGGGCATCTCGGTGATCTCGGGCGTGGCGCTAAACAGCTCGTCATCCAGCCGGGAAGCGGGTGCCTTGTCGCCGCGGTCGCGGCCCTGGCTGGCGATCGCGGCCAGGGTGGCGGCGTCGCGATCATCCTCGTCGGTGCCCAGCACAGAGCGGCGCTGGGGACGCTCCTCCCGGCCAGCGCCGACGCGCCAGCCGCGGCGGCAGCTCCAGCCGCGGCAACGCCGACCGTGGCCGCAGCGCCATCGCCGGACCTCGGTTCTGCGCGCTCGCCTCGTCCCTGCTCGTCGAAGGAGTACGAGGGCGTGGTGGCCATGCGCTCAGCCAGGCGTGTGGACAGCTTGCGCGTGGGCACGTCGGTGTAGGCGGACCTCCGCATCCGTGTAGTTGGGCAGCTTCTGCGGGCACGTCAACAGTGGAGGAGGCCTGCGCCTCGTCCACGGCCTCCTGCGCGCTCTCGGCGGCGCGTGCTTCTGCGCGGCAGTACCAGCGCGGGATGGAGGGAGAGAAGGACCCGTCGTCGCCGAAAAATCATGGAACGGCGCGAGGGCAGCGAGGGGGGCGACCTCGGCGGCAGCGCCACCGACCGCGGAAGCGCGCTCGTCTCTGTGTGACGAGGCCTCGGCGGAGTGCTCGGGGGCGTCCTCGATGGGGGCGGGTTCCTCGGCGGCGACGGGTGCCGCTGCCTGCGGCTCAACGCGACCCTCGCGCGCCGAGTCCAGGTTCAGGCTAGGGGCCGCCGCCGCCTGGGCGGGCGTCATGATGGGGAGCGCACGTGCTCGGACGAGAGAACTCCTCCTCGGCGACGGGCGCCTCGTCGGCAGGCTCCGCGATGACGTGAGCCTTGGCGGTGGGAACGTCCACCTGCGGGGCCCTCGATGACGCGAGCCTTGGCGGTGGGAACGTCCACCCTGCGAGGGCCCGCGACGGCGCTCTCGGCGGCTGCCTCAACCGCGCTTTCCTCAACCGCGCTTTTCTCAACCGCGCTTTCTCAACCGCGGGCGCCTCCACCTCCGAAGGCTCCTCGGCGACCGGCTCAGCGTCGGCCCTCATGCTCGGAGACGGCGTCCGCCTGGGGGCCTCAATGGACGCATCCACAGGCTCAACCTCGGAAGCGGAAGCGAAGTCGGCCTCGTCGGAGGGAACGCTCGGCGCGGAGACGACGGGCAGCTCGCCCGTGGAAATCTTGTCCTCGATCGTGGGCTTGAGCGGCGCGGCGCCAGGGACGCGGCCCGTCAAACCGCCGATCGCCACCGACTCGATCTCGCCGGTGTTGATGGGACTCGCTGGCCTCACCGATGATCGCCGCTGCGTCGGAACCGTCACCGGGCAGCTCAATCTCTTCGCCGGTCAGGACCACGTTGTCGCGGGCATCCTTCTCGTTGCCGCGGTGGACGTCAAACTCGTTCTCGGACATGCTTCCTCCTTATATCTGCCCACATATTACGTTTTAAGCGCCCCTGCGCGCGCATTAGACCGCGGCAGGCCCCTCAATGTGAGTCGAACTCGACCGAATCGAGTCGGCGCACCGCGCGCAGCCGCGCCCACAGGATGCCCAGCGACGCGCACCCGGTCGCCATACCCAGGGCCGCCAGCATCGGCGAGGCCAGCGCCACCTTCGTCAGGATCGACGAACCCGGAACAATCACGTTCCCGGTCAGCGACTCCCACACGGGAAGAATCACATAGCTGGGCAGCACCAGGATCAGCCACGTCGCCAGCTGCGCGCCCGTAATCGACCATCGGGCGCTGACCACCAGAACGGCCAAGGCCACGCCTGCCGACAACGCCAATCCGTGGCCCATCCCGTGCCTCACCAGGACGCCCTCAAGCCCGAGCGCGGCCACGTTCGTCGTATCCGAGGGGGACGCCGCGATGATCAGCACCGCGACGGCGAGCGCCGCAGGGACCGCGATCGTCGTGCCGAAAGCGTGGCGGTGTACTCGCGCGAGCGGCATGCGTGTCGTCTCGACCGGCGCGCACGCGCACCGACTTAATCGTCAGCGCACACGCGCCCAGCATCAGCGACAGGCACACCGGATACAGGCCCCACACGACGCCAGCGAACATGTCGTCGGGCTCGACCGAGGACTTCATGAGGAAGGGGATGCGTGCGACACCCAGGAACTGTGCCGCACCAACGACGAGCGACCACGCGAAGGTGACGACCATGCCCACGCTGGACTCCTCGCAGTTCAGCGCGATCAGCGCCAGGAGGAGGGAAGCCAGCGCCAGGCCGATGAGGCCTTCTGACCGAGGCCAGGGGCTGCCCGACGGCTGCGAGCGCCTGCACGTCCACCATCGAGGAGCCCAGGAACACCAGGGCAATGGGGGCGAAAACGAATGCGAAGAAGCCCGAGCGCAGGCGCGCGGAGAAGTTTCGATGCTGCAAAAGCGTCATGCCCCTAGTGTAGAGGTGTGAGTATCGAAGCCCTCATCGACCCCGCGCCCTCCGTGTTGCGCGCCGCCGCCGTGCGCCCCGATGTCGCCGCCGCCATGGACGAGGCCCACGCCGCCCTCGCAGATCTGCGTTTCTGCCGAGGGCCTGCGCCGAGGCTGGGAGGAAGCCCGCGCCGAGGCTGCAGTCCGGAGAGGCCGCCGCCCCTGTCCATCGTGGAGGGCGCGCGCACCACCGTCGACGACGTGCGCGCCCCGTCCATGGCTGACGCGGGTGGAGCGCCCTCGGATCCGGGGGCCGCGCTCGCGCTGGGGATCTGGCGCTCCCAGTGGAATCTCGCCCGCGCTTCCCGGCCCTCAACACGCGCCTCCCCGGGCGGGCCTGCGTGGCTCCCACGCCCCTGCCCGCCCCTCATCGCGGGACTGCACAGGGACGCGTGTTCGGGGCTGGTCGCCGCCTACCCGTTGAGCCCTCGCGCGATCGCCGTGCCCACCGACCCCGCCGCGCTGGCGCCCGCGCTCGACTACGCGCGCTGCGACGCACCCGCCCCTGGCCGTCGCCGCCGCCTGACCGCCCACCTCCGATTCCCGGCGTGTCTTCGCCCCAGGCCTCGTCCGTCGTGGAGGGGACTGGCCCGGTGGATCCTCGTCACCCGCGGCGTCGACCCGACCGGCGTGTGCGTGCCGAGCGCCTACGACGCGCTCGACCCGGCGCGCGCGGGGCGTGCCCTGGCCGGGTGGGTCAGCGCCGACGAGGCCGACCTGGCCCGGTGGATCACCCACTACCGCGCGGGATCGTCTACGGCGCCCAGGTCGGGCGCGACGTCGCCCGCCACGTGCAGGCGGGTAGGCTCGTAGGGGCGCTTAGCGGCGCAGCAGCGCGCAGGCCGCCGCCCCCACGGCCACCCCGGCCATGAACGGCACGGCGACCTTTGCGGGCGTGGGCACCCGGCGCGGCAGTACCCGAACAGTGGACAGGAACGTCAGGGTCGGCCAGCCCTCGCGCTCGGCCATCTCGCGCAGGGCGCGGTCCGGGTTGACCGCGTACGGGTGCCCGACCAGGCGCAACAGCGGCGCGTCTGAGACCGAATCCGAATACGCCGAGCACCCGACAGGTCCCAGCTGCGAGCGCGGGCCAGGGCCTCGCAGGCGTCTGCCCTTGCCCCTGCGCCTGGTTGAAGTGCGTGACCGCCCGTGAAGCACCCGTCCTCGTCCGTGGCGGCTTTGAAGCCAGGACCTCGTCCGCGCCGAGCATCTTGGCGATCGGGCGCACCACCTGCTCCACCGATGCCGACGCGATGACGACGACGTCGCCGATGCTCTGTGTAGGCGATGCGGCGCAGGGCCTGCGCGTAACAGACCGGTTCGATCGTGCGTCTGAGTGCGTCCTCGACGGTCGCCTCCAGGAACGCCGCGTTCCAGCCGCGGGCCATGCGGCCCATGGCCCTCGGCCATTTGTTCCATGCGTGACTCGTCCGCGCCCTGACAGGAGGTACGGCAGTTGCATCGAGGAAGGAGGTGATCGCGGTGCGGCGATTCATGAGGCCCGCCTCGATGAAGGGGCCCGACAGCGCCACGTTCGACGAGGTATCCAGGACCGTCTTGTCCAAGTCAAAAATGCCGCGCGTACCATTTGTTTACTCCAGCGTCGGGATTATCCACAGGGTCCCGCCATCGGACCGCTCTATGCACAGGGTGGCATTTCGTGTCGGCGTTAGTCCACAGGGGCGCGCGTGCCGGTAGACGCTCGCGCGTGTGGCGGCGCACCGTTGAGGGATGAACGCAATCGTCGAATGTGTCCGCGGCCCGGTCGCCCTCGTGGGCCTGACCTCTGCCGATCTGTCCCACGCCCGCGATGCCCTCACGCTGGCGGGCGCACGTGCGTGCCCGAGCCCTCGCGCGCTGCCCTGGTGCTCGCTGCCCCGGGAGCGCCCTGTCCCCGCGCTGGTTCCGTGCGTGCGCGTCGGCAAGGGCGGACAGGTGAGCTTGCCCGGGGACACCGCCTCGCTCGTCTCTCTTATCGCCGAGGCCTCCTGGCGTTCCTCCCGATCCGGTCCCGTCTGGATGGTGGCCGGATCGCCGGGGAGTGGGGGTCACGTCGCTCAGCGCCTGCTCGCTGCGAGGGCGCGCGGCGTCCCGTGGTGGGGGCGCGTCGCTGGGTGGCTCGGGCGAGGTTGCCGTTGACGAGGCCTGGGCTGGTCGGTCGCCGTCCGACGACAGAGGGAGCGGTGCTGAGGACAGCTGCGGTGCGCAACGAGATTCTCTTGCGATGACGTCCCCGTCGTCATCGACGCCTCCGGGTCCGTGCCGGGCTTTGCCAGGGTCCGGCGATCACGACCTGCCGGGCGTGCGGTGGGCGGATCTGAGGCGAGCGAGGACCTCTACCTGCCCTCCCCTGCGCGACCACCCGCCCGTCATCGGCGGCGTGCGGGCACTTGTCGGGGACTGTCGCGGGGAGCCAGCGCCGATGACCCGCGCGTGGCGAGCGCGTGCCGTTCGATTGTACTCCCGCTTATCGTCGACGCTTACCGGTGGGACGCCCGCTGCTCGCCTCGCCGAGGTGATACGCGCCGACGCCATCATCCTCCTGACCCACGGTGACATCGAAGGTGCTGCATCTGTCGCCGCGTCCCCGGCGATAGCTCCCGCCCCCGTCCCCCGCGCTCACGGTCGTGGTCGGGATCGAGCGCGGCGCAGCCCCGGCCCGTCGAGTGCGCTCCCCGCGCCCATCCTGCACGCGCCCACCCGCAGGGCGAGACCTGCGCGCGCTACCGCGGTTCTGCACGCGTGTGGGTCTGCGCGCGCGAGCGGACGGGTCAACGCCTCCTTCGATGGTTCTCGAGGCCCTGACCGGCTGCGTGCGCTGGAGGCCTCCCATGCTTGACGCCCATCGGTTCTGGCGCGTGGCGACCCTGCCCGCCCGCGCCGTCTCGCGCGCCGCCCGGCCCGGCTGTGGGCCTCGAAGCCGCGCGCACCTCGACGACCTGAGGGCCAGGACGCGCGGCATGAACCCCGCCCTGGCCTCGGTCATAGAGGCGCCCGGAGTCACCGACGTCCTTATTAATGGGGGCCAGGCGTGGGTCGACCGCGGCGGGGCCTGGGCGCGTCGACGTCGGCATCCGCGGCGAGGCCGACGCCGGCGCGCGGCGATCCGCATGGCCAGCGCGTGCGGGTGCGCCTGGACGACGCGGTCCCCCATCGCCGACGGAACGCTGCCCGGCGGTGTGCGCCTGCACGCGGTCCTCGCGCCCGTGTCCGGCCTCGGGCACCCTCATCTCCCTGCGCGTGCTGGCACCCTGCCGCCTGGGCGTCGCCGACCTCGAGGCGCGCGGCACCCTGCCCGGCCCGGTCGGTCCCCTCCTGCGAGGCTTCGTCGCCAGCGCGCGCGAACGTCCCTCATCTCCGGGGCCACCGGCAGCGGCAAAACGACCCTTCAGTGCCGCGCCTCGCCAGGGGCGGATGAGCGATCGTGCATCGAGGAAGTCCCCGAGATCGCGCCCTGCCCACCCGCACTGCGTCCACCTCGTCGAACGCAAACCCAACATCGAGGGCCGAGGCGCCATCACCCTGCCCGACCTCGTGCGAGCGGGCATGCGCATGCGCCCCGACCGGCTCGTCCTGGGCGAATGCCGCGGCCCCGAAGTGCGCGACGTCCTCACCGCCCTCAATACCGGGCATGACGGCGGCTGGGCCACCCTTGCACGCGCCAACAGCGCGGCGGACGCCCGCCCGGCCTGCGGCACTCGGAGCGCCTGCGGGCATGAGCGAGGCGGCGCTCGCCGCCCAGGCCTGCGCCGCCCTCGACCCGTCCTGCACATGCGACGATCCCCGTCAGGACAGCTGGGTCTGTGAAGTCGGCGTCCTCACCAGCGACCGCGGCCCCCTGGAGTGCGCGCCTGCGCTTCGCGTCACCTCCGATGGGCGCGTCATCAGCACGAGGTTTGGGCTTACCGCCGAACGGGCGGGGCTATGAGGTGGGTGGGATTGCGTCGGCGGGATCCCCGCCGGGATGAGCGCGGCGGCCATGCCCTGCTTGCCGCGCGTGTCCTTCCACCATCGTGGGCGAGTGGGTAGCTGGCGGTCCAGTCGGTGAGGGCCCTCGCACCGGTTAACCTCGCCGGAGGAGCAGGGAGCCACCGCCTGCTCTGCGTCCTTGTCGCCGTCGCGCTCGCGGTTAGTGCGGCGCGGATTGCAGCAGGAACCTCGCACGGCTCCTGCGCGCACGCCGGGAACGCCGCGTCGTGCGCGCCTGGGCGGGCTCCCGCGGGCCTTGTTCGGGCTTCTGGGCGGCTCCCGAGTGTGCTCCCGGTGAGGCTCTCCGGTCGGGTTTCCGTGAGGGTCCGGTGAGGTCTCCCGGTCGGGCTTCCGTGAGTCCCCGGTCGCTTGGTCGCGGGACGTCGCTGCGCCCCCCGCGCTCGCTTCGCTGTCTGTCGCGCTGTGCCGTCCTTTCTGCGCTGTGCTCCTCCACTGCCGAGGCGAGGCTGCCCACCACCGAGGACGCACAGGGACCTCCCTCAACGCGCGAACTCGCCCTCCCTGGCCGCCGAGGTCTCCACGCGATCAGCGCGTTACGCCCCGGCCTCGTCCGCGTGGGAGCGAGCCCTGAACGCATCGGGTGGGCAGCGCGGTCGGGACCGACGACGTTTATCCGCGCGCCCTCGACGAGTGGGCACGCGAGCCGCCGCGGTGGCGCTCCCTCCTGATGCGCGCTCGCAGCCCGGACGCGGCAGCCGCCCGGGCCAGCGCCGCCTCGGTGGTCGTCGCCCGCCGATTCAGCCACGGCCTCGGCGCGCCCCTGGCCGACGTCCTCGACGCGATCGGGGACGCGATCGACGACGCCCAGGCCGTCGAGGAGGCCCGCCGCGTCGCCTCCGCCGGGCCGCTCACGTCCGCGCGCGTGCTCGCGGGCTGCCCTCGTGGGTGTCACGGCGCGCTGGCGCTCGGAGCCTCGCCATGGGGCTTCTACACGAGCGGCACACCGGGGGTTGTCTGCGCGAGCCTCGGCGTTCTCGCGTGGGTGGCGGGCGTCGCCTCGTGCCGACGCATTCTCGCCCGATGCCGACGTGCGGATGCGAGCGGCGGCGACACGGACGCGGCGCTGGCGTGTGACCTGATCGCCTCGGCCCTCGCGTGGGGCCTCGATTCCCTCGGTTCCCCTGGACGCCCTCGCCGACGCCTGCGCGCAGGAACCCCTCGCGTGGACCGCCTCCCTGCGCCTGGGGGCGACGTGGGAGCAAGCCTGGGAGGAGGCGCCCACGTGGGCCGATCCGCCCGTGACGCCCTCGAGGCCTCGTGGACCGCTGCTACCGCGCCCGAAGGAATGCTCGCGCGCTGCGCCTCGTGGGAGCGACGCGCGCCTGATCGACGCGAAGACACGCGCCGAAGAACCTCCGTGCGCCTGGTTGGCCTGCTCGCGCGTTCTTCCTGCCCGCATTCCTCCCTCCTCGGTATCGCGCCCCTCCTGGCGCACCTCATGGGCACCGTCGCAGGGTAGGCGGCGTCGCGGGACATGCCGTCGGGGACGATCGCGAGGTGGGGGTGATGCGCGTCGGGCCCTGATGCCACGATACCGGGGTGCTGAGGTTCCGCGGCGGCGACCGCACAATCGGAGTGATGGTGGAGGTGGTGCAACGTTGGGGAGTGCTCGTCGGGGCATCGCAGACCTGGTCACTCGATATCCACAGGGCGCGCTCGATCCCACTTTATCCACAGCCCCTCCTCGTGTCGCGCCGCTATCCACAGGGGAACAACCACCTGGAGCGCGGCTAGCGCGAGGCGCGCAGATCTGGCCCTGCGCGCACCCCGCGCGCACGACGAAAGCGACAGATCAATGACGATTATCGAACGCATCGACTGCGCCGCGACCAGGGCGCAGCTCGCCGCCATGGGGAACCCTGCGCAGGCCGCCCAACGCCTCCAGGCGGCTAAGGACGACCCCTCCTCGGGCGACCCTCGAGGAAGGCGCAACCACCGTCGAATACGCGATCGGCACCATCGCGGCCGCCGGATTCGCCGGGCTGCTCATCGTGATCCTCAAACTCGGACGCGGTGCGCTCAACCCTCGAATCCGTTATTCAGGAAGCGCTCAACACCCTGATGAGACGCGACGAAGCCGGATACGTGACCGTCGAGCACGCCGGTGTTTCGCCGCAGTCACCTCGTCGTCGGCGTCATCGCCGCAGCCGCCCAGGCAGGCCTGACGGGATCCTCCCTGTGCTGCCGTACGCGAAGGTGCCCGCGCCGCATCGATCGGGGAAGGGAATCCGCAGGAGGCAGCCACGGCCTGTACCCCCAAGGTTCTCACACGGTCGCGCGCGGAGACGGACTCGTGACCGTCACCGGAACTGCCCCCCACCGGGCGCCGCCGGGTGGATCGGGGGACAGGCGCTGCGCGGTCACGACCATCGACGAGGCGGACCTGCCGTGAGACGGTCGGGCGAGGCTCCCGCGAGGATGGGTGAGGAAGGGTCCGGACGGTCAACAGCGTCGGGACTCATAGCCTTGGCGCTCACCCTCGCGATTCTCCCTTGCGGGAGTCGGCGGCGCTCGCACCGCGTCGGTGCGGCTTCGCCGTCGCGGACCTGGCGGCGTTGGCTGGTGCCGAGCGCTCCGCGACCGCTCCCTGGGAGGATGTTGGCTCGCGCCCTCGCGAGGCCGCCAGCGAGGTCGCGGCCGCGAATGGGGTGAGCGTCGAGTCCCGCGAAGTGCTTTCGGAACCGACTGCCGCGTCGTCGTGAGGGTCCGCGACCGTCATGGGGAGTGTCGCCGAGATACAGCGCGCGAGCGCGCGCCGGAACCGAGGAATGAAAAACTCACAGGAAAACTATCAGGTTCGTTCAATGCTTCCCACAGGTGAGCGCTCTACATTAATAGTCATCTGCTTAAAAGGAATCGCTTACAGGAGCGATCCGGGAAAGGGAATGCATCGGGAGACTTGCACTGTGTTGATGGATGCTCGAAGGGGTCAGCCGTGAGGCTGGCCCCTTCGAGTTTGTTGGTGCGCAGACGGGGCGCGCATGGGACTGGGACTGCGCGCGCGGCCAGTGGCTGCGCGCGTGGGCCTGGGACCGTGCGCGCGGGCCAGTGGACGACGGGTGCGCGTGCCTGGGACTGTGCGCGCGTGGGTCGGTGGGCCCTTTACTGGTAGTGGTAACCCGTTCCTGCGCAGCTAGACTGATAGGGTGGCAGTGTGGGCGGCCCGCCTGGACTACCACCCGTGGGGTTAACCTGCGCAGTGAAGCGACCCCAGGCATCCACCTGTCCGGGAATGTGCGCGCGGGTCAGTGGCTGGGCGCGGGCCTGCGGGTACGCATAGTCCCTTTGCTGGCGGCTTTTAACCCTTGTATGCGCAGCTGTACCTTTTGGTGGCAGTGGGCGGCCCGCCTGGGCTACCACCCTGCGGGGTTAACCTGCGCAGGCAAAGGCCCAGGTATCCACTTGTCCGGCCGATCCTGCCACCCCGCGTCGATCGCACCCGAGTTCCCATCACACCTCATCCGTCGCATCAGGACTTACCCCAGCAACACAACATGCCCCATCGCCCGGATCAGGGTGTGCTCCGATTCGCGGGCAAACGTGCGAGGAGAGGCCCTAGCTGCCGCGAGTTTGTTACCCGCGCATGCGGATAGGAAACGAGCACGCGGATAGACGAACAAGCGGATAGCTTTACAACTCATCCGCGAGCGCCTAACCCATCCGCGAGCGGCACGCCCGTCCGCCGCCGCGGGTTGAGCTTGTTACCCGCGCATACGGATAAGAAGCGAGCATGCGGATAGCTTTATGAGCATGCGGATAGCTTCATAACCTATCCGCGAGCGGGCACGCCTGCGCCGCCGCCGCGACGCTCATCTGTTGTGCTGTCGATCGGGCTGGGTGGCTGGCGCCCGCTCGCTCAGGTAGGTCAACAGCGTGATGGCGCCCGCCTTGGACAGGGGACTCGTTCCCGTTGCCGCACTTGGGGATTGACGCAGCGTGGGCACCCGTCCTCGCAGTCGCAGGAGGACACGGCCTCGAGCGTGGCGGCCACCCACGACTGCGCGCGCTGGCAAAACCTGCGAGCGGCGGTGGCTTTACGCCGCCCCGGAACGCGTCGAATGAACACGGTGGTGCGCCCGTGTCGTCGTGCAGCTCGGTCGATAGACCGCCCAGGTCCCAGCGGTCGCAGGTGTGCGACCAGTGGCAGGATGTCCGATCATCGCGTGCTCAGCCGCGCGCAGGGTTCCCGCCAGGTTGGCCGCCCGATTCCCGCTGGCCGCCAGCGCGGTGGGGGTGAGGGTGAACCACGTGGACTTCGTGGGCAGCGTGCGGGTAGGAAACAGCTCGATGTTGCGGATGAACTCGAGCCTCGGGCAGGCGCAGCAGGTCGTAGTCGGTGACCCGCGTCGACACGCGTTCGTCGGCCCGTGATGCCAGGCGACCGTCCCGTCGGCGCTCACCCACGTGTCCTCGACCGCGCACACCCGACGCTCGTGTGGGTCGCCGAGCGCGTGCGCAGGGAGTGCGCACCTCCACCAGGGCGACGCGCGTCGTCGGCGCGTGCGGGTGGGATGATGATCGACGAGGCCCGGGCTGCCTCCCGCTCTCCCGCCCCTGAGGTGCTGCTTCCCGGTGCCGCCCGGCGCCTGGGCAGGAGAGTGCGCGGCCATCCCTGGGTGGGCGGGCGCGGCGGGCGTGGTGAGGGAGCTGAGGCTCAGGACGTGGAAGGTGCGCCCCTGGTGGATGTAGATGGCGCCGGGGAAGACGTGGGCGTCGGCGGAGGCCTGGTCGATTGTGCCGACGACGGTGCCGGTGGCGGCGTCGACGATCTGAACATCGCTGGCGGCGCCCCGCAGGTCGGTGAGGTCGCTGGGACGCTCTGGGCGGTGGCGTCCCAGAAGAACCGGCTGGCGGCGCTTGAGGTATCCGTCGGCGACGAGGCGTCCCACGACCTCGTGAGTTCCGGTCCAAAGTACGAGATATCGGACGGTGTGATCGGTATCTCTGCGGCCGCCGCGGCGACGTGCGGGGCCAGCACCCACGGGTTGGAGGGGTCGATGACGAGGCCTCGACCTCGCCGAGAATGTGCTCCGGGTGGCGCACCAGGTACGCGTCCAGCGGGTTGTCCGACGCGATAAGTACCGAGGTTCCCGGCGCGCCCGCGCGACCCGCACGCCCGATCTGCTGGCGCAGGGATGCGCGTGCCCGGCCAACCCACCGTGATCGTCGCGTCCAGCCCGGAGATGTCCAGGCCCATCTCGAGCGCCGACGTCGTCGCCAGCGCCCGCACGCCTCCGGTGCGGATCGCCTCCTCAAGCGCCCGGCGCTCCTCGGGCAGGTAGCCGCCCCGGTACGCGCCGACCCGCCGGGCCAGAGCCGACCCCCGCGACGAGAGGCGGTCGCGCACCTGAGCGGCCACGGCCTCGGCCCCCGCGCGCGAGCGCACGAAGGCGAGGAGGCGCGCCCTCCTCGACGAAAGCGGTGGCCAGGTTGGCGGCTCGACCCCGGCGCTGCGCCGCACGATCGGGACCTTGAGGGTGGCAGTGCCGGGCGGCGCGTCAAGGGCCTCCAGGAAGGAAGAGATGTCGACCTCGGACTCGTCGGCCATGATCGCGCCCTGCCACAGGACCAGCTCGTGGGCGCCCGCAGGCGAGCCGTCCTCGGTGATGGCGACCGCGTCGCGTCCCGTGAGCGCGCGGCCCACCGCGCCCCGCGTCGCGCACGGTCGCGCTCAGCATGACGACGCGCGGAGCCGCCCCCAGGTGGTGGGCGACGCGCAGCAGGCGACGCACAACCAGCGCGATGTGCGAGCCGGTCACGCCGCGCCAATGGTGAGCCTCGTCGATGACGATGAGGCGCAGCGACGCCAGGAAACGCGACCACCGCGGGTGCGACGGAAGCATCACGTAGTGCAAGAAATCGGGGTTCGACAGGATCAAGTCCGCGCCCGCACGCGCCCACTCCTTCGCCTCGCGGGGCGTGTCCCCGTCCACGGTCGTCGCGCGCACACGACGCAGGCGCTCATCGACGAGGCCTGGGCTTCCTTCCGGGTCCGTGCTCGCCTCGGTCTCGGTGGGATCGCCGTCCTGGCCCAGCAGCGACATGAGCGAGGCCAGCTGATCCGCCGCCAGAGCCTTCGTCGGAGCCAGGTACAGGGCCGTCGGGCGGCGGTGAATCGCGGAAATACGCGACGAATCCTCGGCCTCGACCAGCTCGGAGAGGATCGGTGTCCACGCGGCCAGAGACTTGCCGGACCCCGTGCCCGTCGCCAGCATGACGTCGCGGCCCCTGACGGATCGCATCCAAGGCCTCGCGCTGATGAATCCACGGGCGCTCCACGCCCCGACGCGCCCACGCGTCCCACGACCGTCGGCGACTGACCCATTGCGGCCAATCCGCGATCCGCCCCGAGCGTCCCCGGCAGCGTCACGTGGCCGAGCAGGCGATCATCCCCGGCGCCTCAGCGCTCCAACACGCCGAGCAGATCAGCGGGGAGGGAGAGGATAGACGCGGCGCGCCCGGAGGACGCGCCTCCCGGCTGAGTGCGGACGGTGGGTCGCCAGCGCATTGGGCAGACGTGCTGCGCGAGAAGAAGGGCGTCCCCAGTGCGCGCGCGATCGGGCGAGCCCGCCACGGCCTCGTTGGAGGAAAACTCAGAAGGGGAGGGGGAAACTGAGCGCGCGGAGTCCGAAGAATCCGAAGAAGACGGCGAGCGGTCAGCGCTCATCCGACTCCGGGTTCACCCACCCCAGGGCCTCGGTGGCCGACTCCTTGACGTACTGCATCGCCGCGATACCCGTCGAAATGCCCGAGGCAATGACGTCGCGCAGCTGATCGTTAGACAGGCCAGGCTTCGTGTCCACCACGAAATCCGCGTACACGCCCAGCTTTCCTCGGGGTTGTCGCCGTGTAGACGGTCGGGAAGTACTTCGCGATTCCAGTTGTCCGCGGTCGCGAACATCGCGTGCTCGCCGGTTTCCGCCGGAATATCCGGCTCCCACAGCGCGCGAATCGACAGGAAGCGCCCGGCCGCGTCGAAGGACACCAGGAAAGGAATACGGTCGAAAATCGCACCGCCGACTGCGCCCCTCCTCGATCACGTCCAGGGCGTAGCCCATGTCGCGAATCCCTCGCCACCACGCGCTCAAAGTCGGCGGGTAGGGCGTCGTATCGTCCTCGGGAACCACAAAAGGAACGTTCATTGCTGCGCCTCCGCACTCGCCCGCCCAATCCACGAACCCGGGTAGCGTCACCTCAAGGTCCGCGAAGAACCCCATGATCATCGACATGGAGGTCTCGGAAAAAGCGATCCAGCTGCGTCTGCGTCAACCCGGACAGGACGACGATGTTGCACTCGGCGATCAGGCCGTACTGCGTGCCGTCCTCGAGGGGCGCCACGTAGGCCTTGGGGCCGGTGCGCGTCGAATTGCAGGTCGCGACCTCGCGGGCCAGCTCGCCGAACTGCTCGGGCGTGCGGGCGATTCCGCGCCACTGGGCGCGCAGCTGCAGGATCTGAGGGTTCGTGGCATTCCAGAAAAACGCGGCGTTCGGCGTCAGGGTACGCCAGCTCACCCTCGTTGTAGTCGCCGAAACGTACGTCGCGAGACCGCAATAAATCTCGAATACGGTCAGTGCTGACAGGTGAAGAAGCGGCCACTGACAACTCCCGAGTGAAACGTGCAGAATCGGACACACCCACTCTAACCGAGGCCCCTCACGTGCGCGCGCCCACATCCGCCTCACCACTCGCCGCGAAATCGCTTGTGACGAGGTCGTGGTTCGCACGTCGGGTAGCGTCCATTACCGCTGGTCCAGGCTTTGAAACGCGTCTCCAAGCCATGATCGGCACCGACTAATCCGCGAAGTCGCGCCACACTCCACTACAGTGTGTACCGACATCACCGCATCGACACGAATGGAGGACAGTTTGACGACCCTAATTCCGTGCTGCCCTCCGACCCGACCGTCGACGAGTCCTACACGCGACACTCGCGCCCCGTCAAGCCTCGCGCACGCTCCGGCGCTCGCGCCGCAGGCGAGGAACGCGGGTCCGCGACCGGCGCTGCCAACGCCGCCGGGGCCAAGGGGCGTAGGCGCCACGGGCGCCGCCTCACCAAGGAACGCCCCACCTGCGGGCGCATGAAAGCCGACCCGAGCAGTCACCACGGACGAGGCCGGGGCTGAGTCCCACGCCTCGTCCCCTGAGCGCCGATGGCTGGTATCGACGTAGCTCTGCCGACGCCTCGTCGGCGTCGTCTCCCGCATCGCGGCGACCGCGCTCATTAGCTACACCGCCCTGAGAGACGCGTACGGGCAGGTGCTCGACACGATCCCCATGGAAGGGACGATGAGGTCGGCCCGCCACTATGAGGCTTTCTCGATGCTCGTCACCGGCCCTCGTGTCCGTGCCCGTCCTCGTCGGCGTTGGCGTCGGCGTCGCCTCCCTTGCGGCTGCCCGGCGGCGCGCCACCCTGGCCGGGCGAGCTCTCGGCGCTGTCATTGGTGCCAACGTCACCACCCAAATCCTGAAGGACTACGTCCTCACGCGCCCCAGCTCGGCGTGACGACCGGCGTCGTGAACTCCCTGCCGTCTGGCCACACGACCGTCGCCGTGACCCCTCTCTGGCCCTCATCGTCGTTGCACCCCAATGGTTCCGCGGCCCCTCCGCCTGGATCGGGTGGGCGGGACCTCCCCGCGAGCGTGTCCGTCATGATGGAAGGCTGGCATCGGCCCTCCGACGCCATCACGGCCGCCCTCATTGCTTAGCGCGTGGGCCCTCGCCCCTGTCGCCCATTGAGCGGCGACCCGCCACGGCGTCAAGATTCAGCGCGCCATGGTGTGGGCGTGCCTGTACCATCGTCATCGCGGTCGTCGCGACCATTGCGGCCATGTGGGGTTTCAGCATGTCCTCCGCGGCCCCCGGATCCGGCTACGGGTTCGAGGACTTCCTGAAATCCGGCCCTGGCGCTCTCGCGTCCTCGGCGTCGCCGCCGTCGCCTGGGTGAGCGCGATCTGCGGCCCTCATCATCCATGAGGTCGACCGCCCTCGCGGGCGAATAATCGCTGCTGTCTGCGACAGCCCGGGGTCCGCGTTTTCTCGCTTGCCTGCGTGTGGTGCCTGGGGGCGGCGGCTCGCCCGCGAGATCGTGCCACGCGAGCCTGCGGCTCGGAGTGGTCGATCTCGAAGCCCGGCCAGGCCCCTGCCGCTGCCCCCAGGCGCCCCTAGTTGGGCTGCTCGCGGGTGGACTGTCTGCATGTCCGGACGCCGCCGTGGCCTCACTCCTGGGATAATGGGCGGGTCCAATCCTGCCTCCTGAAAGAATCGCTATGGCTCCCGCCTCTGCTGTTGTTACGTCCAAGCCTGCGCGCCTCATTCTGGGCCTGCTGCGCCTCGCGGTTGGCTTCATCTTCCTGTGGTCGTTCCTGGATAAGACCTTCGGGCTGCATTACTCGACCGGCCCGTCGCGCGCGTGGATTCGCGGCGGCACGCCCGCGCAGAGTTACCTGACGGGCGCCACGACCGGCAAGCCTCTGGCCTCCTTCTTCGAATCCCTGGCCGTGCCCGTGATGGATTGGCTGTTCATGCTCGGCCTGCTCGGCATTGGCGTGGCGCTGGTGCTCGGCATCGGTACGCGCCTGGCGGCCTTCGCGGGCGTCGTCATGCTGGGCTTCATGTACGCGGCTGTTGCGCCGTGGGTGTGGGGCTCGCTGAACCCTGTCGTTAACGAGCACCTGGTCTACGCGCTCGTCCTGATTCTCATTCCGCTGACGAGCGCGGGCGACACGCTGGGGCTGGGGCGGTGGTGGAAGGGCCTGGGCCTGGTGAAGAAGCTGCCCTTCCTCATCTGATCCGCATCCATCGACGAGGCCGTGGCCGGTTTTCCGGTCGCGGCTTCGCTGCTGTGTTGGGGTTGCGGTGTCGACGGTCGTTGTGTCGTGGTTTCCCAACAATCTCGCATGCAGTTCCCCGTGATTGTGAGCGGGAAAATGAGGTCAGGGTCACGGTTTCCCAACAATCTTGCACGTAATTCCCTCGCATGTCTTTCAAACATTGAAATCCAGTCGTTGGAATTGCAACGTTTGTGGCGGTTGTTGAAGTATCAAGCAAAACGAATTACGTGCGAAATTTCTGACGCGGGGGCTTGGGGCGCGGGAGTGGAGCTACCCCGTCGTTCGGGGAGCTTGGTCGGGGAGTGGTTGCACAACGGGACGTTAGTCCTCGATGGATGTCGAAAAAGTGCGCGCGTGATGAGGGGAACTATACATCGCGCGCGTTGCGCTTCTGACGCACGTGTGACACTAGATATTGTGGAGACTGTTCGCGTTGAGCACTATATCTAGTGATCGATGGGCGCGTTCCCCCTAGATCTAGGGGAGCCTTATGCCGGGTGGAGGGCAGCGCCTCCACCCACAGTGCCACGGCCTCGTCCCCACGTGGGCGAAGCGTCCATGACGTGTCGAACACGCCCGCGCGCCCCGCACCAACACAACCCGAGACAGGACAGGGACCATGACCGCACACCGCTACGACGTCGACGCCATCGCAACCGTGCAGGAGTACCTCGACCGCTCCGACTGGCGGGTGAACGCCAACGCGAACCAGGGTATTCGCTCGGTGGCCTCATCCTGAACTCGGCGGGCAAGATCGTCGCCAACTACTGGCTCGAACACGTCTACACGCCCGAGATCGGCGCCCCGCACCGCGAGGGCGACTACCACATCCACGACCTCGATATGTTCGCCGGCTACTGCGCCGGCTGGTCCCTCAAGCGCCTCATCCAGGAGGGTTTCAACGGCGTGGGCGGCGCGATCGCCCTCGGCCCCGCCCAGCACTTCTCCTCGGCGTGCGGCCAGATCGTCAACTTCCTCGGCACCCTCCAGAACGAGTGGGCGGGTGCCCAGGCATTTTCCTCCTTCGACACCTACATGGCACCCTTCGTGCGCCTGGACAACATGGAGTACGACGAGATCGTTCAGTGCATGCAGGAGCTCATCTACAACCTGAACGTGCCCTCGCGCTGGGGCAGCCAGTGCCCCTTCACGAACCTGACCTTCGACTGGACGTGCCCGGACGACCTGGCCGACGAGTATCCCCTCATCGGCGACGAGGTCGTCGACTTCACCTACGGCGAACTGCAGCGGGAAATGAACCTCATCAACCGCGCGTTCATCGAGGTCATGACGGGCGGCGACGCGGACGGGCGCGTCTTCACGTTCCCGATCCCGACCTACAACATCACGCCCGACTTCGACTGGGAGGGCGAAAACGTCGACGCCCTCTTCGACATGACCGCGAAGTACGGCCTGCCCTACTTCCAGAACTTCATCAACTCCGACCTGGACCCGCACATGATCCGCTCCATGTGCTGCCGCCTCCAGCTGGACCTGCGCGAGCTCCTCAAGCGCGGCAACGGCCTCTTCGGGTCGGCCGAGCTGACCGGTTCGATCGGTGTGGTCACGCTGAACATGGCGCGCCTCGGCTACCTGTACAAGGGGCGACGAGGAGGGCCTCGTCGCGCGCATGGACGAGCTCATCGACCTGGCCTCGAAGTCCCTCGAAATCAAGCGCGAGACCATCCAGTACCACATGGACCACGGCCTCTTCCCCTACTCGCGCCGCTACCTGGGCACGCTTGATAACCACTTCTCGACGATCGGCGTCAACGGCATGAACGAGATGGTGCGCAACTTCAGCGACGATGCCTACGACCTGACGGACCCGCGCGGCTTTCGACAGTGCGTGCGCGTCCTGGATCGGGTGCGCGAGCGCATGGTCCAGCTCCAGGAGGCCACCGGCCACATGTACAACCTGAGGCCACCCCCGCGGAGGGCACGACCTACCGCTTCGCGAAGGAGGATCGCAAGCGCTTCGCCGACATCATCCAGGCGGGCACGCCCGACGAGCCCTACTACACGAACTCCTCGCAGCTTCCCGTGGGCTACACGGACGACCCGTTCCAGGCCCTTGAGGATCAGGAGGTCCTGCAGGGCAAGTACACGGGCGGCACGGTCCTGCACCTGTACATGGGCGAGCGCGTCTCGACGGGCGAGGCCTGCAAGGAGATGGTGCGCCGCTCCCTGACCGCCTTCAAGGTCCCCTACATCACGATCACGCCGACCTTCTCGATCTGCCCGGTCCACGGCTACCTGGCCGGCGAGCACTTCACGTGCGAGAAGTGCGCGGCCGCCCACCCCCACGCGGAGCCGCAGGCCTGCGAGGTGTGGACGCGCGTCATGGGCTACTTCCGCCCGGTCCAGTCCTTCAACATCGGCAAGAAGGGCGAGTACCACGAGCGCCAGATGTTCTCCGAGAGCGCTGCGGATGCGCACGGCGAGCTCGTCAGCGCGTTCCCTCCCGCGGGGAGCCGCTGACGTGAGCGCTCGTCCCCACGACGACGAGGCCGGGGCGACCCGGGAGGGCACGCTGAGCCTGAGCGTCCCCGGCCTCGTCAGGGGGCGGGATGCGCGCGAGTGGGCGCCGGACGACCTGCAGATCGCGGGCCTCGTGCCGATGTCGACCGTGGACTGGCCGGGGAAGTTCGCGGCGTCCCTGTTCTTGCAGGGGTGCCCGTGGGCGTGCCCCTACTGCCATAACAGCGCGATCATCGACCCGCGCATCCCGGGTGTGGTCGCGTGGAGCGCGCTCGAGGACCTGCTGGCGCGCAGGCGTGGCCTTCTCGACGGGGTCGTGTTTTCCGGCGGCGAGGCGACCCGCCAGATCGCCCTCGGCGCGGCGATGGCGCGCGTGCGCGAGCTCGGCTTCGGCGTTGGCCTGCACACGGCCGGCCCCTACCCGCGGCGCCTTGAGGACCTGCTGGGCGCCGGCCTCGTGGACTGGGTGGGCATCGACGTGAAGGCCACGCGCGATAACTACGAGGCCGTGGCCGGTCGACCGGGTGCCGGGGCGCGCGCATGGGAATCCCTGGGCGTCGTCCTGGACCATCCCGAGGTCGACCACGAGGTGCGCCTGACCGTTTATCCAGACGGTCCGGGCGACGGTTTGGCCGTTGCTCGCGCGGCTCGACGGATGGGCGTCAAGTCCTTTGCGCTCCAGCAGGCACGAGAATTCGGTACCCCGGAAGGTTTTGAGGCCTCGCGCGGCGGATGGGACGATCAGGTGTGCGCGCTCGCGGCCGATATCGAGGAGCTTAATTTTGACACCTTCGTCTTCCGACATAACTTGTAGGGGTTTTGTCAAGTGACAGAGCCGTATCGTGGTCAGGAAACCGGACAAGGTTTCACTTGTGGCGCGTGAGCGCGGTATTGTGGAATAACCGCGTGACCGATGAAGTCTGGAGCACCGATGGCAGAAGAGCTGCATTTCGATAATCCTGCGGCGGCAGCCCAGGACCCGTCGACCGACGCCGAGGCGCTGCGCCAACTGGCGTACCGCTACCCCGAGCTGCGTCCGGTCGTGGCCGCGCATCCCCGTGCTTACCGTGGGCTGCTGGACTGGCTGCACCAGTTCAACGATCCGGCGATTAACGCCGCCCTTGAGGCGCGCGATGACTATGACGGCTACATCGACTCCAACGGCTACCTCGTCATGCACGGCGACGTGTCCGGCGCCGTTGCGGGTTCGTCGATCCGCACCTCCGAGTCCGGCATGTACGTGCTGGGTCAGGGCGGCGTGAATTCGTACTCCCAGGTCGAGCGCACGACCCCCTACACCGCTGTCGCGGGCGCGAACAAGCCGGTCCCGAAGGTGGGAGCGCGCGAGCAGGTCGTCGCCCAGGTGCAGCGCCAGTCGATCATGGGCAACACGGCCGCGCAGGATCCCGATGCGACGGCCGTGTACCCGTCCCCCCGTGGTCTCCTCCTCGTACCCCACCGCTGGGGGATCGCCTGCCTCGGCCTCGGCGAGCACCCAGACCACCCAGCAGATCCCGCAGCCCGTGCCCACCGCCACCCCGGCCGCCCAGTCGGCGGCTCAGTCGGCGGCCAGCAAGGCTCCGAGTGAGCGCCGCCCGCTGTCGATCATGGCGATCGTGCTCGTCAGCCTGGGCGTCATCGCGGCGATCCTCCTGGGCATCGTCATCTTCGTGTTCACGCGCGGATACGAGGGCCCCGCGGGCGGTTCGAACCCGACGTCCTCGGCGTCCTCCTCGACGAGCCCCCAGCCGTCGGCCAGCGCCACCACCAGCGAGCCGGTCAAGTACCCGGCTCCCGCGGGCGCGGTGAAGGTCGATAGCTTCACCATGCCCTCGCGCAACATCACCTGCTCCTTCTCGGACACCGGCGTCAGCTGTGGCATCGCCGAAAGCAACTGGGCCGAGGAAGGCTACGCCTCCTGCACCGGCGGCAAGGTCGGCGTCCTGAAGGCCACGAAGGACGAGTCCACCCAGTCGTGCGAGAGCTCTATGCCCTCGGGTGGGGACACCATCGCGCACGGCGTGGCCGCCACGAAGGGCGACTACGCGTGCCGTTCCACGGCGGACGGCGTGACCTGCTGGAACACCAAGTCCGGCAAGTCCTTCGCTCTGGCCCGCGCCGGCTGGATGACCGGCTCGACCGGCGAGATTTTCCCCTCCGACTTCGAATGGAACCAGTAAGGTGACGCGATTGTGAGCGGACCCCGAGGATGTCCTCGGGGTCCGCTTCTTTGTCGGGTGCTCGAGGCCCGGGCGGGGCCACGCTCGCAGCGTACCGGCGCGCTCACGGCCCCGGGCGGGGCTTCACCGTGCAGCGGTGCCCGGCCCCGGCCTCGTCCCCGGGGACGTTACTGCGGCTTCTCGATGGGACCCAGGATCAGGTTCGCCCACGCGGCGTGCAGGGACTCCTGGTCGGAGGGCTGGAACAGGCCGGCGAGCGCATCGCGGTACAGGCGCGAGAGCTCGTGCGTGTTGTAGTAGGCGCTGCCGCCGCACGCGCGCATGGCCTGTTCGACGGCGCGCAGCGTGGCCTCGGCGGCCGCGTTCTTCGCGGCGGACAGCTGGGGCATCCAGGAGCGGCCGCGGTCCACGCCCGCGTCAATGTCGCGAGCCAGTTCCCGGATCTGGGGGCCGACCGCGTTCATGATGAGGGCTGCCTCGGCGATGCGCCAGCGGATGTCGGGGTCGTTGGAGTAGGTCGTCTGGTTCTTCACGGAGCGGCGGCGCGCCACGTGCTCGGCGGCCACCTCGACGGCGCGCTCGCCCACGCCCCTGGTAGGTGGCGGCCAGCAGGATCTCGAAGTGGGAGAAGATGCCGAAGATGACCGGGTCGGCGCTCGGTCCCGGGTCCGTGATCGTCAGGATACGATCGGCGGGCACGGTGACGCCCTGAAGGAGCGTCGTCATGGACTGGGTGGCGCGCATGCCCAGCGTGTTCCAGTCGTCCTTGATCGAGTAGCCCTCGTCGTCGCGGTGGACGATGCCGAACACAGACTTGGGGCCCTCCTCGGTCTCCGCGCGGCCGAAGATCAGCAGGCGCGTCCACACGGGGGACAGGGAGGTGAAGATCTTGGTGCCCTCGAAGGAGTATCCGCCGTCTGCCGTCGCGGTCGCGCGCGTCGTCGAGCCGAAGAGCACGAGGTCGTTGCCGGGTTCGGAGATCCCGAAGCCGAAGACCTCGCCGGCTGCCGCGTCACGCAGGATCTGCTCGCCGCGCGCGTTGCCGTGGGCGACCAGGTGGCGGCCCAGGCCGACGATGATCTGGTGCATGTTGATGCCGAGCGCGGTGCCGGGGGCTGCCTTGGCGAGCGCCGTCTGCTCGGCGGCGATCTCGGTCAGGCTCAGGCCGGCACCCCCGAACTCGGTGGGGACGAAGGCCGCGAGGTAGCCGGCGTCTCGCAGGTCCTCCAGGTCGGCTTCGGGGTAGGTGTTCGTGGCGTCGGCGTCGGCGGCGCGCTCGTGGATGCGGGCAAGGAGGTCGGTGTCCAGGAAGCTCATCGCGGTCCTTTTGTCGGGTTGGTTTGGGGACGAGGCCGGGGCCTGATCTTAGGGTGCCCTTACTGTATCGCGGGGTGGGGTGTGGCGAGATGTAACGCTCCCCGACGGGGCGTTGTCTGGCCTCAGGGGTGCTCCTATTCGATAGTGTTGAGACCGTGAGTACACCGAATGAGCCCAGCCCTGCCCTCACGCCGCGTCAGCGGTTCCTGCGCGAGCGCCAGCAGCGCCAGAACCTGACTTTCGCGATCGTGGGTGTCGCGCTGATCGCTATTGCGTCAGCAGCGGCCCTCGTGTTCTCGGGAATCGTGTCGGTTCCCTTCGGTAACGACTTCTCTGTGAAGGTCAAGTACGCCGAGGTGGGCGACATCCCGTGCCCGACGGCGGACTCGAAGCCCGTGTCCCCTTCGCAGGTGTCGGTCACTGTCATCAACACGACCCAGCATCAGGGCCTGGCCTCCAAGGCCACGGACATGCTCACGACCGCCGGATTCCAGACGGAAGAACCCAAGAACGACGACATCGAGTACACGGGCAGGGTGCGCATCACCGCAGGCCCGAACGGTGTCGACAACGCCTACTCCGTGGCGCGCTTCTTCCCGGGCGCTCACGTGCGCCTGACCGATTCGCAGGACGCCGCCGTCACGGTTGAACTCGGTACCTTCTACGACGACGCGATGAGCGCCGAGGACGTCCAGCGCGTCCTGAAGTCCACCGACCCCATCGCACAGCCCGCGAAGTGCCGCCCGATGTCGGGCTCCTGAGACCGGAGGAATAAGCAACGCGGAAGGCCGCCCCTCGGGGCGGCCTTCCTTCTTGTCGGGGCGGTGGGCAGCGCGCGTCCCGCCCCTCCTCAGTGCTGGGAGAGGGGACCTGCTGTGCCCCGGCCTCGTATATTGTCGAGCAGCGCGTGCCCGTTCGACCCGTACCACACGGGGATGCGCTCGGGGACGGTCCACAGGGCGTCGGGCACCATGGCCTCGAAGCTGCCGTGCGCCATGAACTGCTCGATTTCGGACAGGGAACGGATCGCGATGCCGGCGACGCACTGGGGGTGCTCGCGGGCGAACTCCGCGTAAATCTCGGGGTCGTGCTGGCCGTCGTCGCCCACGAGGAGCCAGCGCACGTGTGGGAACATGCGGGCCAGGCGGCGCAGCTCGCGGCGCTTGTGTTCGGGCCCCGAGCGGAACCAGCCCGTATTCGAGGGGCCGAAGTCCGTCATGAGGAATCCACCCGCCGGGTAGCCGGAGCGCTCCAGGAACGAACGCAGCGTGGGCACTACGTTCCACGCGCCGGTCGACAGGTACATGATGGGGGAGTGCGTGCCTTCCGGCACCCCTTCCGATGTTGCTGAGGAGGTCGTGAGGGTCGTCAGCAGGTCGGCCATGCCGGGGACGGCCTCGCGGGAGGAGACGCGGTCCAGGAAGGCGTGCCTGGCGGCCGTGACCAGGCGCGGGAGCATCGACACCATGACGGTGTCGTCGATGTCGGAGACGACGCCGAAGTGTTCGTCGTCGGAGATGATGCGCACGCGCACGCGGGCCGGGCGCCCGGCGCGGATGCGGCCCTTGCGGGGGCGCTCGTACATCGCCGAGGGTGGGGCCGGCAGGGGGGTTGCGGTGCGCAGCGTGGTTGCGAGTTTGGAGGCCGTGTCTTCGGAGAGGCCGAGGGCGCGCACGTCGCCTGCGTGCAGTACCTGGATGGTGGCGTTGTGCCAGCCGGGTTCGAGGCCGTGGCCCAGGACCGTCATATCGACGAAGCCACCGCGGTCCGCGAAGGCGAGCCTGCGGGCGGTGCCCACCGTCACGAGGACGGGCTGGCGGGGGACCTGCGCGTTGAAGAACTGGCGCCACCCGCGCCTGTTCTGGAGCCACGTGCGCGACTCGTCGCCGCGGGCCATGAGGACGCGGCCGAGGATGCGGGCGCTGCGCTGGGAGCCGATGCCGCCAAAGCCGACGACTCCCGGGTAGAACCAGCCTTTCGACATGGCCGCGACCAGCAGGGGTTGACGCGAATTCACCCGCGCCAGCGGTCAGTGCCAGGGCGAGTGAGGGGACTCGTCGTCGATGAGAGGGGTCGAAGCAACATCAGGGCAATCATAGGGGCCTCGCGGCCCCGGTGGCGCAAGGATCGGGGATTTTGGGAGCGAGTGGCCCATGGTAGGCTGACCGTGTAGGAAAAGGGTGTGAAGATGCATGTGACAGGTCTTTCCCAGCGTGGGGAATCGTCGCTGCAACTGGAGGGGAAACCATGCGACTACTGCTGCAATTAGGCATCGTCGTCTGTCGATTCGTTAAACGTGGACCGGGTGCCATTGTCGGGCTCGCTCTCCTGCTTGCGTGCGGGGTCGGCTTGGCATCCTGGTATCGAGACCTGCCTGCGACTGAGCCTCAGACTCCCGAGACGCTCGCGCGCGAGTACGTTGATCTAATCTTCACGGGTCGCTACGCGGAGGCTGAGGAGTACGCGAAAGTCGAGTCGCGCACGTGTTCTCGTGGTGACTGCTTTCTCGATCCATCGCTCGCCACGCCCATTGAATATCCGCAGCTGGTCGAGCTGACGGTCAAGCCAAGAAGCGCGGAGCGGAACAACGAGAGCTATCAGGTGCTCGTTCGATACACCCTTGGGGGAAAGGAATCGTGGGGCAGCTTTACCATCGTTAAACAGCCTGAGCACTACCCGACCCCGGGAGTGCGAACGGTGGGCGGATGGATGATTGATAAGCCCTGGCAGAGTCAATCAATGATCAGGATCGATGATGCCTTTGCGTCTGCGAGTGTTGGCGACCTTGAGGTCTATCGGGGGTATGGCATTGGTTCCGGGCGGAGGAGCTACTCGTGGGAGTACATCACGATGCGAGGATATCCTGCCATGTACGACCTCAATGTCACGAAGATTGCCGACCGGTGGCTTGTGCTGATACGCGATCGGAATAATCAGGAGGTGGATTATGGCGATTATAATTCTGTCCCCTTCTCTTTGGGGGAGGAAATGGCAATCGAAGCGGTCATGGCACCCGAGGACTACGACGAGCTGTACGTCCAGGTTGAGCGCGAGCTCCGTGCCTGTCTGCGTGGCGAGCCGTCCCCTGTGTGCACTCGCCAACTGTCCGGGAAGGGTGAGGAAGGGGCTGTGCTGGCGGTCGGTACCCATCTTCGGAACCGCCCGAGTCTTGACTCTGTGACCGAGGAGGACACCCTCTCGGTGGAGGTGACATTCCCCGATGGACGCAGGGAGTTTGTTCGGGTGAAGTGGCGATACTCGCAAGACTCGACGGGCACGGTGAGCATCACGTTGGAAACTGATCTCCCCCCGTGGGAGAAGGAGAAAAGGGGATGACGATGAGGCTGATTCGCTATGTCAAGCGCGGGCCGGGAGCGTTTGTGGGGCTGGCACTCCTGCTGGTCCTCGGGGTCTTGGGATGTACCGCGTATGAGGACTTTCTGCGTTCTCAGATCACGCCTGAACAGGCCGTGCGAGCCTACGTCCAGCTGATCATCGACGGGAAGTACTCGGAGGCTGAAAAGGTCATTCCCGCCCGGGACAAGCAGTGTAACGGAAGGTCGTGCAGGGTTGGCGACGACATCTCGGAGCTGCGCGTTGAAGCCCCGCAGCTGCTGGATGTGACGGTGAGCAAAGATTGCGGGGAGAGGCACGTCAGGTGCAGTGCGAAGGTCCGCCTGCTCGTGGGAGGTGTCGAGCAGGAGTACCAGTTAAGCCTCACTCGCGATGAGAGCGAGGGATCCCCCGTGACGGGATGGTGGCACCTAGATGGGGCACTATACGGAGAGTCAACGGTTGTTCTCGACTCGGTCTTCGCGGCGGCGACGTTCGGAGACGACTACGAGTTCGCGCAAGTGGGTCCCACGGCCCTCAGCGGGTCACAGTGGCGTATTATTCGATCGGGCTACCCCGGGGTGTACGAGCTTCGCGTCTTCCCGCTCGCTCATCACTGGCGCCATGTTCTGAGCGACACTCAGGGCAATGAGTGGTGGTCCGGGGAATCGGATAGCATCCCCGTTTCCCTCGGTGGAAACTATCAGCTGAGCGCTGTTTTGTCGGAGCGTGACTACAACGATGTTCACGTGGATGCCGAGCAGGAAATTCAGCGGTGCGTGCGCGGCGAGGAATCTCGCGTGTGCCTGCAGCGCCTGCGTGGGCACAGCGCCGAGGGCATGAGGGTGTCCTTTGATGATTCACCCGAGGACGTCGCCGTCTGGAAATCCCCAATTGATCTGCACGAGACCGGGGTGACGCTAGCCTACGCGGATGGGACGTCGAGCCACTTTACCCTCTGGTGGCGCTTCGCGGTCGATGGAGACGACGTGCACGTTACCTACACGTCTGGCCTCTATCAGCGAGCCATGCCGGCCGGTGGCTCGGGTTCGACGATGAACGAAAGGGCGTTCTGATTCATCGGTGCCGCCGGTGTTCGCGAAGTGCGAGCGCCGGCGGCACTGTCGTGCGCCGATTAGTGGCTCTTCGCATTGTGGGGTGTGGGGTGGTGTTCAAAGCGTCCCGGGGATCGTGGGCCGTGTCGTGGGACGATGACCGAACACAGGAGTTCGCCTTGGGCGCCTCAATAACCAAAACTCGCACGTAATTTGGGTACCCTAACTTTTCATAGGTATCGAGAAAACCGCAGAATTCCAACGGTGTGATTTCAATGTTTGAAATACATGTCGGGGAATTACGTGCGACATTTCTGAGGAACCACAACATGAGGCACCACAAAGACCCCACGAAGTGCCCCAAGCCCGGAAGACAACTCAAGCCCAGAAGACCCCCACAACCCCGACAGTCGCCACAACCGCCACAAGCATGGGGGCGCTGCACCCGTTACGTGGCGCTGCACCCGTTATGTGGCAGTGCACCCGTTACGTGGCGGTGCACCCGAACAGAAGAGGTGCATTGCCTACGGATCGGGTGCAGTGCCCCAACAAACAAGAACAAACGCGGAACTGGCACACCGAACCACTCACCGCCGCACCCCTCCATGCGCAGCTGGGCCCTACTGGCGGCAGGATGGGCACGCCGCCCACGCTGCCCACGCCGCCCACGCCGCCACCTGCACTCCGGCCCACCCCGACACCTCCTACACCCTTAAATGCGAAGAGCTGCCAAAGCCGACGACTCCCGGGTAGAACCAGCCTTTCGACATGGCCGCGACCAGCAGGGTCGACGCGAATTCACCCGCGCCGGCGGTCAGTGCCAGGGCGAGTGAGGGGGACTCGTCGTCGATGAGAGGGGGTCGAAGCAATATCAGGGTAATCATAGGGCCAAGGTGCCCGGGGAGCGCAAGCGTGGACAGGGTCCTGGCGGTCTCACGGTCCATGATAAATTGGTCCCACAGTAGCACCGACGGAGGAATAGAAATGCTCGATGGGTACAATGGCGGTTACGGAACGTCCGGTCCTTTTGATCGGTTGGGTAGTAGGGAAAAGGCTAAGTGTGCCTCTCTTGCGCTGGCCGCAATTGATTACTATATGTATCTTGAGGGGTTTGAAAATAAAGGCGATCTATACGAGAAGATACTTTTGAAGCGTCATTTAGTATCCGGTCATAAGGCTGTGATTCGTACTGTCACTAGGCCTGATGCGAATGCAGATGGGGGTGGTGTTTGTAGTGAAAGCGCAAAGATTGTTGATAGCCAGGTTAATCGTGACTTCGCAGGAGAGTTTTCTGACATTAAGAGGGGTGTCGTCAATGTAGTTACGCCCTGGTTGAGTCTTCCGGATGCGGGGGAGATGAATGGTGTCAGTCTTGCGCTCAGTAAAGCACATGATCTAATTAAGGCGCAGTCTGATATTGTTGATCTGGCAGTTAATATCAGGGCTAAGATAGACAAAACAGTAACGTATGGTCAGGTTGCTGCAGTTGCGGGTGCGTATGCGGGCAGTGTTGAAAGCACTATTCTCAATATATCTGACCTTGTGAAGACGCTTTATGATGTTGTCTCGAAAAATGAAGAGATGATGGGAGGTGTTCTTGAGAGCAGATCTGACATTTTTGAAAAATTCGTAGCCAAGTTGAATGTCGATGATGGTGTCGATATTAAGGTGCTAATTTCTGTATTGCAATGGGCGCTTGAGCAAGTTCCTGACCTTGTTTCGGGCAATTATGTTGGGTTTGTTACGAAACTTGCTAGTGGGGGGTTATCATTGGCAGATGCCGCCCTTAGCAAAAAAGAGAGTGTTGATACGGTGGGTTATGGGACGGGGGAAGCTGCGAGAGTCCTGAACACGTATTTCACTACTCAGAACAATAATCTTCGCGCTCTTGAGCAGGGGTTGTCTGCGTTTCTTGATAGTGAGTATGTGCGTATTTCTGCTGCGCAGAGTGGATATTCCTTGGGGCTTGCGGAGGAAGTGGAGGAGGTAGGCTCAATGCCATCAACATTTGCCATTGAAGACAAACAGGGTTTAAGTGTTATTGTGACACAAGATTTGCCGAAGCTAAGTAAGAAGTTGAATGAGGTTGTTCAGGAGCTTAATGCTATAAACTATTCCAAAGCGTTTTCTAGGAGTGGTTACATTGGTATTGGGCAAAATGGAATTAACTCCGCGTATGTGTCCATGAAAGACCTCATTTGTGATTTGTTGCTGGACGTAGCCGATGATACAGATGATATGGCGTATTGTCTGGAGCAGTTCTTGTCCGACGTGAATCTAACGGAGGAACAGAGCGCGGCCGCATTGAGGGCCGCTGGGCAGGATAATGGTCGGGATACTTGGCGTTCGCTCGAGCGTGTTACTTCTCGGCACAATGCGCATCTGGTGGCGAAAGGGACGTATTAAGCGTATTGAATTCGGATGCGCTATCATGTTGTTAGACTTAGGTGGAGAGGAAGGTTTATGCTCCGAATTTGTCGTTTCATCAAGCGTGGTCCGGGTGCGATTCTCGGATGGTGCTCCTTGTGGTGGTCGGGATCGCCGCGTGCACCTGGTATCGGGTGAATGTCGTGGGAACGGATCACGCCCGAGCAGGCGGCGCGAGCCTACGTGCAGATGATCGTCGACGGTGACTTTGAGACGTGGGATGAACTGAACCCGCCGGACCCAGTCTGGTGCCACAACGGCAGGTGCATCATGACGCTCACTGAGGTGTCTGCGCAACGCGAGCAGGGCCCCCAGCTCATCGATCTGAGTGTTCGCCCCACCTACTCCAGCAAGAAGTACGAGGCCGATGTGCGCTTTGACGTCGGCGGCGAGGAACGGTCGTACTCGATGATCCTCACCCGAGGGGATACCGGCTCGGACCTGACGGGATGGTGGAAGGTCAAGCGTGCACCCGAGGACATGACAGAGGTCTGGGCCGACCAGGCGATCTTGTCGGTCACCCACATCGATGGACAAAACCTACACCCAGCCTGAGGAGTCACGGAACCGCAGTTGGCCGACGGATTGGCGACTTGCCACCGCGACGAGTTTCCCGGGCGTCCACGACCTCAGCTTTACGAAGACGACGGACCGCGGTCGTGTGATGGTGCTGCATCAGGACACCGGCCAGTGGCAGGACGTGGATGGAGAACACATCACGATCACCACCTCCGGGGTCTATCGGATCGCTGTCGTGCCGACCGCCCAGGACTTTGAGGAGGTTCGC
>BNJV01000681.1_pt1 | contig 40303 bp, 62 predicted proteins | sample 8540591 | NCBI WGS metagenome assembly BNJV01 (sample SAMD00202457, study PRJDB9452) | human saliva metagenome | host: Homo sapiens
CTATTAAAACTATTATATAACTAATTTTTTCTATCTATACCTGCATTTTCAATTTCATCTATAAGAACTATTGGTGATGTACTTTAAAATTGCAGTGTCTGATATCATCAATGCTCTTGATTGTCCTCCACTTAAACTTGTTATTGGAGTATCTATAGTAAATTTTTTCTCTGCAAGCTCATTAGCTTGATTAAATATTTTTCTATTACACTTTCTCTATCTAAAACTAATCTACTTTCAGTGACGCAAAATCTATAAATTTCTCTAGCAGTTAAGTCCATTACAAAGTTCATATTTTGAGAAAGTTGTGCAACTAATTTATAACTAGGAGAAAATCTTTTTAGCATCCATTAGTTCTCCATTTACAAGAACTGTTCTTTGTTGGAGTGTCTCCTTGAGCTCTCATTCTATATCTGCAAGTAGTTCACTCCTGAACCTGTATATCCTACTATTGCAACTAATTCTCCTGACTTTATTACTAATTTCTTTCATAGCCTTCTTTTTCACCTTTTTGTTATATCCCGAAGTAAAGTGTATGCTTTCAACTTTTTGCTCAGTAACCCAAGTATATCAAGAAGGTCGAAGTCCATTTTACATCTAATTCATTATTATCTATACTCATTTCCTCTCCCTACGTTATATAGAATCAAAAACAGTTCATTGCTAGCTGTTTTCTTAACGATAAAAACAGAATTCGCTGTGCTCGACCAACTCGCTAACAAGTTAGCTCAAACGATGTCGAGATTTACTTGGCTCATTCTATTTGATTTTTATCTAAAAATTTAGATGCAAATTCACTTGTATTTATATTTCAAGATTCGTCAATATTAATTATTTTTTCAAAATTTATTTTTCTTATATTTCCAAGTTGATATTCATTTCCTATTCTAGTTTCACCTAAGCAATATGAACATACTGCTGAAGGTATGGGAATCTTAATTTTCTTTTCCAACACTGTATCTATTTCTTCATTGTCATCCATTATTAAAGAACCAAATTCATAAGTTCTTTGTCCTGTTAAACCATTTATATGGATAATAGCTGCCTTAGGGTTTACTGTTTGTACTCTTTGAAGCAAAAACTTCTTTCTGTCTTGAGAAACTATATCTCCCTTTGTAATAACAACTATATCTGCTAATTTAAGCATATATCTCTATAGGAGTGTTTATTCCACTTAGGTTATCTATTACACACACTGCCTCATTATCTTTTTAAATATAAGGAACATCTATTACATAGTCCAGCACTTTCTGTGATTAATAAGTCCACACCATTGGCTTGTCCTCATTGCACAACTTCTTCTATATTACTTGCAAAAAGTGGTCTGGGCAAACTGAACCTGATAATCCTTTTTACAAGTATTCCTGCTTTTTCATATAAAACATCATCATCTGTGTAAAGACAGTCAAATCCTTAACTATACCAACTTAATTATTTTGTGCCTTTAAACTTATTGTTTTGATCAATAAGTGAAGTCTTTCCAGATGAAGGTATTCTGATACTGTTATAAGTTTCATTATTCAGCTGCTCCTTCCTTAAATGTTTCTTCACACTTTTTAATTAATTCTCCCATATCATTTGAGTAGATAAAGTCCCCAAACCAACCCAAAGCATAGGGTCTACCATTTACAGGATTTTTACTTCTGGGTGTACACTTGGAATAGTCCTTGATTAGCTGAGTATCTCCAACTGCTTTTTCCACTCATAAATTTAATAACTTTTTCAATTCTTTTTGCCTTTTGAAGCCTTAGTCACATAAATATTGGAGATATGATTGCTCTTCTTTTGGGCCATATAACTCTTTTTATCCTTTTCTGGTACCATTTTAGAGAAGAAGTAAGGCATTATTGTTACAACTGGCTCTTTTGTTTTCAAACCATTTGTGCAGGGTGTGTTAGAAAGTAAAAGAATGTCCTAAACTTTTTACACCTTCAAAACCATATAGTTTATAGATATGAATTAAGATTGAGTTGAATAAGTCAAAGTCTGCTATAGGTAATGAAACAGATTTTGCAAATTCAGGTTTTAATAAATCTCCCAAGATCTAGGAACTTTCTACCGTTTAGAGCTGCTTATTAACTATAAATATAGCTGGTACAACTCCCTATCATTGAGTAACTCCATGAGGATCTTTTATGAATATTTTCATTATCAAAATCTGTATTGTATTTTTCAATACCTGTCATATCTTTTAAATATACCTTGTTCTTTGAATTTTCCATTAAATCTTTATCAAAGAATAAGTCGAAACCAGCTGAGATGAACATATCTGCTAATTTATCTATATCATTTTTATCTATTACTTCATCTTTATCCAACCAAGTCCTGAGTAAGCAGCTTTTAATTCATATTTAACTTTTTATATCTTTGTTATCTGCTACGTATTTTTCAAAACCTTCTAATAAAAGGAATTTAACTGGACAAGGTAAAAGTCCCATAAGTGACGCTTCTTTAACTCCTTCATCTCTCTTTCAACAGAAGCTATTGTTTGTTGTAACATTGGAACAAAAGCATCTACATCTTCTTTTAATCATCATTGCTTTTTCTAAAGTGATTCCTTGTTCTTCTAATTTTTGTAAAACTGCAGGATTATCTCAATCCTTTGAACCAATATTTGCAAAACTGGAATTGTTTCGGGTATTTTTCTACTATTGATTTTTATTGACATTGATTTACTAATATACATATTATACTCTCCTTTATATATAAACTCTTATTTATGTTCTTTATTATTTTAGTAAATTATACCTCTTTGTAAACTATTTTCTGTAACATTTGTTACAAATATAGGAAATAAGTGGCTGTTGCAAAATTTTAATTTTACAACAACCTCTTATTTAAAAATTATTAGTTGAAAAGTGTATCTCAAAGAAAGTATTCCTTTTTCTATTTCTTCTATTTTTCTTTTAAACAATCATTTAAAATTCCTCTTTGAGTAACAGAATCTCTAGCTAAGTCTAAATATTTTTGTGCATTTCTTTATCACCTATTCCTATATAGCAATAAAGCAAGTTCAAAATCTTCTCCATCTACTACATCTTCCTCAGCTAATGATATCTGTCTTGATTCTAAAAGAACTTTTATAGCTTCTTCATGTCTTTCTAAGCCTCTTAAACATCTACCCATAGAATATAGATACCAACCATGATTAGCTAGTTCATAAGCTTTTTAAATAAATCTAAAGGCTTCCTCATATCTTCCTGTATCTAGCAAAATTACTCCTTTTACTTCAAAAACCAAGCATCATTTCTTTCTAATTCTATAGCTCTGTCAGAATGTTCTAATATTTCTTCAACTTTTTAGGATCATAACCCTAATTGATATCCTATTTGTGAATGTGCTTTTTCTTTAAATTTAATTTGGTATTCAAGAGCTTTTTCGTAATCTCCCTAGTTGATGATAACACCAAACAAGTAAACTATAAATATATACTATCTCTTTTTCATTTTCTTTATCTTCTACTTCTAAGGTATGATTTAATCTTTGAATTACCTCTTCATATTTTTCTTGTTTAAATAGACAATAAACTAACTCAAAAAGTCTCTCTTCATCTTTTTGAGTTTCTGCTAAGATAGACTTAAGTATTTCCTCAGCTTCTGCATATTTCATATATCTATTATATAGGAAGCTAGAAAAATCTGTTTCTACTCTTCCTTCTTCATCATAGGCATATTTTCTGCTTTCAAGAGCATATTCTATAGCTTTTTCTGAATTTCCATTTCTACTTTCAAGTTTTGATAAGGCTGTATATGTTCCTATTAAAAAGTCACAAGCTAAAGTCACGAGCATACTCATCATCTGGCTCTAATTCATATGCCTTTTAAAAAAATACTCTTTCTGCCTTAATATAATCTTTTTAAGAAAAAGTAAGAATAACCTACTCTCCAATTCCAAAGTGCATTATCTCCTTCTTCATTTTCTATACTTTTTAATATTTCTAAGCTTTTTCATAATTTTTCTATATTATTGTAAGCTTTTTCCCTAATTCTCCTATTAATTCTGTATCTAATTGTTCAGTTGGCAAAGCTTCAATTAAGTCTATTATTTCTTGGTATTTCCATAATTCATCTAACCTTTCAATTTTTCTAATAATTCTTTTTCAAAAATCTTTTACCTCTTTATACTGTTTTTATAAATTTATTTAATTTAAAAACTTATCTAAAGAAGATATTCCTTTTTCTATTTCTTCAATTTTCTTTCTTTAAAATAGTCATTTAGAATTCACGTTCAGTAATAGCATCTCTAGCAGAATCCAGATATTTTTTTGAGCATTGTCTTTGTCACCAATTCCAATATAGCAATGTGCAAGTTCAAAAATCTTCCATCTACTACATCTTCTTCATCTAATGATATCTGTCTTGATTTTTAAAAAGAATTTCTATAGCTTCTTCATATCTTTCTAAACCTCTTAAAGCATCTACCCATAGAATATAGGTACCAACCATTATTATCTTTGTCATAGCTTTTTGAATGATTCTAAGGCTTCTTCATATCTTTTTAAATCTAGTGATATTATTCCTTTCACTTTCAAAAATCCAAGCATCATCTCTTCCTAATTCTATAGCTTTTTCAAAATGTTCCAAAGGCTTCTTCAGATTTATCAGGATTATAACCCTAATTGATATCCAATTTGTGAATGTATCCACTCATCATCTCTTCCTAGTTCTTTTTGCTGCATTTAGATATTTAAGTGCTTCTTCTGGTTGAGATTCTTCTAATTCAGATTCTTCTAATTTTTCCATAAAGCTGTTAATTCAGAATTTATAAAGATTTTTGGCTGATATATCTTTCATCAACCATAGTCAAAGACTTTTTCAATCTTTCAATTCCTTCATTAATCTTTCCACTTCTACCTAAGTTTATACCTATTTCAGTATTAAGCCACTCGTCATCTCTTCCCTAATTCTTTCTAGCTCTCAATAAAGAATGGAAGTGCATCTTCATATCTTCTCTTTATAATTATAAATCCAACCAACTTCTGATAATGAACGTATATCATCTCTATCCAAATCATAAGCTATTACTGCATATTCAAGAGTTTTTCATAGTTATCTAAATTTTCATAACATTGCTATTTCAACATTTGTCCAAGCATCATTTCTTCCTTCTTCTTTAGATTTAATATAACATTCAAGGGCTTTTTCATAATCTCCCTAATAGACGATAGCACCAACCAAGTTGATTATAGATAAAAGCTAAGTCTCTTTTTCTTCATCTTTTAAACTCAAAGCATATTCAAACTTTTTCAATAGCTTCTTGATATCTATCCTAAACCTGCTAAACAAGCTCCATATTCTACATTTATCCAGCATCATTTCTTCCAAGTTTTATTGCTCTTTTTCTTTACATATTTTAAACCTTCTTTATATTCTCCTAAAAATACTATATACCCAAAGCTATTTCTGATACAAGATCAAGATCATTTTTATCATATTTTTCAGCTAACAAATAGAATTCCAAAGCTTTTTAAATCAGATTTTTCTTGTAACAATATCCGATTTCATCATTTATCCAAGCACTATCTCTACCATTTTCTTTTAGATTGAATATAATGTTCAAGTGCCTTATCATAATCCTCTAATTGACGGTAACTCCAACCAAGTAGCTATGAATATGTGCTATATCTTTTTCCTCATCTTTCCACTTCTAAGGCATGATTTAATTTTTAATAGCTTCTTCATGTCTTTCAAGTCTTGATAGACAATATCCAAACTCAACATTTGTCCAAGCATCATCTTGACCAAGTTCCTCAAGTCTTTCTGAAAGTATTTTAATCCTTCTTCATATTTTCCTAAAACATTGTAAAGCCAAGTCTATATCTGACATTGAATAAGTATCTTCTTCATCAAGTTCAACAGCTTTTTAAATAATATTTTAAATGATTCTTCTTTTTATCTAAATTTTTATAACATATTCCTATCTTTTGATAAAGCCAATCATCAGCATCATTTAATTTTTCTAGTTTTAAAAAAATATTCTAATGCTTCTTCATATCTTTCTTGTTTAAATAAACTGTAGCCTAACTCATAAATCCCTTCTACGTCTCTTTTTATTTTTTTGCTAAGATAGGTCTAAGTATTTCTTCAGCCTCTGTATATCTCATATGTCTGTTATATAGACTAGCTAGGAATATTTCTGTATCTATTTTTATTTTCTCTAGTTTTAGCATATTTTTTAGCTTCAAGAGCATATTCTATAGCTTTTTCTGAATTTTCCATTCTCCTCTTCAATTTCTCCTATATTATATATGTCCCCACTAAGAAATCACAAGCTTTTTCATTATCTGGTTCTTGCTCATATACCTTTAAAAAATACTTTTTCTGCCTTTGTGTAATCTTCTAAGAAAAAAAGTAAGAATATCCTATTCTCCAATTCCAAAGTGCAGTATCTCCTACTTCATTTTCTATACTTTTTAATATTTCTAAACCTTTTTCATATTCTTCTATATTGTTGTAAGCTCTTCCCTAATTCTCCCTATTAATTCTGTATTTAATTGTTCAGCTGGTAAAGTTTCTATTAAGTCTATTATTTCTTGATATTTTTCCATTTCATTTAAGCTTTTCAATTTTTCTAATAATTTTTTTCTTTCAAAAATCTTCACCTCTTATATTTTTATTTTTCTTATATATCATAACATTTTTTATATATTTTTATGTAACATATGTTACAAATAAAAAGAGGCTGTTGCAATGATTAAATTTTCAATCCAACAGCATATAGTTTAGTTACGAAATGTGATAGAAAATCAACTAGAATGAGCTCTGAGCAAATCGTAGGAGTGTTTGAGTCAAACGAGTTTCGATTTGCAGCGAATTCGATTTTTATCGTTAGAAATTTACTCAAACGAACTATTACTTTTGTTAATTTGCACAGCCCCCTATTTTTACATAAATTTATTTAATTGATCTAATGAAAATATCTATTTCTTCAATTTTTCTTTCGTATAATCATTTAAAAGTCCACGTTCAGTGATAGAGTCTCTAGCTGAATCTAAATATTTTTTGAGCATTTTCTTTATCACCTATTCCAACATAGCAAGAAGCAAGTTCAAAAATCTTCTCCATCTACTACATCTTCTTCATCTAATGATATCTGTCTTGATTTTTAAAAGAATTTCTATAGCTTCTTCATATCTTTTCTAAACCTCTTAAACATCTCTCCCATACAATATAGGTACCAACCATCATTGTTTAAATCATAAGCATTTTTAAATGAATCAGAGCTTCTTGATATCTTTTTAAATCTAGTAAAACTGCTCCTCTAACCCTCGAAAATCCAAGCATCATTTCTTCCTAATTCTATAGCTCTATCAAAATGTTCTAATGATTCTTTTCTTGCTTCAGGATTATAGCCTAATTGATATCCAATTTCTGAATGTATCCACTCATCATCTCTTCCCTAATTCTTTTGCTATATTTAGATATTTAAGGCCTTCTTCTGGTTCTGGGTTTTCTAATTTTCCATAGTACCAACCTAGTTCAGAATTTATAAGGATTTTTCTATTGATATCAGCTTCATCAACCATAGTCAAAGACTCTTTCAATTTTTCAATTCCTTCACTAAGCTTTCCACTTCTACCTAAGTTCATAGCTATTTTCAGTTTTGATCCATTCATCATCTCTTCCTAATTCTTCAGCTCTCAATAAAAATGGAAGTCCTTCTTCATAGTTGTCCATACAATCATAGATCCAAGCAACTTCTGATAATATACGTATATTATCTCTATCTAAATCGTAAGCTATTAAGGCATAGTCAAGTGCTTTTTCATAATTATCTAAATTTTCATAGCATATTGCTATTTCTATATTTGTCCAAGAATCGTTTCTTCCTTCTTCTTTAGCTTTAAGTTGATATTCTAGTGCTTTTTCATAATTTTCTAATTGATGGTAACACCAACCAAGTTGACCATAGATAAAAAGCTAAATCCTTTTCTTCATCTTTTTAAACTTAAAGCATAGTCAAACTTTTCTATGGCTTCTTCATATTTTCTAAACCTGCTAAACAAGCTCCATATTCTACATTTGTCCAAGAATCATCTTTGGCCAAGTTCTTCAAGTCTTCTAAATATTTCAATGCTTCTTCATATTTCCCAAAAGAATCATAAAGCCAAGCTATCTCTGATAGTGAATACGTGTCTTTTTCATCAAGTTCAACTGCTTTTTTAAAATAATATTTTAGAGCATCTTCTCTTATCTAAATTCTTGTAGCATATTCCTATTTGTCTGTAAGTCCAAGCATCTGCTTTATTTAATTTTCTAGAGTATATTCCAATGCCTCTTCATATTTTCCTTGTGCTGATAAACAGTAGTTAACTCCGAAAGAGTCCATTCATCTTCTTTATTTTCAGCTAACTGATTTCTAAGTATTTCTTCAGCCTCTGTGTATTTCCCATATCTGTCATATAACCAAGCTAGGAAAAAATCAGTTTCTATTCTTCCTTCTTCATCATAGACATATTTTTTACTTTCAAGAGCATACTCTATAGCCTTTTCTGAATTTCCATTTTTATTTTTCAAGTTTTGCTAAATTTCTATATATTGTTATTAAAAAAATCAGAAGTGTCGTTGTCATCAGGATCTAATTTCGTATGCTTTTTAAGAAACATTTTTCTGCATTCACAAAATCATCTAAGAAAAATAAGAATAGCCCGCTCCAATTCCAAATTAAACTATGTCCTTCTTCAAATTCTATAGTTTTTTAATAGCTCTAAAACCTTTTGCATAATTTTTCTACATTATTGTAGGCTCTTGCTAATTGCCCTATTAAGTCTGTATTTAATTGCTCAGCTGGTAGAGCTTCTATTAAATCTATTATTTCTTGATACTTTTCTAACCTCATGTAATTTTTCAATTTTTCTAATAATTCTTCTTTCAAAATCTTCACCTCTTATATTTTTTACTTTTCTTATCTATTATATCATTAATATATTTTTTATATAATATTGTTGAAAAATAAAAAAATAGGAATAAAAAGAAAAACACTAGCTATCGCAGTTGCTAGTGTTTCTGTAATTCCTATTTTCTTATTAATTGCGACATATTGCTATATCTTTTTAACTTATTATAACTTTTTTAAGAATGTCAACAACTATGTTATAATATCTTGTATCCCTTAGACAATCCCATTAACCTTTTCAAGTTACTTTTTATTTTTCAAAATTGAGTACAATATATATAATAATTAAGGACATGAGGTGAGAAAATGTATAAGCATGTATTTGACCTGTTCCATCAAGAAGATTAGGAATATCTTTAGGAGTTGACTTAGTTGTAAGTAAAAGTTGCAATCTTAACTGTATTTTTGTGAGTGTGGAGCGACTAAAAATTCAACTAGAAAGACAAAGATTTAAAGATATGAATGAAATACTTGAAGAAATATCAGCCGTATTGAAAAGATATAAAGCCTGACTATATAACATTTTCTGGAAGTGGAGAGCCCACTTTAAGTTTGGATTTAGGTAATATTTCTAAGGCTATAAAAGAAGATTTAAAATATCAAGGTAAGATTTGTTTTAATTACTAATAGCTTACTTCTAGCTGATGTAAATCTTATGAAAGAGTTAGAATATATAGACTTAATTGTTCCTACTTTAAATACATTAACTCAAGATATTTTTTTGAAAAATTGTTAGACCTGACTACAGAACAAGTGTGGAAGAAATTAGAAAAGGCTTCATCAATCTAAACAAATCTAATTATAAAGGAAAAATTTGGATAGAAATTTTTATTCTTGAAAATGTTAATGACAGTGACAAAAATTTTTGTAGATATAGCTAATTTTTAAAATCTGAAAATATTAGATACGATAAAAATTCAATTAAATACTATTGATAGAGTTGGAGCAGAAAGAGATTTAAAAGCTATAAGTTTTTGAAAAATTTCAAGAGCTAAGAAGATTTTTAGAAGAAAATGGACTAGACAATATAGAAATAATAAAGAGCTTTAGGTGAACTTGAAGAAGATAAGAAAATTCAAGTAAATCAAGAACTTTTAGATAATATGAAACAAAAAGAGATTATATCAAGAAGAAGAGATTAATAAGATTTTTATTAAAATTTTTAAAAAAGTTGTTGACAAAGTTTTTAGATATAGTGATTATGAGTTGATGTCCTTTGAATGACACGAGCCGCTTTAGCTCATCTGGTAGAGCAACTGACTTGTAATCAGTAGGTGATTGGTTCGACTCCGATAAGCGGCACCAGTGCCCCGTTCGTTCAGTGGTTAGGACATCAGATTTTCACCTGGAAACAGGGGTTCATTCCCCTACGGGGTACCATTACAATTGAAATACAGATGGTTGGTCCCTCGAGCGGTCAAAGGATCAGACTGTAAATCTGACGGCTCAGCCTTCGAAGGTTCGAATCCTTTCCCCAACCACCATCTAAAAACAATCAACTACACTTCGGTGTAGCTTTTTATTTTTCTACTTTGTGATATAATAATAAAGAAGGCTAAAAAAATAAGAAAATGGTGATTGTATAGCTATGGAAAAAGATATTTGAATATGCAAGAAAAAAATAATATTTCAGACATACATATAATTGAAGGTGAAAGAATATATTTTAGAAAAGATGGAGAAATCGTAGCATATGAAGATAGTCAAAGCCTTAGTAGAGAAGATATCTTTGAAAATCTGCTCAGGAAAATTTGAAGAAGATTTTGCTTACACTGACTCTAAAGAAATCAAAGATATAGAATAAATTCTTTTTCACTAAAGGGAAAGTTAGCTTTTAGTTATAAGAGTAATTAATGATGAAGCTGTAAAGTTATAAAGGTGAATTCATCAATAAGGTTATTGATGAAAAAAATCTTTATCTCTAAAAAGATGGCTTAGTCTTAATAAGTGGAATTACAGGAAGTGGTAAATCTACAACTCTTGCTAATATAATAGAAAAATTTAATGAGAATAAAAGTATTAAAAATCTTAACAATAGAAGATCCCATTGAATATTTTTTTGAGAATAAAAAGCTTTAATCATACAAAGAGAATTAGGAACAGATGTTGAAAGTTTTGAAAAAGCTTTTAAAAAGTTCACTAAGACAGGATCCTGATGTTATTGTATTGGGAGAAATAAGAGATGAAGAAAGTCTATTCTCAGCTTTAAAAATTAGCTGAAACTGGACATCTAGTTTTTTTCTACTTTACATACTATGAATGCTGTTGAAAGTATAAATAGACTTGATTTCTATGACAAAATCTGATAAAAAGATTTTGTAAGGAGCAGCTCGCTTCTGTTTTGAGATTTATTTTTCTCAAGAGCTATATAGAGATAAGAAAAACTAAGAAAGTTAAAGTTATTTTTTGAAATTTTAAACAACACTAAAGCTGTGGCAAATTTAATTGTCAATAATAAGCTAAATCAAATTCCGAGCCTTATTGAAAGTGGAATTGAAAACTATATGATAACAAAGGAAAAATATTTTAAGAAAAATAGAAATAGAGAGTGATTAAACTGTTAATAGAAACGAATGTAAATAAATTTAAGGAGTATAGAAGAATTTACTAGAGTAATGGCTTCTGAACTTTGAAGATAAAAATTCTTTTTGATTAAAAATATGGTCGCACACTTATGACTCTAGCACTCGTAGGGTGTCAAACTATGAGTTAGACCATTAAGCATAGTCAGCATATATAGAAATAGGTATGCAGAGGTAGCAACTTAAAAAGCTATCCCAATACTACTCGAATTGCTGGAAACCCCAGCTAGTGATAACTACAACATAGTACCTAAATAATATGGTACAAATGTGAAAGTGGCGAAAGCAGAAAAATATACTAGATGGCATAAGGTTAAATCCTAAGTGTTAGTTAGTAATACCCTCAAATCAAAAGATTTGGGAAAGGCTAAAAATGGGCAAATCAGCAGCCAAGACCGCAAGGTAAGGTTCAACGACTATTCTCCTGAGGGAAGTACACTCAGTCTAGTGGAAGTGGTAGACCCAAACAGATAAAGCTGTGGGATAAGATATAGTCTGTGCTTAATAGAAATATTAAGAAGTTCATAAGAGAACTGCATAAGTGGTAGCGTACTTATGTGAACGACAACCTCTAAAAACGACAGAGTCAGTTTTAGGTTCATATATTTAGAAAAATTTTTACTTTTTCATTTACTTATAGTATAAAAAGTAGTATACTATATATAGGTAAATGGAGGTGAAATCATGATGGAAAAAGATATAAGTTTAGATTTTTATCCAACTAAAACTCAAATAGCAATATTAAATTGTACTTTTGGTTGTGTAAGATATGTTCATAATCATTTTTAGGTTTAAAACAAGAGCTATATAACAAAGAGAAAATCTATGTCATATAATCAATGTAGCAAAGCACTGACGGTTTTAAAACAAGAGAAAGAATGGTTAAAAGATGTAGATAAATTTTTCTTTACAAAATTCTTTTAAAAGATTTAGATAAAGCCTATAAGAACTTCTTTAGTGGAAGAGGCTATCCAAAATTTAAATCTAAGAAAGATAATAGAAAATCATACAGAACCAATTATACAAATAATAATATAGAGTTTTTAGATAAATGGATAAAAGTACCCTAAGTTAGGAAAACTAAAAATAAGAGATAAAATGAAACCACAAGGAAGAATAATAAGTGCAACAATAACACAAGTACCTAGTGGAAAATATTATATATCTTTATGTTGTACTGATGTAGAAGCTGAAAAATTAGAAAGTACAAAATAAGAATGTTGGAATAGATTTAGGTATAAAGGACTTTGGTGATTACCAGTGATGAGATCTCAATAGAAAATCCAAAATATTTACAAAAATCTTTTGAATAAACTAGCTATATTACAAAAAGAAGACTATCACGAAAACCAAAGGGTAGTTCAAATAGAAATAAAGCTAGAATAAAAGTAGCAAGATTATTTGAAAAATATCAAATCAAAGAGAAGATTTTTGCAAAAATTATCAACAATGCTAATAAAAGAATATGATATTATCTGTATTGAAGATTTTACAAGTAAAAATATGGTAAGAAATCATAAATTAGCAAGAAATATTGTAGATGTATCTATGGAGTGAATTTAATAGAATTTTTAGAATACAAAGCTAAATGGTACAAAAAGAACAATAGTAAGAGTAGATAAATTTTTGCAAGTAGTCAAATATGTAATTGTTGTGATATAGAAATGAAGAAGTAAAAAGATTTATGTGAGAGAATGGACTTGTCCAGTATGTGAGCTGTACATAATAGAGATATAAATGCAGCAAAAATATACTAAAAGAAGGACTAAGGATATTAGGTATAAGTGCTTAAATAAAAAATATATGAACTGTAGGAACTATGGGGATAGCTTGGTAAATTTAGTTGGCTAACAAAAGCAACTCATTACTCTAAGAACCCCTGCGACTCTAGCACCTCGTAGGGTGTCAGTCGTGGGAGGTTCAGATCCAAAGAGAAGAAAAATTTAATTAAGATAAAAGCAAGCTCTGGAAAAACTTAAATAAGAATACAGAATTTTCATATATGATTTAGAGAATAAGATAGAAGACCAAATTTTAACTAGTGTAAAATAAGTCTATTAAAAACTTTTAAATAAAAATTATGCTTGGGGTCTCTCTTATGGGAGTACGTCCAACTAAAGTTTTAAGAAGACTTTTTAATCAATGGCTGTGGCTATGAAGAAGCTAGAAAGATTTTAAAAAGACTTCTACTTAGTTACAGATGATAAAATAAATCTTATGGAAACTGTTGTAGAATTGGAGCTTTTTAGACAAAGAGCATATAAATCTATATCTGGGAATACCTTTTTGTCCAACTAAATGTAAGTATTGTTCCTTTGCTTCCTATGAAATAGGTGGTGAGTTGGAAGATTCTATAATGATTTTGTAGAAGCACTTTTTAAAAAGAAAATTCAAATAATAGGAGATTTTCTAAAAACATATAATAAGAAAGTTTCTTCTATATATTTTGGTGGTGAACTCCAAGTACATTGACAGAAATAGATTTAGAAAGAGTTTTAAAGAAATTACTTGAAAATATAGATATGTCAGATGTGAAAGAATTCACTTTTGAGGCAGGTAGAGAAGACTCTTTAAATATCGAAAAATTAGAAATAATGAAGAAATATTCAGTAGATAGAATAAGTCTAAACCCACAATCATTTAACTTAGAAACTTTTAAAAAGAGTCAATAGAAGATTTAATAGAGAAAACTTTGACCCTAATATTCAAAGAAGCTAAAAAAACTAGGTTTTATAATAAATATGGATTTAATAATAGGCTTGCCTGAAGAAACAACTGAAGAAATTTCAGATACTTTAGCTCAATTAAAATGCCTATGACATAGATAATTTAACTATACACTGTTTAGCATTTAAAAAGAGCTTCAAGCTTTTTAAAGAAAGCCAAGAAAGAAACTCTATAGACAGAGCCTTGATAGAGGAACATATACAAGAGATAGTTAAAGATGAAACCTTACTATATGTATAGACAAAAATATCATTGAGTGGGGAGAAAATATTGGCTATTCTAAAGAAGGAAAAGAAAGTATATTCAATATTGAAATGATAGAAGAAAAATCAAAATACTATGGCATTAGGGTGGAGGTGGTATAAGTAAGATTGTTATTGAAGAAAGAAAACGGTATAGACTACATTGAAAGATATGTAAACCAAAAGATCCTGCCCTATATATAAGGGAATTAGATAAAAGATGCAAAGATAGAGATGTTTAGGAAGGAGAAGATAGTGAAAAAGATTATAAGCTTTTTACTATTTAGTTGCTTTATTTGCAAACTCTTATGCAAAGCCAGCACTAAATAATAATGATTATAGATTGATTATGAGTTCTCAAAATATGCAAAATGAAAAAGAGGAACTATTAGATATAACATAAAGCTAGGAACAAGATATGTTAGGAAGAAAAAAATTTCTCAAGTCTTATGTTACAAAAATTATGGAATATAGAGAAATAACTGGTGGTTTTGACAAATTAGAGGATTTAAAAAGAATTAAAGGAATAGGAGATGCAACTTACCAAAAATTATCTAAATCTTTTAAAGTGTAGGTTCAGCACCAACTAAAAACAACTATATATCAATTCAGCTAATGATATAACTTTAAAATACTATGGATTTTCTAAAAAGAAATATTCAGACATATTTAGATAAAAATGATAGAATAACTGATAATATTGAATTTCAAAAAGTAGTTAAGAAAAAAACTATGAAGAATTAAAAGATTTAATTAATTATGGAGGAAAAATAATGGGAAGATTAATAAGAGGTTTAAGTAAAATGCTAGGTTTTTTGTAGCAGATACAACTGATGTTGTTCAAAAAGCCTTAGACATACATAAATATGACGAATATTCTATGAAAAACATTTGACTTTTGTACTTTGGCCGCTATAATGGGAGCTACTTTAAAAAGGGGAAGATAAATTAACTATTAGAACAGATACTGATGGTTATATAAAAATATAGTTGTCAATTCAGATGCTAATGGAGATATAAAAGGTTACCTTATAAACACAAGTGAAGAAAACTTGAATGGTCTTGGAAAAGGAACTATGAGAATTATTAAAGATATGGGGCTAAAAGAACCTTATATTGCAATTACTAATGTAGATTATTCTCTCATTGCCTGATGATATAAGTGCATATTTCTATAACTCAGAGCAAATTCCTACTATTATTTCATTGGCTCTGTGAAGATACTAATGATGGCAAAAATACTATGTGCTGGTGCTTTATGTGCAATTACTCCTGGAGCAGATGAGGATTTTATTACAAAATTAGAAAGAAAAAGCTGAGCTAACAAGACCTCATGAATGAACTTATGAAAGGTGGTATGAGCTAGAGCAAATAATAAATCTTCTATATGATGATATGGACACTGCTGATGATAGCTTAGTTGAAGAATATGAAATATTGGAAGAAAAAGAATTAAAATATAATCTGTGATTGTAATTTGATAGATTTCAAAGAGGAATTATGACACTTGAAAAAGAAGAATTAAAAACATATTTTTGAAGAAGAAAAAGGAAATTGAAGCAGAATGTCAATCTGTGGTAAAAATACAAACCACTGAAAAATGACTTTGAAGATATATTGAAGAAATAAAAATGAATGGGACTGTTACAATTAATAAAAAGTAAAAATAGTTCGTTACTGAGTAAATTTCTTTATTTTTACTTTAGGATTGTAATCTTAATTTTGTAACAGCCTCTTTTTATGTTAATTAAAGCCAAAGAAATAAACTACTATTGCAAGGACTATAAGTATAATAGAAAAATAGATATTTCTATCTTTTAGCATTTCTTCTATTTTCCTCATTATTTATAATACAACATATAATAACAGTTCCTCCAATAGTCTCCATAAATATTTTTCATTTATTGAAGAAAATACATCCCTCAAAAACCCAATTTATAAACCATCTACAACATATCCTAGGCTAAGCAAGATTTATAATTGCATAGATTCCAAAAATACAATATCATATATATCTTTTTACCAATACTCATAACATTTTACCTCCATATTATTAATCTACTTATCTATTGATATAGGCTCCTATTGTAAAAATTAGCATTATAATAAAATCTGAATAGTCTTTTTGTTATTTTTAACATTTTTGATATCCAAAAATATAGAAAAATGATATTGACCTAGAAAAGAATTTCTAGTAATTGATGGAATATTCTTCATTAATTCCTAAGGTGAAAAATAAGGTATTTATAAGATATACTATACAAAAATATATATCATAGTAAAAAAAGTCCACTATATATTCTATTCAAAACATTCACAGCATTCTACCTCACTATTATTAATTTTACTTATTTGAATTATAGCAAAATTTAAAACTATTCAATACTTTTTATGATATAATATAATGTAAAATGTAAAAATCAGATCAGTAATTTTATTTTCCAAGATTTTTAATAAATAGGAGATGAAAAATGAATAATTTAATTGTAGCAATAGATGACCCGCAGGAAGTGGAAAGAGTACTCATAGCAAAAACTTCTTGCTAAAAATATGATTTAACATATATAGATACTGGTGTATGTATAGAATGATAACTCTTTATCTTTTTAGAAAAATAATATAGATATCAATGATTTAAAAGAGGTAGAAAAGAGTTTTAAATACTGTAAATTTAGATATGCAAGGAGATAAATTCTATCTAGATAATGTTGATGTAAGTACAAAGATAAGAGAAAAAGAATAAATGATAATGTATCTAAAGGTTGCAAGTATTAAGATAGTTAGAAGTAATTTAGTAGATTTACAAAGAAAAGATTAGCAATAATAAAAGATGTTATCTTAGATGGTAGAGATGTTGGAACTGTTATCTTCTCCTAATGCACAAGTTAAAATATTTTTAATAGCTAGTCCTGAAGAAAGAGCAAGAAGAAGATATAATGAATTTCTTGAAAAGAAAACTGAAATAACTTATGATGAAGTTTTTAAAAATCTATAAAAGAAAGAGACCATATAGACAGTACAAGAGATGAAAGTCCTTTTGTTAAAGCTGACGATGCTATTGAACTGATAGCACAAATTTAACAATAGAAGATGTAATTAATTTCATATCAAAAGAAATTGAAAAAGCTAAATAAAAAAATAATGAGGGAAATCTATGTATAATTTATTAAGAAAAAGTAGGCTTGACTTTGTATAGACCTTTTATGAAGGAGAAGATGAAAACCTTTATAGATAAAAAGATTAAGTCAAGATTTTTTTCAGATTTAAAAGATGAAGAATATATTTGGATACATTGTTCATCAGTTGGAGAAGTAAATTTATCAGAGGATTTAGTAAAGAAATTCTATTCTATATCAAGGAAAAACATATTAATTTCAACTTTTACAGATACTGGTTATGAAAAATGCTGTGAAAAATATTCTGATAAGAAAAGATAAAAGTTATATACTTTCCAATAGATGACAAAAAGAAAATAAATGAAATTTTTAAATAAAAATCAAATTAAAACTTTTAGTTTTAGTAGAAACTGAACTTTGGCCTAACCTTATAAAATGAAGTCAATAAAAAAAAATTCAAGAATTATAGTTGTAAATGGTAGAATTTCAGATAGAAGCTATCCAAGATATAAAAAAACTTAAATTTTTATTGAAAGTCTATGTTACAAAAGATAGATTACTTCTATATGCAATCTGAAATTGATAGAGAAAGAATTGTAAGTTTAGGTGCTGATGAAAAGAAAACTGAGAATGTTGGAAACTTAAAGTTCAGTATATCTCTTGAAAAAAATATTCTGATGATGAAAAAGATGAATACAGAAAAGTTTTTAAACATTGGAGATAGAAAAGTTTTTGTTGCAGGTAGTACAAGAACTGGTGAAGATGAGGTAATTTTAGATGTCTTTAAAAAGATTAAAAACTATGTTTTTAATAATAGTCCCAAGACATTTAGATAGACTGCCTAAAATAGAAGAGCTAATAAAAGAAAATAATCTAACTTATGTTAAATACAGTGACTTAGAAAACAATATCTCAACAGGAAAAGAAGATATAATTCTAGTGGATAAAATGGGAGTTCTTAGAAAACTATATTCTATATCTGACATTGCCTTTGTTGGAGGAACTTTTGGTAAATATTGGAGGACATAACTTACTTGAGCCTCTGTTCTATAGAAAGGCTGTTATCTTTGGAAAATACACTCAAAATGTTGTGGATATTGCAAAGGAAATCCTAAGAAGAAAAATAGGTTTTCAAGTTAATGATGCCGAAAGAATTTGTTGAAGCAATTAAGAATATTGAAAGTGGAAAAATTTCAGATGAAGAAATCAACTCTTTTCTTTGAAGAAAAATAAAATGATAGCGTTAAATATTGTGAAAAAGGAAAATTTAATTATGAATAATATAAAAGATGAAGCAAAAAGACTTATGGAAGCACTTCTTCCACTCGGAGAAATCAAATTATAATATCTATATGTATAAATTACTTGATTATCCTGAGTATATAATGTATGATAATGATGTGATGAAAGCTAAAAATCAAAAATGGAATGAATATTTTGGAAATTCTAATCCTATTGTTGTGGAAATAGGTACTGAAGTGGAAACTTCATGTATCAACTTGCTGAAAGAAACTTAATAAAAATTTCATTGGTTTAGAATTAAGATTTAAAAGATTGGTCTTAGCTACACAAAAATGTCAAAAAGAAATATAAAAATGTTGCCTTCCTTAGAAAAAGAGGAGAGGAATTAGAAGATTTCTTAGCTGAAAATGAAATATCTGAAATGTATATAAATTTCCCCAGATCCTTGGGAAGGAACAGAAAAGAACAGAATTATACAAGAAAGATTATTTGAAACTTTAGATAAAATTATGAAAAAAAGATGGAGTTCTATACTTTAAAAACTGACCACGATACTTATTATAGTGATGTTTTTAGAGCTAGTAAAAACTTTAAAAAAATTATGAAGTAGTTTATCATACTTGATTTACATAATTCAGAAAAAGCTGAAAAATAATATAAAAACAGAGTTTGAACAATTATTTTTTTACATAAAACATAATAAAAATATAAATTACATTGAAATAAAAAAATTAGTATAAAAATTACACTTTTAAAAATAATTCGTTACTGAGTAGATTTTAAAAATTTCTTTAACGATTACTTGCCTGCCATTAGTGTTTCAGGAGTCTGAAATGCTCCTTCAACAATAATGGACGTCGCAGTAATCTTAATAAAGTAATTAAGTCAATTTTTAAGGAAAAATTATAAGGTTTAAAGAATATTTATCTAAAAATAACAGAGAATATAGGAGGAAAAAATGGCTGGTTATGTTGTAGTAGGTACTCAATGGGGAGACGAAGGAAAAGGTAAAATCATAGATGTTTTATCAGAAAAAGCTGATTATGTAGTAAGATTTCAAGGTGGAAATAATGCAGGTCACACAGTTGTTGTGGACGGAGAAAAGTTCATTCTACAACTTCTGCCATCAGGTGTGCTTCAAGCTGGTACTTGTGTGATTGGACCAGGTGTTGTTGTAGATCCCTAAAGTTTTTCCTAGACGAAATAGATAGAATAGAGAAAAGAGGAGCTAGAACTGATCATGTTATTATAAGTGATAGAGCACATGTTATTATGCCTTATCACATTGAAATGGATAAAATTAGAGAAAGTGTTGAAGATAGGATAAAAATAGGAACAACTAAAAAAGGAATTGGACCTTGTTATGCCGATAAAATTTCAAGAGATGGTATAAGAATGGCTGATTTACTTGATTTAAAAACAATTTGAAGAAAAATTAAGAGCTAATTTAAAAGAAAAATGAAATATTTACAAAAATTTATGGTATTGAACCACTAGATTTTTGATACTATCTTTGAAGAATACAAAGGATATATTGAACAAATAAAACATAGAATAGTTGATACTATCCCAATAGTAAATAAAGCATTAGATGAAAATAAACTTGTACTTTTTGAAGGAGCACAAGCTATGATGCTAGACATCAACTACGGAACTTATCCTTATGTTACTTCATCATCTCCTACACTTGGAGGAGTTACAACAGGAGCAGGTGTTTCACCAAGAAAAATAGACAAAGGTATTGGTGTAATGAAAGCCTATACAACAAGAGTTGGAGAAGGGCCTTTTGTAACAGAACTTAAGAATGAATTTGGAGATAAGATTAGAGGAATCGGTGGTGAATATGGAGCTGTAACTGGTAGACCTAGAAGATGTGGTTGGCTTGATTTAGTTGTAGGAAGATATGCAACTGAAATCAATGGACTAACTGATATCGTTATGACTAAGATAGATGTCTTAAGTGGATTAGGAAAACTAAAAATATGTACTGCCTATGAAATAGATGGAGTAATTCATGAATATGTACCCTGCTGATACAAAATCATTAGATAGAGCTATACCTATTTATGAAGAACTTGATGGTTGGGATGAAGATATCACCAAATTAAAAATACGAAGATTTACCAGTAAATTGTAGAAAATATATAGAAAGAGTTCAAGAGATATTAGATTGTCCCTATATCTGTTGTATCTATCGACTCAGATAGAAATCAAAAATATATATTAAAGAAATATAGAAAAAGTTTCATATAAAATAATCCAAGGTTGTTGTAAGCATATTTTGTGGAAATAAAAATAAACGAGTTACACTGAATATATTAGTAAAAATAAGTGAATCTGTATTCTAAATTTTTAGATAAAAATCAAACAGAGTGAGCCGAGTAATTCTCAGCGTGTTTGAAGCTGACTTGTCAGCAAGTTTGCTGAAATTACAGCGAACTCTTGATTTTTTTATCGTTAAGAAATTTAGCTAGCAGTGAACTGTTTTTACTATACTATCTGGACTGTAAATAAACTATTTTTATTTCGTTATTTACAACAACCTTTATTTTATATGTAAATATCGAAAGGAAGAATATGAGAACATTATTATTATTAAGAGGAATACAAGCAAGTGGGAAAGTCCACTTGGATAAAAAGAAAATAACTTAGAACCATACACATTAAGTGCTGATAATATAAGATTAAATATTGCAAACCCTGTTTTACTTGAAGATGGTTCTTATGAAATTAGTCAAAAATACAATAAAGTAACTTGGGAACTTTTATATAAGTATTTAGAAATGAGAATGCAAATGGTGATTTTACTATAATAGATGCCACTCACTCAGACCTTAAGCTTTTTGAATAAATACAAAGATTTAGCAAGTATATACAAATATACTATGTATTGTCTAGAGTTTGATGTTCCTTTAGAAGAAGCTTTTAAAGAGAAATAAAGAAAGAGATAACTATAAATATGTACCTGAAAGAGTTATAGAAAGAACTTATGAAACTATTAAAAATAATGAAAAAAATTACCAAGTGCTTTAAAGAAAATAGAATCAATAGATGAGATAATAAATTTCTATACAGCCGATGTAAATCAATATGAAAAAGTTGTAATTATTGGGAGATATACATTCTGTGCTGAACCTTTAAAAGAAGCTTTTAAAAGATTTCAATGAAGAAACTCTTTATATCTTTGTTGGTGACTATTTTGATAGAGGAATACAGCCAGTTGAGACTTTCAATATAATGTTAGACTTATTAGAAAAACCTAATGTTATTTTTAATTGAAGGAAACCACGAAGAAAAGAGATGAAAAAATTCATCTATGATGAAGAAAAAAATATACTAAAATCTTTTGAAGAAACAACTTTATTGCCTCTTTTAAAAGAATATGATATGGACTATGTAAGAGCCTCTTTAAAGAAAATATATAAGAAACTAAGACAATGCTTTTGCCTTTGAATTTAGAGGTAAAAAATTCTTATGTAATCATGGAGGTTTACCACTTGTTCCAAAGCTGACTTTAGTTTCAGCTAAAGAAATGATACATGGAGTTGGAAAATATGAAACTGAAATAGGTGAAATCTATTCTGAAAAACTATAAGAAAGGTTTATGCTAAGGTTTCATACAAGTCTCATGGACATAGAGGTGTAAATGATGGACAATTCTCTTATTGCCTTGAAGATAGAGTAGAGTTTGGAGGAGAATTAAAGGTTTTAACTATTGATAATGAAGGAAAAATTAAAAAGACTGGTATAAAAACTCTGTATATAATAAAGGTTTAAAAAACTACCAATGTCAGGTGCTGTAGAAAAAGTTGAATTTAATACAGCAAATGAACTTATCAATGAAATGATAAGACATCAATTTATTACTGTTAAAGAATGTGAGTATAACTTAATTTCATTGAACTTCAATAGAGAAGCATTCAATAAGAAAAAAATGGAATGATTTAACAATAAAGGCTAGAGGGCTATTTGTAGATAAAGACAGTGGAGAAGTTAAAAATCAGAAGCTATAATAAATTTTTCAACTTTTGGAGAAAGACATGTAAACTTAGGTTATTTAAAGAAATATGCAACTTATCCAATTAGAGCATTTAAAAAAATACAATGGTTTCTTAGGTTTAGCCTCTGTTGTAAATAATGAAATTGTTCTTACTTCAAAGTCTGTAACTTCTGGAAAGTATAAAGATATTTTCCAAGATATTTGGAATAAAGTAGAAAGCGAAGTAAGAGAATTATTAAAGCAAACTATGATAGAAAAATAATTGTACAGCTGTTTTTTTGAAGTAGTTTCTCCTGAATATGACCCCTCATATAATAAAAATATGATAAAGAACATCTATACTTATTGGATTTCATAGAAAAATAAATTGGATTTAGACACTCATAATATAGATTTAGAATTTCTCTGAAAATCTAATGAAAAAAAGTTGAATTTTCTTCTGATTTACTTACTAAAAAAAGAAGAACTTACAAGATTAGAAAACTATGATGAATTATATAATTTCTTAGCTGAAAAGAAAAAAAGTTTAGAAGAATTTGAAGGTTATGTACTATGTGATAATTCTGGTTTCATGTTTAAATTTAAGTTACCTTACTATAACTTATGGAAAACAAGAAGAGCTTGGCTTGAAAGATATCGTTCAGCCTTAGCTAAGGGTAAAAAGTTGAAGTAACTGAAAAAGATGAGCATAGACATTTCAAGAAATTTCTATTAAAATTAGGTAAAGGATAAATTACAAGAATTAAGTATAATAGATGTAAGAGAACTATATGAAAAAGAAAATTAAAATAAAAAGAGAGGTATGAAATGAGTGTTAGACTTTTTATTTCTATTGATTGCTGGAGTGTTTTTTGCTTCTATATTTTTTAATAATTGGAATTATATATGAAAAACATATCAAAAATAATATGAAAGGTTATGATAAGGAAGTAGAAGGAAAAGTTTTAGAAGTTATAAAAATCTGGGAAAGATGGTGTTGTTGGGAAATTATTTGCTACTTTTTGTTGTGTATCAGCATGAAATAAATAATCATAAATATATTGTTAGACCTTATAGTTTTAGAAAAATTCAGCCTATAAATCAAAAAGATATTTTTGATTCTGGAAAATGTTACTTGTATTATTTATAGAGGAAATCATGGTGGAACTAGTCAAACAAAATATCATACAGGTGAAGATATAATAGTAAAATATAATTCTAATAATCCTAAAGAGGCATGAAATTCTGAATGATAAGGATAAAACTTTTTGCATCTAAAGTTTTCAAAATAGTAGGAAAAATACTTATGATTATCCCACTAATTTTTCCTTTATCATATCATTTTTGTAAAGGACAGGTTCAATAAGTAAGGAGACTATATGAAAAAGAAATAAAAAGTCCCTAATAAGTGCTTGCTTTATTAGGAGACAATGTGAAATATTCAGGTGGAAATAATCTCACACCAGAACTTGTTACATTGTTGGAGAAATATAATGTGGACATTAGAAAGTTTGCCCTGAGTGTTTTTGGAGGTTTACCCATACCAAGAGTACCCTCTGAAATTAGAGAGAATAAAGTTTTTAGTAAGGATAACAGAGATATTACTGAAGAATTTTTAGCAGGAGCTGAAGAAACTTTAAAAGTAGCTAAGGAAAAATGAAGTTAATTTTGTTATTTTTAAAAGAAAGAAGTCCCCTCTTGTGGTAGCACTCTATATCTACGATGGAAGCTTTTCAGGTAATATTATTCCAGGACAAGGAATTACAGCTAAAAGATTGACTGAAGAAAAGATAAAAGTCTTTCTGAAGAGAATTTAGAAGAGATTGAAAAATATTTAGTAGAATTGGATAAAAATTAGAGGTCTTATGGAAAATCTATACAATGAGGTTTATTCTCTTTACCTATGGAAGAAAAAGAAAGAGATTTTAGAAAAATTTAGCCAAGAAGTACAATATGGAGCTTTTTAAGATTTGAAACTTTTCTCCAAGTATTCAAAAATCAACTTTTTACAGCTATTTTTTAAATACAAGGAAAGTGAGTTTGTTTTTGTTCCAGGATACTGTAACTCTAGGTTATGAAGGACTGCCTAAGAATTTATCTGATGAAACTTTAAAAAGTTTTAAAATATTGTTTAGATGAAACTGAAGACTTAGATACAGTTTTAGAGAATATATCAGAGATAACTTTTAGTAAAATTAGAAAAGCTACTATAAAGCCTATGTTAGTTGAAAGAGAATTACAAACTGTAGCTTGGAGAAAATCTAATTTAGAAGAATTAAAAAGACTTTGACAGTGATTTACTAAAAGGACTATAATGAGTTTAAAAATTCTAACCACAATAGACTGACATTAGATGAAACAGCTAGATTTACAAAAGTTGGAAATGACATAGAAATAGAGTTATATGATGATATTAGCTACGAGGAACTTTGTGAAAATTTAAAAAGATGAAGGATTTTCTTTAGCTAATTTAGATGAATGGGAATATCTATGTGGTGGAGGTTGTAGAACTCTCTTTCCTTGGGGAGATGACTTGACTACAATATGAACTTGCTATATTTCTAAAGAAGACAATGATAAATATGACTTAGAAGAGCCAAACTTTTTTGGACTTTCTATTGCTTTATGACCCTTATAAGATGGAAATTATAGAAGCTGATGAATTAACATTTAAAGGTGGAGATGGAGGTTGTAATATCTGTGGAGGCTTTGGAGAATTTTTAGGCTATTTATCTTGTTCTCCATATTACACTCAAAAACCTGTTGGTGCTATAAAATTGTTGATGATTCTATTGTTAGTGAGTATGATGATGAACTTGATGGCGATTTCAATTTTATCGTAGAATTATAAGAATAGGAGAGTAAATATGAAAAATACTTATACTATTACTTATGTTAATTTTTAGGAATCATCTAGTTATGCTAAAGAAGATGATATACTTGGAACTTGGCTTATTAAAGAAAAATGGAAAAATAGTAGAAATCTATAAAAATGAAAATGGAGAGTACACTGGAAAGATTAAAGAAAATAACTTTTATTTTCTTAGAACAAAGATAATGACTTAACTTATGATAAAGAAAAATAGCCTAGCCTATTTTTAATTTAAAAATTTCAGAAGATAAATTTTTCTTGGTATGTTTGGATAAACATAGAAAAAGATGGTAAATCTCTTTATCAAAGGTACAGGAAATACCGAAGTTGGAAAATATGTTAGAGAATTACATCTTATTAGACAAAAATAACTTTTTATTAAGGAGGAAATAAAATGGTAGAATTATTGACATCAGGGGCTATGAGTAATAGAATGTTACTTTTAATCTTTGCATCATTTTCTATCTTTCCAGCTATGTTTTTAATATTTGGAATTATGATGCGAAGAGGACAACAAAATAATATTAGTAGTTATGATGGTGAAGTTAAAGGAGAGTAATAGAAGTTTTAAACTCTGAAAAAGTGCAATGTTTGCTACTTATCCTATATATCAATATGAAGTAAACAAACATAAGTATATTGTTAAACCTAATTTTACATTTTTAACTCTAGTTTAGATAAAAATATCATGATAGTGAAAAATGTAACCTGTATTACATATCTAAATAAAACATGGTGGAAATACTAGAACAAAAATATAAGGTTGGAGAAAGTATAATAATAAAAATATGATGTTGAAGATCCTAAAAATCATGAAATTCTAAATGATAAAGACAAAAAAATTTGCATATGATAGTAGGAGAATTGTTGCACTTCTTCTTATGATTTTTCCTCTTATTTTTCCTTGTTGCTTCATTTTTATTAAAGGACAGGCAGTTTTTACACCAGCAAATTAATATTACTTTTTGAAGGCTGAGAAATTAGCTATGATAAAAATTACTCATCAGATTTTCACACTAGTTTTTACCATAAATCTATTGATAACATTGACATAAATAGGTATTTTTGCTATAATAAAAGTAACTATACAAAAATTTATTTACTTAAGCAAAATTAGAGGCAAATTTAGATACACCAGCAACATTATTTAACTTTATAAAAATTAAAATATAAATAAAATTTTAGGGAGAAAAAAATGACAAATAATACCTACAAACTACAGAAAAATTTACGTTCTATTGCTAAAAGATATGAGAAATGTAAAATATTCAGTTGGGTCTTGCAGTACTAATGAAGGAACAAGTGCCTTTTTCTGAAGATAACAAGATACAGGAAATAGAAAAAAACAAAAAGATATTTTTAACTGATGCTAAAAAAAGAAAAAGTCAGTAGTAAAGAAACAAGAAAAAGACAAAGCTACACAAAATTAAAAAGCTTCTTGGGCAAATGTACAATTTGGTGCTAATGATTTGTATAGTAATTTTTTGTTACACCAAAAACTAAAGTGGATAAAGGCTTCAATAGTAAAGAGCGAAAATACTATTTTTACTAGCTAGTGCAGATAATAACACAAGTTTACCTACTTTTTCTAAAATTTCATCTGACATAGAAGAAACATATGCACCCTACAACAGAAGAAATAAATACAAGTAAGGGAAATTTAAGAAATTCAATAGGAAATTTACAAGAAAAAAATAAATAATGCTAGAACAGAAAATGCTAAAGAAGTTCAAGGTTTAAAACTAGAATTAGTTCAACTTATGGAACAAGGAGATCAAGTAGTTAAATCACCTTGGTCATCTTGGCAATTTGGGAGCTAACTATTTCTATGATAATTGGGATCTGTATACAAAAGGTAGAGGAGATAAAATTAAAAATATAGGGATTATGGAAAGAGAGTCTGACATATTAACTGGCTCACTTTCAAAATCTAGTAAAAATATGCTGAGTCAATATTGCAAAAAGAGAAAAACTGTACAAGCTTATAAGTGTAAAAAGAAGTAACTCCTCCTATAAAAGATTTTAAATTCAGTCCTGTTAGCTAGAGAGAACCAACTAAACTGGAGGCATTAAATCTAGATATAGAAACAATTTCTCCAGAAATTCCAGCTGCATTTAGATTTAGTATTAATATCTAACTATACCAACAAATTAATCCTATACAGGTTAATATTGAAACAGTTGAATTAAGAAACCATGGAAATGTTTGAATATGAATGCTTAAGACAAGATCCACTATACCAATATAGTCTTTTACTATCCCTAGTGGAACCTATAATCTAAATCAGATAGTAAAAGTAGTAGATGGAGTCATTCGGCTCCAACAGAAGTTGACATGTTCATTATTGACAGAATGTTAAGGTTGAAAAATGGAACTGTTTTAAATGTGAATAAGGTTGGAGGAAGAGCAGTTTCGCAGATATTAATCCAGAAGTTGGCAGATGGAGCACCACAGTGCCTGAAACAAGTTCAACATTTACAAATGAAGGAACTATTAATTTAAAGTGCTAAAAATACAGCAGCTTATTGAAGCTCAAACTGAGACAACTAGCTGGATTATTATGCAGCAGTGAGCACCTGCTTCAACTAATCATCACTGGATAGCTGAAAAAGAAATTTATGGAATAAATAGGCGAATGATTATTGAAATGTTGAGAAAACAAGTAGAAATGACTTTTTGTAAGAGGAACAAGTCTCAGAGGAACAACAATTCTAACAAATACAGAATGGCACAATAACTAAGGAATGAGCCAAAATCAATGGGTATCTCATTCAATGTAGATGATCTGTATGCGGAAGCAAAAATGAAGGAAAAAGATTATTTAAATGGTGTAAATAACTATGGTTTTGCTTTGGTAAACAAAATTGCAAATAACCATTTAAAAGAAAATTCTATTATAGGGTAATGAGGCTACAGGAACAATAGAAGTAAAATGGGAGATAACTCTGGTGGATTTGCATCACGAGGAAATGATAGATGCTAGTAGCAATCCTTATCATTATATCAACATTACTATTAAGGGTAAAATTAATATTAATTCTAAAGAATCTTTTGGTATGTACTCAGAACAAATGACAGCAAAAATACTGGTGAAATTAATATAATTGAAAAATTCGACTAAAGTCTATTGGACTATATGCACAAAGAAAAATACTGTGACTACTGAACTTATTAACGAAGGTAAAGTTAATTTAGAAAGTGAAAAATGATTCAAATATTGGTTTATTCACTGACAATGCAAAAAGTGATTAACAATACTAGTAGGTAGAAGTAAATGTATTAAAGGGTGAAAATATAGGAGCCCTAATATCAGGAACAGGTGTTGGAGAAACCTAGGAAAATTTCTGCTGTGGCTGATGGTTCTATCGGAATCTTAACAAAAGATACTGAAGTTTTACCAATAAAGGTGAAATAACTGTTAATGCTAGGCTTCTTCTACCAATAAAGGAGCAATTGAGATAATAGCTAATACAGGTTCAAGTTTTTCTACTAACCAAGTGGTAAAATTAGATATCAATGTAAGTGGTAGAAACTCTATTAGGTATTTACCTAAGGGTACTGTTAAACTTAGGAAGGGCTAGTGTTTCTGCAGCAGATAATGCTATAAACTTCTTTGCTGATACAAATGGAAACATAGAATTTGAAGCTGGTAAAGTCTGTAACATCTACAACAAAATCATGTAGCTTTTACTTTTCTATGACGGAAACTCAAATGGAAAAATAAAAATTATTGGTGATTTAAAGGCTACTATTGAAGGTGGAAACAGTGCTCCTGAAAGAGGAACTGCTTTCTTCTACAGACTTCGTCAGCTCCTGTAAATGGGTCTGTAGCAGGATATAATAATGCTATTTCTTATGGTTCATTTACTCCAGGTGAAGTGCAGACTTTCTTTGATAATTTTATTTCGGAACAGGTGCTCCTGGAAGTAGTACTCTAAATAAATTGGAATTAACTATGAAAGAAGGTTCAAGATTATTTATTTCACCTTAATGTAAAAAGCAAAAATAAGTCAACTTGTTACGAGATAACTTATTCTCTGGAATCAACTGGAGCTCAGTTATATCTCCTAACTAGCAGTGACGACTATTAGAAATCTATTATTAAAGAGTGAATTAGAAACTAGATAGAGCTGTTAATCTTGACTCAGCAAGTGAAACTTACAATAAATTAGAAATATCAAATTCTCTATAATTAACAATAGTACAATAGATGGAACAAAAAGATAAGCAATATGCTATGGTTCAAGAAAATGATGATCCAAATAGAGGATATGTAACTCTTTAAATAACCAAAATAAAGATTAAAATTAGCTGGTAAAGATTCTCTGCTAGTGTATGCTAAAAATGGATATATCAGTAAATAAAGGTCAAATAGAACTAAGTGGAACTGGTCCTACTGCAATATATGGAAGAGATAATACACTTATCGAAAATACTAATACTAGTAAAAATAAAAATTGAAATGGAGATAAAGTCTCACAGCTATTTACTATAATAACACTGATAATAGCAAACTACAGGAGAAAACATAGAAAAATTATGGTGAAATAGAGTTGAAATGGAAGTAAAGATACAGTATAGCTTATAATTCAGTCTCTATTCTTCCAACAAATCCTAACTTTAGTAAAGAATTTTGCAGACATAAGATAAATGGCAGTGAATCTAGTAGGTATTCGCAGTGAGGTTACACAGTAATCCTTATGTTATTGAAAACCAAGGAAATATTACAATAACAGCTCAGACTCAGGATATGAAAAACCAGCTGTTTGAAATCATACATAAAGATGAGCTTTAGCTAAAGATTATCAATGGAAACAATGGAAATATAAAAGGTTTCATATAGTTATTTTTAGGAACATCTGTGGATTAACCATGAAATATAGCGTTTCAAATACCGCTGGTACTGCTATGTCTAATGGTGAACTGTAAATCTTTCAAAGTGGAGATATGCATTAAAGGTGGTAGTCAAAAACAATGAAAACTAAGGGTGTTAGTATTAAATGGAACTAACCAAACATTGAATAGAGTAGGAGGAAACTAAATTTGAGGACTATTCATGATGTTATTGTAAACACTGGTTCTAGGAAATACAATTAATTTAGCTGGTTCTGATGTTGTTCTTAAAAATAATTCATTTATGCATACCTAATGATGTAAATTCAAAATATACAACAATGTTAATTTGAAATTTGATGGAACAGAGGAGGAAAACTTAGGTACATATTCAAATGGACTTGTTGAAAACTATGCTAATATAGATTTAACAAAAGGTTATGGAAATATTGGTATATATTCATATGGACAAAAGAGCCAAAGAACACTGGAATTATTACAGTTGGAGCTTGACACAGCTAATGACTTATATACAAATATAGGAATGGCTCTGGTTTCACAAGTGACACTTCCAAGGATGCTAAAGACTACAGTAATAACACCCAGATACATTGGAGAAATAGAAAATGCTGGAACCATTAATGTTGATGGTAAAGGTGGAATAGGACTATTCTCTACAGGTAGAGGAAGTGTTGCAAAGAAATACAGGAAACATCATATTAAATAATGATGATACTATTGGAATATGCTAGATGAAGGAGCTACTGTATATAACAGCGGAACTATTAGAACAGGGAGAACAGGTCTAAAAGAGGTACAAGGTGTTGTACTAGGGAGTAGGAAGTAAACTACATAATACAGAAACATCATACATGATGCAGATAATGCAGCGGGAGTAAATTGAAAAGGTGGAACAATTAAACTTGAAGGTAACATTATTGTGACTGAGCAGGTTCTGAAAGAATTGGTGCTACCACTACTGAAGATATGAGTTTAAATTTTCTCGGTCTTGATATACAAAACATGATAAAAACTACTGAGATGTAAAAATCTATAGAGATAATCAAATTGAAAAACCTGAAATAGTAAATCATAACGAGACAGGTCAACAACCAAGAACTGCAGACGCTAAATTCTATCGATTTACTTTTAATACTTCTGGTGAATTTAAACAAAACCCTATAAGAAACTTGGCAGTTTCTAACTGATGAAGCAGATGATTATTGAGTTGAAGCATCAAAGAGAACTACAAGTAAATACATAGAACATAATGATCCACAAATGTTGAAAACCATATAGGGAAACTAATAATGTATAACCCTAGAATTAGAAAAATGAATACATATTCAGGTTCTTTAACTTGATTGCAACTTCTGTTTTAGATTCGAGCATCTCTTCCGGAAAAGATATTTAGCTAAAATACCATATACAACTTTTTGCTGAAATGAAGCTAAACCTGTTGCAGTAGACAGATACATATAATTTCTGGATGGATTGGAACAGAGATATGGAGTTGAAGAATTTTAGAAGCTAGAGAAAAATCAATTATTCCAAAAACTAAACTCTATAGGAAACAATGAGCAAAATTCTATTCTATCAAGCAGTAGATGAAAATGATGGGACATCAATATGCTAATACCAACAAAGAGTAGAAGCAAACTGGTAATATTTTTAGATAAAGAATTTAACTATCTAAGAAATGAATGGTCTAATCCAACTAAAGATTCTAATAAGATTAAAACTTTTGGTATCAAAGGTGAATACAAAAACAAATACTGCTGGAATAGAAGATTACAAGAGCAATGCTTATGGTGGCTTATGTACATGAAGATGAAAGTGTAAGACTTGGAGAATCAACTGGTTGGTATACTGGTATAGTTCATAACAAATTAAAATTTAAAGATTTAGGAAACTCTAAAGAAGAAATGTTACAAGGAAAACTTGGAGCTTTCAAATCAGTTCCATTTGATGAAAATAACAGCTTTAAATTGGACAATATCTGGAGATGTGTCTGTAGGATATAATAAAATGCACAGAAAATACTTTAGTTGTTGATGAAATTTTTCAATGCTAAAATCTAAATATCAAACATATGGACTAGGTCTAAAAGAATGAATCTCTAAAGAATTTAGATTGAGTGAGTATTTACTATTCAAAACCATATGCAGCTCTAGAGCTTTAGAATATGGAAGAGTATCAAAAATAAAATGAAAAATCAGGAGAAATGAGATTAGAAATCAAAGCTAATGATTATTTCTCAGTAAAACCTGAAATAGGTACTGAACTTGCTTATAAACATCACTTTGGCACTGGCGCATTTAAGGCTTCTGTCGGAGTAGCTTATGAAAATGAACTAGGTAGAGTTGCAAATGCTAAAAATAAAGCTAGAGTAGCTAATACTTCTGCCGACTGGTATGATTTAAGAGGTGAAAAAGAAGATAGAAAAGGAAATGTTAAGGTTGACTTAAATATTGGACTAGAAAGTGAAAGATATGGAGTAACTGCAAGTGTAGGTTATGACACTAAAGGTGAAAACCTAAGAGGTGGAGTAGGATTAAGAGTTAAATTCTAGTGTATATAGATTGTTATTTTTCTAAGAAGAAGATTGAATTTTTTTCAGTCTTCTTTTTTTATCTGTTTTTGTACATAGGTATTTTAGAGAGAAAACCATTAATATCATTGACAAAATAGACTATTTTATATATAATAATGTAACATTAGAAGATGTATATTTGACCTATAAATGTTTAGAAAACAAATTTAGATACACTAATAACATGAACAAAAATAAATATAAGTAAAAATAAAAAAATTTTTAAAGGAGATGAAAAATGGCAAAATAATTTACCCTACAGTAGAAAAAAATTTACGTTCTGCAGCCAGAAGATATGAGAATGTAAAATATTCACTTGGTCTTGCAATAATGAAGGAACAAGTGCATTTTCTGATGATAATAAAAATTCAGGAAGCAGAAAGAAAAAGATGTTTTTAACTAATGACCAAACTAAAAAGTCTGTAGTTAAAGAAACAAAAGCAGTAACACAAGCTAATAAAAACTAAAAGCCTCTTGGGCAACTATGCAATTTGCTGCTAACGATATGTATAGTAATTTTTGTTACACCAAAAACTAAAATAGATAAAGGCTTCAATTGTAAAAAGTGAAAATACTATTTTACTAGCTAGTGCAGATAACACTTCAAGTTTACCTACTTTTTCTAAAATTTCATCTGATATAGAAGAAACTAATGCACCTACAACAGAAGAAATAAATGCAAGTAAGGGAAATTTAAGAAATTCTATAGGAAATTTACAAGAAAAATAAGTCGTGCAAGAGCTGAAAATGCTAAAGAAGTTCAAGGATTAAAACTAGAATTAGTTCAACTTATGGAACAAGGAGATCAAGTAGTTAAATCACCTTGGTCATCTTGGCAAGCTGGAGCTAACTATATGTACAATGATTGGAATGGTGCATATAAAGGAAGAGGAGATAAAGTAGTAGATCAAGTTCTTTCAAGAGATAGCTCAGAAGTATCAATAGATTTGTAGCTGGTAGTTCAACTACAACTTCATATGGATCTACAGACTTAGCTTTATAGTTCCAGAACCTCTTGCTGAAAATTGAAAATAAGTGCTGGAATAAATCCTAAAATTATAAATAGACAGGCTCCAAGTTATAGACCATCTACACCAGAAGTTACATATCCAACTTTTGATCCTAGATTTATTATGATCTCCCTATTAAACCATCTGCACCAGCAGAGATATACACCTACAACTTTTGATCCACCTGCATATAAAACTATAAAATGTTCAGGTTCCACGGATGGTCAAATTGTATGTCAAAACCAAAGGTCAATTGGGAATGACACAAAACTATGATATTATACAGTCAGTAAAACTGATGAACAAATAAAGGAATATCTACTGATAGGTTGGTAAACTTTAGAAATAAAGCAGCTGTGAGCTAGATTTCAGATGGAACAGCTAACCAGATATTCGACAAAAAGGTGAAAACTAATATACCTAATGTTGACAACTCTAGGAGTGCCTGCTAGAGACAAAAGTCCAGGTGACACAGGACAAACATGGTAGATGATGACAGTTACACTAGAGGAATGAATACCTTATCAATGAGCTAAGAGACCATAATACTACTATCATCTGGAGAATTATGAATTTTACTGACTATAGGTGGAGAAAAGATAATGGACATAAAGATATAAGTTATAATCCCTGCAGGTGTTGGAGGAGACTGGTTAGTGATGGACTATACTCGTTCAATTATAAGAACTGCTACTTTTTTGATGGTAAAATTAACATTACATGGTACATACACTGTATCCTGTTAATTCCCATAGTGATTTACGTAGGGAATAGAACATCAATTATGGACAAATATCGAATCACACTGATGTTTCAAGTTCACTTTTTATAATACAGGAGAAATAATACCTTAGCAGTGGAAATAACGTTGTAGGAATATATGATAGATATAGAAAGAATGCTAGATCCAGATATGAATACGCTCATAAAACTATAAATGATGGAAAAGATTGAAATAGAAAATAACGAAAAATAGTATAGGTATTGACTTTTGGACAATATAATTTATGGCTATAGTGGAGTATTTAAAGTCAGAATGTATCAGTAGGAAATATAATAGTTAATGGTGAAAGAAATAAACTATGGTGCTAGAATGTAAAAATATTTTCGTAGTACCCATCTAAAACAGATAGATATGCTAGATGGTCAAAAATTTGATATGGTTACTAGTAAACATCTGGTACTGGTAAGACAAAATAACTGTAAATGGTGAAGTATGTGAATGGCTATTGGAAAATCATTGGGTCAGCTAGTAGCTAAGAGAATCAGCATCCAGGAGCTAATGATACTAACCCTATTGCAGGTATATCAGAAGGTTTAAAACATAGAAGTAGCTGGAGAAAAGAACTTAGGTTTCTTAAGACATAAATCTTATCGTAAATAATACAGGAGATATGATACTTTACTGCTACTACAATGGGAACATTTACTTTTGGAAATGGAGCTAAAAGATAGTACTTTAGTCAGAACAGATAAACATGGTATTCAAGTGAAGAAAGATATTTCTATCACAGGAAAAAGATGCTGATGGAAATGACTATACAGGAAGTGGAAACACAGTTTTACACTCAAATGGTGAAACTCAACATATCTATAACTATAATACTATAACAGTTGGAAAAGGATTTACTAAAACTGTTGGTATGGCAGCTACAGGAACTAAAGCATTCTACAATAGATAATATCGTAAATGAAGGTACTATAGCTTTACAAGCTAAACAAAGTATAGGTATGTATACTGATAAATTTAGCCAAGGTAAAAACACAGGTTCTATTAAATTATCAGGGGTTGGAGATACAGATCCAAGTGGTAATATAGGAGATGCAGAAAATATTGGAATTTCTAATAAAAGGAAATTCACTTTCTTAGGAGATCTTGAAGTTAATGGTAAAAAAATCTTCTGAATATATAACACAGGTACAACTACAATAGAAGTTGGTGCTAATCCCAACAGATAAGACAAATATTAAGGCAACAAATGGGGCAACAGCTCTATATAGTAAAGGTGCTGGAAGTACAATAACTTCTAATGCTGGAAATAAATTAAATATAACTGTTGAAGCAGGAGCAACTAAAGAAGGACTAGCAGTCTATGCTGAAGATAAACGGGCAAATTACTTTTACATAATGCTAATATAAATGTAGTTGGTGGTTCAGCAGGTGTTGCTGCCTACGATACTGGTACTAAAATTGATTTAACAGGATCAACATTAAAATATGATGGAAATGGTTATGCAGCATACTCTGATGGAAATGGTCAAATCATTTTAAATAATGCTGATATAGAATTAAGAGGAAAATCAACATTAATGAATGTTGATTGGTCAGTTCCAGCTACAAACAGAGCTATAAAAACATCTGCAACTAATGTAACAGTATTTTTCAAATGATGTTGTAGGAATAAATATAGATAATCTGGGAACTCAAAAATGTTTCTAATTTAGTGCAATAAAAAGTTCATTGGGAGTTGTTCTTAACCCAGGAACAGAAGGTGGACAAACTTTTAATAAGTTCAAAGAACTTGCAATAGATGATGGAACAATCAATTTCGATGTTGCAACAGATAAAAATGAAGGAGACTCAACACCTGGTGGATTCTTCTTTAAAAAGGTTTTAGGTCAAAGATTAAAACTAAATGTAAATGAAAAACTTAACTGCTAGATTAAGCTCTGCAACTGCAGATGAATTCTACAATGGACAAGTTGTTGGTCTTGAAGCTAACTCAAGTGAAAAAGCTACAACTAATACTGAAGCTAGAGTAAATATAGCGAGTGGAAAAATTGTTGATATTGCTAGAACAGATGGAACTGATAAAGGTGGAGTAGGAGTTTTCGTTAACTATGGACAAGTTAATAATAGTGGAACTATAAATGTTGAAAAAGACTCTGTTGCTAATAGCAATGCAGTTGGAATATATGCAGTAAATGGTTCAGATGTTACAAATAATGGTGCTATCAATGTAAGTGGAGAACATTCTATAGGACTATTAGGAATAGCATATAGAGTAGATACAACTGGTAAGATTGTTGTTGATGAATTTGGAGCTGGAGCTATTGGACAAGGAATGGTAAACATTGTAAATAAAGGTTCTGTTGACTTAGATGGTCAAGGAGCTATTGGAATGTTTGCTAAAAACAATAAAAGCAGGAACAACATTTACAAAATGCTATTGCACTAAATGATACAACAGGAGTAATTACAACAACAGGAAATAAAGCTGTTGGAATGGCTGGAGAAGAAGCAACTCTAACTAATAGAGGAACTGTAAATGTAAATGGACAAACAGGAACTGGAATGTTTGCTAAGTCTAATTCAAAAATTGAAAATGATGGAACAATAAATATAGCTAGTTCAACTTCTGCTACAGAAACTAATATTGGTATCTTTACTGAAGATCAAAAATACAGTAATTGATAAACAATAAAGATATAGTAGGTGGAAATAACACTTATGGTATCTATGGTAAAACTATAAATATGGGTGCAAGTGGAAAAAAATTCAAGTTGGAGATAACTCAGTTGGTCTTTATTCAAATGGACAATATGCAAGTTCTGCAACTCCAAATGTAACTTTAGCAGCTGGAAGCTCAATAACAGTTGGAAATAATCAATCTGTTGGAGTATTTGTAACAGGACAAAATCAAAAATATCTCAAGCCAAGCTGATATGAGAATTGGAGATAATCTTTTGGGATATGTTGTAAAAGGAACAGGAACTAGATTAACAACAAATGCAACAAATCCTGTGACAGTAGGAAATGATACAACATTTATATATTCAACTGATACAACAGGAAATATAGAAAATAGAACTAGATTAACTTCAACTGGAAATAAAAACTATGGAATATATGCAGCTGGTAATGTTACTAACCTAGCTGATATGGACTTTAGCTCTGGAATTGGAAACGTTGGTATGTACAGTATTGCTGGAGGAACAATAGTAAATGGTAGCCCCTACAGTTAACTCTATCATAAAAGTAGGTTCTAGTGACAAACCTAAACAAAACTATATGGTATAGGAATGGTAGCAGGTTACACAGATGATAATGGAAATGTTATCCAAACAGGAACTGTTGAAAACTATGGTACTATAAAAGTTGAAAAAGATAATGGTATAGGAATGTATGCTACTGGTAGTGGTTCAAAGGCTATAAATAGAGGAACCATTGAATTAAGTGGAAAAATACTACTGGTATGCACTTAGATAATAATGCTGTTGGAGAAAACTATGGAACAATTAAAACAGTCCCTAATCCAACAAATGATGGAATAGTAGGAGTATCTGTACAAAATGGTGCTGTAATCAAAAACTATGGTAGTATAATAGTAGACGGACCTAACAATACTGGAATCTATTTATCAAGAGGTAAAAATGAAGGTGCTACACCTACTGCAACAAATGGAGCAGTAGCTGTTAGAAATAAAGTTCAATCTGATACAAGTAAAAAGGTGGCTGGTATTGAAATTAAAGCACCTGGAAATGGTACTGCAACTGTTTCAAGAGACGGAAAACTTGAAACTCCAACTTTTGTAGACACAACTGTTGCATCACCATTAGCTTCAAGAGTAATAGTTGGAGCTACAGAATTAGATTTAACTTCTACTAAACTAGGAGATACTCCATCTGGTGGAATGGCTTCAGAAATAGGAATGTATGTTGATACATCAGGAATTAACTATACAAATCCTATCCAAGGTTTACAACATTTAACAGCTGTAAAAGATGTTAACTTAATCTTTGGTACAGAGGCTTCAAGATATACAACTAGTAAAAGATATTAAAAATTGGTGAAAATATCTTAAAACCATATAATGATGAGATAAGTGCATTAACTTCTAGAGGTAGTGGAAAGAACTTTAATATGTTAGTTCAGGAAGTTTAACTTGGATAGCAACTGGAACTCAAAAACCAGATGATACTTTTCAATGCAGTATATCTATCTAAGATACCTTATACAGCTTTTACAAAGATAAGGACACATATAACTTCATGGACGGTTTAGAACAAAGATATGGAGTTGAAGGTGTAAACTCTAGAGAAAAAGCTCTATTTGATAAGTTAAATGCAATAGGAAAAGGAGAACCTAGACTATTTGCTCAAGCTGTTGATCAAATGAAAGGTCATCAATATGCTAATACTCAACAAAGAGTACAAGCAACTGCTGATATCTTAAATAAAGAATTTAACTATTTAAGAAATGAATGGTCTAATCTAACTAAAGACTCTAATAAGATTAAAGACTTTTGGAGCTAGAGGAGAATACAATACTAAGACTGCTGGTATCGAAGATTACAAGAGCAATGCTTATGGAGTAGCTTATGTTCATGAAGATGAAACTGTAAGACTTGGAGAATCAACAGGTTGGTATGCAGGTATGGTTCATAACAAGTTGAAAATTTAAAGACTTTGGAAGACTCTGAAAGAAGAAATGTTACAAGGAAAAACTTGGAATATTTAAATCAGTTCCATTCGATGAAAATAACAGCTTAAACTGGACAATATCTGGAGATATATCTGTAGGATACAATAAAATGCATAGAAAAATACTTAGTAGTAGATGAAATTTTTCAATGCTAAATCTAGATATAATACTTATGGAGTAGGTCTAAAGAATGAAATAAGTAAAGAATTTAGATTGACTGAAGGTTTCTCAGTAAAAACCTTATGCAGCATTAAATGTAGAATATGGAAGAGTATCTAAGATAAAAAGAAAAAAATCAGGTGAAATGAAATTAGAAGTTAAAGGTAATGACTACTTATCAGTAAGACCTGAAATAGGAAGTGAACTTGCTTATAAACATTACTTTGGAGCTGGTGCATTCAAGGCTGCTGTTGGAGTAGCTTATGAAAATGAACTAGGAAGAGTTGCAAATGCTCATAATAAAGCTAGAGTAGCTAATACTTCGCCGATTGGTATGATTTAAGAGGTGAAAAAGAAGATAGAAGAGGTAATGTTAAGCTTGACTTAAATGTTGGTTTAGAAAGTGAAAGATATGGAGTAACTGCTAATGTAGGTTACGACACTAAAGGTGAAAACCTAAGAGGTGGAGTAGGATTAAGAGTTAAATTCTAATCTTTCAATTAATTCAACACTAACCCTAGTGTATATAGATTATTATTTCTAAGAAGAAGACTGAGGAAATCGGTCTTTTCTTTCTGTAACATGTACTGAACCTCCCACGACCGACACCCCACGAGTGCTAGAGTC
>BNJV01000977.1_pt1 | contig 40247 bp, 59 predicted proteins | sample 8540591 | NCBI WGS metagenome assembly BNJV01 (sample SAMD00202457, study PRJDB9452) | human saliva metagenome | host: Homo sapiens
TGAACTGGCCCCCAAATCTTGACACTCATAAAAGCCTTTCAGGCGCTCTGTGTAAGCTGGGTTCTGTATGCGACAGGACTCAGCTTTTTCAATTTCAGACTGCAACGCTCTCGGTTGTAGTAATCCATATAATCATCTATCTGTTTCATCAATTCGTCCGCCGTCAATTCTCCTGCGTTATAGAAACACTCCGTCTTCAACACCGCAAAGAAGTTTTCCATCGGCGCATTGTCCCAACACCCGCCTTTCGCGACATGCTTTTGAATCATGGAATGTTTTGCAATCAATTCCCTATACCTCTGCCGTACGGTACAGCACACACCCTTGGTCGGAATGCAGCATCGTTCCCTTTATCAGTCAGCCGGGTGCGGCTTTTTTTCGAGCATTTCCTTCACCATTTCGCTGTTAGCATTGCGGCTCATGGCGTAGGCGACGATTTCTCGGTTCAACAAGTCCAAGATTGGCGAGAGGTACAGTTTGCCGTCCCTTTCCTTTGAGTTCGGTCACGTCTGTCAGCCATTTCTCGTTGGGCTTTTTCGGCTGTGAATAGGCGTTTGAGGAGGTGTTCCGATATCTCGCCCATGGCGGATGGCGGTAGGCTTTTTCGCCCGTATAAGAGCTTTTCAGTCCTAGCTGCTTCATCAGTCTTGCCACTTTTTGTGGTTCCAACCCAATGCTGCGGCACTGCGCCTTTTGTCCGTAGCGTCCTTTATGCCGCCGGTAGGTTTCGACGAGGGAGGGCTTTGTCGGCTTTCTGTCGGGGTCGGGTCGGTCTTGGTGGTGGTAGTAAAAGCTGCTTTTGGGCAGGTTTGTGATGTGCAGCAGGTATTTGAGCGGGTGTTGCGCCCTCAGTGTTTGACGGTTTGGCTTTGTCCTTTTTCGGTCTGCTTTTGGCTGAGGGCTTTAACTCCTTTTAGGTAGGCAACCTTGCGCGCATATAGCACAACTCTTCGATAAGCTCTGCCTGTGTTTTTCATGGTCGGGTTTGTCGGCGATGAAGGGTTTTTCGTGGTGTTCGGTCATGGTTTTGGATTGGGATGTTCGAGTGCGCCGATGCCGCCTTCTTTGATAGGCGCGTATCCATCGCCGCAGGTGGGTTCGGGAGATGCCGTAATGATCTCGCGGTACGCTGTTGGCTACGTATGCAGGTAGTGGAGTACGGCTTGGTATTTGAAGTGTAATGTATATTTGTTTTCATAAAAACTGCACCTTGTGAGTTGGAGGGGGATGTCCAACTTTTGGGGTGCAGTTCAAAGCTCAGACGGCCTTTAATCTGTTTAACTCTACTAAACGCAAGCGTCCCCTATAATCCGCTTGTTTTTACCCCTTCAAATGAAAGACACGCCATGATCAAACCCTGTTATCCTCAGCGCTCGCTGCCGCAAACTGCTTTGGCCGCCTGCTCCGCTTCTGAAAAACAAGAATCTCCTATCGGCGTGGCTAATCCGGCTTCCGAATTCTGCGTCAAACAAGGCGGCAAATCCGAAATCAAAAGAAACAAAGACGGCAACGAATACGGCGTGTGCCACTTGCCTGACAGTACCGTTGTCGAAGAATGGGAATATTTCCGTCAACACAACAAATAATTGTTCAATCAGATAGGGCCGTCTGAACCCAAGTTTCAGACGGCCTTTTCTTTTAAACAGCGATTATTTTACTTCCAATTTGGTCACGCCACCCATATACGGTTGTAACGCAGCAGGAACATTAATGCTGCCGTCGGCATTTTGATGGTTTTCCAAACCGCCACCAAAGTACGGCTGACTGCTAAGCCTCGAGCCGTTCAGTATGCACCAAAACGGTTTTTACCGTTTTCATCTTTGAAACGCGCTTTCATGCGGCGAGCTTGGAAATCTTCGCAGTTGGAGCAGCTGGAAATTTCGCGGTAAGTATTTTTGCGCAGGAACCCAAACTTCAAGTCGTAGGTTTTGGTTGCACCGAAACCCATGTCGCCGGTACACAAAGTGATCACGCGGTATGGCAGTTCCAACGCTTTCAAAATATTTTCAGCATGGCCGACCATTTCTTCCAGCGCTTCGTATGATTTTTCCGGATGAACGATTTGCACCATTTCCACTTTGTCGAATTGGTGTTGGCGAATCAAACCGCGCACGTCTTTGCCGTATGCACCCGCTTCGGAGCGGAAACATGGGGAATGCGCAGTCAATTTCAACGGCAAATCGCTACCAGCCACGATGCTGTCGGCAACAGTATTGGTCAGCGTCACTCGGCGGTCGGAATCAGATATTGCGTTTTCTTGCTCTCGTCGCCGCCGCGAGTAACGTGGAACAAATCTTCCTGCAAATTTAGGCAGTTGGCCCGTACCTTGCAGGGTCAGATCGTCCACGATGTAAGGCGTGTAATGTTCGGTATAGCCGTGTTTCAGCGTGTGCGTATCCAGTCATGAACTGAGCCAAAGCGCGATGCAGACGGGCGATTTGGCCTTTCATCACAGTAAAAGCGCGCGCCGGACAGTTTCGCACCACCTTCAAAAATCCAAGCCCAAAGGCTCGCCCAAATCAACATGGTCTTTGATTTCAAAGTCAAATTGCGCGGCGTGCCGACTTTGCGAACTTCAACGCTTTTCAGTTTCATCTTTACCGGCAGGTACGCTTTACAGCGGCAGGTTCGGAAATGGTCAACAACCATGCGTCCAATTCTTTTCTGAACAGCATCCAAATCGGCGGCCGCCTGCTCCAAATCCACTTTGATTTGAGCAACCTGATCCACTGCAGCTTGAGCTCTTCGTGTTTGCCCTGTCCTTTCAACGCGCCGATTTGTTTAGAAATACCATTGCGCGAAGCCTGCAACTCTTCTGTTTTCACTTGAACGGCTTTGCGTTGTTCTTCCAAAGCGTTAAAACGCACGGTATCAAACTCGTAACCGCGGGCGGCCAAACGTTCGGCAACGGCTGCGGTGTGGCTGCGGAGCAATTGGATGTCTAACATTGTTTTCTCTCGTTTAGATTCAGAATGGCATTATTGTAAACCAATTTAAAGATATTTTCACAGCGACAGGCCGTCTGAGAACAAAAAACGCCCTTGCAAAAAGCAGGAGCGTGAGAATTTTGGCACGCCCACGGGGATTCGGGAACCCCGGTTGCCGCCGTGAAAGGGCAGTGTCCTAGGCCTCTAGACGATGGGCGCGTAACCGAAGCGCGAACTATACAGAAAGCCTTTTTCTTCTGTCAACGCCTTTACTGCATTTTTAAAGATGCTACCGATTTCCGTATGTTATTTTTCCCTGTATAATGCCGGTTTTAATAAAAAGGAAAACTCGCCATGTGGTTTAAGCAAATCAGTTTTTATCCGCTCAACAAAGACAAATTGCCCGAATTGGAAGTCCTTGCCGACAAATTGGCGCAATCCGAATTTGCCCATTGTCAGGGTTTGGACTGGTTTAGCGAAGGCTTTGCCACGCCGGTTTCCTTTTCGCCCGAGTTGGTTTTCCCTGCCGATTACACTTGGCGCGTTGCCCTGAAAAAGAAGAAAAAGTCCTGCCTGCCGGCGTCATCCGCGATATTTTGATGAAAAGGTTTTGGAAATCCAAAACAACGAAGCGCGCAATGTCGGCCGTAAGGAAAAACAAGAGCTGAAAGAACAGATTACTGACGACTTACTGCCCCGCGCTTTACGCGCAGCAGCCGCACACAGGCGATTTTCGACGCGCCACGGGTATCTTTTGGTCAACAATGCCGCCTCTGCCAAAGCGGAAAACATCCTGACCAAGCTGCGCGAAGCCTTGGGCGGCTTGGAAGCCTCGTTGCCAAATACCAAACAATCGCCCTCTTCCCTGATGACCAGCTGGCTGCTGCAAGGCCACATGCGAAGGCGGTTTTTGAATTGGACAGCGATTGCGAACTCAAAAGGCGTAGGTGATGTTGTTCCGGTCGTCAAAGTTTCCAAACAAGACCTGACCGCCGATGAAGTGGTACAACACGTCAAAAACGGCAAAACCGTTACCCAGCTGGGCTTGGTATGGCGCGAACAGATTGCGTTTATCCTTACCCAAGACTTTACGCTCAAACGCATCCAGTATCTGGACGTTTTGCAAGAAGCCGAAAGCAACGGCGACGATGCCGCCAGCCTCGCCTTTGCCTCGCAAATCCTGATGACCGAAGCCATCAGCACCATGTTGGAAGAACTGGTTTCTTATTTGGGCGGCTGGCAAGAATATTTGCTCAGACGGCCTTTTTGATTGGGAAATATCAAAGGCCGTCTGAAATATAAATGAAGTATCAGAAAGGATGTCATGATGTTGGGTGCAGTCATTGGCGATATTGCCGGATCAAGATTTGAGTTTGACAACTACCGTCACACCGATTTTTGATATTTTCAGCCCCGACAGCGACTTTACCGATGATACGATTTGCACTGTTGCTATTGCCGATTGGGTTTTACAAGGCTGCAGCGATAATTTGGCCTCTATTTTGCAAGGCTGGTGTAGGGCATATCCCTGCCCTAAAGGCGCATATGGCGGCCGCTTCTCACAATGGATAGAATGGAAAGATCCTGCACCTTATAATAGCTGGGGCAACGGCTCTGCCATGCGTGTTTTGCAGTCGGTTAGCATTTGCCACATTGGAAGAAACCCTGCATTTTGCCAAACAATCCGCCATCGTGACGCACAACCACCCGAAAGGCATTAAAGGCGCGCAAGCCGTAGCTGCCGCCATCTTTTGGGCACGTACCGGTATAGGCAAAGCGCAAATCAAAGAAAACATTACACGACAATTCGGCTACGACTTGAGCCAAAAGTTGCGACCAAATCCGCCCGTATTATCATTTCAACGAAAGCTGTCAGGAAACCGTACTTCAAGCGATTACCGCCTTTCTTGAAAGCGATGATTTTGAACACGCCATCCGACTGGCAGTTTCCGCGGCGAGACAGTGACACCTGCGCAGCCATTACCGGCAGTATTGCCGAAGCCTCGCTACGGTATCCCTACGGCCATGCGCGAACACGCTTTTAGCCATATTGCCACGCCGTATTGCTGAAACCCTGCTGACTTTTTGAATCCCAATCATCAGGCCGTCTGAAACTGCCTGCAAAAGGAATGAATGATGAAATACCTCGCCCCTACTCCCTATCGCCTTCATGCTGGGGTACACCTGCCATTGCCGAAACCATCAATCCTTATCAGGAAAAAGGTTGGCTGCTTTATGATGGCGATGTCGGCAAAGACGGCAAACCGTCCGGTAAAGGTACATGGAAATGCCAAGACGGCCGCAGCTATGTCGGCACATTTAAAAACGGCAATTTGACGGCAAAGGCGCATATACCGTTTCCGGCAACGGCGAAACCTTTATCGAACTTTTCTCCTCCAATAGCGCCAAATTGCGCAATATGACGCTGGAAGGCATGTTCAAAAGGCAAGGCGCACGGAAACTTTACCGCCTCCTCAAAATGGCACACCCGTCTTCATCATGAAATGCGAAGACGGTATGATTAAAGAAGTCAAACTGCCTAAGAAATCTGCTTCCAAAACTCAAATAAATCAGCCTTTCAGACGGCCTCATCCATATTTCAGACCGTCTGAAACATCAATGAACAAGCCCGTCTAAAGGTCTGTTGTGTTGATTTTAAAGAATTTCCAAACAACCCTTACCCCGTGACAACCACCATGAGCATTAAATCCGACAAATGGATACGCCGCATGGCCGAAGAACACGGCATGATTGAGCCGTTCGAGCCCAATCAAATCAAAGAGGCCAACGGCCAACGCATCATTTCCTACGGCACATCCAGCTACGGTTACGACATCCGTTGTGCCAACGAATTTAAAAATCTTTACCAATATCAACAGCACCATCGTCGACCCGAAAAACTCTCGACCCGAAAACTCTCGTTACAGTCGAAGACGACTGCTGCATCATTCCGCCCAACTCCTTTGCACTGGCGCGCACAGTCGAATATTTCCGCATACCGCGCAACGTCCCGACCGTCTGCTCGGTAAATCCAATTCTATGCTCGCTGCGGCATCATCGTCAACGTTACCCCTGTTCGAGCCTGGAGCGGAAGGCTACGTTACACTTGAGTTTTCAACACCACCCCTGCCCTGCCAAAATCTATGCCGGCGAAGGTGTGGCTCAAGTCTTATTCTTTGAAAGCGATGAAGTCTGCGAAACTTCATACAAAGACCGCAACGGCAAATACATGGGACAAACTGGTGTTACCCTGCCTAAGACTTAAATATACAGAAATAAAAAGGCCGTCTGAAATTTCAGACGGCCTTTTTATCATTTCATTTAGAAACGGCGTTTCAGCTTGCAAGCCTGCAAGATATGAACGGCGAGTTCTTCCACAGATTTATCCGTTGTATTGGTAAACGGAGAATTCGTGGCGTTTGAACATATTTTTGCGCATCGGCAATCTCGCTGCGGCAAGTATCGATTTTGGCATAGGTCGAATTAGGACGACGCTCCTGACGGATAGCCTGCAGCCGCTCGGGCTGAATGGTCAAGCCGAACAGCTTGTCTTTATAAGGTTTGACCATACGCGGCAAATCGGTTGATTCCAAGTCATCGGGAATCAATGGATAGTTTTCGCGGCGCGGATACCGTATTGCAGAGCCAGATAGAGACAAGTCGGCGTTTTTACCCGAACGAGACACGCCCATCAAAAATCACATCCGCTTCCTGCAGGTTTTTTTATCGCTGACACCGTCATCATGGTTGAGCGAGAAGTTCACTGCTTCCATACGTGCGTCATAACGCTTGGTATTACCGATACTATGATGGCCTCGCTCAGCAATCGTTGCTTCAACATTCAATTCTTTTTCCAGCAAACCCAAGAACGTTTCAAAGAAATCAATATGGAATGCATTGGATTTTTGATGATTTCACGGATTTCATCATTTACCACGCTGACAAAAAGCAATCGGACGATCGCCAAACTGTTCGGTTGTCTTGTGACTTCATCCACTACGGCCAACGCTTTTTCAGGCGTATCGATAAATGGATGAACATGGCGCTTGAACTCGACATTGCCGAATTGGTTCAACAGGGCTTCACCGATATTTTCAGCGGTCAGACCGGTGCGGTCGGAAATATAGAAGACTTGGCGTGGAGCAGTCATAATGAATCCTCTTGAGGGTAACGTTTCAGACGGCAATCATAGCAGTTACAGCCTTTGCAATAAAGCGACTCCCGGCAGATTACACAGGATTACAACAAATTTGAACAATTTTTAGATTAGCGTAATATTTTTATTTTTAATTTTTGTAGAATTTTTATTCTAAAATTGCAAAAATAAATCTTGTTTATCAAATTTATTAACTTATTTTTGTTTTTCCATGTTTAACAATAGATAACTCACAAAAACATGAATCTGATATTCACATTTCAGAAGACTACACGCTTGAAAAGCACAGTATCACAGACGAATTTGTGATTTTTAAAAAGATAAAATACATGACAGCCATCAAACGAATGGCTACAATAAGCAGGCGGATTTGTTTCTTTTTAACATTTTTGGATTGGATTGGACACACAAATGGCCGAAAAACTACGTTATTTGGTTTGAAAAACCCTGCGTATGACTGACGTTGAGCGAGTGGGCGGTAAAAATGCCTTTGGGCGAAATGATCAGCCAACTGACTGAAAAGGCGTACGCGTTCCCGGTGGTTTTGCGACCACTGCCGAAGCTTTCATCGCGCTTTCCGGCTCTACAATGGTCTGAGCGAGCGTATTTCCGAAGCCCTGAAACAACTGGATGTTGAAGATGTTGCCGAGTTGGCGCGCGTGGGTAAAGAAATCCGTCAATGGATTTTTGGATACCCGTTCCCTGAGCAGCTGGATGCTGAAATCGAAACAGCTTGGAACAAAAATGGTTGCCGATGCCGGCGGTGCGGACATTTCCGTTGCTGTACGTTCTTCCGCAACAGCAGAAGACCTGCCGGATGCTTCTTTTGCCGGTCAACAAGAAACCTTCTTGAACATCAACGGCTTGGAAAACGTTAAAGAAGCCATGCGCCATGTATTCGCTTCCCTGTACAACGACCGTGCCATTTCTTACCGTGTCCACAAAGGCTTCGAACACGACATCAGCTGTTCCCTTTCCGCAGGCGTACTAACGCATGGTGCGCTCCGACAGCGGCGCGTCCGGTGTGATGTTCACCATCGATACCGAGTCTGGTTACGATCAAGTCGTTTTTCGTTACCTCTTCTTACGGACTGGGCGAAAACGTCGTACAAGGCGCGGTCAACCCCTGACGAATTCTATGTATTCAAACCTACTTTGAAAGCAGGCAAACCGGCTATCCTGCGCAAAAACCATGGGTTCGAAACAAATCAAAATGATCTTTTACCGACAAAGCCGAAGCCGGTAAATCTGTCACCAACATCGATGTACCTGAAGAAGACCGTCAACGCTTCTCCATTACCGACGCCGAAGTTACCGAGTTGGCCCATTACGCGCTGACCATCGAAAAACACTACGGCCGCCCAATGGACATCGAATGGGGCCGCGACGGTTTGGACGGCAAACCTACATCCTACAAGCCCGTCCTGAGACCGGAAATCCCAAGAAGACAGCAGCCGCAACCTGCGCCGCTTCTCCATCAACGGCGAAAAAGTTGATCTTGTGCGAAGGCCGTGCCATCGGTCAAAAAGTCGGCCAAGGCAAAGTACGCTCGGTAAAAGATGCCTCCGAGATGGATTCCGTTGAAGCAGGAGACGTACTCGTTACCGACATGACCGACCCGGATTGGGAACCAGTAATGAAACGTGCTTCGCCATCGTGACCAACCGGCGGCGGTTGTACCCGCCACGCAGCGATTATCGCGCGTGAATTGGGTATTCTGCCGTAGTCGGCTGCGTAACGCAACCGATCTGCTTTCAGACGGCCAAGAAGTTACCGTATCTTGTGCAGAAGGCGATACCGGCTTCATCTACTCCGGCCTGCTGGACGTACAAATTACCGATGTTGCTTTGGACAACATGCCCAGTGCCCCTGTCAAAGTGATGATGAACGTTGGTAACCCTGAATTGGCATTCAGCTTCGCCAACCTGCTCTGAGCGAAGGCATCGGCTTGGCACGTATGGAATTCATCATCAACCGTCAAATCGGTATCCATCCTAAAGCCTTGTTGGAATTTGACAAACAAGACGACGAATTGAAAGCGGAAATTACCCGCCGCATCGCCGGCTATGCCTCCCCAGTCGACTTCGCGTCGATAAAATCGCAGAAGGCGTGGCAACTTTGGCTGCTTCTGGTTTACCCACGCAAAACCATCGTCCGCAGTGTCTGACTTCAAATCCAACGAGTACGCCAACTTGGTGGGCGGTCAGCATTTACGAACCGCACGAAGAAAACCCAATGTTGGGCTTCCGTGGTGCAGCGCGTTATGTAGCCGATAACTTCAAAGACTGCTTCGCACTCGAGTGTGAAAGCCTTGAAACGCGTTCGCGATGAAATGGGTTTGACCAACGTCGAAAACTGGCGATTCCATTCGTTCGTACTTTGGGTGAAGCAGAAGCTGTTGTTAAAGCCCCTGAAAGAAAACGGTTTGGAACGCGGCAAAAACGGCCTGCGCCTGATCGGCGATGTGCGAGTTGCCAAGCAACGCTGTATTGGCAGAACAATTCCTGCAATACTTCGACGGCTTCTCCATCGGTTCTAACGACATGACCCAGCTGACCCTCGGCCTCGACCGACAGCGGTTTGGTATCTGACTCCTTCGACGAGCGCAAACCCTGCCGTTAAGTGATGTTGCACTTGGCGATCTCTGCTTGCCGCAAACAAAACAAATACGTCGGCATTTGCGGTCAAGGCCCATCAGACCATCCGGACTTTGCCAAATGGCTGGTTGAAGAAGGTACGAGAGCGTATCGCCCAACCCTGATACCGTCATTGAAACCCGCGCTGTATCTGGCTAACGAATTGAACAAATAAGTTCGATGAGACAAAAATCCTCGCCCGTTTATCCCGGCAGGGGATTTTTATTGCCTTATTCAATGCCGTCTGAAAACTTTCACTTTCTTTTTACCTTATCGAAAAATCCTTTATCATCAAAATGCATATATGCAGCCATATCCACAAATTTTCAATGTTAATATACTGCCTTTCTGTATTTTTATCCCATGTCTTTTTGAGTGAACCTTTTTCCACTCTTCCTATCTATCATACGCAGTATAACGATACATTTTGAAATATCCCACGAATACAAACCTTTATTTCCACCTTCAGACGGCCTTGAAACGTCTGGCACTCATCAGCACCATTGCCGTCTTAGCAGCCTGCGCCGGCAACAATACCTTCTTCCAACCGCGCCGTACCTGACGGCTACTACTAAAGTCCGCCCCCGGCGATACCCTGACTCAAATCGCCAAACGCTACGGACAAAATGTCAACACACTGGTTGCATGGAATAACCTTCCCAACGCCTCACAAATCGAAGTCGGCCCAGTATTGCGCGTCCGCCGTCATGTTGCCTCACGCAGCACTGCAACGCAGCAACGCCAAACCACTGCCGTTACCCCGATCAACCGATTGAACCTGCAATGGCCGACCGATAACGCTTCATCCTCCATTATCCAACGCTACAACGGCACCACCAGCAAAGGCATAGATGTTGCAGGCACACAGGCCAACAAATCCGTTCTGCCGCAGCCGGTACCGTTATCTACGTTGGCGAAGAAGTCCGCGGCTGTGGCAAGCTGATTTTGATCAGCCACAATGACTACACCATTACCGCCTATGCCCACAACGACACGCTTTTGGTACAAAAAGATCGCAAAGTCCAAGCAGGCCGGTTATCGCCACCATGGGCAACAGCGATTCAGACAGCGTCAAACCATATTTTGAAGTTCGTCTAAACGGCAAAAGCAGTCGATCCTGCCTTATTTGACCAGAACAACATTATACTGAATCAAAAGGCCGTCTGAAACAAAATTATTTCAGACGGCCTTTTGATTTGTCTCACCATAACACTCATTTCAACAAAGTATTGACCAACTCTAACTTATGTTGATTGAGTGAGAACGCCGTTATACAATGATAATTCTTTTTAACATTCTATTTTAGGTGCCCTACTATGTCTCCTAACCGCATCCTTGCAACCGCATTCTTATTTGCTTCTGCATTGCCAGCGCAGATGTTCATATTGATGAAAGTATTCCTTACCGCGACAAAGAAGAAATCGATACCCGTATCGTTTCTGAATGTTTAGAAGTGGGCAGCATTATGTCCAAATCTTTGCAAGAAACTGCAGCCAAAAGTGATGTAACTGTTGTCCGTGACGGTAAAAACAAGGCACATACGCAGATATCGCCATTACTTCGCGCTATGAGCGCAGGCAATGCCTTTATCGGTCACGCCAAAGGTATGGCGGTTTCAGCCGCTTTGTAGCTATTGACGGCAAACAAGTTAATACCTTCACCTGCAACTCTTCCGGCGGCATGTTTGGCGCCTATAAAAGCTCTTTGCGCGGTCTTAAATCGCACTTCTAAAGTCTTGGGTTCAGATATTGCTCAATGGATTGTTAACGAACATGCTCAAGACAAATAAAACCCTCATTTGATAAAGGCCGTCTGAAAAACCGTATTTCAGACGGCCTTTATATTCTCTATTTCTCAGAAACAAAGATAATATCCATTAATCATTGTCAGAAATAGAGAATTTTATTTCTAACGCCCTTGATTTTTAGAATACCCACCCTCAATTATTAACACGCATAAGAATTTTGTATATTAGCAGTCAAAGGAATAACATGGCAGAAAAACTATTATGAAATACTGGGCGTTGCCAAAGATGCGGATGAGGCCGAAATCAAAAAAGCCTACCGAAAACTGGTGCGCAAATACCACCCCGATGTCAGCAAAGAACCTGACGCAGCCGAACGTACGGTAGAAATCAACCGGTGTCTACGAAACGCTTTCCGACAAAGAAAAGCGGGCTGAATACGATGAAATGTTGGCTAACTTACGGGACACAGCACCAAAGGCAATCCGTTTGGCAATGAATTCAATGGTGGTGGCTTCCGCTATGAACGTCATGAAGGCGAGCCGTTCGGAGCGGGGGACTTCAATTTTGAAGATCTGTTTTCATCATTCCGCCAATCCCACACTCGTTCCGAGCAACCCCGCGGCCCAATAAAAGGCGAGGATCAACATGCTGAATTGAGTATTGATATTTACGCAGCGTATGTTGGCGCAGAACGTAGCATGACTTTGAATGTGCCGACTCTAGACGAACACGGACGTGCGGTTTATCAAAATAAAACCCTCAACGTCAAAAATTCCCAAAGGTATTGCAGAAGGCCAACAAATCCGTTTGGCCGGTCAAGGTTTGCCGGGATACAACGGTGGGGAAAACGGTGACTTGTACTTTAAAAATCAAGTTCCACGACCAACCTGATTTATATGTCAAAACAGGAAAGACGTATATCAAACAATAGATATCAAACCTTGGGAAGCCGTATTGGGCGGCAAAATCATCGTCCCCTACCGCTTCAGGCCGCTTACAGGTCAATCTGCCTGCCAACAGCCAAAGCGGTAAAAGCATCCGCCTTAAAGGCAAAGGGCTATTCCTGCAAAAAGAAGCCGGAGACCTTTATCTTAATATCCGCATTAATGTTCCGCCAGTAGAGAGCGAAGCCGACCGTGCCGCATGGGAAAAATTGGCCGAACACTTTGCCGCAAAACAAGCATAAGAGAAAGGATAAATTATGATTCAGTCCTCCGATATTACCCTTACTTTTGAAGAAATCGTTGCCGCCAGCCGCCGCCGTCGCGATTGGCTGTTGGAACTTATAGCAGAAGACATCATCAGCATCGATGGTGCACCTGAAAAAGCACCTTCAGTGGTTTTCATCTTGCCCGCATCCGTCGCGCACAACGCTTGCTGCGATTTTGAGGCCGGCATTCCCGCATTGGGGCTGATTATGCGGCTGTTAGACGAGGTGGAAGAACTCAGAAAAATACAGCGTCCGCTGGTACTACTCGAAGAAGAGTAAATATCGACAAGTTGTTCGATTAAATATTGATGACAAGAAAAAGTTTTTGATGTTTATTGATATTCTATAATAAAAGGCCGTCTGAAAATATTTTCAGACGGCCTTTTTCATGCCTTTAATTAACAACAGCGTCCGTTGCTGCCGCCGCAACGGCGTTTGCGGCAGTAGTCTTGGAATTGTAGCTCGGCTGCATGACCGGCGCGTTGGGATTATGTCTGCGCTGACGGGCAACGTAGTTTTATAATCTGGAACGCCGGCCATCAAGTTTGCTGTCAGCTTGATGGTTTTCCACCAAGAGGCAAGCTTTATGCTTCACTTTTGAGCCTCCGGCTGTTTACCGTCGCGGTACACTGCTGGAATTTCTTAGCAGTTGGCCAGCCGACTTTACGGGCTTTTCATGGCGGTACGGAAACCGTACACGGCGACAATCACGACAACTGCCGTGAACAAAGCGGTCAGACCGGCATTGATTTGGTCGTTGAAGATGATTTGTGACATTTCGCCAATGTCTTTAGCTGGAGCAAGGACTTTGCCTGAAGCCAAGGCATCGCGGTATTTGCCTGCGTGAGCCAAGAAGCTGACGCGTGGGTCGCTGTGGAACAGTTTTTGCAAACCAGCGTAGCAAGTGACAAACAATACGCCGAAAGCTAGGAACCAAGGTTACCCAAACATAGCGATCGCGTTTCATTTTCACCAATACAACGGTACTACATAATCAACGCTACGCCTGTAAGCATTTGGTTGGCGATACCGAACAACGGCCAGAGCGAGTTGATACCACCCAGAGGGTCGGTTACGCCGGTATAGAGGAAGTAACCCCACAATGCCACGGCCAAGAATGTTGCAAACCAAGTTGGCAGGGATAGAGTCGGTGTTACCGAATGGTTTGTAGAAGATACTGCCCAAGTCTTGAATCATGCAAACGGGCAACGCGTGTACCGGCGTCAACCGCGGTCAAGATGAACAAGGCTTCAAACAGCAAGGCAAAGTGATACCAGAACGCCATCATGGCTTCACCCGGAATCAGACGGCTCATGATGTGTGCCATACCGACTGCGAGGGTAGGCGCACCGCCCGCACGGGACAGAATGGTGTTTTCGCCCACTTCTTTAGCAGTGTGCAACAGGGTTGCGGCATCAACAGGGAAGTTCAGTTTAGTGGTGATGACTTCGGCAGCTGTGTTGGCATCCGTACCAATCAGCGCGGCCGGGCTGTTCATCGCGAAGTACACGCCTGGTTCAAGCGAAGCGGCGGCAGCCAGAGCCATACTGGCCACAAAGCTTTCCATAATCATGCCGCCGTAACCGATCATGCGGACGTGGGTTTCGTTTTCCAGCATTTTTGGGGTGGTACCGGAAGAAATCAGCGCATGGAAGCCTGAAACCGCACCACAAGCAATGGTAATGAACAAGAATGGGAACAATGCACCGGAGAATACCGGGCCTGAACCATCGATAAAGTGGGTAACTGCAGGCATTTGCAGGGTTGGGTTAACAATAACGATACCCAAAGCCAAAGCTGCAATCGTACCGATTTTCAGGAAGGTAGACAGATAGTCGCGCGGAGTCAGCAAGAGCCAAACCGGCAATACGGAAGCCACGAAACCGTAAATCAGTAATCGCCCAAGTCAGCTGAATGCCGTCAAGGTCGAACCAGTGACCAAAGGAGCTATGGGCAACATCTTCACCGTAAATCACGGCCAACATCAGCAAAATAAAAACCGACGATGGAAATCTCGCCAATTTTGCCCGGACGGATATAACGCGTGTAGATACCCATAAACAGAGCGATCGGCATGGTTGCTGCGTGATGGTGAACGTACCCCAAGGGCTGTGAACCAACTGCTTTTCACAACGATCAGCGCCAACACCGCCATGATGATGACCATAATCATCAGAATACCGATAGAAGCAATCACGCCGGGAACGGTACCGAGTTCTTGTTTCACGATATCGCCCAAAGACTTACCGTCACGGCGCATAGAAACAAACAGTACCATCATATCCTGTACGGCACCGGCAAATACCACGCCGAAAATAATCCACAAAGTACCGGGCAGATAACCCATTTGCGCTGCCAATACAGGACCAACCAGAGGGCCTGCGCCGGCAATAGCGGGCAAAGTGGTGGCCGAACAGTACGCCTTTATGTGTAGGGAACATAGTCCAAGCCGTCATTGTGGCGTTCTGCCGGAGTCAGACGGTTAGGATCAAGCTGCATCACACGATTGGCAATGTAAAGACTGTAAAAACGGTAGGCAATGCAGTATACCGAAATGGCGGCCGTAACCATCCAAATCGCACTGACTTGCTCGCCACGGCTGAGAGCCAGTCAGTAAAGGAGGCCAAGCCTACCAGAACCACGATGCCCCCAGATCAAAAATGATTTGAGCGATTTCATTGATTTATCCTTAAACGTGATGCACAAAGGCTTTGCTTTTAGCGACAAACTGCCTTAATCACGCTTCAGAACGACTAATCATTATAGTCTTCATGATTTCATGAGTGAAATGTCATTTCAACCCAAATTCGACAGAAAAACAAAATGATTAGTTCGTTCGTAAGGTTAACACAAACAGACAATAATCTTTAGTTTTTACTTTATAACTAAAAATTTCTTAACATATCGCAAGTGAAAGGCCATCTGAAAACCCAAATCTTCAGTTTTCAGACGGCCTGACAAACGGTCAATGCTATAATCCGACATTCCCATTTCTCTATATTGCCATACCATGCAAAACAACGATTCCGAAACCATGCGCCTCTCAAACGCATGGCGCAATTAGGCTTTATGTCCGCGCCGCGAGGCAGACAGCTACATCGAGCAAGGCTGGGTCAAAGTCAACGGCCAAACCGCCGTACTTTGGTCGAAAAAGTCACCGAGCGCGACCGCATCGACCTCCAACAAACAAGCCCATGAAAAACAAGCCGCGCGCGTAACCATCCTGCTGAACAAACCCGTCGGCTGCGTCAGCGCGCGCAAGCAGAAAAAGGCTATAAATCCGCCGCCGAACTCATTACCGCCGAAAACCATTGGGAAGGCGACGACAGCCGCATCCCTTTCAGCGAAAAACACAAATTTGGTTTAGCCCTGCCGGCCCAGCTTGGACATTGACTCTGTCGGATTGTTGGTGTCTCACCTAAGATGGCCGCATCGCCAAACAGCTGATTGGCGAAAAACAGCAGCAGCGAAAAAGAATACCTCGTCCGCGTCCGTGGCAAGCTGGACGACAAAGGCCTTGCCCTGCTCAACCACGGCTTGAGTTTGGACGGAGAAAAATTGCGCCCCGCCAAAGTCGAATGGCAAAACGAAGACCAGTTGCGCTTTTATTTTTGCGACAAGGCAAAAACGTCAAATCCGCCGCATGTGCGAACTGGTCGGCCTGCGTGTCGTCGGTTTGAAACGCATCCGTATGGGCAGCGTCAAACTCGGCAGACTGCCGCCAGGAAAATGGCGTTATTTACGCGCTAACGAATCGTTTTAATTGCAGATATCAGAAAAGGCCGTCTGAAAACACATTTCAGACGGCCTGATCTTACTGCTACTCGATATAAGTAAACTTCGCACGTTTGATATTGCAGAGATTTCGTACGGAATCATACCGGCAACTTCAGAAACTTCATTGATATTAATCACATCGCCCCAAAGCTCTACTTCCGCGCCCAAGCCCTCTTTCGAGGCTTCCAGCTCAACCGTAATCATATCCATAGATACCCCTGCCGATAATACGGCTGCGTTTGCCATCCACCGCCACAGGGGAATGGTAGAAGCGCGACGCGGATAACCGTCGGCATAGCCGCAGGCAATCAAACCGACACGGGTGGATTTGCTGGTGTAGAACGTTGCGCCGTAACCAATCGGAGAATGCGGCTGCAATACACGTTCGCCGAAAACGCGGGAAGTCAGGCGCATAACAGGTTTTCAAACGCTCATCCACGCCGCTGAAAAGGCGAAATACCATAAAGGCCAGACCGGCACGTCCCCAATCGCGCGTGCTTCGGGCATCGCTTTAAAATCGCGGCGGAATTGGCCCAAGCTCTCTTCGCCTTCCAAACCACACGCCAAATCAAACGCTTCGCTGCATTTCGGTCATGCCGTTTTCCGGCTCGTCCGCGCAGGCAAAATGGCTGAATTTCACAATGTTTTCAACCGATTCGGATTGTTTCAATGCCGTATAGGCGGCGGCATAGTTATGCGGAAAGAAACCGGCACGGTGCATACCAGAGTCCATTTTCAGCCATACGGTTGTCGGACGTTGCCACCATGATGCACAAACGCCTCCAGCTGCCATTGGCTCGCCGATTGCCGGCCACAAATCATAACGGTCAACATCCGCATACCCGCAGCCTCAAATACGCCTTCCAACAAAACAATCGGATTTTTAATGCCGTTTTGACGCAACTCCACGCCTTCATCTACCGTTGCTCACCGCAAAGCCGTCGGCAATATCCGCCAACGCGTGTGCGCATCTGACCGCACCATGCCCGTGAAGCATCGGCCTTAATCACAGCCAACAATTTATTGCCGTGCAACTCTTTGAGAAAAACGATAATTTTGACGTAAATTATCCAAACGGATTTGCGCATTGAGCGGACGCATAATGTATTCCTCTTTATCGGCATTCCGTTTCAGACGGCCTGCCTTATTACTTTGAAGTAAATATTATAGGTCAAAAACTACATTCAGGATTCTATGAAATGCACAATATTAATCTATTCATAATTTAGGGCCCTCATGCGCGCCTTTTAGGCATTGTAGCTTCTTCTCATCCTATTTTGAGGTTATGATGTCATCCAAATTGAAAACGACAAGCATCAAAGCCATGAAAGAACTCGACAAAACCGACTTAAAAATTCTCAAGCTCCTGCAACAAAACGCACGCATCCCCATGACCGAATTGGCTGAAAAAGTCGGCCTCCCACCACGCCGGTAACCGAACGCGTCCGCCGCTTGGAACGCGACAACGCATTACCGGCTATCACGCCCATCTGAATCCCCATGCTTTAGGTCAAAGCTTCTTGGTCTTTGTCGAACTGAAACTGCGTTCCAAATCCGGCAATATTTTTGAAGACTTCAAACGCGAAGTGCTGAAGATTCCGCAAATTCTAGAATGCCACTTGGTCTCCGGCGAATACGACTACCTCATCAAAGTCCGCCTGCCCAATATGTCCGCCTATCGCGATATGCTCGGCAATATCCTGCTGCAACTGCCGGCTGCAGCCGAAAGCCGCAGCTATGTTGTCATGGAAGAAGTCAAAGAAGAAGTGGTATTAGACATCTAATTCTATTCAACAAACAAAGGCCGTCTGAAAGATTACAACATTCAGACGGCCTTTGTTTTAAACAGAAATGCACACATCCGATAGAATGTGTGCCAAGTCTACAAAGGAGAAATAGAGGAGAAACTATTAACTGACTACTCGAACCAGCTAACGAAACGAATTAGTAGCAACAAGATATTCAACCGCGCAAGTATTTTTCTTGTAAAGTTTCTTAATTGTTCGATTTACAAATTTTAAATGTAATCATATTTCAATACAGATAAAAATGCGCATACCGTTTCGATATGCGCCAAGTCTACAAAGGAGAAATAGAGGAGAAAAATCAAGCTGCATCAAGCAACTCAACGGCGCGAATTATCCTAGCCTTCTACCCTCCTGTCAACTGTTTTCCTATCTATTTTCAAGTATTTTGCTAAAAAACAACAAATCCGCTATTCCCCTCTTTTTCTTGCTATTTTCGCCCATATTTAAGAAATTTAGGGCCGTCTGAATCATATATTGCCACTAAAGATAAACGGCTCCATACTCACACATTCATCGTCCATATCAACCCAACACAAAAGATTGCATGACCGTCCCACTTTCCTTGCCGTCGTCAGCTATACCAACACAGGCAAAACCTCGCTCTTACGTACGCTTTTGCGCGACAGCACCTTCGGTGAAGTGAAAACGCGCCTTCTACCACGCGCCATGTCGAAGAAGCCCTCATCAACGATGGCGACGACAGCTTGGTTTACCTATACGACACCCCGGCCTTGAAGATGCCGGCGGCGTGTTGGACTGGCTGGAAACCCATACATCCGCACGCGATGACGGCATTGAGCGCATCCAGCAATTCCTCAGCAACCATGAAGCGCATCACGAATTCAACCAAGAGGCCAAAGTGCTGCGCCAAGTCATGCAAAGCGATATGGCCATGTATGTTATCGATGCGCGAGAACCCGTCCTCGACAAATACAAAGACGAACTGACCATTTTTATCTTGGTGCGCCAAGCCCATCATGCCTGTGTTCAACTTCACCCCAAAATCAAGACCTGACCGCTTGACCAACATGCTCGCCCGCCGAACCCTGCATGTTTACGCCGGTTTTGATACCGTTGCCTTCGACTTTGAAGGCGAAACTGATTGTGGGACAACCTTGCCACCATGTTACCCAAGCGCGACATCCTCGACCGCCTCATCAATATGCGCCGTCGCGAGTGGCAACGGCTGGATACGGAAGCACGCCGTGAAATTGCCGATTTTCTGCTGGATGCCGCCGCATTCACCCAAGAAATTGCCGAGAAACGACGACCCTGCCCCGACTTTGGAAGTCATGCAATCGGAAATCCGCCAACTCGAGCGGCAAATGCAACAACGCCTGTTCACACTTTACGCTTCTATCACGACGAAGTCGGCAGCGACAGCACATGGATGCCCAAAGCCTTCAAACAAGATCCGTTTGACAGCGAGGTTGCTCAAACATTACGGCATCCACCGGTACCGGCGCAACCGCAGGCGCGCTCATCGGCTTAGCTTGACATTGCCACGCTTGGCGGCTCACTTGGTTTGGGTACGGCCATCGGCGGACTATTGGGCGGTATTTTTGCCCAATGCCCAAGACATCACCGATAAAATCAACGGCCGACAAACCCTGCATACCGATCCGGAAACCCTTACCCTGCTCGCCGCACGCGCACTGGATTTGTTGCACGTCTTGCAAACGCGCGGCCATGCGGCTCAATCACCATCGAGCTAAAAGAACGCAAAGCGCCCCGAATGCAGCCAAATTGCCAAGCGAACTCAACAAAGCGCGCAGCAACCGCAAATGGTCTTCGCTCAACACACACCAGCCCGAAGCCAGCCGTAACGAACGCGCAGCCTATGTCGCCACTTTAAGCGCGAGAAATTAAAAGCTTAGAATTATCGCAGATAGAAAAGGCCGTCTGAAATCCAAATGTTTCAGACGGCCTTTAATCTTAGCAGGCAAATACTTATTCCGCAGCTTTGGTTTCGCGTTTCAAACCGCCGCCAAGTGCTTTATACAAGTCGGCAAGATTTTCCAAACGGGTCAGCTGATTAGCCAAAAGAGCAGTTTCTGCGCTGTAATTGCTGCGCTCGGCATCCAGCAAATCCAATGCACTGGATACGCCATGTTTGTAGCGCAGGCTGATGAGGCGCAGGCTGTCGTTGTAGGCGTGGCTTTGTTTGCTCAAAGCGTCATAGCTTTTATCCAGCTGTTCGCGTGCAACCAACGCACTTGGAAACGTCTTTGAATGCAGATTGAACAGCGGCTTCATAAGCAACGATTTGTGCCTGTTGGCGCAGCTTGGCTACGTCAAGATTGGCTTTGTTTGTGCCCCAGTCAAAGATAGGCAGGGTGATGGACGGTGCAAAAGCCCAAATACCTGTGCCGCTCTTAAACAGGCCGCTCAACTCACCGGAAGCTGTACCGACCGAACCGGTCAGGCTGATGCGCGGGAAGTAAGGCCGCACGTGCCGCGCCGATATTGGCATTCGCTTGTTTGAGCGCGTGTTCTGCCGCACGGATATCCGGACGGTTGAGCAACACGTCCGAACTCAAACCGGCAGGCAGTTTGGTCAATTTGAACTGTTTGCTCAAAGGCAAACCGGCAGGCAGGTCTTCGGGCAAAGGTTGATTAATCAACATAGCCAAAGAATTGCGTGCTTGCTCGCGGTTTTTCACTGCAGATGCGTAATCTGCTTTTGGCCGATTCAATCAGCGCTTCCTGTTGGCGCAAATCAACGGCGGAAATTACGCCGGCCTTGTATGGCGGTAATTGCGAGCTTGTGTCGCTTCACGGGTTTGCAATACGCGTTGTGCCAATCGCCATAGATTCTTCAGCATAGCGTTCGTTAAAGTAGGCTTTGGCAACGGTAGAAATCAGGGTCAGATGGGCAGCATCGCGGTTGCTGCAGCCACATTGAACAACCCTGCAACGCGGCTTCGCTGGTGCTGCGGACACGCCCGAAAAGGTCAAGTTCGCAAGAGGCCGCGCCCAAACCCACGCTGTATTGGCTGCCGACGCTGCCGCCGCTCGTTGCCTTGACGCGAACCCGTACCGCTGGCATTGACGGTTGGCAACAATTATTGACGCGCAATCATATATTGCTTGCGCAGATTTCCGCATTCAGCGCAGCTGCGTACGCAAATCGGTATTGCGTTCCAATGCGATGCCGATCAGGCGGTGAAGGCGGGGATCGGCAAGTAATCTTGCCAACCCAATTCAGCGGCACGCGATACCGTCGTCAACGGTGTCGTATTTAAACGTATCGGCCACGGCAACTCTGAGGCTGCTCATATTTCGGCATCATGGTACAGGCCGACAAAGCCACGGCGGCGGCAACGGCAGTCAGTACAGGTTTGAATGTAATCTTCTTCATTTTAGAATCCTTTAGCATTTTGAGGCCGTCTGAAAATTTTCAGACGGCCTTTGCTTTAGTGCTTGTCTGAATCGTGTTTACCGTCTTCAATCATGCCAGCTTCAGCAGCGTGTTTGGCGGCCATCTCATGCTCGTGCGGTTTCTTTAAAGAAATTTGCGCACAACCACATAGAACAAAAGCGTACATAAGAACACAGACAGAATCGTACCGATCAACATCCCCCAGATCACGGTCGTACCAATTGCACGTTGCTGGCGGAGCTGGCACCGCTGGCAACATAGAGCGGTACTACGCCCAAGATGAAGGCAAACGAAGTCATGATAATCGGACGGAAACGCAGGTGTGCGGCGGCAAGCGCAGCTTCCAGCGCACTCTTGCCTTGCGCTTGCAGGTCTTTGGCAAACTCGATAATCAAAATCGCGTTTTTCGCACTCAAACCCATCACCGTAACGAAACCGACTTGAAGTAGATGATACGTTGGCGTATGCCGGAATACTCGCCCCAGCAGCGCTTCAAAACATATTGCGACCCGTAACGCCCAGTGCCGCGCCAATCAGCTTCCCAACGGAATGACAAGGATAACCGCCAACGGATAGACCCAGCTTTCGTACAAAGCAGCCAATACCAAGAACAGCGGCAGCGGCCATGCGTACAACACGACAGCTTTGCGAGCTACCCCTTGGTCTTCACGAACTGACCGCCCCATTCCAGACTGTAACCGCCGCCCATGTCATCAACCATTTGCTGTACCGCAGCCATGGCCTGACCGGAAGATACGCTCATTAACAGGCGAGCCGGAAAGCTCCATTGCCGGATAACCATTGAAGCGGACGCTTTGTTCCATACCGTTTCCCCAAGAAACAGCAGTAGCATGGTAGAAAGCGGTACGGCAACACCGGATTTGTTCGGCACGGTCAGGTTCAGAATATCGGCAGGCTGCATACGGGCATTCGCATCAGCTTGTACCCATCACGCGTTGCAGACGGCCTTGATTCGGGAAGTCGTTTACATAAGACGAACCCAGAAGAGCAGCCAAAGCAGTATGATATCAGAGAACGAAATACCTTGTGCTGCTGCGGCAGAGCGGTTGATGTCGATTTTCAGCTGCGGCGCATCTTCCAAACCGCTCGCACGGAACGTGTGGGTTAAACAAACCGCTTTTGCGCATTTTGTCAATCAACTCATTGCTTTGGCGCAATGCAGCATGGCCGCTGTTGCACGGTCTTGCAGGTAAATCGTCAAGCCGGTGCCTGTACCCAATTCCATAATGGCAGGAGGAGGCACAATCGCCAAAACCGAAACCGTCTTTCAGCGTAGCCATCATCATGCCGGTCAACTTACCGGAAATAGAAGTCGTATCGCTGCCCGGAGCAGTCACGTTCGCTCCAGTCTCTTTCAGAATGACAAAGCCCAAAAGCCATGTTTTGACCGGAGCCTGAAAAACTGAAGCCGGAAACGTAGTGATGTTCTCAATCCGGTGGATAGATTTTTGCCAGTTGAGTGATTTGAGCCAAAGTTGCATCGGTACGCTCTTTTGCTGCACCGGCAAGCAACTGCACGCTCAACATCAAGTTACCTTTGGTCTTCAGACGGCAAGAAGGAAGTCGGCAGACGCATAAACAGGAATACGCCCACAACAGTCAAACCAATATAACAACCATCATGCGCAAAGTCTTACGCAAGACTGGCAACCCAGCCTTCATAGCCGTGTGTCCAGTTGTCAAATGTTAAACCAACCAAAGAAACCTTTTTCTCTTCGTGATGACCCTTCTGAATCGGTTTGAGCATGGTGGCACACAATGCCGGAGTCAGCGCCGTGCCAAGGAATGCGGAGAAGCCGATCGATGCCGCCATGGTCAGGGCAAAACTGTTTGTAACAGTTACCGGTTGCACCGCTAAACATCGCCAGCGCACAACACAGACATCAACACGGCAGTAATACCGATCACGCACCGGAAATCTGACCCATCGCTTTTTGGTTTGCAGCCTAGGCGACAGACCTTCGCTCGCTAATACGCCCAACGTTTTCAACGACCACACCGCGATCATCGATCACAATACCGATCTACCACACCATCGCAAAACATGGTCAATACGTTAATCGACATACCCATGTAGGGCGTAAAGGCAAAACCGCCCAACAGGAAATCGGTACAGCAATGGTCGGAATCAACGTATAGCGGATGTTTTGCGGAAGAGATACATCACCAAGAATACCAATACGATGGCTTCGAAGCGTATGGATCACTTTCTCAATCGAAATATCCACGAATTTGAAGTATCGTAAGGAATTTTCCAGCTCATGCCGTCTGGAAAATACTTCTGCAAAACCGCCATTTTTTCTTTTACGGCAGTCGCCGTTGCCAAAGCGTTACCGCTGTTAGACAGCATCACTGCCATACCGGTGGTATTCACGCCGTTCAAACGAGTGGAAGTAGAATAGTCCCAGACATGCCCAAGCTGACTTTGGCAACGTCTTTCAGATAGACATTAGAACCATCGGTATTGGATACCAAAATGATGTTGCCAAACTCTTCAGCAGTGCTCAGCTGACCTTGCGCCGTCACAGTTGCTGAAATAGTCTGACCTGCAGCCGCCGGCAAAGAGCCGATAGAGCCTGCAGAAATTTTGGATATTTTGAGTAGCCAGTGCGTTGGCTACCGTTGCAAAAGACAAGTTGTAGTTTTGCAGTTTTTTCGGGTCAACCCAAATACGCATGGCGCGTTGCGCACCAAACAATTGTACCTGCCCTACCCCGTCGATACGCTGCTGTTCAGGAATGATATTGCGCTGGGCGTAATCGTTCATTTCCTCAATGGATTGCTTTTCAGAAGAAAGCATGACCACTTGCAAAGAAGTTGGAACGCGCTTTTAGATACGGTTACACCATATTGCTGTACGGTAGAGGGCAAATGTGGACGAACACTTCCGGACAATTTGTTCTGCACGTCTACCTGCGCCAAATCTTCATTGGTTTCCGTGTAAACGTCAGACTGACGCTGCCGCTGCCGCTGGAAATTAGCAGAAGTCGTCATATAGTCCAAAACCTTCCACACCGTACATATTACGTTCGATAACGGCCAGTACGCTGTCTTCCATTTATTCCGGAGCAGAAGCGCCCGGATAAGTAGCGCGTCAGTCAAATGGTCGGTGCAGCAACGGACGTGATATTGGGAAATCGGCAGCGTGAATGCCGAGTACGCTCCGCTGCGATGATAAAATCGCAATAACCCATGCAAAAATGGGCGGTCAATCACTTAGCTATCTGCATGCGTTCTTATTTGGCCTCAGATGCAGCTTTAGCTTCAGGCTTGGCCTCGATGCAGCTTTGGCCGTCTTGAAACTGCCGCTGTGCTAGCGCCGCAGCGCTTTGCAGGCGGCGGTCCATTCTTTCGGCGTTACCTGTTTAGCACCCGACATAGCGGCAATGCTGATGCCTTCAACAATCACTTTGTCGCCGTCTTTTCAGGCCAGTCTGTAATCACCCAATTGCTACCTGCTGCCGTTGCAACGGTCACGACACGCGCTTCCATTTCGCTCTTGTCATTCACCACCATCACCGTATCTTTGGTGAACCGCGGGTAACTGGGTTGCTGCGGCACTACAAATGCATTATCCACTCGCCACTCGCTCCATCAACACGCGTACATACAAGCCCGGCATCAAGATATTTCTGTCGTTAGAATGGCGGCGCGCAAGCGTAATTTGACCGGTCGTTTCGTTGACAGCGTCGGATCTCGCAGCAGCAGACGGCCTCTTTTCAGGGTAAAACCGTACCGTCGTCAAATCTCTGACATCATCCACTGCACTCGCGTTGTTTGCCGCCAACAATTTGCCTTCGGCAACCTGTTGACGCAGTTTGGGCGACCCTCACCTCGCAGACTGTAACATTGACATACATCGGATTGGTTTGTTGAATGGTGGCCAAAACAGTGGTATCGCCGGAATTCAGCAATGTAACCTTCAGAAAACTTTAGATTGGACCGATAAACCGGAAATCGGCGCAGTAATGCGGGAGCGGTTCAGGCCGACACCGGCAGGATCGAATGGCTGCTTGTGCAGATTTTTGACGCCTGCCTCTTGCTGGAACGCTTGGCCGTTACGCTGCCGCATCATGCTCTTGTTGGTTGATGGCATCGGCGGGCAACCAGCGGTCTGCGGCGGGCCGTCGGCGTTCGTTTTAGCCAGTCGCTTGCGCACTTGCCAACCGGGCGCGTGCGCTTTAAGTTTGTTTGGCGGCAGAGCTGTCGATTTGCGTACAAAGGCTCGACCGGCTTGCGCTACGCTGCCCTCTGAACAGGCGTTTTGCAGAATACCGCTGACTTGGCGCGAACTTCGCAGCATGCAACGATTCCAGACGGCCCGCAACTCGGTTGTCAATGCAACGGTTTCCGGACGGCCAGTAACCATTAATGGACTTCAGGCAGGTTGTGCTGTTGCTGACTGCCTTTGCGCCTGCTGGACCGGCTGCTTTTTCATATCGCGTTTTGCCGCAAGCGGAAAGCGCCAACGCAGTAGCTGCTGCAATTTGCCACGACACGCATCAGCTTTAGTAGCATAAAGAGCCATACTTTCTCATCTCTATGATAAATAAGGGTTTGACTAATTAAAAATTGATTACTTTTAATCTCATATTTCGTAACAGAAATTGCCTGCTTTTGTGACAGGCTGATTATATATAGTGTTGAGAAACACTCATCAAGTATTGAATTGAATTACACATGCTATTCTTGCACAGTTCAGCAGTAATTTCATAATCCGAACCATAAATTTACATCTTCTACAAAACCATGAGAAGAACCGCAAAACCGGAAGCCTTAAAACCAAAGAATATCTCATGCTGCCGCATTGGATATCGCTTTTACCAGAAAGGCATTGCCCGCACCTCGCTTAACGAAATCGCCCAAGCCGCAGATGTAACGCGCGGCGCGCTGTATTGGCATTTCAAAAACAAAGAAGATTTGTTTGACGCCTTGTTCCAACGGATTTGCGACGACATCGAAAGCTGCATGAAAGAAGACTCGAACAACAATAACGAACAGGCTCCGCCGGGCTTCCGCCTCGACCCCTGACCCGTCGAGCGCCTGCAACATACAATGAGCTTCACTTATAAATTCCACAGCATTTTGTTTTTAAAATGACACACCGATCAAAACGAAGCAGTCATTGCCATCGCTAAAAACACCAATCGCTGTGCGCGTGATCGCTGCGGTACCGACCGACGCAATACAACAAAAAGCGGCGGATAAACTTAGACATCGACATGGCGGTCATCTTCATCAAGTCTTCATTAGACGGCTTGATTTGGCGTTGGCTCTCTTCCGGGCAAGGATTCGATTTGGCACAAACCGCCCCCCGCATGATTGAAATCATCATTGATACTTTTGGAAAACCATCCGCAATTAAGAAACAATCCTAAACATTAAGATTAGCGCTGTCTGGTTACATTGCGTTTCAGACGGCCTTTTGGTTTAAACCCAATTAACGTGTTACCGGCTTGTATCGGATACGTTTTGCTCTGCGCGCCTTCTTCACCCAAACGGCGTTTTATCGGCTTCATATTCCTGATAGCTGCCGTCGAAGTGAACGACTCATTTCGAATCGCCTTCGCAAAGCCAAGATATGCGTGGCGATGCGGTCGAGGAACCAGCGGTCGTGCGAAATCACCATTACGCTGCCGGCAATTCGCAATGCGTCTTCCAATCGCGCGGCGTTTCACGTCGAGGTCGTTGACGGTTCGTCCAGCAGCAACACATTGCCGCCGCTCTAACAAGGCTTTTTGCTAAGTGCAGACGGCCGCGTTTCGCCGCCCGACACCGACCTGCGATTTTTGCTTTGGTCGTCTGCCTTTGAAATTAAAAGCGTCCCGCAAATATTGACGGCAGGAATTTCAAACTGACCAACCTGCAAAATATCCTTTCGGCCTTCAGCAATGTTGTCGAACACGGTTTTGTCGTTTTGGCAAACCTTCGCGGCTTTGGTCAACTTCAAGCTCATTTTCACGGTTTGGCCGATTTTTCACTTCGCCGGAATCAGGCTGCCTTGCCCCGCAATCATTTTGAACAGCTGCAGATTTACTCCGCGCCGTTCGGGCCGCTGATGCGCGTTGACAATCGCGCCCGCAGGCACGTTTGCAGAAGCTCAAATCGTCAATCAGCACTTTTATCGCCGAACGATTTGGAAACGTTTCCACAACTCACGACTTCTTATTACCCAAACGCTCGGCAACAGGGATAAAGATTTCGAGCTCTCGTTGCGCTGGTATTCGTGAAGTTGCTCATTTCTTCACGACGAGCCAAACGCGCTTTTAGACTTTGGCTTTGGCGGCCTTTGGCATTTTGGCGCACCCATCTCCAATTCCTGCTTCATCGCCTTCACGCGCGCAGCTTCAGACTTCGCCCTCGTTTTCCAAACGTTTTTCTTCTGCTCCAGCCAAGACGAGTAATTGCCTTTCCACGGAATACCGTGTCCGCGGTCGAGTTCCAAAATCCATTCGGCGGCGTTGTCCGAAGTAGCGGTCGTGCGTTACGGCAACGACTGTGCCGAAGCGCACCAAGAATCGCTCCAGCCATTCGACCGATTCCGCGTCCAAGTGGTTGGTCGGCTCGTCAAGCAAAAGCATATCGGGCTTGCTCAACAAGAGTTTGCAGAAAGCCACACGGCGTTTTTCACCGCCGGACAAATTGCCGATTTTGCATCCCCAATCAGGGCAGGCGCAACGCGTCGGCAGCGATCAATTCAGGTTCCGCACCGCCGCCGGTAGATGAACCAGCCGCAATAATCCCGCTTTCCAGACGGCCTTGTTCTTCCGCCAACGCGTCGCAAATCCGCATCAGATTGGCGTACCCGGCATACACTTCTTCCAAACGTTTCTGCGCCGCGGCCACTTCACCCAAAACCGCTTTCCACTTCCTCGCACGGTTTTCTCAGGATCACGCTCCGCTCTGCGCGGTAACCGATTTTAATGCCGCCCATCGGCACGGCTTCGCCCTCAAATTCTTTTATCCACGCCCGCCATAATCCGCAGCACGGTGGACTTACCCGCGCCGTTCAAACCTGAGCAGGCCGATTTTGCGCCGGGGAAGAAGAGGGAAATATCTTTAATGATGGTTTTCTGCGGCGGCACAACCTGCTCACGCAGCATAGAATAGACGTATTGTTGGGACATAGTTTTCTCGTTTCGTCAAACAAATTTCAGACGGCCCATTTTAACCTATTGCCCATATACTTCGCTTTCTGTTCAAATGCCGTCTGAAAATAGAAATAAGCATCCAACATATACATCTGAGCCGAACCGCCGATACCCTCACGTGCCGACGGTATCAATGCCGAACCGCATGAAAATCGGATGAAAGTCAGTTTATCCCCTGAACTGGCATTTGACTTATCCGGCGCGCGCTTCATAAAAATGCACCCGCATATCGCGTGAAAGCACGCACAAACAATAACGACAGAGAACACCACACCGCGAACATTTCTGTGATTTCTCAATAAAAATACTTTTAGGATTTACCTCTGTCAGAACATACGCACAGCGTTACACAAGGTTTGCCGTCACTGGCAGTGCACGATTTGGATGCTGAGCTTCGGCTATCTCGGCGTTCAGACGGCCTTTACGCAAAAGCTCGCAGATGAGCCGCATGTCTTCCAGACGCTCGGCGCCGACCCGCGCACAGCCTCGGCTGTTCTTTATCCTGCCGCCGCTGGCGGGGATGCTGGTACCGCAGCCGATTGTCGGCCATTACTCCGACCGCACTTGGAATCCGCGCCGGGTGGCCGCCGTCTGCCGTATCTGCGTGCGGCACGCTGATTGCTGTCATCGTGATGATTCCGATGCCGAACCGCAGCTCTCGGTTTCGGTTATGCGTCGCTGGCGGCTTTGTCGTTCGGCGCGCTGATGATTGCGCTGTTGGACGTGTCGTCGAATATGGCGATGCAGCCGTTTAAAATGATGGTCGGCGACATGGTCAATGAGGAGCAAAAAGCCACGCCTACGGATTCAGAGCTTCCTGGCGAATACGGGCGCGGGTTGTGCGGCGATTCTGCCGTTTGTGTTTGCGTATATCGGTTTGGCGAATACTGCCGAGAAAGGCGTCGTACCGCAGACCGTGGTCGTGGCGTTTTATGTGGGTCGCGGCGTTGCTGGTGATTACCAGTGCGTTCACGATTTTTCAAAGTGAAGGAATACGACCCGAAACCCATGCCCGCTATCACGGCATCGATGTGGCGGCAGAATCAGGAAAAGCTAACTGGATCGAACTCCTGAAAACCGCGCCTAAGGCGTTTTGGATTTGGTTACTTTGGTGCAGTTTTTCTGCTGGTTCGCCCAATATATGTGACTTACTCGGCAGGCGCGATTGCAGAAAACGTTTGGCAGACAACCGATGCCTCTTCCGTAGGCTATCAGGAAGCGGCAACTGGTACGGCGTTTTGGCGGTACAATCCACTGCTGCCGTTATCTGCTCGTTTATTCTGGCAAAAAGTACCGAATCAATCACCATAAAGTCGGTTATTTCGGTTGCTTAGCTTTAGGCGCGCTCGGTTTCTTCTATCTTCTTCATCCACGATCAATACGCACTCGATCCTGTCTTTATACCTTAATCGGCATCGCGTGGGCAGGTATCATTACCTATCCTTGACGATTGTAAACCAATGCCCTCTCCGGCAAACACATGGGTACTTATTTTGGGTCTGTTTAACGGCTCTATCTGTATGCCCTCAAATCGTCGCCTCCCTGCTGAGCTTTATCCTCTTCCCTATGCTGGGCAGCCATCAGGGCAACCTATGTTCTTGGTTGCAGGCGCGGTCTTGCTGCTGGGAGCCTTCTCAGTATGTCTGATTAAAGAGACCCACGGCGAATAATCCATCCATACCGTCGGCAAAGGCCGTCTGAAACCTTTGCCGAACTTACGATTTTAATAACAGGAGCTTCATAAATGTATACAAGAATCATGGAAATCAGCCCTTGGACATTGCGTTCGGCAAAACTGGAAAAAGAACACAAACGGCTGCAAGAGAGCCTGACCAGCTTGGGCAACGGCTATATGGGTATGCGCGGCAACTTTGAAGAAACCTATTCCGCCGACAGTCACTTGGGTACCTACATCGCCGGCGTGTGGTTCCCCGACAAAACCCGCGTCGGCTGGTGGAAAAACGGCTATCCTAAATATTTCGGCAAAGCCATCAACGCGCCTCAATTTCAGCAAAGTCAAAATCTTTGTCGATGATCAGAAGTGGACTTGGCGAAAAACGATGTTGCCGGCTTCTCGTCGAACTCGATATGCAGCACGGCGTGTTGCGCCGCTCGTTCACCGTATTCGGCGTGCGTTTCGATGCGTGCAAATTCCCGTCGGTCGCGCAAAAGAGCTGGCGATCATCCGCTGGGAAGCCGTATCCGTTGACGGCAAAACCCACCAAGTCCGCATCGATTCCATCATCGATGCCGACGTGAAAAACGAAGACTCCAACTACGAAGAAAAATTCTGGCAGGTATTGGACAAAGGCGTTTCAGACGACCGCTCCTACATTGCCACCCAAACCGTCGCCAATCCCTTCGGCGTGGAACACCATCGTCAACGCCGAGCAAACCTTCGCCGCGCAGCTTTAAAGCCCTCGCGGCAGCCAAACCGACTGGCAGGTCTCCAATTTCTTTGTGAAGCCGAAGTCGGCAGCACGCCCCGAAACCTGAAAAACGGGTGTTGTACCACCAGCCGCGATTATCAGGGCTTTGAAGCGGTGAAGCCGCCGGCCGCGCCTTTGTCGGATCGCAGGCGTTGCGTTTGAAAACCTGCTGGACGCGCACAAAGCAGGCTGGCTGCACCGTTGGGAAATCGCCGACGTGGTCATTGAAGGCGGCGACGAAGCGCAGCAGGGGCATCCGCTTCAACCTGTTCCAACTGTTCTCCACCTACTACGGCGAAGACGCGCGCCTGAACATCGGCCCGAAAGGCTTTACCGGCGAAAAATACGGCGGCGCGACCTATTGGGACACCGAAGCCTACGCCGTGCCGCTTTTACCTCGCGCTGGCTGAACCCGAAGTTACCCGCAACCTGCTCGCAATACCGCCGCAACCAATCCGCCGCAGGCGCAACACAACGCGCGCGAGCAGGGCTTGGCGGGCGCACTCTATCCGATGGTGACGTTTACGGGCATCGAGGTGCCACAACGAGATGGGAAATCACTTTCGAGGAAATCCACCGCAACGGCGCGATTCCTTACGCCATCTACAACTTCACACCAACTACACCGGCGACGAAAAGCTATCTGCAAAGAAGGCTTGAAGTCTTGGTCGAAGTGTCCCGCTTCTGGGCGGACCGCGTCCACTTCTCCAAACGCAACGGCAAATACATGATTCACGGCGTGACCGGCCCGAACGAATACGAAAACAACATCAACAACAACTGGTACACCAACACCCTCGCCGCATGGGTATTGGACTACACCCGCGAAGCCTTTGGCGAAATACCCGCGTCCGGATTTGAACGTGAACGCCGCCGAGTTGGAAAAATGGGCGGATATCAGCGCGAATATGTACCGTCCGCATGACGAAGAACTCGGCGTGTTCAGTCCAACACGACGGCTTCCTCGACAAAGACATCCGCCCTGTGTCCGCACTTTCGCCTGATGATTTGCCGCTCAACCAGAAATGGTCGTGGGACAAAATCCTGCGTTCGCCCTTCATCAAACGAGGCGGACGTATTGCAAGGCATCTACTTCTTCGGCGACCGTTTCAGTATCGACGAAAAACGCCGCAACTTCGACTTCTACGAGACCAATGACCGTGCACGAAAGCTCGTTGTCGCCGTGTGATCCACGCCATCCTCGCCGCCGAACTGGGCAAAGAAGAAAAAGCCGTGGAAATGTACCAGCGCACCGCCCGCACTGGACTTGGACAACTACAACAACGACACCGAAGACGGCCTGCACATCACCTCCATGACCGGCTCGTGGCTCGCCATCGTCCAAGGTTTCGCCCAAATGAAAACTCGGGGCGGCAAACTCAGCTTCGCACCGTTCCTGCCGAGTGCGTGGACAGGCTACGCCTTCCACATCAACTACCGCGCCGTCTCGATTAAAGTCGCCGTCGGCAAAGAAAACGTCGCTCTTCACTCTGCTCAAAGGCGAGTCGCCCGATTTGCAGGTAGTACGGCAAAGACATCACGCTCGACGGCAGCCACACCGGTTGCGTTGGAAAAATAGGAGGGCGCAAAAATGACTTTCACTCGCAGTCCTATTTGACCTCGACGGCGTCATCACCGACACCGCCGAATACCACTACCGCGCATGGAAAAAAGCTCGCCGAAGAACTGGGCATCAGCATTGACCGCAAGTTTAACGAGCAGCTCAGCGGCGTGTCGCGCGACGATTCGCTCAAACGCATCCTCGCGCACGGCGGCAAAACCGTCAGCGAAGCCGAGTTCGCCGAACTGACCCGCCGTAAAAACGACAACTACGTCGAGATGGTTCAGGCAGTCAAACCCGAAGACGTGTACCCCGGCATCTTTGCCGCTGCTGGAAGCATTGAGGGCAAACGGCAAAAATCGCCCTCGCGTCCGCCAGTAAAAACGGCCCGTTCCTGCTCGAACGCATGGGGCTGACCCACTTCTTCGATGCCGTCGCCGACCCTGCCGCCGTCGCGCATTCCAAACCCGCCCCCGACATCTTCCTCGCGCCGCCGCGGGCGTGGGCGCGGATATCCGCCAATGCATCGGCATCGAAGACGCCGCAGCAGGAGTAGCCGCCATCAAAGCCCTCCGGCGCCTTGCCTCATCGGAGTGGGCAAAGCCGAAGACTCGGCAGCGACATCGCGCTGGTGTCCGGCACCGCCGAGCTGACCTACGCCTACCTGCAAAACGTGCTGGGCACAGTCGGGCAGGTAAAATACATAGAGGTAAAAGGCCGTCTGAAAAACTGGATTTCAGACGGCCTTTTATTCTAAAAGTTTCCAGACGACGTTTGAGGTCTTCTGAAAGTTTTGAAACAGTGGTGAGAACGACTAGACAACGCGTGCGGGCGTACCGCACACACACCCTACACCCTCGGTTTTTAAAGTTTGTGCCGCCGCAGGTGTGTGGCACAGCCACGCACGCGGTTGGTGGAGATGGGCTACGGCTTTGCTAAATCAGGGTTTTCAGACGTGCTTTGAGATCTTTGCAGAAACTCCTAAAATCCCTCAAATTCCTACTAAGACATTTAGATTTTAGGAGTTTTGCAAAGGTCGCAGCTTATAGCTTGCTTGTTTTATTCCTCACGCAATTTTTCAAAACATAATCACAGTATCCACAAAGTGGATAAAAACATTAGTTCTGAAGCGGGAATATTACTACCACAATTTTGGCAGATTCCATCTGCCTTATTACCGCATGAATAACAAATATTTTCAATATAATCATATTGTCCTTCACAAAAGGACATGTTACAACAGGCTCTTCTCCACCATATCTCCGACATTCCCACCATTCATCTTTATACTTTTCATATAAACACTCTCTAACTAAATCTTCATAATCCCATGTTTTATTACATGATTTGCACCTATAAATTTGACAGCTAGCATCATAGCTTTTTGCCATCATCTTCTATCGTCTACTGTAATTAAACCACTAACCACATTTAGAGCATTTATGATCTGAAATTGTTTCATAAATTTCTTTATGATAGAAATCTAGCCTTCTCAAATTATCAAGACATGAGTTTTTCATTATCATAGACACTTTTTAATTGATAATAGCCCTTTCCCATGTATCTTTACTGAATAACTCTTCAGGATCATAATCTAAATTATTTCTAATGAAATTATTAATAATAGGAAAAGATACTGCAATCATTTCTTGTACGGAACTAATAGATAATTCATCATAATAATGTTCAATGTTATTGCGATAATTGTTTATTTTATCTAAAATTACTCAATCTACAGAGATATTTAATGATTTAAATCTATCTTTAATAGATTGAACATCAACTGTTTTCTTACCATTACCCTTTGCAACAATATTGCCATTTTCCACGACCCATAAAATCTGTTGTTTAATTAACACTTCATCCGAATTATCTGGACTTAGTTCAACTAACTTATACTTAAATAACAGCAAAATTCCCGCAAAAACATTTCTTACAGAAAGATAATCCTACGTTCATCTTGTTGGCTTAGTTCATAATCTTCAATACCAATTTCAATGGAATTAATAGCATTTTTGTAGTAATTTCTTATTCATTTTATTCAGCTCCAAAAAGTAGATTCTCCTTAATCCTCCGAGATCTTATCCCGCAACACAGCCGCTTCTTCAAACTGTAAATCTCTAGCAGCCTGCTGCATGGCTTTTTCCAGTTTAGCGATTTTCTTTAATCGCGTCTTCTTCATTGATAATTTCGCCGACTTTAACCTTGTTCTTACCTTTTCAGACGGCCTTTAATATTTCCAGTCAACCCAACGTTACCATCTCAATCTGCTCCATACTCCTACCCAAGAAGCGTTCACCGATAGTGCGGAAGCGCAGTGGGATATCGCTGACGGTAGCGGTAATCCGGATTGTCGTTTTCTGTATTCAGCAAACCTGCTTGCGCTAAGGCTTTTGGCGGTGCTTCGGCGGCGGTGGTGATGGCGGAATCGACCAAAGGTAACGTTTTTGTGCTTCGCGGCCGATAAGCGGTTTGAGCAGTGGGAGTGGGTACAACCCAACACCAGCGTATCGATGTCGTCGGCCAAGAGTGGCTTCAGGTATTCGCGCACGGTCAGGCGGGTGACTTCGTGATCGAGCCAGCCCTCTTCCACCAATGGCACAAGCAGGGGCGCGGCTTGCGTGCGTACCAACGTGTCGTTGTTTTGCGAATGGATGGCGCGTGCGTAGGCGTTGCTGTTGACGGTAGTGTTGGTTGCGATAATGCCGATTCGGTTATTTTTGGTAGTTTGCAAAGCGGCTTCCCGCACCAGCGGAAATCACGTCTAACACGGGCATATTGCCTGCTTTTTGGCGGATTTTTCTGTCCGGCAACGGCGGCGATAGTGTTGCACGCGATAACGAGTGCTTTGACATCGTTTTCCAGCAGGAAATCGACAATCTGCATGGCGAAGGTTTCAATGGTGACGCGATTTGGTGCCATAGGGAACGCGTGCGGTATCGCCGAAATAGATGATGTTTTCCATCGGCAGGCGTTCCATCAGGGCGCGGACGTTGGTCAAGCCGCCGACGCCGGAATCGAATACGCCGATGGGGCGTTGTTTGCTGGTACTCATGGTTAATTTCTTCAATATGGTGTTGAGGCCGTCTGAAACCGTTTTTCAGACGGCCTGAAGGTTAAAGCTGTATTCTTTTTATCGTTTTTCCATCCAAGCCTGATGCGAGCAAATCACTGGCACGATACCGCACACGGTCGAGCTCAACATCATACCGGCCATTACCAAGGCAGAACCATTATGCGAGCCAAGTCGTTGCCATGCCGACCGATGCGCCGATAAGGGATTGGAACACGCCCAAGACGGCATTTGCACTGCCGCCCTCTGCGCCCGAAATAGCTCATAAAGCAGAGCTTGAGTGTCGCGCCGACCAAGCGCTTTGCGACCGACTGAAAACATCACGCACAGCACCAAAAGCCCACAAAGGCGGCAGAGACAGCGACAACACCAAAACCGTCATCAGCAGATTGGCGGTAAATTGGACGATAATGCCCCATTTGAGGATGTTTTGAGGATGCGTACCGGTTTTCAAACGCCATGCGGTAACGCGGTTAAACGACATCATGGTAATGATATTGAGCGCAAAATATCCAAGCATATTGGTTTTGGTGAAACATGATACAGGTGTTGGTACACAAACGACGATTCGGTCAAAAAGGCAAACATCGAACCAAAAACTGAAAGCTTGGAAAAACAGATAGCCATTGCGGCGCGCGCGTTCTCAAAAACGCGTTTAAACCTGCCTGCCACCACGCCGAACACGTCCATGCTGATTTTTGCGCTTTTTGGTGCGGCTTGGGCGGGAAATACCACATCAAACCCCAAAGCAGCGGCGAATAGCAGGCCAGAAAGCCGAAAAATCATGCGCCAGCCGCCCAAATTCTGCAAGCCTGCACCAATCATCGGCGCCATCAGCGGCGCAATCATCAAAATGATGCCGATTAATGCAAACATCTGTGCGGCTTTGCGTCCGGAATAATAATCGCGCACCATCGCGCCGGAAATCACCACGGTCATCCCGCACCAAACGCCGTGCAAGGCACGCAAGTTCAATAGCTGCTCGACATTATTACCATCGTCAAAACCGACAACGGCGGCAAAGTAAATGCTCAAGCCCGCACCAAGGCGACAGGTTTGCGGCCTTATCCGAAATCGAACCGCCGACCACCTGACCAAACGCACGCCAAACATAAAAAGCTCGAGGCTTTGCTCAATACGGTGGATGTCCGAACCCAGCGACTTAGCCATTTCGGGAATCGCAGGCAGATAGGCATCGACAGAAAACGGCATCAGCGCGACCAACATCGCCATCAGCACGGCCATGGTTTTCATCAGGGGCTTGTTGTGCAGTCATTCCGACTTTCGCTTTTTCGTAAAAATATTCCAAAAACAAAGAAAACAACCGCCTTGTCAGACGGTTGCGGATTGATGGAATTATAGCAGATTTTCAACCTTGTCCAATCACCGCAAAAACCTTTCTGCAAAAACTTAAGGCCGTCTGAAACTTTTGCTTGGTTGAATCCCCTCGCCGCAAACGTTAAAATGCTTGTTTTTTAAGATAACAAATTGTTTCACATCACGGATTCTAAGCATAATCATGACTACTTCAAATTGCGCGTGCCGGCGGGAAAACGCTCGAAATCCAAGGCAAATGGCCAACCGCCACGGCTTGATCGCCGGTGCGACCGGTACGGGTAAAACCGTTACCCCTGCGCCTGCATGGCGGAAGCCTTCAGCAGCGAAGGCGTCCCTGTATTCTTGGTCGATGTCAAAGGCGATTTGTCGGGCATCGCGCACGCCGGTGCCAACAACGGCAAAGTGGGCGAACGCATCGCCGAGTTTGATTTGGGCGAGCAATGGCTGCAAAGTTTCCCCGTGCGCTTTTGGGATGTTTACGGCGAAACCGGTATTCCCGTACGCGTAACCGTTTCAGAAATGGGCCCTATGCTTTTGGCCCGCCTGATGAATCTGAACGACACGCAAGAAGGCCTGCTCAACCTCGTGTTCAAAGTTGCCGATGACAGGGGCTGGCACATTTTGGACTTGAAAGATCTGCAGCAGCATGTTGAAACACGTTTCCGACCACGCTTCGGAATACCGCACGCACATGGCAACGTTTCTGCCGCCAGTATCGGCGCGATTCAACGCCAACTGCTGACTTTGGAAAACGAAGGCGCAGAAAAATTCTTCGGCGAACCTTCCCTCAACCTGCAAGACTGGATGCAAACCGACAACGGCAAAGGCATCATCAATGTCCTGAATTCGGAAAAACTGATGCGCTCGCCGCGTACGTACAGCGCGCGTTTTTGCTGTGGATGCTGGCAGAATTGTTTGAAACCCTGCTCGAAGTCGGCGATTTGGACAAACCAAAATTCGTGATGTTCTTCGACGAAGCGCATTTGATGTTCGACAATGCCGCCAATGCACTGGTCGAACAAACCGATCAAGTCGTACGCCTGATCCGTTCCAAAGGCGTGGGCGTATATTTCGTCACCCAAACCCGCTCGACTTCACCCGATACCATTCTGGCCAACTGCAACCGCGCACAACACGCCTTGCGCGCCTTCACACCGCGCGACCAAAAAGAGTTAAAGCTGCTGCCGAAACATTCCGCAGCAATCCGAATATCAAAGTTGCCGAAGCAATTGCCGAGCTCGGCGTCGGCGAAGCCCTTGTTTCCTTCCTTGACGAAAAAGGCATGCCCGAGCCGGTAGAACGCGCCCTCATCCTGCCGCCTCAATCCGCCCTGACCCCGCTTGCCGCAGAAGAGCGCAAACCGTTTGTTCCAAAACGATGATTTGTATCCAGCTATAAAGACATGGTGGACGAACTACTCCGCTTTTGAAGCATTGGCCGAAGCAGACAGCCCGGTGCCGCTGAGAAACCGCAAATGCCGCCAAAGAGCAGGAAAAAGCGCAAAAAGCCGCTGGAAAAGAAAGCCGCCACGCCGACCCCGGCATACTCGGCGGACTGCTCGGTAGGTTTTGAGCGGGGTCGTAAAAAGTCAGGGCAGGGCTTGGCTACAACGTCGCCGATGCCATCGGCGGCAAATCAACCGCCAGTGACCAACGCCATCTCCCGCAGCGTGATGGGCATTATTGAAAAATATGTTCAAATAATCAGCCTGCAAACATACTGCCCTTTTATTGCACAGTAGCCGCAAGTCGGATACTTAGAGTCCGACACCTTGCTTTCAGACGGCCTCAAGCAGCCTGAAACAAGCCAAGTGCCCGCCAAACAGGAAAAACACGCCATGCCCCAAACCGTTACCCTTGTGTGCATGCACGACCCGCACACGCCGCCGATTTGGACCACCGTCTGCACGGAGAGCAAGCACAATACTCGGTTTCGCCCCCAAGAGCGGCTGCAAAACGGCCGGTTCGCCGCGCCCGACTGTTTGGCCGTAACCATTTTGTGCCAAAACCGCCCCATCGGATTTTTCATCCTGATAAAGGCAGCGACCGCCCTGCTTACAGCGCCAACCCCTGCGCCGTATTGTTGCGCTCGATGTCGGTCAACCCCGCATATCAGGGTCAAGGGCTGCAGCCCGCGCGGCGCTGGCTGACGATAAATTGGCGCCGCTCATCCGCAGCATATTGCCCGACTGCGACGAAATCGTGTTCGGCGTACACCACGCCAACCGCGCCGCCATCGGCCTGTACCAAAGCTGCGGGATTTGCCCGATACTGGGCGAAACCTTTTATGGCACAAAGGCTGCAATATATTTACAGCAAAACGATTCGGTAAAAGGCCGTCTGAAAACTGAAAACGACTGTTTCAACTCTCCTCCTGCGCTCGCGCGGGGGAGGGTTAGAGGGGTGGCGTTTCACAGAAAGCACTTTGCCGCCGCCTCGTCAATGTTCCCTGAAGCCGCAAACGCCCCCACCCTAGCCCTCCCCGCAAGCAGGAGAGGAACGAATAGGCCGTCCACCCAAAAGACCCCAAAATGACCGCTAAAACCCCTGTTCAAAGCCATCAAAACGCCTGCAAACGCTGCGCATCCGTGCGGGCAAGGCGTGGCTCGACCGTGCGCCGGTGCCGTCTGGAAAAAGGCCGCTTGCGCCGGAGAATATCGGCGGCATTCTGTTTTTGCGCCAAGACGGCAAAAATCGGCGACTACATCGTCAGCTCGTTTGCCCTTTCGCGAAATCGGGGAAAAATCCGCGCCGCACATCCGCATCGGCGTGGTTCGGCACGGAGGCCAACCGCAGCCTGTTTGACGCCAATCCGCATATCGACGCGGTGCATATTGTCGCCAAAAGCAGCCGCTCGTATCGGAAACCGGCCGCTCGATTGCGGGGCAATATGATGTCGTTATCGATCCCACCGTATTGGTGCGCAACCGCGATTTGGTTTTAACCGCAGCATCAGCGCGCCCTACAACATCGGCTTTGCCAAAGAAAACTACCACATTTTCAACCGCAACATCGCCGATAAAAAACAGATA
>BNJV01001736.1_pt1 | contig 40221 bp, 53 predicted proteins | sample 8540591 | NCBI WGS metagenome assembly BNJV01 (sample SAMD00202457, study PRJDB9452) | human saliva metagenome | host: Homo sapiens
TTGTTAAACCATTACCTACTGATATAATAGTTGATCTGGCTTTAGGGTTTCGTGTCATAATAATGACACAGGCAAATAGTCAAGTGAATACAAGGGTTTTAGAGCTTCTACCAAAGTTTAAAACTAGAAAAATGAATCGTTGGTGTACTGTTTAGAGCAGTTATTACAAAAATAAATGTTCTAAACAGTACATCAGCATAAAGGAGGAACTCATATGTCTAAGGTGAAAAAGACACGATCGAAGCAAAAGGATTCGCTATTCAAGTTTATACTGAAGACTTTAAAAATGACTATATTAGTCTAACGGATATTGCAAGATATAAGAACAGTGAAGAGCCTAATGTAGTTGTTGCAAATTGACGAGAAATTATAACACAATAGAGTATTTGGGGATATGGGAGCGGTTAAATAATCTTGACTTAACCCCTCGAATTCGAGGGGTTTTTGAAAGAAGCAGGCAGTAATGCATTCACTTTTATCTCCTCAGAAATGGGTTAACACAACAAACGCAAAAAGGAATATATGTGAAGCTTGGAAGAGGTGGCGGTACTTTTGCCCATAAAGATATTGCATTTAAATTTGCTTCGTGGATTTCAGCAGAGTTTTGAGTTATATATCATTAAAGACTATCAAAGATTAAAAGATGATGAAAAACTCAAGACTATCATTAGGTTGGAATCTTAATCGAGAAATTTCAAAAATCAACGACAGGATCCATACAGATGCAATTAAAGAGTATCTCTTAAAGGATCTTACCAACGAGCAATTATCTTACAAGTACGCAAGTGAAGCAGATATGTTAAATGTTGCCTTATTTAACAAAAAGAGCTAAACAGTGGCGTGAAGAAAATCCAGATTTAAAAGGTAATATGAGAGACTATGCAAGTCTGAACGAGTTACTGGTACTTGCAAAATATGGAAAGTTATAATGCAGTTCTGATTGGAAAAAGGTATGTATCAAAAAGAAAGAATGATGGAACTTAGAAAACTCTGCTAGAACACACTAATGTCACTACAAAAACTTAGTGATAGTGGCATTAAAAATTAGAAGGAAATAAATAATAACTTTTTAGTATTTTATTAGATAAACAAATTGGAATTTGTTGAGGAGGAAAAGGCAATATGAATCGGGAATGATAATAGGGTTATCATAATATCCATTGTTGCTTTGATTATGATAATAATAGGTATTAGCCAGTATAGGACAAAAAGATGTACCGATTGGATTTTTATAACATTGTTGATCCACCTAAAAAGAGGATATAATCGATATAGGTCTATGGAACAGAAAAACATGCTTTGATTTGAATTATATACGGTATATGCATTGAATGTGGATTTTGGTTGGGGTTTGTTATGCCTACAGAGGTATTAGAAATAATTTTTATTGTGGGCGGTGTTGTAGTTCCGCTTTCTTTCATCATAATAGGCCATCACAGATTAGAGAAGGAGTATTTCAGAGTAAAGTAAATCTCAGTTTGTAGCACTAACAATTCACCTGAATAGATTTAAGATCTAGTGTCTGTAACCATTGATATTACTACACGACTTTTGCACCTGGGTCTCGTGTTATAATTATGACAACGGCAAATAGTAACGATGAACACTGGGTTTTAGAGCCCTTATTAGGAGAAAAATATGGATTGGTATGCATTTTTAGAGTAATTATGGCTCATGAATGTTCTAAAATAATGAAGAAGTATAAAAATATGAATTATGAAGATATTATAAGAAGCTATGTTTAGTTGAAACTATTGAAATTAAAGCGGTATATGATAATATTGTAACTCCAAATTAGAGAAAGAGATTTATAAATCATTAATCTATGAGTTTAATGATAAAAATATGTTATATGTAAAAATATTATTGTATATAAAATTTTAAAAAGTGAGGAGTTGGAAATGAAAGTGAAACCAGATAAACAAGGTGGAAATTTGATATATATTTTATTGAAGGTTTAAAAAAGCGAGAAAATATTTAAGGAATACTTCATCTAAAGAAAAATAGAGAGATTCAGGTTAGAATTAGAAATAATGGGGTTTTTAAAGATAATCACATTGACGGCATAGTAAATGTTTATGATGTTTTTGTTGATTCTAATAATATTACAAAAATCTTATATAGAAATGATATGATGGTAATATTAATGATTTATTAGGTTACACAAAAGCAAATGTGAGAAAAACTAAAACTATTGTTACCAATTTTATATGCGTTGAATAAGATTTCTAAATTTAAAACCTATTTACCATAGAGATCTTAAGCCGGATAATATTTTATATGAAAAACATGGAGAAGATTATAAATTATTTTTATCAGATTTTGGAATTTGTTATTTAAATAAAGAAAAAGAAAGATTGACTGAAGTTGAAATAGCAGTAGCGCCCAAGAATGTTTATTGCTCCAGAATATGAAAAGGAAGAATAGGCAATGTTGATCATAAAGGAGATGTATTTTCAATTGGAAAAATTATTTGGTATATGATAAATGGTGTAGTAAATGATTTTTACCATCAAATTCTGGTTTGTTGATGAATATAATTTAATAAAAATTTGTTAATAATGAAGATATAATTTTTGCAAATAATATTATATCTTCTTGCTTAAATATTAATCCTGAAGAAAGACCCGATTATGATAAATTAATTAACTTAATTGAAGACTTTCTTAAAGAAACAAAAATAGATAATGATGAATCTTTTAAAGTATGAAGTTGAACAATACAAGGAGAAAAAATAGATTTAAAAAGAAATAGAGAAAAATGCTTTGCTAGTCAATACATTTAGTATATACTTTTGTCAATGCTTTAGAAAAATTAAATAATTATTATGATTTAGATTTAATTTCTACAATATTATCAGAATATAGAAGTAATTCTAAAAATGGAGTAGATTATACTCAATAAATATGGAAAAATACCTGCTACATTATCTTTACAGTAGTAGTTTTTGATAGAATTTATATTTCTATTAATTATCATCCAGCAAATGATAATGAGAAGTATTGTAATGTAGATATTAATTATTATATATATTCTAAAAACACAATATCAAAATTATTCCGTATTTTATAAAAGAAGATGAGAATTATATTCGAATTTAAAACAAAATTGAACTTTTTCAGAAAAGTTATTTTATGTTGGGGAGAGGACTTAATTTCGAATATGTACGTTCATATTTATGTATTAAATAATAAAAATTAACTAAAAAGTATTTTGAAACGTTCTAAAATCAACCAACCCTCGCTAGCTTTGTATAGGAAGAGTATTTTACAAGAAGAAATAAAATCAATTGAAGAAAACTAAGATTTATTATTACAATCTTTTTATTGTATTGCTATATTGATTTTTCAAATGTCACAATTAGCATCAACGTTGGCAGTTCATAATATTTCAGCGATTTTTCATTTGCTTTTTGTATGAGTTGAGACATTGGGTATTTTTAGCAACAAAGAATAAGGTTTGGGTATTTGCTCATCTTAATGTAATTGCGTGCAATAGAATTATTTATTTTGATTCCAATTATTTACATTATATTTTATGTTTGATAACGAGTAATTAAGAGAGTTTAGTTTAGGAGAATAATAGTCCATATAAATAAATGGGAAAAATCTATAAGTGTTGATATTACTACATGATTTAATAGGGTGGGTTTCGTGTCATAATAATGACAGTGGCAAAATAGTTTTAGAAAATCAAGGGTTTCAAATTTCACCAAAGGTTGAAACACGAAGAGTTTATAACCTTTAGCTTTAGAGTGATTTATCGGGATAGATTACCGTAAGCAATGCTAGGGTAGAAAGGAGATTCCCCAATACGAGGCAAATTATCGGCAACCATTCTGATATTTTTAGATTGAGGTTCAAGATGAGTTTAATAAGATTAATACTAAAGATTATCCCATTTCCAGTTTCATTACCGTCCATCCTGGTTGCATTTCTAACCTTTTGTTAAGCGTAGTAGTATCATCCCTGGGAATTGTCCCTTTGTCTGTGTCATTGCCGTCGAATCAGTGCATTTATTCAGCATGATATAGGTGACAGGAATCCAAGGACTTGTGATAGGTTTTACCAAGTCCTATGGACTTCAAAAGCTGACTATATATCTCATAGCATTCATTTGAGCGATTAACGAAGGGATAAAGGCGATATAACCGCTTTCTTGAAAGTGGTAAACCCCAAAATAATATTTTTCAAGGCGAGGATGAAAATTCTGTCGTCTTTTTATTTCGAAAAATGAAAGGAGGCGATTTGAGTTTGATTATTTTTATCATCGAGATAGTGAACGATTTAGTTTCTATATGCTCCCCAAAGTTTTACTCAGTCACGAGTTTTCTTTACAAAAATCTTCGGATGCAAAGATTCTCATTCGGTGCCTTTTTGAACGAAATAGTTTGTCCTTTACAGAACAATTGATTGATGAAGTGATGAAAAGCTGAATAAGTCGAATAGACTGCGGTGAAAATCTTTGCCGAGCTGGACAAAAGAAACAGGCGGAATTGGTTTGATTGAAAGAAGACGGCAAGGATTGGGAAAAACCGAACATCATCTATGTCAAAGACTTTATGAGTGTTTTTCGTGATGAGAGCCTTTGTCGAGTGTAAAAACTACACTCAGAAGTGAAAGAATTACACCGGAAGTGTAAATATTACACTTCAAGAAGCGAAGAAAGTACACGAAGTAATACTAATATTAATAATCCCTGATTATAGTGAACCTGATATTAGTTTTAGGGCGAGCAAAGCAAAAATGATATGACATTTCAAAACGTGTATTTAACGGATGAAGACATCAAAGAATTAGAAGAAAAATCGGTTCTAAAGTTACGAATTACATTGAGAGACTTGGAGCGTATATGGAAGTACCGGCAAAACCTATAAAAATCATAAAATGGCAATATTGACTTGGTTTTTCAAAGATGAAGGTAGTAATCAAAAAGAAGAGCAATGTTCCAACTCATTGAAGAATACAAGAGAGGAGATTATCTATGAGTAATTTACAAGAGCTGATGATTGATGGCGGAGTTATACCATAAACTCCTGATTTATAGAGATGTGAGATTCGATTAAAAATGATATAGGTTGGGAAGAACTCATATTTGAAAAATTTATCTGTTTGATTACAGGGACAATCTCCACCTTCAAATTCATATAATAACATTGAAAAGGATTACCTTTTTATCAAGGTAATATAGATTTTGGTGATAAGTATCCTAAATTAAATAAGTTTTGTAGTAAACCATTAAAAATTAGAAATCTATATTAATGTCGTCAGAGCACCTGTTGGAGAAATAAATATAACAAATTGGGATTGTTGTATTGAAGAGGATTGTGTTCTTTAGAATTAGAGGAAAATTCTAAATATTGTGTATTTGTATACTATTTAAAAATATAATAGTAACAGTAAAAATCAAAAAGTAAAGGTAGTACTTTTTAAATCTATAAATAAATCAGAAATTGAAAATATTAAAGTTTTATTGCCTTCACTTTCTCCAAAATGAATTTTCACAATTTGTAGAGAAAACGGATAAATTAAAGTTTCTTTACAACTTTAAAAACGATATATTTTTATCAATTTATTGGAAAAAGCTGATAAAAGAAATATTGTTTTTCTTGACTTTTGACATTTTTCGGCTAATATAAGATTAGATATTGAATTAGCCGAAAGGGAGGAAAAATGAAAATATTATAGACGTTCAATAGAACAGGCTTATCAATGAATACAAGAACAATTTCCGATATTATTGCTACTGAAGCAAGACAAGCGAGGAAAAAGTACACTTTTCAAGGAATTGTTTCGAGAAGAGTACAAATATTTTTCATTAGATGACCTGATTTTAAAGAACAAATAATCAATGATCCAAGACTATTGAAGAATAATCCTGAAAAATTAATAATAGATGAAATATAATATGCACCGTCAATATTTCCTTATTTGAAAAATGAAAAGTTGACGAGAATAGAGAAGACGGAATGTATTTAATGACAGGTTCGGCAAGCTTTTTGTTCTTATGAAAAATGTTTCTGAAAACTTTTAGTAGGAAGAGAGGAATTTTAGAACTTCAGGGAATAAGCTAAGAGAACAGTTTGATGTAGAGTCGAATGTTTTTATTCTCGCAATGAAGAATATATTTCTGAGAGGGAAAAATATAACAGAATACAAATTTATGAAAGAATTCATAGAGATATGCCTGAGCTTGTATTTAATGACAGAAAGAAATGGAGTTTTTATCCATCATATGTGCAGACATATTGAAAGGAGGAGGATTTAATAAATATATCTGATGAAAATCTCTAAAAGTCAGATAAGTTTAGCTGAGAAGCGGAGAATTATTAAATTATGGAGCAGGCCAATGAAGTTGAGTGGCAATGAAACAGCAGGTGGGTGTCTGAAAGGAGAACTCAAGAATAATTTATTTTAATGGAACCATATTTTAATAATCATTAGAGTGATAAAGACACCCAAAATAGTATTTTATGGATGTAGGTTTGTTAGCATACACAAAATGGGCCAACCCTAGCCACTTGCAGCTGGCAAAAGCAGGAAATATTTGAAACATTTTGTAGTATCAGAAATATAAAAAGTTATCTTAATGTTGGTATTATAAATCCACCTTTATATTTTTACAGAGATAAGGACAAAAGAAATAGATTTGATAATAGAAGACAGAAAAATATATCCTATTGAAATTAAAATGAGTGCATCACCTGATAAAGAAATGGCAAAAGAATTTTTCGGTTCTCAAAAGATAGATACGAAATTGAACAGGATAATTATATGCCAATACGATAATAAAGTTTACTTATCAGAAGATATTTTGTCTACTAATTGAATATATATAAATGAATAAGAGTATTTTAGAATAATAAACATAGGAGTGAAAGAAAATGTCTAACTTTTGAATTTTTAAAAGGATAACAGCTATAAAATATTTGCAGATGCTCTGTATAGAAAGCAGAACAACTTATGAATGTTCCTATTCGGCAACAGTAACTTTTGTAAGGAAAGCATTGGAACTTGCTGTAAAGTGGGTTTATGCAAATGATGCTGAATTAAGAATGCCACCACAGATAAATTTAGCGTCATTATAAAAGGAAAAATTATAGATATTATCCTTACAATATGAGTGGTTTACTTTTACATACATCAATTAGGAAATATATTGTTCATTCGGGAAGAGTTATAACAAGCAAAGAAGAGGCAGTTTTAAGTCTAAAATTTGTTTTACTTACTCATGGATTGATTATCATATTCGATATTATTCGATGTGAATTTGACGAATCAGTTCTTGAGAAATCTGATAAAACAATTAAGGTTCAATCTGAAAAAGATAAATTATCAAAACAGCTTGCAGAAATTAATAAAAAGCTTTGAAGAATTATCTAATGAAAATCAGACATTGAGAAAGGAAAATGAAGAAAAGCGTAAATAAAATGGAAAAAGAAAGAGAATACAAAATAGATGAAATTTCAGAAGCTGAAACAAGGAAAAGATATATTGATTTGGTTATAGAAAATGACATGGACTATAGGAGAAGATTGTATACCGGAAGTTGAAATTTCAGGTATTGTAACCCAAGTGAAAAGGGAAAGCAGATTACGTACCTTTATGGAGATAATGGAGTTCGCTGGCAGTAATAGAAGCAAAAAGTTAGACATAGATCCTCTGATAGGGAAAAATCAGTTAAGGAATATGTAGACACTTGAAAACATGATGTGAGACCTATCATATACTAATGGGTTAGATTATTATATTTGGGATGATTTGAATATCCGAAAGACAAGTGTCTAGTATACAGTAAAAGATTTTGAAAAGTTAATATTCAGAAGAGGAAAGTACTTTAAAGAATGTAAGTACAGACATAAAAGATGAGATAACAAACAGAGTTTATCAGAAAGAAAGTTGTTGTGAGAGTGACAGAAGCATTGGAAAAAGGATAGAGAAAATGTTACTTATAATGGCTACTGAAGTGGAAAAACAAGAACTGTCAGATCTATAGTGGATATATTGACAAGATATAATGGTGAAAATATATTATTTCTTGCAGATATGGACAGCTTTTAGTAAAACAGGCAAAAATAGTTTTAAGGATATTACCAAATCTTTCGTTGTGTAATTAGATAACAAGGATGATGTAGAGAGTAGAATGATTTTTCCACATATCCTACAATGATGAATGCAATAGATGAAAACTAAAACAAAAGATGGAAGCAGAATTTTTACAAGTGATATTTTTGATTTGATAATAGTGATGAAAGTCAGAAGTATTTATAAGAAATATCAGGCAATATTTGATTATTTTGACGCAAAATTTATTAGATTAACAGCTACTCCTAAAAATGATATAGATAAAATACATATAGAATATTTGATTTGGAAAATGATAATCCTACATTTGCTTAAGAGTTAGACCAAGCTATGAAGAAGGTTATTTAGTTCATTATGGAAAGCTCATAGATGTTGGATATAGTAAGAGATGGATTGAATAGCGAATTAAGTGAAGAGGAAAAAGAAATAATTGAAGAAAAACTTTGATGAAGAAAAGAAGAAATTTCATGAAGAAGTAAATAAAAACACTTTTTAATAAGGAAACAGTAGATCTGTGATTAAACATTAATGAATAATGGACTAAAAAGTTGAAGGTGGAGATAAACTTATAAAACCATAATTTTGCTGTAAATCAAAGACATGCAAATTTTATTGTAGACAGATTTAATAAACTCTATCCTGAATACAAAGGAAAGTTTGCCCAAGCAGTTATGTATGATACTTTGTAGATGATGCATTGATAATTTTAAAGATAAGGTTTTATATCCCTCAAATAGCAGTACCAGTGGACATGTTTGACACAGGAAATTTGATGTCTGAAACACTGAACCTTTGTTTTTAAGAAAATAAGATCAAAAGTTAAATTTTGGCAAATGATAGGAAGAGAACGATTATGTAAAAGACTTATTTTAGCCTGGAATTGATAAAAGAAAGATTTATGATTTTTGATCATAAGAATTTTGAATTTTTAGCGAATGTTGATGGTAAAGAAACAAAACTACAAAAATCAATTTCTGAGAGTATATTTGAGCAAAAGTGGATATAATAAAAATTCACAAAAGATTAACAGGAAAAATCTCTAATTGAATAGAAATAATTTAATAGATGATGACATTACCAGTATTTTAGATATAATAATCGTTTTGATGTACGTATGAAGGAGCAATAATTGATAAATATAAAAACTAGATAATTATAAAAGTTTTCAATGAAAAAGATGTACAGAATTAAAAAGATATAATTGCCTCTCCATAACAATACAGAAGAGGAACCGTCAAAAAGATTTGATTATCAGATGTATGTAATTGAAAATGCCTATTTGGGAAAAAGTCTTTTTGAGCTAAAATATGATAGAAACAGCAGAAAACTTAGTGAAGAAAGAACTATAGAAAAAGGAAACAATAACTAAAAATTCAGAAAGAAGAATTTTGGGAAAAGTGCAGATTTATTTCAGTTTGCAGAAGTAAGAGAACTAAGGGATTTATAACACTTTTAGATGGAATAACAACAAAAATTTATTATACAGATTTTAGAGATGAAATATAGATTACGGAGAACGTGAAACAGAGAAAATTTTAAATTGTAAATAAATTTGAAAAATATAATAAACGGGTTGAACAATATCTTGAAGAATATAAAAATGATGATGTTCAGAAATTAAAGAATAATATTCCATACGCATGATATAAAATATTTAGATTTATGGGAAGATTTGAACAAAGGAAGAATATGAAAAACTTATATGGGAAAATTTTGTTAAAATGATTTCAAAATTATAGGAATGGATAGAAAAAGCTGTTGAAAAGAGTTCTATTTGAGTTTTAAAACGAGAAATTAGACCAAATTAATTTGCAAACATATTGTGGATGAGATAGTATGGAGCATAGATAAGAAAGAATTAAAGGATTTTCCAGAAGCAGACAAATTTGGAGGTTTATTTCGGCTGTTTGATAACAAAAAGAGAAGTATAATAAATATAGTATTATTGACAAGGTAAATGACAGGCTGGATTTAGTCTAATAAACAAAAAGCAAATAATAAATACAGTACTATCTAAGAAATAAGTAGTAAACCCACTTTTGTAAGTAAAATCATATAAAAATGGAAAGAGAGAAGAAATGAAAAGAAAAGTTTTTAATCTTACTGGTATGCGGAATATTAATCAGCTGCAAATATAGCAGAGAGGAAATGCAGAAAAGTTGATGCTCTATAGTAAAGATAGCTACTAAAAATGATAATAAATCTGAAGAAGAAAATATTTGGAAGAAATTACCTATCAAATTTATTGATATAACTCAGGTGAAGTTCAGAAGGAACTCAAAACATGGAGTTTCAGAAAAATATAAAAAGATTTTCTTTGAAGGTAAAATTATTTCAATAATATAGGTCAAAAATAAGACATTTGTAAAAGAAGGATTTGAAAACAACTGAAGAACTAAGTCCACCCTATGACTGAGGCAGAAATACAGAACAATGGAGCAAGAAAAGTCCCAATTTGTAGGTCAGAACTGCAGAATATCATATGAACTATGAGGATTTTACTGCAGGAAAACCCGAGATATACGAGAGTGTTTATTTATTGATGAAGATGATATGAATATCCAAATAAAAGTACTTGACTACAGTGAAAGAAATCGGTTTGAGTTTATGCAAATACAGAAAATACAAAAGATGTGTCAGTTCATGTGAAAAAGTAAAGGAAGACTGGGCAAAAGAATATTAAATTTACTAATGAGAATAAGATTTCACTGGTTTCAGCAGTCACCACTGATTACTCCTGAAGAAAACTTTTTATTTATAGGTCATGTAGGGAGTTTTAGTACCAACTTCAGATGGAAAAACTGATGTTTATTGAGAAATTAGCATTCCAGGAACCTTTCAGGCTATAAAGTTTTGACAACCGTAGTCAGTTGAATGATTATCTGATGAATAACATGATGTGGAATTTGATCAGCCAAATGCAAGACCATTTATAATGGAAAATGATGAATTGCTGAAGGGATATAGATTAAATCCAAATAATGATGGGATAAATAGGAAATAAGAATAAGGTGATTGTACTTGCAACACTTATCGATACTTATTGGCAAAAGTATAAGGAACCTTATTTTGTACATTGACATATAAATCTGTGACTCTATAATATGTGTGAGGTTGAAGAAAGAAAATGAGATGTCTAATTTAGAATATTATTAGTTCTTACTTGGAGATAATTTTTAATTTTTAAATGTATAATATTCTTTATAATAAAAGAATTTGTAGAAAATATATGAGAAATAATAAGTAGAGAATTTATAAGAATAATTTATGAAAAATATTTTATGTGGTATACTTATTATAAGAATGCAATTTCACATAATATGAAGTTATAAAAATATGATGAAAGGAGGAAGAAATGAATGAAAAGTTGAATATTATTCAATTGGGAGCTCTTTACATGATATATGGTAAAATTGTAAGGAGAGCAGGTGAAAGTGCAGTTTTAATCATTCAGAAGCAGGAGCAAAATTTTTAAAAAGAGAATGAACTGTTATTGAAGGAATATAAAGAAATATACGATATAGTGAAATATCATCATGCAAAGGAATTAAAATATGCAAATCTATCAGAAAGTTCACTGGCTTAGATAGTTTATGAAGTTGACAACATATCTTCCGGAATAGACCGGGTAAAATATGATGATGATAAACCTGTTGGAAATGAAATGTTACCATTAAAATCTCAGTTTTTAATAGAGTAAAAGATGGATGAAAAATATCTAAAGAAAAAGTATTTTCTTTAGTTGATGTAACAAGTAAAGAAGAAATTTTCAATATGCCAAAAGAGGAAAATGAAAACTGATAAAACAGATTATTTTAAGAGTCTTAAATAATCTAAAAAGAAAATATGAAAGATATGAAGGAAAATCTTTACCAGAGAGATTAGATGACAGTTTTAGAAGAAAATTGTATATATTTTCTTCGAGTGCATAAGTGTAGATTATCCAGATATATCGTATTATGATCATGTTAAATTAACAGCACCATAGCGTCATGTTTATATTTGTATGATCAGAAAAATAATAGAATTATAAAGAGAATATTTTTGAAATAGAAGAATTGAGAAACAAAAGAAAAGTTTATTTGTTTCGTGCGAATTTAGTGAATACAGAATTTTATATATACAATCTCAAAATGGCTATGAAATCATTAAGAGGAAGATCTTTTATCTTGAACTTTTTATTGAACATATTATAGATGAGATTTATCTGCTAGAACTTTCAAGAATGAATTTACTGTTCAGTGTGGTAGTCAATTTATCTGTTGTTACCAAATATTGAGAAATCTAGGGAAGTTTTAGAAAATTATAAAGAAAGAATTAATGATTTTCATTAAAAGAAATTGGTAGTGGAATTTATTATGAAATGAGTTTTATCTCTGTTAGTGCTGAAGATTTAGGAAATGGATTAAGTAAAGAGAAAAAGATGAAAAATAGAATAGGAGAAATTTTTAGAAAAACATCAATATTAACTTCAAAATCAAAAATTAAATAGATATTCTGTTCAACAATTGGAAAAAAATTATTTGATGAAAACAGTGAAATTAATAAAATTCATGATTCAACTAGAGAGTGTAAAATATGTAAGAAGTCCGAAGAAAAAGTATTTTAGAACATAATTCAGAACAAAATGCTGGAAATATTGAGATATGTAATGCATGCAAAAATTATATAGAACTTGGAAAATATTTCCGGATTATATCACTCTGAAAAGGATATGTTTATAGCTGAAATACCTATAGTTGATATAAAAATCATATAAATAGTCTAATATTTCCAAAATATACGGATGGATATGTCAGTGTAGAATTTTTAAAAAGGACAAAAATTGAAAATGAATTGAAGGAAGGAAATATTTATAGATTTTAGCTGTAAAATAGTTAATATTCAGGCAATGGACTGCCAAAAATATTAGAATAGGAAACTACAATATTAAGTCTGAAAAGATGATAAGCTTTCAGGACTTATAGAATTTACAGAATTAGTGGAAAAATCTAAAGGAATTGAAAGACTGGCTGTTTCAGAGCAGATGTTGATAACTTAGGAACACTGTTTCAATCAGGTTTCGTAGATAAAAAAATAGTACTGATAATAAATATAAATATGTTACGTTATCAAAATCTGTTGTATTATCAAGATATTTATCAGATTTTTAAGAGAAAGATAAATTTAATTCTTGAAAAGAAAAATGCTCGCAAAAGAAAAATGAATATTTTAAAAGATATTGTGGTATTATAAATAATGATAATGATGAAGCTAGAAATATTGTGGTAGTGTATTCTGGGGAGATGATATCTTTGCAATAGGAACATGGAATGACATAATAGAATTTTCAGTTGATTTAAGAACAGCGTTTAAGGAATTTACTAATGGAAAAATAACTATGTCAGTGGGAATTGGATTTTTCTGAAAAATTTTTCCTGTTTATCAAAATGGCAGAAAGAACAGGAGAACTGGAAAAATGGCAAAAATCCCTATAGCAAGGAAAAATTCAGAAGTTCCAACAAAGGATGCAGTAGCCTTTATTTGGAGTTATAAATAATGAATTAAATCATGTATATGACTGGGATACTTTTATAGATAAGGTTTTTAAATGAAAAGTATGCATATTTAAAATCAGCAGTAACATTTGAAGAGAATAATAATTTGATAAGATTTTTGTTGGAAAATCAAAATGGTACAGTTTTGATGAATTTAATAGAAAAATCGATTAGAAAGTGAAGATAATAGAATGGATATTGCAAAGGTTTGCCTATACATTGGCAAGAATAAAAATAATACTAAGAATAAGGAAAAATTATCTAAAAATTTAAAGAAAAATTATTTAACTGGATTAAAGATAAAGAAGATGCAAAAACATCTTTTAACAGCGATAAATGTAATAATTTATGAAGAGAGAGAAAAATTAGGAAGGAGAAAGATATATATGGAAAAGAAAATAGACAAAAGAAAAACAGTTGAAGAAATTTTACGGGAATATATAAATAAAAATACACTGGGAAAGATGCCTCTTATTAACTATAGAAGAAAAAGGGAAAAATTAAGAAAAATTATTTTTAGTACAACTCAGTTAAGATTACTCTTATCAAATGCTGTTGTAGTAAAAATAAAATTTCAATGGAGAAGAACGAAGATGATAATTTATCGGAAGATATTCAAAATGAAATAAAGTATCTTTTTAATTAAACATATATATCAGTGTGGTAGAGAGACTGAAGTAAAAGAATTCGATAAAGAGTTTTAAAAATTTCTGAAAAATATTGGTAACTCAGAAAAGAAATTTAATGATTTTTATCGTTATCTTGAAGAAATAGTTGCGTATATGAAATATTACATTGACTAAATACTATATCAATATATAAATTTAATAAGGAGTGAAAGTTTTTATGATAAATACAATTAAAGGAAAAGTTATTATAGAAGGAAAAATTGAAGTTTTTAACAGGATTGCATATAGGAACATCAGGAGACTTTTCAGCAATAGGAGCAGTTGATAATATTGTTATAGAGATACTGTTACAAATAAGCCTATGATACCTGGCTCTTCATTGAAAGGGAAAAATGAGATATTTACTTATGAGAACAAAAGTATAATACTTCAATAGAATTAAAAATATAAAGGAAGAGCATGAATCTATAAAAAGATTATTTGAAGTTCAGATCCAATAGTAATTTCAAGATTACAATTTCAAGATTCTTTACTGGCTGTTAAAAATTTTGGTAAAGTTGAATTTGATTTACCATATACAGAAATAAAATATGAAAAATACAATAGACAGGGCTACAGGAGTGGCAAATCCAAGACAGCAGGAAAGAGTACCGGCTGGTTCAGAATTTGATTTTAAACTCGTATATAATGTAGAAAAAAACAGATGAATTTGAAGAAGATATGAAAAATATCTTGTTAACGATGGAAGTTCTGGAAGATGATTATCTAGGAGGACATGGAACAAGGGATATGGGCGTATAAAATTTAAAAATTTGAAATTGTATAAAAAAAGTATATATTGAAGAAAATAGAGATGAATTAGATAATATAGAACAAAAATTAGAAAATGATAAAAGATTTAAAAGAAAGATTTGGAAAGTAAGGTGATATAATGTATTTATTATATAAATTGAAATTTCCAAATGGAATACATATTGGAGAAGCAGGTTCTATTGGTTTGGAAGCTACTGCATTAACTGTACCTTCTGATACTTTTTATAGTGCAATATATTCAGAATATATGAAATTATACAATAATGATGAACTTTTAAAAATATCTGAAAATGGAGAATTTAAAATTTCAGATTTACTACCTTTAAAAATACTGAAAATATGAAATTTCATTTTATCTTCCAAAAACCATTTGTGAGTATTGAAAGAAAAGAAAAAGTGAAGAACAGACAGTTGATAGAAAAAGTAAAAAGCACTTACATATATTCCAGCAAGTAGACTAAAAGACTACTGTTCATTTCTGGAGAATGGTACAGATTTTCCAGAAATTGATCAGGAATTTGGGAAAAACAGCTTTATACAAAAATAAAAATTTCAAGAATAGGCGAAGATACAGAACTTTACAATATTGAAGTTTTTAAATTCAATGAAGAATCAGGATTATATTTTTATAGTAGAACTTCCTGAAGAATGGCAAGATAAATTTGAAAATATTTTTAAATAGTTTATCATTAACAGGAATTGAGGAAAAAGACATCAGGATATGGTCAATTTTTTTATTAGAGGAAGACCCTATGATATTTGATGGAGAAGATTTTGAAAAGATAGAGTCTGAGGATGATGCTTTTATAAATAGGGCATTATATAGAAGAGAAAAATAATAAATATTTATTATTATCTTCCTATTCACCTTCTTTAGAACAAAATGAAGTTGAAAAATAAAAAGAAAAAAGCAATGGATATCATTTTAATAAAAAGAAGTGGATTTGTAAATAATTCTTCGTATAGTGAAAAATCCACAAAAAAGAAAAACAGGTATATATGATTTCTTCAGGGTCAGTGTTTAATTTTATACCTGAAGGAAGACTGCTAGATTTAAAATTAAATGGGAACCATAGCCTATACAGAATGGGAAAACCAATAATTCTGGGGGTTGATTTATGGGAAAAATAGTTAAATATAAAATGGAACTTGAAAGTTCTTACACCAGTGCATATTGGTGGAGTGGATTATAAAACTAAATTGGATAAAAAGAATATTTATTTAATCCTAATACAAATGATTTGACAATAATAGATAATGCTAAATTTTCAGAAATTTTTGATAAAGAAAAATCTTTTTGATAAATACATAGGATATATTGAAGAGAATGGTAATATTACAAAGAATAAGAATATAAAATTATTATCTTTTTAAAAGAAAAATAATATTTATAATGATCTAAAAATATTTCACTAAAAAGAATATAAAAAAATCTGGATATTGATTCAAAAATAAAAGAACCAACGATATTAAACTATTAAATAGAAATATATATGATGAAGTCTATATACAGGGAAGTTCTGTAAAAGGTGCTTTGGTAAATTTATTAATAGTTGATTACATTATAAATAACAGAGAAGAATTTTTTTAGATGAGAAAAAAAGAAAAATTTTAGATTTAGCATATAGCAGTGTTGATGAACAAAAGTATAAAAAGATTTAAGGATGATGTATAGTTAAAAATATTGAAAAAAAGATATTTTATAACGAAAAATAAAAATTTTGAGAAAATGAAAAAAATTTGGAATATCAATATCAGACAGTTATAGAAATCATGAAGAAATAAAAACAAATTTTTTATCAGGATATTGATGAAAAGAGAAAAGATGGAAAAGAAGCATGTATGCCAATTATAAGGGAATGCATTATGCCTAAAAATAAATTTGATTTTGATATAACGTTAGATTTTGAGGTTTTAGATGAAAGTAAACTGGAAATAAGGAATTATGATGATTTGATTTCTGCTCTTGAAAATGCTGTAGATTATTTGATAGATAATACTCTGGGAGTAGAGAATGGAAAAAATCAGAATTTAATACTGGGAGCAAATACAGGATTTCATCAAAAACAATAGTACATGCTTTATTTTCTGATAAAAAGGAAAGATTAGAAGTTACAAAAAGTTACTTCATAAAAGTAAAAATGTCATCCTTAATCATTTGAATGATAGATTTTCTCCAAGAATTATAAATAGAGTAAGAAAGAATGGAAAATTAGAATTGGCAGGTTTAGTAAGAATACAGAAAATAGGTGATGGAAAAATGTTGGCACAGATTAAGATGGAAATAGAAGGAGAAGGGCCAAATATTAATATGGGATCTCTTTTTCATGGATATGTAATGAAAAAAATATTGATCCTGCTTTTTGCTGAATATTTTCATTATAATACTACAAACCTTTTACTTCATGTGTGTACTGGAACAAAGAAAAGCAGAAATATTACTGGAGAATAACAACTTTCAATAAAAAAAGGCATACGACATGATAGTTTCTTATTTTTATTGAAAATACAATAGAAAGCATATATCTGGAACATAAAGAATTAGAAATTTTTATAAAATCTTTTTCACTATATAAAAACATCCTTTGAAGAAATATACTTAAATAATGAAAAATAGAAATAAAATAAATTTTTTAACTCCGACTGCGTTTAAATCAAATGGTGTAATACAGATATTTCCTAATATTTCTACATTACTAATGGGAGTGATAAATAAAAATAAATCAGCATTCAGATACCGTGAAGTTGGAAGATGAAAAAAATAATAAATGAACTTTTAGAAAATGTGTATATCGATGAATACAATCTTAGAACAAGATATTTTTTTATATGGAACAAATAAGAGTAAAAAGGATTTATTGGAAATATGAGTTTGAAATTAAAAAAATAAGGATCCTATGTTAACACAGTTATTGAATTTTTTTGCTTTTGTCATCTGAATATACAGGATTGGGAATAAAAAAACAGCATTAGGAATGGGAGGAGTAAGAGTTGGCGGATAAAAATAGGAAAAAGAAGAAGGTGTAGAGAGAGTCCTTTTGACATTTGCAGGAAATACAGATCCAACAAGAGGTCAGCATGATGAGCCTATACTACATATTTGTAGGTATTATAAGCCTGAAAAATATATCTGATTTTAACTCAAGAAATGGTAGAGCGTGATGAAAAGCCATTTAATATTTATGAAAAAGCAATCAAGGCCAATTTAGGAAATTATAATCCAGAAAATTATACGAAAATATACGGATATTAAGCAAGCACATTTATTTGATAGTTATTTTTGAAGTATTATATGAAACATTTGAAGAAATAAAATCAAAATATTCGGATGCAGAGGTTTTAGTAAATTTAACATCAGGAACTTCTCAAAATGACAACTAATTTAATATCGTATATTATTGATGCTACAAATATTAGAATAACACCATTACAGGTTGCTACTCATGAAAATAATAGTAATAGAGAACCCCTAGTAGATAAAAACTATAATGTGGAACTTGAAGCAGAAATGAATTTCGACAATAAAGAAGATACTTTTAACAAATCGTATTATAAAACCTGATTTAAGAAAGTATTCAAGAGTACTGATAAAAAAATCAAATTCAGGAATTATTAAAACAATATAAGTATACTACTTGTATAGAGTTATTAAAAAGAAATATTTTCAATCAAAACGAAGAATTGAGTGTATTGCTTAAGTTTGCAAATGATAGAAAAATTTAAAAAGGATTAGAGTCTAATAAAAGATTACGTTATTTAAAAATAAAAATATAATGGATTGTACTACTATGACAAAAATGAAAATACAGTAAAAGAATGGTACAAAAATTATTGATTACTTTGCACTCTAGCTAACATTAAGCAGAAAAACAAGAGATATAACAGGATATGTTCTGATGATAGAACCAATAATCGTGAAAATTTACGAATCAATACTAGAAGATATAATGAAAAAGATTTAAAAACAAATATTTAAGTATACCAGTTTAGGATATAAAGTTAATGTTTCTAAGTTAGATGTTAAATTAAAAGATTATATTGAAAAAGATTCAGAAATATATTCACTTAAATCAGATACGTATGTTTCTGATAAAATATTAAGTTCAACCATAAAATATTATAATAAAAAGAGAAAAATAGATGAAGAAGATTTTTTTAGATTTAACAGCAACTTGTCACAAATTAAACCTGTAAGAAATGGATTAGCACACAGCTTAAAAATCAATAAATAGAGATGATTTTGAAAAAGAAGCAAAAATAAGTATAAATGAAACCAATAAAAAGATATTGGAGTTTTTCAAAAAAATATTACTCGGATTTTTGGGTATAAAGAAAGTATGATTTATGTATATGATGAAATAAAACAAACTTATAAATGAACTTTTAGAACAGGAGAGATAAAATGAGCAATGTCTATGTTTATGAACAGGGAGCAGTATTAGGATATCGGGAAAATAGATTAATTATAAATTATTCAGAAGATGATTTTTAAATCAATTCCAATTGAAAAATATTGAAAATATAATACTTTTTGGTGGAATACAGGTAAGTATAGCTCTGTATGCAAAGAAATGCTGGCTAAAGGGGTTCATTTGACATGGCTTTCAAAAATGGTTCTTATTTTTGGAAGGTTAGAATCAACAAGTTTTATAAAACATAGACAGACAAAGATTACAGTTCAGAAAAAGTGACGATGAGAAATTTTCTTTGGAAATAAGTAAGCAATTTATAAGAGGAAAAAGTGACTAATCAGAGAACGATTCTTATGAGAGCTAATAAAATGCTTAAAAATCCTGAATTGGAAGATATTATTTTGAGAATGTCAGTATATTCCAAAAATAGGTGAAGCAAAAACTGTAGAGGAATTAATGGGAATGGAAGGTTTCTTAGCAAAAATGTATTATCAGGGAGTAAACTTTATAATAGATAAGGAATATTCCTTTAAACAGAGAACTAAGAGACCTCCAAAAGACCCATTCAATGCAGACTTTTGAGTTTTGGATATACGCTACTTCATTATGAAATTTTTACTTTAGTTGTATCAAAAGGATTAAATCCGTACGCTTCTTTTTACATTCTGATAGACACAAACATCCTGCTCTCTGTTCTGATCTTATAGAAGAATGGAGACCAATATTAGTTGATTCATTGGTAATAGCATTATTAAATAATAATAAAATAGGAAAAGAAAAATTTTGAATATAATAGAAGAAAAATGGAGGAGTATATTTAGATAAGACGGGTTGCAAAAATTTATTGAGAATTTTTGAAAAGAGACTTAAACAGGAAGTTGGATACGTTGTTGAAGTTTCTTATAAAATGAGTTTTAGAAGAATAATAGAATATCAGGTAATGCAGACTTTTATAAAAGCTATGGAAAACGATAATCCAGAAAAATTATAAACCGATATTGATAAGGTGATAAAAATGGAAACGTGGATTTATTAAATGAAGATTTTTGAAAGTGAAGATTTTTGAAGATACCTTTTACAGTTGTTGTAATATATGATATTATATCTAACAAAAGAAGAACTTTTTTGAAAGATTTATTAAATTCTTATGGGTATAGAATCCAAAGATCGGCTTTTGAATGTGTCCTAACTAAAGAAAAATGTGCTCTCTTTGAAAATTGAAGCTTTTGCAGAAAAAGATGATTTAATAAGAATTTATAAATTGAATCAAAATGTAAAAGTAGTCTATGGTGAAAGATTAGAAACAGAAAATGAGGATTATTATTTTCTTTAAACTTACACGATAGTTGAAAAATAAGGAGTCTAACATGTTTTTTTGTTCAAAAATTGAAAAAGTAAAAATTTTGAAAAATTCACACGAAAAATACCCAAAAAAACTTTATAAAATGAGCCTTTCCTCATGTGAGGATTAGAGAACAGATAACTCCGAAAAGGAGACGGAAACATAGCCAAACTCCCTCATATGCAATTGACACGACCTATTAGAGAACAGATAACTCCGAAAAGGAGACGGAAACTTAAATTAAACTTATTTACTATATCTTTTATTTTTAAAATTAGAGAACAGATAACTCCGAAAAGGAGACGGAAACTGGACAATTACTGTCATAAGACACTCTCTTCACTATATTAGAGAACAGATAACCTGAAAGGAGACGGAAACCTTGACAAGTTTTATGATATCTCATAGTTGTGTTCAATTAGAGAACAGATAACTCCGAAAGGAGACAGAAACTAATGTTCTTTTTGTAAAAACTTGTCATCATCTGATTAGAGAACAGATAACTCCGAAAGGAGACGGAAAACAATAACTATTACTTTTCATACTTGTTCTCAAATACTCATATTAGAGAACAGATAACTCCGAAAGGAGACGGAAACTTTATACATCATATAATCCTTCCTTTCTGCCTAAGATTAATTAGAGAACAGATAACTCCGAAAGGAGACGGAAACCAAAACAAGGACTATGGCTTGATGCGACATTCAATTCATTAGAGAACAGATAACTCCGAAAAGGAGACGGAAACGAATTTCCTGCTTGTTTATAAAGTTGTGCATCCGATATAATTAGAGAACAGATAACTCCGAAAGGAGACGGAAACTCCTTTTTCTCATTTTCAATTTTTAATCTTATACTTGCTAATTAGAGAACAGATAACTCCGAAAGGAGACAGAAACATCGTAAAAATCCTTGTAATATTGCCCATATTATAATTAGAGAACAGATAACTAAAAATCAAAGTAAAAATAACAAATATATTTTTAATCTGTTCTCTTCTTTTTCAATTCGCTTCATAAAAATCAAATTTTTCTTTCTCATCAAAAATGAATAAATACTTTATAAAAAGTGAGATATGTGGTATAATTTTATAAAAATTGAAATGAAAGGGAGAATATTTTTGAAAAATAAGATATATAAAAATTTTTATATTTATTTTAGTGAACTTGACAGTATTTTCCAATACAAAAACAACTAATGAAAACAGTAAAAATAAGAAAAATATAAATGAGAAGAAAGTTGAAATTATAGATGATTCTCAAGATGACGGATTAATTTATCTGGACAGAATAGTTGAAGTGGAAAAAGGAAGAGGAAGCCAAGAAAAACCTGGCAGAATAACTAAAAATAATAAATAAAATTGATGATAAAGTAAATCCAGTCCTTAAATTTTATACTCCTTCTTCATATGGAAGCTGGTATCTGATAAAAACAACGGATAAAATTGAGCTGAATATGAAAATGTAAAGTATAATTTTTAATCAGGAGGAAAGTGGCTACAGAATAGTAAAGACATACTATTCTCCAAGTTCAAACATATGGAGGGAAAATAGTACTAAAGGGTGGATACAGGAAAAAGAAGGAAAAAGTTTATCTGAAAACAGAAAAACAGACGTTTTTAAAAGTTTCACGAATGAAATCCTGTATTTTGGACAAGGACTACAAATACATGATAATAAGTTATGAGAATGACGGTGTAATCAGAGTATTTTCCAAGTATCCGATAAACAAAATAATGATTACAGGAGAAGAAAAGGAAAAAGCTGGAAAAAGGAACTTGAAAAATTGAAGATATGAAAACATTGTACGATGTAACTTATAATCCTGAGATGAAAAATCCAAAAGATGAAATAAATCGTAGTAAGATAGAACAGGAAGAAAGGGCAGAGAAAATAGAAAAAGCACTGATGGAAGACTATGATAACTTTTTAAAATAAATTAAAAAGGAAACGTATAGTAAAAGATAAGAGAAGTATGGTTAAATACAAAATGTATAACATAAAAGTTTATAAGAAAGAAAATGATTTAGAGAATTATGAAAAATATATTGAAGGTATTTTATGTAGTTATTGCAGTGTCTGCTGATAACAATTTTAACTATTTTTTATAACTTTTTGGAGCAAAAAGAGTATAAAAATGTAAATTTAAATATAAAAAGGGTAGCACTTTCACCCAAATATACAAAGATTTAAAAACTAAATTTTTGGAATATTGGATAAAATATATCTGAAAAACATTAGGTGAAGACTTTAGTTGAAGGTCGGAACATATAAATTTAATGGAAAAACTTTCAAAATATGAAGTTTTGAAAAAAATTAAAAATAAGGAATCAAACGGTATAAGAGTGACAATACCTGAAGGATTTACGAAAAAGCAGGTTTATGAAAGGCTTGAAGCACTGGGATTAGGGTCAGAAGAAGATATAAATAAGGCTTTAAGTGAAATTGATTTCCTTTATCCTCATGAAAAATAACAACTTTGAAGGGTATTTTATCCGGAAACATATATTTTTAATGAAGAGTAACGACGAAAACAAGTTTTAACTAACTATTCTGAATGAATTTTTAAAGAAATTTCCACGGAAAAATATCCAGATAAGCAGAAATTCTATGATCAGTTAAAACTGGCTTCAATAGTGGAAGCAGAAGTATCTGATCAGGTTGATAAACCAAAAGTTGCAGGGATTTTTATAAAAAGACTTGAAATAGGCATGAAACTTGAATCAGATGCTACACTGAAATATGAACTGGGAAGACAGGCGCTGAGAGGAGAACTTAAAACAAAGAAACACCATATAATTCCTATAAGGTAAAAGGACTTCCACCAACACCGATTGGAAATCCACCCTGTTGAAACGTTTAAAGCAGTGGAAAATGCAGAAGTTACAGATGATTTGTTCTTCTTTACACATAAAGGGAAAACGTATTACTCAAAAACGCATGAAGAACATTTGAAAAAGAGAAGGAAAGCGGTCAGTTAAAATAAGAAATAGGGGTTAAAAATATGTTTAGTACAGGAAAAATGAGTGGAAGAACTTAAAAAGTGGCTTAATAAGAAAAAAATAAAAATATTAATAGCTTTTTCAGGTGCGACTAGGATTCAGTTTTTGTATAATTTGCTGAATTTTCTGAAGGAAGAATATTCTCTTGAAATATCTCTTATGTATATAAATCATAACTTACGGGAAGATGTAGGGAATGATTTGAAGTTTGTCAGGAGTATTTTCTGAAGAAAACAATGTCCCACTATACATTGAAAGTGTAAATGTGAAGGAATATGCATGCTGAAAATAAAAAGTCTATAGAATTGGCGGCAAGAAATTAAGGTATCAAGCAAATTGAAAGAACCTTGAAAAATATAAATTATGATAGAATTGCTACCGGACATAACCTTGATGATAATATTAGGACGATTTGTTTCAGGCTTGTAAGAGGAACTTCTTAAAAAGGACTTAAAGGAATACCTGAAGAGGGGAAATATAATAAGGCCTATACTGCAGTTTGATGAAATTTTAAACTGTTTGCAGGAAAATAGAAAAGATTATATAATAGATTATACAAATAATGAAAATGACTATACAAGAAATTATATACGAAAATGAAATTTTTCCAATGTTTGTGAATATAAATCCTAATTTTTAGAAATAAAGTTAATGAACTTATTCATGAAATAAATAATGGAAAACAATGAAGAATAGCATTTAAGGAAAGATTTGTCCAGTATCTGGAGAAATATGATGTAGAACTTTCAAGAAAGAAAATAGACCAGATTTATGAAACGCTTTACGATAGGAAATCTTAATGCTGAAGGTTCGAAGGAATTTTCTCGGGAAATGGCAAGATATTAAGAAAAATATAATAAATTGGAAGTGATAGAAGAGAAAGAAAAAGAAGTTGATGAAGAAAGAGTTGAAGTAAAAAGGATGTTCCGGTAAAATGGTATAATTACTTTATATTGTTGACAGATAGTATATTGGAGATTGAAAAATAATTAAAACTGAAGTGGAAAATGTAAATTAATGAAATTCACTGAAAATTTCAATGAATATAGGATATTTGTCAGAAAAAGGCTGGAAGGCGATGTTATTTCATTAAATAATCTGGGACATAAGAAAGTCAAAAATACTGATTGACGATTTCAAAATGGACAGGGATGAGATACCTGTTCTGGAAATGGAATATAGGAAAAATAATAAAATTGTAACTGAAATATTGAGTGTGGGTGATATAAAGTTTTCGAAATATTTAAGGAAGAAAAGAAGTTAAAGACAAAAACACAAAATGAAGAAATGTTACTACTAATAGGGAGGAAAAATGGACGATAAAAATAAAGATGACATCAGAAAAAGACTGGAAGGCGATGTTATTTCATTAAATAATCTGGGACATAAGAAAGTCATACTGATTGACGAAAAATTTCAAAATGGGACAGGATGAGATACCTGTTCTGAAATGGAATATAGGAAAAATAATAAAATTGTAACTGAAATATTGAGTGTGGGTGATATAAAGTTTTCGAAATATTTAAGGAAGAAAGTAGTTAAAGACAAAACACAAAATGAAAAATGTTACTAATAATAGGGAGGAAAAATGGACGATAAAAATAAAGATGACATCAGAAAAAGACTAGAAGAATTACGAAAAGAAAATAATAGAAAAATGGCGGAAACGATGGAGGAAGATCACCTTTCTTCGGTTCAGCATTTGTATTTACTATGATAATAGCATTGTTTTTGCATTCGTATTTTATACATGGGATGTACAAAACTATTTTCAGGAAAAGAAAGATGTTCCATATACAGAATTTGTAGCTGATATTAAAAGTGGAAAATTTACTAAGATAGAAGAAAAAGATGATAAAGTTAATAGCAGTTGTCAGAGAAAACAATAAAAATGTTGTTTATTCAACTAGAAAAATAACTGAAAGAGTAGGAAATGACCCTACTATCGTCAATGCAGTTAAAAATATAGAGCTTTAGTAGTTGGAGCACCTTCACAGGGAGCTGTATTCTTAGCACTAGTAGTTAACTTTTTACCAATAATAATAATGATATTAATGATTTATCTGGCAAAGAAAAATGATGGGAAATGGACAGGGAGCCCTGGAAATATTTTTTGGTTTTGGTAAATCAAGAGCTGATAAGCTTGATAAGAAACCGGATGTAAAATTTGATGATGTAGCAGGAGTTGACGGAGCTAAGGGAAGAACTGAAAGAAGTAGTTGATTTCCTGAAAAATCCTGAAAAATATACAAAGGCAGGAGCGAGAGTTCCTAAAGGTGTACTTTTTACTTGGAAGACCTGGAACTGGGAAGACATTGCTTGCAAAGGCTGTTGCAGGAGAATCGGGAGCTTCATTCTTCAGCATTTCAGGGTCAGAATTTGTTGAAATGTTTGTCGGAGTGGGAGCTCAAGAGTAAAGGGACTTATTTGAAAAAGCAAAGAGTTCAAGCCCTTCAATAATATTTATAGATGAAATTGATGCAATCGGTAGAAAAAGAAGTGTTGGAAAAATAGTGGAAGTAATGATGAAAGAGAACAGACATTAAACCAGCTTCTTGTTGAAATGGACGGTTTTGAAACTGATGCAAAAGTAATAGTTATAGTGACAACAAACAGGGAAGATGTACTGGATCCGGCATTACTGAGAGCAGGAAGATTTGATAGAAGAATAAATGTTGATGCACCTGACTTACAAGGAAGAATTGCAATATAGTACATGCCAGAAATAAGAAACTTGCTGATGATGTGAGACTTGAAGATATAGCAAAAATAACTCCAGGATTTGTAGGAGCAGATCTGGCGAATTTATTAAATGAAGTCGATACTGGTCGCAAGAAAAGCTTCTGATACAATAACAATGGAAGATTTGGATGAGCTGTTGATAAAATTGGAATGGGATTAGGGCAAAAAGGTAAAAATCATTAAACCGGAAGAAAAAGACTGCTTTGCTTACCATGAAGCTGGCCATGCTGTAATGACTGAACTTACACACGGGAGCAGATCCTGTGCATAAAGTTACAATTATTCCTAGGGAGATGCTGGAGGATTTATGATGCCGCTTCCTGAAGAAAAACTTGTGACTACAAGTAAGGAAATGTTAGCAGAAATAAAGGTTCTTTTCGGAGGAAGAGCGGCAGAAGATTTAGTTCTGGATGATATAAGTCGCAGGAGCTACTCTGATATTAAGAGAGCTACAAGGCTTGCAAGAGCATATGTGGAAAGCGTTGGAATGAGTAAGAAATTGGTAACCTGTAAAACCTTGAAAAACTCTGACGAAGAATTTACATTTACCTCAAATAAGAGTAATGAAACAATAAGGAAATCGATCTTGAAATAAGAGATACTTAACGATGAATATCGTCAGACAGTTGAAACTTTAAGAGCAGACAGGGAAAAACTTGATGGAATTGCTGAACTGCTGTTGAGAAAACAATAACTGGTGATGAAGTAAGAAAGATATTTCAGGAGTTTCAGTTCAGGAACTGATTAAAGCAACTCCCCCTAAAAAGATTCTTCCAATTCAGGGGAAAATAAACAGAAAGCAAACTGAAGAAGTGAAAGGTTGTCGCAGAAATGCATGTGGAGGATAAAAGTCTTCTGAGATAAAACTGATAGAAGAAAAATCTGCTGAAAATAAAAATAGAAGAACAAAAGAAGAAATAAGAGAGAGAAAATGAGAAGAGGTAGCGAAGTACAACCTGGAAGAGGTAACAGAAGAACCCAGATAGAACAGATAGAACTGGAGAAGTAGAAGAAATCCTAATATGAATGTTCTTTTCTCAGGAAAATAATGTTGTTTCAGGAACCGCAGGAAACACAAACAGGAAATAGAACACTGAACATGTTGAAATTCCTAATGTTTCTGGAAAATGTTGAATATGACTGAGCAAATTATACAAACAAAATACAGAATATGTTGAAAATTTTTGTGAATGAAGAAAATGTTCTTCCTCAGGAAATTCAGGAAGTTAAAGAAAATCTCACGAAATTGTAAATAATGTTCGAAAGAAAATCCTTTGAAACAGGAAATGTTCCAGAGAATATTTTTGAAGGAAATGAAGAAACTGACAAAAACATAACATTGCAGATAGCGTAACAGAAGAACTCGTAAAGTGGATACTAATAATTTTAGCGGAATTTCTGAAGGATTTGTTCAGGAAGAAGTTAAAGCGGAAGAAAATGTTATTAGTAATGATGTGGAAAAATAATGATATCAATGAAGAAAACTTAGTAAAAGAAGAGAGAGAAAAAGATAGAAATTCCTTCTTTTATGAAATAAAAAGAAATGTCAGGAGATGAAAATGCAGAAAATCTTATGATTTCAGTTTACCGGCTGATAATGGAGAAAAATGTCGGTCTAAGTGATTATAAAAGGTAAGAAAGTTGTACTTTATTTTTATCCTAAAAGACAGCACTCTGGGTGTACTCAGGAAGCTTGTTCTTCAGGGACAACTTTGCCAGACTTACTGCAAAAGGTGTTGTGGTACTGGGAATAAAGTAAAGACAGCATAAAAAGACATGAAAAACTTTAAGAAGAAAAATGAACTTCCTTTTTACTCTAAGTGATGAAAACAGTGATGTATGTGAAAAATACCAAGTCTGGAAGGAAAAAGTCAACTTTGAAAGAAATATTTTGGAACAGAACGTTCAACTTTCCTTATAGATGAAAAAGGAGAAATCGTAAAAGAATGGCGCAAAGTTAAAGTTAAAGGCCATGTTGATGAAGTTCTGGAAGAAATAGAAAAATGTAATTAAATTAAAAATAACTATAGATGACTCCTTGTTATTATAAATAATGAGGGAGTTTTTATGCATATTTTAAAGGTGTCTAAAAGACAATTTTTTATTTACAGTTTTAAAATCATATGATATAATATGTAAATAATTAGAGGTGAAACCATGACATTAATATATAAAATATTTTTCTATTTATAATTTTTATCAAAATTTATATATGCGGAAAAACGATTTTGCGTAACGGTATAAGGAAAAACTATCGATCTTGTAACTGAAGAAAAACTATGAGTATGAATGAAATGAGACTATTCTTTTTGAAGCTATAAGAGAGAATAACAAATTTGTCTTAAAATCATCTTTGCAACAGAGGAGAATAAGAAGAAACTTAGTGAAAATATTGAAAAAGGGAAAAAGAATGAGAGTGGTATTATGGACCTAAATATAGTGATGATTACAGCAGCCTTGATGAGTTTGAAGTAAATCTTATAGATATAAATGCCCATGATAAGACAGGATATAGCCCATAATAGTCGCCATCGAATCTGGTAACAATGAAATTCTTAAAGTATTAGTCGAAAATGGGGCAAATTTATATGAAAATATCCAGTGAAAAGCTGACATTACATACAGCCTGTTACTATGAAAATGAAGAAGCTGTGGAAATACTTCTGAAGGCAGATAGGAAGCTTGTAAATGTTCATAGTGGAACAGATGGATGGTTACCTTTACAGGATGCTACCCTTAAACTCAAAATGCTGAATAGTGGAGATGCTGTTAAGATGTGGAGCAAATCCTCAATTGAGCAGATGCTCGCTGCGGTACTCAATGGATATGGCAAACTGGAGTTTTGGAAAAGCGTAATAGTAAAATTGTTACGTGATAATATATAGAAAATAGAGAAAATAATTATAATGAAAATAAAGAATATAAATAGTTACTGTAGAAAATGATGAGGTAGAAAATGTGCATTGCGTTCGGCAAATATTGATGAAATTTACTGGATTGGAATGACCAGAGACTGGAAGGTTGAAGGAAATATGTTTCCCTATACCAAAAGAAAGGGGTTTCATATAATTCAGGTCTTATACTAGATAAAAACAGCAGTATCGATACAGTGGATGCATCAATAAAGAACTGGTATCTGGAAAATATAAAATATCTTTACAGGGGAGAACGACTATCTGATAGTTAACCATATGGAACCTGATACAGCAGGAATATAGAGACTTACTAATGTTGTATCCAAATATGAAAATAGTTGGAAATAAAGACATTCATTCTCTTTGAACAGTTTATAATACAACTGCGGCCAGAAAGGTATTATATGAGCCAAAAGAAGGAAGTACTGGATTTAGGAAAAATAAACTGAGATTCATTGGAGCACTATAGTTCCACTGGCCAAATAACAATGACACAGAAGAAACAAAAGGAATATTATTCTCAACCAGTGCCTTTGGAACATTTAGATTAAATGGAAATATATTTAGGATGAAGTAGATTTTTGCAGTGGTTACTATCTTACAAATGAGAAGATACTATACAAATATAGTTGGTAAATACAGATACAGGTGCAGAATGTATTTAAAGTTGAAAACTACTATAAATATGATAGTACCTTTACATATGAATGAAATCTGGAGAACCCTGAAGATGTAAATTATCTGCTTGATTTACATAATAAATGGAGTGTTAAATACTCCAGAAAAAGATAGGTGATTCTGGTATGGTTCAATGTAGAATACTGAAAATACAATTAACTGCATTGCAAATAAATTAGCACAGAAGGGTAAAGGATATAAAAAGTTTTGATGTTTCAAAACACATCCTTCATACATAATTTCACAAACGAAAATCTGTGACAAGCGGCACCTACTTACAATACTGGATTATATCTTGTTGTAGTTCATTACTTCATGAGCATCATTTGGGATCAGAACAGAAAGGGTTTCTTTAATTGGAATCATACATGTGGGCAACAGGGCTTTAAGACAATGAAAAAGAAATTTTGAAACTGAGTTCAAAGATTGAGTAAGTTGGAGGAGACCTTTTCGGTACATAAAATCTGCGGTAAGACCAGGCAGGGAAGAGTTCTAGATAATTTAACAGGAAACAGTTGTTGAAAGCATGAATTAATTTATAAAACAGGTTGTATTCATGGGTAAGTATATAGAAATTGTTAGTAATAAAAATTTATATATGGAGGAGAAACAGAAATGAGAAAGATTGACAGGAATTGGAGCTTCGGAAGGGTGTCTATAGGAAAATAATGCTTTTCAGAAGAAGAAATGGTAATACCACCAGGTAAGCTGCAGATTCTTAAAACAGAATCTGAATTGACAAGTGGAAGAAGGATTGAAAAATCTAAAACTCAATTAATCTCCATTAGAGAAAAAAAGTAAAAGAAGAAAAAATGGGGAAGAACAAAGTGCAATTTTGACAGGCACATGTCTTTGGAAGATGAAGACTTGCTTGTAAGGTTCAGGATGAGATTAAAGGGGAAAATATGCCTGCTGACAGAGCATTGAAGAAGGTATAAGATGGAGTACTGTGAAATGATTTCTCGGATGAATTGCTGTTAAAGAGAAAAATTTGCTGACCTTCAGGATATGGAAAAGATGAAGCAAACTTGTGGAGGTATAAAAATATATGATTTAAGTAATCTTGAGCCTGATACAGTAGTAGTAACATGACTTGACACCTTCAGATACTGCACAGCTTGATTTAAAAACTGTGTGGGATTTATAACAGAAGTTGGTGGAAAAACACCCATTCAGCAATCATGGCAAGATCTCTTGAATTACCGGCGTGGTTAGGGTAAAGGTATTCTTAGCGAGAGATTGGAAAGGTGAAACAGATTATAATGGACAGGGAAGCAGAGAACTGTTCCTTAACCCGGCAGAAAAATTACTTTCTCAATATGATTAAGAGAAAAATTGAGAGAAAAGAAAAGAAGAACTGAAAAAATTAATCAGGAAGAAGCTGTAACTATTGAAGAAAAGTAGATATCTAGGGAAATATGAAGTCTAATGATATGGATGCTGTTATAGAATCTGGTGCTACTGGATTGGATTATACAGAACTGAATTCCTGTTCATGAATTCAGTCATTTTCCTACAGAGAAGAACAATATCAGGCATATAGAATAGTTGCTGAAAAATGAAAGGAAACCTGTGACTATAAGAACAATGGATATATGGGTGGAGATAAAGACTTCATATCTTGACTTACCAAAAGAATTAAATCCATTCCTTGGATACAGGGCCTTGGCAATTTCATTGGAGAAATAAAGATATGTTTAAAGACACAACTGAGTATTTTGAGAGCTTCAAGATATGGTCAAATAAAAACAAATGTATCCAATGATAAGCTCACAATAATGAAATTAAACAAATACTATTCTTGAAGAATGTAAAAGAGGTGGATGAAATAGGAAAAAGTTTACGATAGAAATATAAAAGTTGGAATAATGGATGAAACTCCTTCCAAGCAATTATGCATATAAATTATGAAAATTTGATTTCTTCTCAATTGGTACAAATGACTTAACACAATACTTCCTTGCAGTAGACGGAGAGTAGGCGTGGTTTCAACACTATGATTCAATTTAATACAGTGTTAGGAAGCAATACCAGAGGTAATTGATCTTTGCACATGATGCAAATATAAATGTAGTATGTGTGGAGAATTTGCGGAGATAAAAAGCGACAAAAGTGTTTATTAGGTATAGGGTCTTGAGGCTGTTTCAGTATGGGTGTAATCAGGACTTCAGAGTTAAAGTTATGAAACAGCGTATGAAGAGCTCAAAATATGAAGTTTAATATTAGAGACAAAATACACCGGAAGAGTTCTGGAACATTTATTACCATAGTGTGAAATAAAACTGCAGCAAAGGAAAAATCATATAAGATGATATGAAAATTCTATTTATTCATTTGTTAAATTTCACTCATACAAAACATTTATTCATTATAAGAAAAGTCAAAACTCGCCTTGGCTCAAACAGTTGACTTTTTCTAGAAGCAACTTCATAATTTTGTGTGATTCTAAAATATCACCATCATTTTCATATTAAATTCTGTATTTTCTTGCGAGGCAATTTATTATATGGGAGGCGATGAAGACTGAGTAAAAGTATTAATATTCCTAGTGGTGGGTTTGAAGAAATGAAGCAATGGCTCCAATTGGTTCAATAAGAAGAGCAGGAATCGTTGTGAATATATTTCAATTAATGAGAGTAAAGAGGTTATAAGTTCAAGGAAAATAACAGTTTTGACAGATAAAACTATAAATGAAATAAATTTTGAAGGATTATGAGATGATAGTTTACTGGAGGGAATATAGAACAAGGAAATTATAACGAAATCAGAAAACTTCAGGAAAAATTGAAGATTTTCAATAAATCGTAGATTGGGAGCTAATATGTCTTAACTCCAACAATATTGTCAGCATTGGGAATATTAAAAGGAAAACAGGCGATATGCCTTTCCGGAATGCAAGTCGGATATAGAAAAAGGTCGGGCAATTATTGCGTAAATCAAGGATATTTGGTAAGACGATAATATAATAACAAGTAGAGAGCAGGGACAACATTTATTTTCGACAACTTATTGAAGAATTACTGGAAAAAAATAAATCAGAAGAATTAGAAAACAGATGTATACAAGTAAAATAAATGCAAATAAATATAAACACCATAAAATATATAAAATTCATTCTTAAAAGGCCAACGATTTATAATATATATAAAATAAAAAACACATTATATTGTGTTTTTATTTTTATAATATATGCTCAATTATAAACAATTAAAAAAATATAAAAGATATTTCATAAAAAAAAGTAGTTGAAAAAAATTATAAATAAAGGTAAGCTATATTGGTAAAAAGTGGTAGGTGTGGTAGAGTGTAGATATAAAAGATAGGGACGCAAAATGGAAACAGGTGATAGAGAAAATGCAAATGAAAGGAGCAGTGATTAATAAGGATGAGACGCTATGTTTATAGGAGAATTTTCCTGTAAGGTAGATAACAAGGAAAGGTATTGATGCATAAAATTGAGGAACAATTGGGAAGTGAGGGCTTTATTACTACCAGGGGACTGAACAGCTGCGCCAAACACTTTTTCCAATTGAGAGATGGAGCAAGTTGAAGCAGACTTAAGGAACTGAAGATGACCAACAGTAAACATACGACATGTCAGCGTTTGTATTATCGAAGCTGCACACAAAAACTCTCTTGATAATCAAAGGTAGACTTGATATACCTGCATCTTTAATAGAAATATTCCGGAAATAGATGCCATAATAACTGGAAGTGACGATCGTATTGAAATATGATCTGAAGAAAAATGAAACTTATATGAATGAAAATACGGAATAATTGAAGATATAGCGGATGAAATAGATTTCTAATAAAAATGAGACTGTAATAAATGTAGCAAAAGTATATGTCAGTCGGAAGAAAGGAGCCTAAAGTGGAATATCACTCAAACCCGTTTTATTTGCAGTGAAGTGATGGAAAATATAATAAGTGGAAGGAGATGCTGTTATATGGAGCTGTACTTTTGAGGTGGAGGTGGACATACGGAGGGGATGCTTGAAAGGTCTTCGAGCAGAATCACAGTTAGTGGGTATGAGATCCAGGACAAGGAGGCAATAAAGTTTGCTAAGAAAGATTGATATGGAAATAAGATTGAGATTTTTCAGGACAATTTAGAAATCTTGATACTGTAAATCTACCTGGCAGGACATAATAAAGTAGATAGAATACTTATGGATACTTTGAGTTTCTTTAAATCAGCTAGATAATCTTGAAAGAGAGGTTTTTTCATACAGATATGATGCAAAACGTGTAAGGGAGATGGATAGAAACTTGAGAAATAAACGTGCATATGAAATTAGTCAATAGTTTTTTCTGAAGGGAGTGCTGAGTATCATCCTCAAATATGGAAGGAACCAAAGTCAAGAAAAATTGCTGAAAATATGGTTGAATATAGAAAAAATAAGAAAATAGAAACAACATTGGAATTGTCTGAGTGCATAATAAAATCCATAGGAAAAGTATGAAGAAACATCCAAATCAAAACGTACGTTTACCAGGCAATACTGGATATTTGTAAAATGAACTGGAAGTGTTGGAAGGCGTTGAATCAAGCTGTTAACCTGTTAAACAATAATGTGGGCTTCTTGTCATAAGCTTTTCCATTCGCTTGAGGCAAGTCAGTAGGAAAGTTCAGGAATATGAAATCCTTGTACATGTCCACCAAGAATACCAGTTTATTGGCCAATGTAATAAAAAGTTTGGGAAAAGTAATTACAGAAAAAAGGCAATAACTGCAAAAAAATGAACTGAATAGAAAATAATAAAGACATTCAACAAAAATTAGAATACTGAAAGGAAAAATTAGATAGTTATGGAAAGAGACAAATCAAGTCAAAATTAAAAATAGTGGGGTTGAAGTAATTATAGTCCTGTGGCTCCTGAATACATATATTCGAAGAATGGCAAAGAAAAGAAATTAATCAATTGCAAATGGTAAAGATAGGATTAGTAATAATTTATGGTATGATTTTTATGTTTCTTGTTCATGACAAAAATGTAATATTGTATGAAATAGGAAGTTTAGAGACAAGGAAAAATTAGAAACTCAGCTGAAATTAAAACCAAGGTGGAGGCTTTGGATTATAACCTTATAAAGAATTATAACAACATGCAGAGGGCTGAGAAGAAAAGCGAGGTTTAGGTTTGGAGCAATTGATGTGTTAAATATATTATTATAAAATGATGGAATTTTTAAATTTAATTTTATACTATTATACTTCTGTTGAATCAGCAACCAAATTATATATTTATCTATTAATAAAAAGAAAAAAGATATATATTTTTGGAGTTGATTTTTTTATTAAATATTGAAATAATTGTTATAAGAAAAACTTATATTATATTAGAATAGCTAATATTACTGTTGACAAAAGCTTATAAAAATGATAAGATTAAAAATGACTAACAGGGTCAGAAAGAAAAAACTGAAACGCAATGATTTGTGAAAATATATAATTAGGAGTGAAAAGGAGATTTTAGATCAAAGGAGGTATGGTCTTGGCCAAATGAGTTTTAAAGAAAATGGGAAGCCGAAAAGGGGTAGATGGAATTATTTCCAGTGCCCACGAGGTGCTAAAAGGATGCTCAAGAGACATGGGACTGAGAGATAAAGAAAGCAACCAATGAAAAAGGTAATTTCCGATGTCAATCAGGAATCGGAAGAAAGCTGAAAAAGAGCAAGTGGTAAGATGCCAGAAACAATGCCATAAAATATCCTTCTTAAAGAAGAGGAAGGCTATAATAATGGCAACATACTGAATAATGATGAAGCTAAAATTGATGAAGTCGTGAAATTATTAACAGAGGATAGTGAGATAATGGCAATAGTTAAAATGAGCAAGTTTAATCTAATTGCTTTCAAAATCGCAAAAGTCTAAACTTTAAGAATCTTCAAAAATTTAGGGAAGTCAGCTTTATCGACTTGAAGAAATATGAATACCGATGAAGAAAAATAGTAAAAAAAGTTGTAAATAATGAGGTTGACACGAATTGACAGAAGACTCAATGGGTGGAAAATGCAATATCCTTGTTAGGAAATATCATGTGTTTAAAAGGGATTAAAAACGTAGTGGCAGGAAATAGCAACTATACTTTTGAAAATTGTCTGAAAAAGGAATTGAGAACGTATGACTGGAAGAAAACCTATCGATTTAAGAAAGAAGCTGGGAGCAAAACTGAATCAACTGAACGGTGAAATTTCAAAAGAAATATACTGAGATAGAGCATATTCCTATGGAAAAGCTGGATATAAATCCTGCAGATTTAGAAAAACTTAAAAAAGTTACAGGGATATCTTGGAGACAGTTCCTGTGAAGATGAAAAAATACATTCATAGACAGAATAAGTGAACTGGATAAGACGTATTATGAAGAGCTTAATAGAAACAAAGGGGAAGATATGTACTATCTTGTTATATCTGATAACAACAATGAGGAAAAGTAAACAATGGTATTCAGAACGGGAAGCTTTTCGGTTTACAGATTTAAATAGATAGATTCCTTCTGACCATATGAGGACAACAATTTAAAGAAGAAATTGAGGAATTGAAACGAAAAGGAAACAGATAAAAGGAGGAAATTAAGGAATATGATGGCAGATTAGGAGATTTGGAAGCAGTTTATGAATATTTGAAAAATAAAACTGAATAACTGAATCTGAAAATTAGCTGAAACTAAAAATACTTGTATTAATGGATGGATTCAGCTTCAGACAAAAAAGATGCATTTGAAAGAAAATGCAGTTAAAGGAAGTAACAGGTGAAAACTATTATGTGACATTTGAGGAAGCGGAAAAAGATGATTCTGAAGTACCGATAAAACTTAAAAATAACAAAATAGTTACTCCTTTTGAAGAATCTGACAGGAATGTGCTTATCAAGATATAATAGAAATAGACCCTACACCTCTGCTTACACCTTTCTACATAGTATTCACTTTGGATGATGGGGCAGACACGCAGGATATGGGCTTACATTACTTGGACTTGTTTAATGATGAAATTTTTTCAATCTTAATAAAAGATGAAATTATTTGTAGAGATTTTTCTTTTATTTAAGTTTCAGTAATTATCTAGGGGAGTGTGTATGGTTCGTACTTTGGTTGGAAATTCCTGGATATGGCGATGGGTAAATCCATCAACTGGGTTCAGAAACTGTTAATTTTATCCGTAGTCTTTGGATTAATACATTTATTCTGAGGTCTGTGGTAAAACATATAGTTTCAGGGATGGTAAAACCTTTAGTGCATTATATGATGTGGGTTTCTGGTACATGGCACTTGCTGGTGGAATTTTATTCCTATTTCAAATACTAAATTATCACCTTCTATTGCAAATATATCAATGTGGGTAATGATTGGGAATGGTTGGAATAGTGTAACTGGTGGAAGAAGAAGCCAAAAGTATAGGAGAAAGAAAAATTGGTGGAGACTTTGATCTATATAGATTTCAAGTTATGTAGGAGATTTTTGTATCCTATTCAAGACTTATGGCATTAGGACTGCCGATTGGATTTATTGCGCAGGCAATGAATATAGTGCTGGAATGCTTGGCGGAGTCTGATGGGACTTATCATTTTGTTCCTTTATGTTTGTTTTGGGACATTTATTTAATATGTTCCTGTGTCATTTCTGGGAGCAGCGTACACACTCTATGGACTTATGTATGTAATAGAATTTTTTTGGGCGAAGTTCTATGAAGGGTGGAGAAACCGTTAAAGATTTCAGAACAGAAGTAAATATATAAATCTGGATGAAGCTAAACGATTGGAATTTAAATTACACTGTAAAAATATAATTTAGTATGATAAAAGAATATAATAAAAAACTATATAATTTTAGGAGGAAAAAAAAAAAACTGAATATATCAACTTGTTATTATTTGCACAGTACAGGTGGAGTTTTATTATTGCTACTTTAAGGCGACCCAGTTGCCAATGTTTTATCAGGTATAGGATCCAGCAAGGAGTTGGAATGGTTGGAGAAGTTGCGGCAGGACTTAGTAAGAAGAACCTGAAAATTTGGTAAATCATTAGTATTACAGTTGATGCCAGGAACACAAGGATTATATGGATTCGTTATAGGACTTTTGTATTCTTTAAACTTAAAATGAACATGCCTTTTTGTGATGGATTTTATTTATTTGTTGCTTGTCTTCCAATTGCAATAGCAGGATATGTGGTTCAGCAGTATTCAAGGAAGAGTTGCGACTAAGGTATCAACTTATTGGCTAAAATGAAGAACAGTCAGCAAAAGGAATAGTTTACGCAGTGGATTAAGCTATGCATTATTGGCATTCGTTATATCAATGATTATGGTATTATTAGGAGTTCAGTAAAATTTGAGTTAAGGATGTATGAAATAATGTCTAGTTTGGATAACAACAACAAAATATTAAATGATGCTAAGGAAAAAGGCGCAGAATTATAAAAAATGCAAACTCGGGCTGAGAAGAAAAGGTTAATTCAAGCCTGAAGAAAGATTGAGTTCAAAGGAAGAGATATACTTGAAGGTAAAGCCGAAGGAAGAATTAATATCAGGAGAGAATAAAAGCAAATTACCGGACTTAAAGCAAGGAAAATGAAGAAAATTGAAGGCTAAAACAGGGCCAGTGGTGAAGAGTTATGGGAAGATTAAAGGACAGGCTTGTTAATTTAAATGAAGAGAAGAGATGTATGAACTATTTGAGGAAAAATATAGATACAGAAAGCTTCATTTTAATGAGAAACAAAAGCTGATTGTAAAAAAGAATATATTAGTAGAGTCAAGAATAGATTTCCTGGAATACATGTAGCAGAAGATGAGTCTGTTTCTTCTGGGTTTATTATTGAAGAAGAATGGGATAGGAAAATTATGCTTACTGAAGTAAACTTGACTTTATGAGATGAATTGGAAGTTGAGATTTCAAAACTACTCTTTTCATATATCCATATAGTAGGGAGAAAGTACATAGATAAGGTGGATTACAAGGGCGAAGCGTCGTAACTGTCAAGAGTGCTGGAAAGAGACTGATAAAATAGGCAGAAGAATGATTGAAGCCGGGTCTCCGATGATGTACAAACAGCTGGGAGAGCAAGAATACTCTCTCTAATGTGTTTGATATAAAGATGGCAGAGTTATGAAAAAATATTGAGAGAGAGAGCTGAAAGAGTGTTCTCCTTGTTAGGGGAAATGAGCAACGACAGTGAATCGTAGATGTTCTTTCAATTAAATATGATTATCATAATTTAAAAAGTATTATTGAAAAGTAAGCTTTCAGGAAAGGATTTTACAGATCTGCTAATGGATGCCAGTACTGTAAAGCTTCTAAACTGAAACAGAAATTTGAAATACAGAATTATGAGGATCTGCCTGAAGAATTTATTGAGGCAATTAATGGAAGTGGAAAAAGGATTTTCTGAAAATAACGATCCTCAGAAAATTGATCGATGGTGGATAATATTGTATAAACATCTGTCAAGGAAATTGCATCTAAAATAGTCAAGCAAAATAATGAGGGATTATGTTTCAGGACTTTATTGACTTTCAAAATATAATCACTTTATTAAGAGTTAAAACAGAATAAAGGGATTTGAGGAGTTCCTTGAAGGTGTAATACATGAAGGAAATATACCAAGGATAAAATTGTAGTTTCTTTGAATGCTCCTGAAATGATATTAATAAATTCAGAAAAGAAAGATAGGAACATATCTGACAGCAGGAATGACATTGAAAATACCAGGAGACTATCTGAACTTGAAGAATTTTTGAATAACTACCTAATGGCGCTAAACGGGAATCTAAATATGTGTTTGAATGGAACCTTTATTTACTTATCTTGTGTGTAAAAGAAAAGAGAAATAAATGCCATAAGAATGATAATGGTAGGGAAAATCAACAGCCTAGACTCTGACAAATTAAGAAAAGGTTGCGTGATACTTATGCATAAGATAGGAGTAGTCGGAGATAAAGGATTCGAATTTAGCTTTTAAGGCATTGGGGGTGGATGTCTATCCTGTTGTAAATGAAAGAAAAACAAAAAGAAAAACTATGAATACCTTAGCAAGTAACAATTGGGAGTATATTTGCTTCC